>Ga0302229_10000762_pt1 | contig 24872 bp, 20 predicted proteins | sample II_Palsa_N1_3_FD_193518 | JGI IMG/M metagenome (GOLD analysis project Ga0302229, IMG submission 193518) | Peat permafrost microbial communities from Stordalen Mire near Abisko, Sweden - II_Palsa_N1_3 | ecosystem: Environmental > Terrestrial > Soil > Palsa > Peat permafrost | place: Sweden... | reverse complement strand
GTCCCTCGAACGAGGTCAGGCCGTGCTTCACGATGTCCAGACTGCGCGCGAAGCCGTTGAAGCTCACGTGTTCCTTCAGGTGGAAGGTGTTGTACGCCCACACGTGTTCGAGCAGGTCGGGATTGGCGCGATGCGCCGCCTCGCAGGACAGCAACGGCACGAAGCTCGTCTTCACCATGCAGATATTGGGTTCGAAGATGCCCGCGCGCCAGCGCCGCCGCCCCGGCCGGTAGCCGAAGCTGAGTCCTTCCGGCAAACGTGCCGCTTCGCGCTCGAGCACCAGCGGGCTCCACAGATGCGGCATCACGCGCACCGGACAGCGGAACGTACTCGCGTAATACGGCACACAGGTAGGCTCATACTCGGCCAGCGTCCAGACCTCGTGATACGGGGCGGCCGTGATCAGCAGGCCATGCGACTGATCGAAGATCATGCGCTCGATGTCGATCACGTAATCGTTGCCCACCCGCATCGAGACGATCTTGCCGCCGCGCTCGCGGAACGCCACCACCCATTCGCGGTCGAGTTGCGCGCTCATCTCGATCATCACGTCGAGCGTCGTGGCCGCCGCTTCCATGTCGATGAGCGGGACCGGCGAATCGGCCAGAAAATTGCGCGCATCCTCCGGGCGCCCATCGCCGCCGCCCGCGACCAGATAGGTGGCTTCGACGAGCGGCGAGCGCATCAGCAGCATCACCAGGAAAATGCAGTTCTGGTAAATGCCGTTCTCCCATACCGATTGCTCGCCCTTGCGCACGTAGATCGAGACACCCACGCGCAGCTTGCGCGGCTGGCCCGACGGGTATGGCGGGGTTCGTTCAAGGTTCATGGGCGGCTCGCGGTGTTGGCGAAGTGCGCGTCGCGGCACAGATGCAGGAGCCGGGCCGCATAAGCGTCGAGATTGCGCTGACTGAACGGATCCACCGCAGCGAACACGCGTTGCGAGCGGGTCCGGTAATCGTCGAGGCCGCTCGCATGATCCACCGCTGCGCGCTGCAATTGCGCCGCCCCTTCACGCGCGTCGAAGCCGTGATAGTAGTAGCCGGCTTCCTTGAGCCACGGCGAGTTGTGGATCAGCGGATAGTCGCCGTACAGCGCATCGAGGTAGCTGTAGTTCTGTTCGTTCTGCCATTGATGCGAAACGATGGCGTCGGCATGCTGCACCATGAAGCCGACGATATCGTGCCGGCCGTGAAAGGTGGCCTTATGCTGGCGCACCAGGTCCAGCGCATTGGCGAAGTACAGCATGGTGGGGTGATCTTTGAGGTGCAAGGTGTTGAGCACGTGCATTGCGTGCACCGAGCCGGCGTCGGCCCGGTAGGCTTCGTCGCAGACCAGCATCGGAATGCTCGAGGTCTTCACGACCGAAATGTTCGGCTCGAAAATCGCCACGCGCAGGCCGCGGCGGGCGCCGTCGGCCGGCGTCTCATGCACCGCGAAACCGTAGCGCATACCGAGCGCCTCGACTTCCTGGATGCGCTGCTGGATAAACTGAGGATGCCAGATGAACGGCGCCTCGTGCACGTCGCAGCGGTGCAGCAGGCGCATCATCGGCGCGAAGGCGGCGTCTTTCGGCAGGTACCACACCTCGTCGCAGCGGTCGGGCCGCGGTGCATGCGTGGGCTTCGTGAAGATCGCCGGTTCGGCGAGGCCGACATACGGCTGGCCGCAGCAATAGAACACCACCTTTTTGCCGCGCGCGCGCATGAGGTCGAGCCATTCGATATCGAGCGCACCGCCCATTTCGACGATCACGTCCACCTCGTCGCTGGCCTCGTGCGCCCGCATCAGCCGCAGGTTGCGCGAGGCCAGATCGACCTGGGCGGGCATCACACCCTGGTCGCCGACGTCGATCAGCAGCACCGACTCCACAAACGGCAGACGTTGAAACAGCTCCGCCAGAAAGACGACGTTCTGCCCCAGGCCGTTCTGCCAGATGTTCTGACCGGTATGGGTGATGACGGAGATGCCAATGCGCATATCGACCCCAGACTGCGTTACCAGGAATACCCGACACCGGCGTTGACCAGCACGTGAGCCCCATCCGTGGCGCTGGCCCCTACCTTGACGATGGTGTTTTGCGTGACCCGCGCACTGGCGCCGATGGCGATTGCGCTGTATCCCGCGTAGTTGCCCACCCCAGCGGCGATCTGGAAGGTCTTGCCCTGTTCCACCTGGGGCAAGCCGGCCAGCGCACCGGCCATGGCCACGCCCGAATACGCCGCGCGGGCCACGTCGTTGATATTCTGCTGAACACCCTGCAGTTGCGCAACGTTTACCGCATCGGTCGGGTTGACGCCGGGCGCCACGTTGGTGATGGTCCGCTCATTGCCGGGCGAGCCCACCGACACCGAGTTCGCCTCGCTCGCCACCGAGCCCGCGCCTATCGCCACCGAGTTCGGTGCGGACGCAACCGCATTGGCGCCCACCGCGGACGAACTGGAGCCGGTTGCCTGCGCGCCCGACCCCACTGCTACGGTGTTGCTCGAACTCGCGGTCGAATTGCCGCCCACCGCTACCGATTCCGTGCCCGTAGCGCTTGCAGCGTTACCGGTCGAATTCACTGCGACGTACTTCGAGTTCGACGCGCCGGTGTTGGTCGTCGTGGTTTGCGAGAGCTGCGTGAGCTGGCTGCCGAGCGTCCCCATCTGCGTTTCGAGCGCAAACAACTGGCTGCCGTTGATCGCATCCGTGCTGGTCGCCGTGATTGCGCCTGCCGCGATATTGGTCAGCGCGACCGCCGAGGTGGCGCCGACGCCGCCGAGCGTCACGCTGGTGTGCGAGGCGTTGTCGTACAGCACCGCGTCGCTGGCCACCGAGGCCACCGCCTGCAACTGGCTGACGTTGACGGCGTCGGTCGGCGCGGTGCCGGCCGCGACACCGGTGAGCTGGCGTGCGCCCGCCGTGCCGGTAAAGTCGACGCTGGTGCCGCCGGTGTTGGCCCCCACCGTGATCGCGCCGTTGCCCGGCGCGCCGCCCACCTGCTGCACGAGGCCGACGGTGCCGTTGGCGATGCCCGTCGACAACGCGGTCACGCTGCTGGTGGCCGTCGTGAGGCCGGTGGACAGGGAGGCGACGTTGCTGTTGGTCGTGGTCAGGCCTGTCGACAGCGAAGCGACGTTGCTGTTCGTCGTGTTCAAACCGGTCGACAGCGAGGCGACGTTGCTGTTCGTTGTGTTCAGCCCCGTCGACAGCGAGGTCACGTTACTGTTGGTCGTGTTCAGCCCCGTGGACAGCGACGCGACGTTGCTGTTCGTCGTGGTGAGACCGGTCGACAGTGACGCTACTCCGCTCTGCGCCGTGCTCACGCCGGTCGAAAGCGAACTGATGCTCGTCGACGTTGTGGTGGACAGCGAGGTCAGTTGTCCGAAGTTGACGGCGTCGGTCGGGTTCACCCCGTTGGCGACGTTGGTCAGCGTCACCGGGGTGGTCGAACCGGCTCCGCCCAGCGTGACCTTCGTATGGCTCGCGTCGTCGTACTGGACCGAGTTGGCTACCCCCGTCGACAGCGAGGCGACATTGCTGTTGGTGGTGGAGAGGCCTGTCGACAGCGAGTTGATACCTGTCGAGGTTGACGTCGAGAGACTCGCTACCGAGCTGTTAGTTGTACTGAGACCCGTCGACAGCGAGTTCACGCCTGTGGACAGCGAGCCGATGCCCGTCGAGGTTGAGGTGGAGAGGCTGGCTACCGTGCTGTTCGTCGTGCTCACGCCGGTGGACAGGGAGTTCAGCCCGGTCGAGGTCGAGGTGGACAGGCTCGCTACCGTGCTGTTGGTCGTGCTGACGCCGGTGGACAAAGAACTCAGACCCGTCGAGGTTGAGGTCGAGAGCGAGGCGACGCTGCTGTTGGTCGTGCTCAGACCTGTGGACAGCGAGGTCACACCGCTTTGCGCCGTGCTGATGCCCGTCGAGGTCGACGTAGAAAGCGAAGCTACGCTGCTGTTCGTGGTGCTCAGGCCAGTGGACAGTGAGGTCACGCCGCTTTGGGCTGTACTGATACCCGTCGAGGTCGAGGTCGAGAGCGAGGCTACGCCGCTGTTGGTCGTGCTCAGGCCCGTGGACAGCGAGGTCACACCGCTTTGCGCTGTGCTGATGCCCGTCGAGGTCGAAGTCGACAGCGAAGCTACGCTGCTGTTCGTGGTGCTCAGCCCCGTGGACAGCGAGGTCACGCCGCTTTGAGCTGTGCTGATACCCGTCGAGGTCGAAGTCGACAGCGAAGCGAGGCCGCTGTTGGTCGTGCTCAGACCTGTGGACAGCGAGGTCACACCACTTTGGGCCGTGCTGATACCTGTCGAGGTCGACGTCGACAGCGAAGTCACATTGCTGTTCGTCGTGCTCAGACCCGTCGAGAGCGACGCAACGCCGCTTTGCGCCGTGCTCACTCCGGTCGACAAGGAACTGACGCTCGTCGATGTCGTGGTGGACAGTGAGGTCAACTGGCCGAAGTTGACGGCGTCGGTCGGGTTCACCCCGGCGGCTACGTTGGTCAGCGTCACCGGCGTGGTCGAGCCGACGCCGCCCAGTGTCACCTTCGTGTGGGTGGAGTCGTCGTACTGGACCGAATTCGCCACACCCGTCGACAACGAGGCCACGTTGCTGTTCGTCGTGCTCAGGCCGGTGGACAGCGAGGCGACGCCGCTTTGCGCCGTGCTCACTCCGGTCGACAAGGAACTGACGCTCGTCGATGTCGTGGTGGACAGCGACGCAACGCTGCTTTGGGCCGTGCTGATGCCGGTCGAGGTTGAGGTCGACAGCGAAGCTACGCTGCTGTTCGTCGTGCTCAGCCCCGTGGACAGCGACGTGACACCGCTTTGCGCGGTGCTGATACCTGTCGAGGTCGACGTCGACAGCGAGGTCACATTGCTGTTGGTCGTGCTGAGTCCCGACGACAGCGAGGCGACGTTGCTGTTCGTGGTGCTCAAGCCCGTCGAGAGCGACGTCACGCCGCTTTGAGCGGTGCTGATGCCGGTCGACGTAGACGTCGACAACGAAGCCAGGCCGCTGTTGGTCGTGCTCAAGCCGGTCGAGAGCGAACCCACGCCGCTTTGCGCCGTACTGATACCCGTCGACGTCGAAGTCGACAACGAAACCACGCTGCTGTTCGTTGTGCTCAAACCCGTGGACAACGAAGCCACACCACTCTGCGCCGTACTGATACCCGTCGACGTAGACGTCGAAAGCGAACTCAACCCCGTCGACAACGAACTCACCGAATTGCCCACGGAATTAACCTGGCTCGCCACGGCGTACAACTCGCTGCCGTTCACCGCATCCGTGCTGGTGGCCGTGATCCGCCCTGCAGCGACGTTCGTGATTTGCCGCTCGGCGCCCACGGCGCCCACGCTCACGACGCTGCTCGGAGTAGCGCCTGCGAAGCCGCTGAGGGTCGTCGAACCGACCGTGGCGCTGCTGGTCGGATTCGCGCTCGCCGTCACCGAACCGTTGCCCAGCGCGACATCGCCGGCGTTGTTGGCGACGGCGTTCGGGCCGATCGCGACGCTGTTCGCTCCCAGCGCCCGCGAATCCGCCAGCGTCGAGTTGGCGTGGAAGTACTTGATACCCTGGCTGTCGATGTTGTTCAGCGCCGCGCCCACGTTATTGACCGTGCTGGTCGTGCCGTTTGCGTTATACGTCGTGTAAGACGGCGCGCTGATTGCACCGGTCGACGCGTTGTACGTCGATCCGCCGCCCAACGCCGAGGCCGTGCTGGTGCCCAGTGCGTTGACATTGGTTTGAACCGTGCTGACGCCGGTCGACAGGCTGGCGATGCCGCTGTTCGCCGTCGCGAGGCCCGTCGAGGTCGAGGTCGACAGCGAAGTGAGGCTGCTGTTGGTCGTGCCGAGGCCGGTCGACAGCGAGCTGATGCTGCTGGTCGTCGTGCTCAGGCCCGTGGACAACGATGCCACATTGCTGTTGGTCGTGTTCAACCCGGTCGACAGCGAACCTACACCGCTTTGCGCCGTGCTGATGCCGGTCGACGCGGAGGTCGACAATGCGCTCACCGTGCTGTTGGTCGTATTCAACCCGGTCGACAGACTGGCGTCACGGCTCACCGCCGTGCTCAATCCGGTCGACGTCGAAGTCGACAATGCCGTCACATTGCTATTGGTCGTATTCAACCCCGTCGACAACGAGTTCACGCCGCTCTGCGCGGTACTGATCCCGGTGGACGTCGAAGTCGACAGCGACGCCACGCTGCTCGTCACCGTGCTCAATCCCGTCGACGTCGAAGTCGACAGACTGGCGATGTTGCTCGCCGTGGTGCTCATGCCGGTGCTCAACTGCGATACCGTGACGGCGTCCTGCGGCGCCGAACCGTCAGCGACGTTGGTGATCCGCCGCAATGCGGTCGGGCTGCCCACCGACACTTCCGAAAGCGGCGCCGCGCTGCCCGTCAGGTAGCCGGTACCCGTCGGCGCAGCCGCACCCGTCACGCTGCCGGCGCCAAGCGCCACGCTATTGGCATAGCTGGCGCTGCTGCCAGCACCGAGGGCGAGCGAGTTGTTGCCCGCGGCAATCGAGTTGTAGCCAATCGCACCGGACGAAACCGCGCTTGCCGTGGCGCCATCGCCGATCGCGCTTGAATTGTTGGCGCTTGCCGTGGCATACGTGCCGATCGCCGTGGCCCCGGTTCCCGTCGCGGTCGAAGTCGTGCCGATCGCCGTCGCGCTCGCGCCGGTAGCCGACGCGTACGTGCCGAGTGCGGTGGCGGCCACGCCTGAGGCAGTCGCCGCATCGCCGAAAGCTGAGGCCTCCGAAGCGTTGGCGATCGTGCCGTTGCCGCCCACGGCGGCGGAGAAAGTCGCCGTCGCGCTGGCGCCGTTACCGACCGCTACCGCCTGCTGCGCCGCGTTCGAGTTGTAGCCAAGCGCGGTCGCCTGGGTCGCCGAAGCAATCGCGCTCTGCCCCAATGCGATCGAGGAAGCGCCGGCCGCCGTCGCGGACTGGCCCAATGCCACGGCACCCGTCGACGAAACCGTCGCGGCATAGCCGATCGCCACGCCCGAAGTCGCCGCGCTCTGCGCCACCGAAAAGCGGCCGATCGCAACCGAGTTGGCCGCCAGCGCGGCCGAGCCGCCGGTGCCGCTGCTGTTGCCGCCGCCGATGGCGACCGAGCTGCTGCCGGACGCCGTCGTGTCGTTACCGACCGCGGTCGAACCCAGGCTGGTCGCCTTGGCCCCCGAGCCCATCGCAATCGCGCTCGCGCCTGTTGCCGTCGTCGCCTGCCCGAAGGCCTGCGAATAATTGCCCGAGGCGCTCGCATTGGCGCCGATCGCAATCGACGTCGTCCCGGACGCCGTCGTGGTGCTGCCGCTCGAGCCGCCGATGGCGATCGCCTGCGCGCCCGTCGCGGTGCCGTTCCCCACGGCGTACTGCGCCTCGGCCACATTCACCCCCGCGCTCGCGGCCAGCACGACCACGGCAATGGCCTTCGCCACGGAAGATTTGTTCGGTTTGCCGCGCGCAGATGAAATTTCCGATGCGGCGACCCACGCACCCAGTGCCTCATTCCAAATGGTTCTGTACGACTTGTTCATGATTGACAAAGCCCTCTCAGGTAACGCGCGACACCAACCGACCTTCTGGCATTAGCAGACGAAATTATCTGGCCTTTAAAAACCGAACCCCGACGCGCAAAAATGGGATAGGCCGGATTCTATGGGTTTCGCTTTTCAAAGAATGACAAGCAATGCAAATTAACCCGACAGGGTTTGTCAGGAATTGTCAAATCGAGGCAGAAACGGCGAATTCCGGGATAATAAAGATTAAGCCGATGCAGAACAAAGCCGATTTTTGTGGGTTATAGCGCATCTGCAGCGGCATGAAATGGATCGCCTGGAACCCCACCGCAGCATGGCTGAGGACAGAACGCTGCGGTGGATGAGTCAATCCCGGAAATTGCGATACCTGAATATGTCGCCGTGCTGTCGAACGGAATACTGTTTTATACGGTTGTTTTATTTACAGTCATTTTATAATCATCACATTAATCTGACAAAACGCGTAGCGTGCGCTTCCGCACATTGCCGACCACCCAAAACCGTTACAACAGCAAATATTCAAGAGACGTCAAATTTTCTTTAAACATGTAAAATTCCCTCTACGACACGCTCAATGCGCCCCATATAAATCGCTCGATCTGACAGTATTTAGAGATTCAGGCTTTCAAGCTGTCTATTCTTGACAGTCTCCCGCAACGCACCGCTCTATCCTTAAACCCGTAAAAGCGCCGCGTCGTCCTCGCGACCGGCCAGACCCGCAGACCGCCGAGTGTGAAGTCGGAGGCTTATCGCTCACATCGAAAAGGAAGGCGCCGTGAATCGCATCGGAAATGCCGCATTAAAACTGACGAACTCGGGCGCCATGCGCGAAGCGGCGGCGTCGGCGAGCCGCGACGAAACGCTTGCGCAGCGGATTCGCAAAGGCCTGAAGGCGGGCGAATTCGGCGTCGCCTTCCAGCCGGTCGTCCATGCGCAAACCCTCAAGCTGCTCAACGTCGAATGCCTGCTGCGCTGGCAGCATCCCGAGTACGGTCTGCTGCTGCCCGAGTGCTTCGTGTCCGCCTTCGACGATCGGGAAACCGCGCGCGAGGTCACGGCGTTCATGCTGGAATCGGTCTGCCTGCAACTCGGCGAGATGCGGCGAGCCGGCCAGAGCTTGCCCGCCGCGGCGATCAATATCCAGCCGTCGCAGTTGCTCGACGAAGCGCTCGTCGCCACCATTCGCGACACGACGCGCCGTCACGGCGTCGACCCGTTACTGCTCGAACTCGAACTGGTCGCAGCAGAAGATGCGTCGACGCTATTGTCGACGCAGGAGTTCACGCGCTCGCTGCGCCAGCTCGGCGTGCGGCTCGCGCTCAACGACTTCGGGTCGGGTTATTCGCCGCTGGCGATGCTAGGCGTGGCCCAGATCGATACCGTCAAGCTGGCGCGCGGCTTCATGGCTCGCGTGCCGGGGTCGGCGCGCGATTGTGTGGTGATCACAGGGCTGCTCGATCTGCTCGACAAGCTGGATATGCGGGTCGTCGTGGAGGGCGTAGAAAGCGAGGCGCAGCTAACCTGGCTCAGGCAACGCCCGGAGGTCTACGTGCAGGGTTATCACGTGGCGCGGCCGCAAGCGAAGCTCGCGAACGCGCTGGCAATGCGTTGAGCGATGCGCGCCGCCTGCGTGGCGCGCACACCCCACCCTGCGCTCCCGTCAGCTCGACGTGAACGCGACGTACGGCCCAGCGCCGCCGCCCGACGACGCCGCACCCGAGATGCCGTAATACACGTGACGCCCGTAGAAGAACGGCATGCCCATATCGAAGATGCCGGTCATGTAGGACGCCATATCGTTGAACGCATAGTTACCCGAAGCAAACAGCGTGTTCGCATTGGCCACGTTGAAATCGATGGTCACCGTCGCCAGATTGTTGATGGCGATCGAGACGGAACGTGCCAGCGTCGTGCTGGGCACGTAGTACTTGAGGCCGTTCGCCACGATGGTCGAGTCCGCGAAAAACAGCGCGCTCGAACCCGAGTCGAAGTAGGAGTTGCCGCTATACGTGACGCCATTGTACGTCGCGTCGAAGTCGCCGCTCGAACTGGTCTGCAGCACGGTCGCGCCGCTCCCCGCGAGCGCGTTGTTGGCCTGCGTATCGATACCGAAGACCAGTGTGCCGAGCGCCGACGACGCCCCCGTCGAGGCGACCGGCTGCATCTCCAGCACCACGCCGTTGTTGTCGGTCGCGAAGTACTGGACCGGATTGCCCACCTGTGCAGCGAGCGCCTGATTGGCGACGCTGCAGGTCGAGCCGCTGCAGGCATAGTAAAAACCTGCCGGGCTATTGCTCACGCATTGGCTGCCGCAGTCCTGCGGCGCCACGCCCACCCCGAGAATGCCGTTCGCCCCCAGGTCGCTCGGGGTGTCGAGGGCCGGCTGCACCTGGCAGTCGCCCGGCGCGGACGCCGTGAGCGCTGTGTCGGCCATCACCTGGATCGGCACGTTCTGCCCCACTTCGTCCGCCATCCTGATGTCGGCGTTGCGCACGGTGCCCCACGCGTAGCCGCTGCCGAAGATGGCGCATTCGGCAATCGTGGCGCCGCCCGGTGTCTGCGTTTGCGCCGTCAACGCGTTGAGTGTGGACGCCGGAATCGCCGAAGCGAACAGGCGCAAGCCGAACGATTCGGTGTCGACCAGCACATTGTCGATGGTCGTGCAGTGCGAGCTTGCCTGGCTGCCCGCCGCGCACACGGTTACGCTGGTCAACGGAGAATTGGCGCGGTTGAACTGGGTGGCGGCGACCACCACCGGCACCGTATTGGCCGCCGTGCTCGAAGTCGGGCTCGCGGTGGGGTTAGCCGAACTGAGCGTGTTGGTCGTCACAGGCGTGTTGCTGGTAGACGTAGACGTGTTGGTCGAATTGCCCGTCGGCGAGGCCGACGAAGAACCGCCGCCACCGCCTCCGCACGCGGCAAAAACGGTAATGAGCGCCGCGACGAACGCCCAGGCCATGGTTCGGGTCATGTTGATCCTGTTCATTGCAAGTCGTCGGGGCTGGTGCCCTGCGGGAGCGAGGCCGGCAAATACGCCCGGCCGGCGAAATTGCCCATATGGCCGCCCGTCTGAACGATCAAGCCGGGCTGCTGCACGTTAGCGGGCCCGTGGCCGCCGCCCTGAGCCGCGTGCAACGCACTCACGCCCTGCAGATAGGCGGGAAAATAACTGCCGAGCAAGGTGTTGAGCGGCGCCATCTGCGGGCCGCGCCAGACCACCGCGAACACCGTTCCGCTCTGCGCAAGGTATTCGCGCACCACGGTGCCGCCATTCAGCGTGGTTTCGTTGACGACGTACGGCACCTCGGCCGAACTGACGTGCTGGACCAGTCTCGTCGCCCGGCCCGCCGTGCTCGCCGGCCAGGTCGGCGCAGCGCCGAGTTCGGCGTGCGCGGGTATGCCGGCGACAAGCGCCGTCATGGCGGCTGCCGCGCAGAGCATGCTGGTTCTCATTGATTCTCCCCGTATGATTCGTCGCGTGACGAAGCGTGAAGCGACCTTCACCTCATCACACAGGACGGATTATTGGGGGGATGGGCGGATTTCGATCCGCAGAAAAGAGCGGGAGAAAGGGCCTATTTGCAGGTTTGCCCGATCACCCGCTGCGGCTTGCCTGGAGCGGCTGAGCGGGACAATTGTTAAATCCGGACGGCGCGTGATTCAAGTGCTCCGTGCGCGCCTCGGATGGGCGCGCAGCGCATCGATCTCGTCCAGCAGATCGAGCACCAGGGCAATACCCGGCGGATTGATCTCGAGATCGTGCGCGAGGCGTCGCGCCGTGCGCACGCGGCGCAGCGATGCGCCACTAAAACGCCACTCCTGCGGTTCCTCCCCGCGCGGCGTAAAGGCGCCTTCGGCAACCCACAAGGTCACCTCGTCTTGCGACGCGCCGCTTGCCTGGCACAACTCGACAAGCGTGAACTCCATCTCTTCATTGACAATCTGGCCTTCCAGATAAGTCGTCACGGACTCTTTCATGATGAGCGGTCATCCATAAAAATGCGCACGTGGGTCGAAGTTGAACGCTTGCCGCATCACGTCATATGCGGCGGCAGCGCGCTCGGTATCGGCCGGCGGCAAGACGATGGTCAGGATTACATACAGATCGCCGGGAGTCGTTCCCGGAATGCCTTTGCCCTTAAGGCGCAAGCGCCGGCCCCCTTGCGAACCCTTGGGCACCGTCATTTCGACGGAACCGTCGGGTGTGGGCACCTTGATCTGGGCGCCGAGCGCCGCTTCCCAGGGGGCAACCGGCAAGTCGAGCGAGACATCGCGGCCGTCCACGCGAAAACGCGGATGTTCGCGAAACGCGATCTCCAGATACAGGTCGCCGGGCGGCGCGTCGCCCATCGCCGGACCGCCCTGGCCGTTGAGCCGCAGGTGCTGGCCCGCGCGGATGCCCTTGGGGATGGCGACGTCCAGCGTGCGCGATTGCAGCGTCACGTGCCCCTGCGCGTCGAGTATCGGCATCTGCAGCGAAATGGAGCGCTGCGCGCCGCGGTAGGCCTCTTCCAGATCGATCAGCACCTTGGCGTGGTGATCCTGGCCGGCCATCGCGGCCGCCGCCTGCCGTTGCTGGGCTGCGCGCGCATGGCCGAACATGGCTTCAAAGAAATCGTCGAGATTGGCCTCGCCCGCCGCTTCGTGGCCCGCGCCCCTGAACTCGAAACCCTCGTCCCAGTTCGGCGGCGGCTGGAATTCCTGGCCGTTCTGCCACTCGCTGCCCATCCGGTCGTAGGCCGCCCGCTTCTCCGGGTCTTTCAGCACCTCGTACGCTTCGCCCACTTCCTTGAAACGCTCCTCGCCGTCCGCTTCCTTGGTGACGTCGGGGTGATACTTGCGGGCGAGCTTGCGATAGGCGCGCTTGATGTCGTCCTCGGTTGCGCTGCGCTCCAACCCGAGGGTCGCGTAATAGTCCTTGTATTTCATGTGAAAGACAGCCCCATAAAAGGTGAGGACGGCATGGCGTTCAGATCCGGCTGCCTTATTACTCTATACGACTCCGCCGCAAACGTGCCGTCAGCGTGTCGTGCCTGGTGTTGAACCGGACTGGCACGATCCGTGCAGCCCATGCACAATCACGCCGGTGTGCCCCGCTGCGGTCCGCGCGATCACCGCGGTCAGCGGCGCTTCGACAGCGCACGCGCCTCCCATCCGCATCGCGCCCGGCAGTTCGGGCGGGTGCATGTCTTCGAACAAGCAAGCTGCGTACGACCGGAAACGGCGATACGCCAGGCCACGACATGTCGACCCTGCGTATGCGTATCATCACGTTGATCCGGCAACCCGCCTTTGCCGCCGCCGGCACTTTTGTCGTCATTCTCGCGACGGCGCTCGGCACGTGGTGGCTGGTGCGCGAACAGTCGTTGCAAACCGCGCGCAGCCAGTTCGAGCAGCGCACTGCCCATATCACCAGCGATCTGCAACAGGAACTCGCGACTTGCGAGTATGTGCTGCGCAGCGCCAGCGGCGTGTTCGTGGTGTCGCCCACGGTGACGCCGGAGGCCTGGCGCCAGTACGTGACACGGCTCGATATGGACGACACGCTGTCCATCGTGCGGGCGCTCGGCTATGCCGAACTCGGACCCGATGCGACGGCGCCCGGCGGCGCGGCCATCGCCACCGGGCAGCAAGCGCAGCCGTTCGCCCCCGTCACGCTGATGACGCCGGTGCGGGCCGGCGCGCCGGCCGCCGGCTACGATCTGGGCCGCGACCCCACGCGCCGTGCGGCCCTGTTGCGTGCCCTCGACACCGGTGAACTGACACTCGATGCCCGCGCCGCGCAGGCGAGCACCATGCAGCAGCCCGCTCACCCGCATTTCGAGCTGTATCTGCCGGTGTATGGCGGCCCATCACGCGGCCCGTCTCCCGCGGACTCCACCACGCCCGCGTCCGCCACGCTCGACGACGCGCCAACCCGGGTCGCCGGCGTGCTGGTGGCCGTGGTAGACCCGCGGCGTCTGTTCGAGCGCGGCATGGCCCATCAATGGGGTGTCGACCTGCAGGTCTTCGCGGGCGCCCCTTCTACGTCGCTCTATACGTCGGAGGCGGCCAGCGATGCGGCCTTCGACTCGTCCCCCGTCGTGCGCAGGGCCGAGACGCTGCGCTTCGGCGGCGAACCGCTCACGCTGGTGTACACGACCAGCGAGCGGTACCTGGCCGCCGGCAACGACTATGCGGCGATGACCGTGCTGCTCGCCGGACTCGTCAGCGCCACACTGCTGGCGGGCGTCGCGTGGCTGCTCGCGCGAACCCAGGGGCGCTCCCCGTGAGGGCTGTCACCTGCGTATCCGCTCAAGCCCGAACGAAGCGCGTTTGACGGGTCTGAGCGTCACCCCGCGTTTGCCTGAAGCGAAGCGGCTCGGGCGCCTCAGCCGTCAACCTCGGCAAGCAAGGCCTTCACCGCTGCCCGCGCCTCGCGGCCCAGTTCGGCGAGATCCACGCCGTCGATCCGATCGTCGCTGACGATACGCCGTCCCGCCGAGAACAGCGCCGCCAGCTTCGGCCTGCCGCCCGAGGCCACCGGACCGATGGCCGGATCGTGCAGCCCGAAGTAACGCGGATCGTCGAGCCGGTAGATCGCGAGGTCGGCGGAATAGCCCGGCGCGAGGCGCCCCACTTCGGCCAGCCCCATCACCTGCGCTCCGCCTGCCGTGCCCCAGTGAATCACGTCGGCCACGCTCGCCGCATGCGCGCCGCCTTCGAAGCTGCCGCCGCGAAAGCGCGGCGTCGCCGCCATGCCGAGCCGCGCCCGTTGTGCGAGCCAGGTCATGTGCACTTCGGAGATCATGTCGGCGGCTTCGTTGGAGGCCGCGCCGTCGACGCCGATCGAGATGGGCACGCCCGCCTCCGCCATCTCGCGCACCGGGCAGATGCCGCTTCCCAGACGTCCATTGCTTTGCGGGCAATGCGCGACACCGGTGCCGGTTTCGGCGAGCAGCGCGATTTCGTCGGCGTCGACCTTCACGAGATGCGCGTACCAGACATCGTCGCCGAGCCAGTCGTGCTCGCCGCAGAACGCCACCGGCGAGCGGCGGTACAACTCGTGCGCGCTGTCCTGATAGCCGACCGTCTCCGACAAATGACTGTGCAGGCGCAATCCCAAACGCCGCGCGACCGCCGCGGTTTCGCGCATCTGCGCCGGCGAGATCGAATACAGCACGGTGGTGGGCGCCATCACCACGCGCCGCATCGCACGCGGCCCGGCGTCGTGATAAGCGGCAGCGAGACGTTCGATATCGGCCACGAAAGCCTCCAGCGTTTCCGGGCGTAACGCGGTGGGCAAATCGGCTTCGAGCTGGCGCGTTTGCGTCGCGCCGCCGCGCAGCAGCACGAAACGCAGACCAAGTTTGTCGGCCTCTTCGAACAGGATCGCCGAACTGTCGAACGGCATGTTCGGGTAGTAAACGTAGTTGTGATCCGCGACCGTCGCGCAGCCCGAGCGCGCGAGCTCGATCAGCCCAATGCGCGCGGCGAGGCGAAAGCGCTGCTCGTCGAATAGCGCGCGAAAGCGATACGGTGTCGCCGCGAGCCACGGCGTCAACGACGCGTCGAGACCCGCCGTATCGCCTTTGAGCAGCGACTGGAACAGGTGATGATGGGTGTTGACCCACGCCGGATAGATCACGCAGTCGGTGGCGTCGACGATCGTTTCTCCGGGACGCGGGCTCAGGGCGCTAATCGCCTCGATGGTGTCGCCGGCAAGACGGATATCGGGGCCGCTGACGCGTGCGGGGTCGTCCGCATCGCCGCGGCCGCCCGTCATGATGGCGGCTGCATTGCGGATCAGAACGGTAGTGCGGTTTGCGTGGGTCTCGTGTGTCTGGATCGGCATGGACATGAGTTTGAGATTGCGCTTGAGTTGACTTGAGTTGACTTGAGTTGACTTGAGTTGACTTGAGTTGAGTTGACTTGAGTTGAGTCACGGAAAACGAGGGCGGCTACCCGATGGAGTTCCTGCGCCGCCCCGCTACGAAGACCGCAGCCGGCCAATCACAACTGGCTGTCATGCCAGCCGCGCAAGCCGATGCGCGACACCCACACGGTGATGCCGAACAGCACGACACCGGTGACGGTAATCAACAGCAAGGCCGCAAAGAGCCGCGGAATGTTCAACTGGAAACCCGCCTGCAGGATCTGATAGGCAAGGCCCGCGCCGCTGCCGCCGGTGCCCGCGACAAACTCCGCCACCACCGCGCCGATCAGCGAGAGCCCGCTGGAAATCCGCAAGCCGCCGAAAAAATACGGCAGCGCGCTGGGAATCCGCAGTCGCACGAGGGTCTGCCAACGCGTCGCATGATTGATCCGGAACAGGTTGATGAGCCCCGGATTCACGCTGCGCAAACCGAGCGCCGTGTTCGAGATGATCGGAAACAGCGCCACCAGTGTGGCGCACAGCACCAGCGCAGCCGTCATGTCCTTCACCCAGATGATGATCAGCGGTGCAATGGCGACAACCGGCGTCACCTGCAACAGGATCGCATAGGGAAACAGGCTGGCCTCGATCAACGGACTCTGCACGAACAGCAAGGCAATGATCACACCCAGCACCGTGGCCAGCGCGAACGCCAGCAGCGTGATCTTCAACGTTTCCAGCAGGCTGCCGAATAACAACGGGGCGTCCTGAATCAACTGCCCTAGAATCGCACTGGGCGCCGGCACGAGGTACGACGGCACCTTGAACAGCACGCACCAGCCCTGCCAGATCGCAAGAAAAACAACGCCGACCAGCCACGGAGCCATGGCTTTCGCCATGCCCGGCCGTTGCAGCAGCGGCGTGCGCTGGGTATCGCGCAGGGTTTTGGCGCGCCGCGTGGAATGGGCCCGAAGCACGTCGCCTGTCATGATTGCACCTCTGCATCTTCGTTCATATGGGATGCCCGATGCGCGTCGACGATCAGATCGGATAACGTTTTGCAATCCTGTATAAACGGCGTGGATACGCGATAGGCGTCGTCGCGCTCGAGCGGCCCGTCGATCGGCACCTCGGCGATGATCCGCCCCGGCCGCGCCTGCATCACCACCACCCGGCTCGACAGATACACCGCTTCGTAGATGCTGTGCGTGACGAACACCACCGTCATGCCGCGCCGCTGCCATAAGGCGCGCAAATCGCTGTCGAGTCGGTTGCGGGTGAACTCGTCGAGCGCGCCGAACGGTTCGTCGAGCAGCAGCAGGTCGGGTTCGGTGACGAGCGCGCGGGCCAGTGACGCGCGCATCTGCATGCCGCCGGACAACTCGCGCGGCAACACCCTGGCGAACTTTGCCAGCCCCACGCCGGCAAGCGCCTCGGCCACCCGCGCATCGGCCTCGCGGCGCGGCACGCGAGCGAGATCGAGCGGCAGGCGCACGTTGTCGGCCACCGTCGCCCATGGCATCAGCGTGGCTTCCTGAAACACCATCGACATGCGCCGGCCCGGCGACCCCACCGTTTCGAACGGTTGACCCCACCAGCGCACATGACCATGGGTGGGTGTCTCGATGCCGGCGAACATCTTCAGCAAGGTACTCTTGCCGCACCCCGACGGCCCGAGCAAGGAAACGAACTCGCCGGGCGCAATCGCAAGGCGTACGTCTTCGAGTGCGATCGTGCCGTTCGGATAGCGCTTGTCGACGCGCTGCACCGACAGCAACGGCGGGTTGTCGCGGCTCGGCGCGGCGGCCAGCGTGTCGGGCTGCGCAGAAACCTGAGTGGTACTGTCCATGCTCAAACCTCCGTTTCGATGCGAAATACCTCGCTCTCGCCGTGATCCGCGAGCAGCTTCAGCAGCATGCGCCGCATCAGCAGGCCCGGCTGGTCCGATTCCATGTGGCACTCCTGCTGGCGCCGCACATCGATGCAGGCGTCGTAGTCGGTCGCTTCGAGAATGTCGCGGTCTTCGTCGGTGATTGGACGGTCCCAGTCGATCAGCTCCTGAGTCGAACACGCCTCCTCGGTGTCGTTGCGATAGAGCCATTGCGACAGCATCAGCGTGCGATCGTCGATGGGCGTCGCGCAGTTGTAGATGATGTGATGCACGCCGCTCGCCGGATACACGCAGCCGAAGCGGCGCGCGAACGGCATGAACCAGCGGTTGGTGAGATGCCGCTCGGTCACCTCCTCGGTCGTGCCGGTCACGCGGTAGCTGGCAGGCGGGTTGCGCACCGGTACATGGGTTTCGGCCTCGAAGCCCCAGTCGTTGGGACGGAATTCGTACTTCGACGGCTTCGGGTTATCGAACAGGCCAAAGTTCGATTTGTGCACGAAGCTGAAATGCGAGTTGTCGAACGAGTTTTCCATCATCCGCAGCGGGCTGGTCTGCCAGCGTTCGTAGAACTGAAGAATGCGGCGATAACCCGTTGCGTCTTCCTCGGGAAACGTCGGGATGGGCTGCAAGGGCTCGTCGAGCGCGACCCAGGCGTAGCCGTAGCGCTCCTCGCAACGATAGGCCTGTACCACCGCCCGCGAGGGAATCGCACTGCCGCCGTTCTGCGGAATCTTCACGCATTGGCCGGAGCAGTCGTAGGTCCAGCCGTGATAGCCGCAAGCGATGTTGCCGTCGCCGTCGACAAAGCCCTTGGACAGCCTGGCGGTGCGATGGCAGCAGCGATCGCGCAAGGCGTGCGGTTTGCCGCCCGCGCCCTTCCATAGGACGATCGGCTCGCCGAGCAGCGTGAACGGCTGCGGACCGGCATCGAGTTGCGCCATCGGCATGATGGCGTACCAGAAGCGGCGCAAGACCTTTTGACGGGTGACCAGCATCGTGAATCTCCTTCAATCAACATGTCTGTATCAGCCGGCGCGACGAAGCGCACCGGCGCGGGAAAGCGTGACGGCAAGTGCCGGTGCGTTCGTTACGGCATCACCTTGGCGTCCTGAATGTATTGCAGCGTGTAGGCGCTGTGGTAGTCGGTGGCGGGCTTGAGCAGCTTTGCGCCGACCATGTAATCGAAGGTCTTCTTCCAGCGTGCGTCGGTCATGGCGCCGATGCCGAGCGTGGCTGCATCGCCGCCCGTGACGAGCTTCAGCTTCTTCAGTTGCGCGACGCCGTAGGCGAGTTGCGCATCGCTCATCTGCGGGTTGTCTTTCTTGATCAGCGCATTGCCGGGAGCGGGATCGTTGAGATAGCTCTTCCACCCTTCCATCGACGCCTTCACGAAGCGCGCCACCACATCCGGCTTGTCCTTCAGCGTGTCGCGCATCGTGACGATTGTCGTGTTGTACGGCGGATAACCGTCGTCGGCGAACAGGAAGAAGTGCGCGTTCGCATGGGCTTGCTCCGCCTGATAGGTCTCCGATGACGGATAGGCCTGCATCGCCACGTTCGGATCGGCGAAGAACGGTTGCAGGTTGAAGGTGTAGGGTCGCGACTGCGCGTCGGTGTAGCCGTATCTGGCCTTCAGCCACGGCCACCAGCTCGTGCGGCCCGAACCGGCAACCAGAATCGTCTTGCCCTTGAGTCCGGCAAGACTGGTCACGTCGGCATGCGTGAGCATGCCCTGCGGGTCGTACTGGAACGAGGCGGCCACGGTCGTCACCGGAATGCCGGCCTCGACGCCCGAGAGCACCTGGAAGTCGTAGCCGAGCATGAAGTCGGCCTGGCCGCCGGCGAGCAACTGCATGCCGTTGACTTGCGGGCCGCCCATCTTGATCGTGACGTCGAGACCGTACTTCTTGTAGACGCCGGTCGCCACCGCCTGATAGAAGCCGCCGTGTTCGGCCTGTGCGTACCAGTTGGTCAGCAAGGTCACGTGATCTTCAGCGTGGGCGAGCGATGCGGCAAACAGACTGCCGGCGAGCGTGAACGCGGACGCGGCACGCGCGAGCAACGAAGGGGCTGATGCGGCGAAGCGGGAAAGAAAGCGCAAAACACGCATGACGAAGCTCCGTGTGAGAACACACAAGGTGTGAGGGATGGATATGGGTGGATTTGAAACTGAGGATGGCGAAGCAACGGGAGTCGTGCGATGCGGGCACGAACGCGCAGCGCGTGGCGAGATTGCCGATGCGCCGAGGTTAATCGCTCGTGTGAAAAGCTGGGGCAACTGCATCGCACGCTCCTTGTCGGCGGGACCGGACGGTCCCGTTCAAACGCCGACTCGAAGTCGACGTGGGCGCACGATGCGCCCCAAGAGCAATGCCCCACGTTGCCGGCACAGATATGCCGGTCGCTAGCCGCTTCTACTCTGAAGGCGTTCTAAGCGAACTGCGTGCCAGGTGGGGGGAAGCCAGGTGGATTGGGGGGAAGCGGGGTTTGGGTGCGGATGTTGTGCGGCTGGCGCGCCCCGCTATGCGGTGCGTGTGCACGTTGGCGAGGCGTGGTGGCACCGTGGGGGTGCAAACGTAGGGCGCTTCAATAGGCTTCGCGTTCTACCGGCACGACGTGGTTCCACGCGCCGAGATCGGCAATCCCGGCAGCGGGACCGCCGGTTGCTACACCTTCCTTAGATCCACTCAAGGAGCCCGTCATGAGCAAACCCCAACCCACCACGCCGCCGGATTTCGAGCATCCGCAGCCTGTGACGCACAGCGACAACGAGAAGAGCAAACTGCCCGAGCGCCACGATGAAACACGCAAACAGTCGCCAGCCGACCGGCCCGGCAAGAAGCCGGGTGAAGGCGAGCCATCAGTCAGTTGAGGTCGTTAAATGCAGCGGCCCCTCGGGACATGACTCGTCCGGGGAGGCTCGAGGCTCGTGCGTGGCGTCGCATGCGCAGACGTGCGGCGCGAAGCCGCGCGAGTGACCGCCATTCAACCCGCCGAACGCCCTGCCTGCGGCGCCCCACCCGTTTCGGCAGCCGGACTTGCAGCAGGACTCGCCGCAGCCTTCGGACCATTAATCAGGCTTTCGATCTGCATGGCGACCAGTTTCGCCATCCGGGTGGCGTCGGCGTCCACCGTCGTGCCCGTCATTCCCAGCGCCCCGACCGCCGTGCCCACTGCCTGCGAATTGATGCCCATGGTCGCGACCTTGCCGGGCGCCCTGCCGCTATTCGAATCCAGGTCGATAGCCAGTACGACGGTTGAGTGCCCCGCTACCATCGACGACACCGCGACATGCGTCTTGATGTCGCTTGCACCGCTGCCGAAGCCGATCAACTTCCGTTTGGTCTTGTTGCCTTCGTCGATTGCCGTGAACTCGCCGTCCACCACCAGCCGCGCTCCGCCGCCTTCAGCCGCGGCCACGGCGGCCGAAGCGGCACTTGCCGACGCAACGTGGTCTTTCTCGAGTTGTTCGGCAAGCGCCTTGGAGAAAACGCTTCGAACATGCTTAGCCAGCAAGTCGGGCGTCGAATCTTCGTCGGTTCCATGGCGCATCAACCGGTCTCGGTGCAAGCGGCCGGCGATGGAGTTATCCAGCGTGACGGCATCGATGCGAACCGCGAAATCGTGAATCACGACCCGCTCGGGCTTCGGCACGACCTGCGCCGCGCCATCGTGTTCGACGACTTCGACCGTCGCGCCACCCGTCAGGAAATTGCCGACGCTGCTCTGCGCGTGCGCACCCTGAATCTGTATCGCCGTCACAAGGAGAGCCACGATGACTTTCGGTTTCATCTTTGTTCCTGTTTCGATGCTGTGACGCTCATATTCGCGACTCAGCCCGTCAAGGACCATCGATTTGCGACGAAGCGGCAGGAGGTGTCGTGAAGTGACGCCGATCAGTCGCGAGAGGGAACGGCCGGTGCGACAGGAGCCACGCTAGCCCGTGCGTCGCGGCCGCTGCGCGTCAACCAATACGTCGCGCCCCGGTCGAGCGCGGTGCATAACACCAGGTAGATGAAGCCCACGAACAGGAAGATCTGCACCGGATACACCATCAGGCGGTTATTCACCTGGGTGGCGACGAACGACAGTTCTCCGACGCCCACGATATACGCCAGCGAGGTGTCTTTCACCAGCGAGACCCACTGGTTGACGAACGACGGCGTCATGATGCGGATCGCCTGCGGCAGCAGCACGTAGCGCAAGGCCTGCATGCGCGTGAGCCCAAGCGACAGCCCGGCCTGCCATTGCCCCTCGCCGACCGCCAGAATGCCCGCGTGCACCGAATGCGCGAGATACGCACCGCCGATCAGCGACAGCGCGCACACCACCGCCGCGAGCCCCGGCACGTTGACGTGGAACAGCACCGGCAACAGGAAGAAGGTCCAGAAAATCAGCATCAGCACCGGGATGGCCCGGAAAAAACCGATCACGAGCAGGAGCGGCACGCGCGCGATGCGGCCGGCCATGGCCAACGCGATGCCGCCGGCCATGCCCAGCAAGGCCGAGGCGAGCGCCGACGTCACCGCGAGCACCAGTGTCAAGGCGGCTCCGCCTGGCGGCCCGTCGGGAAACGCACCGACCAGCAGATACGGCAAGTTATTCAATAACAGCGACCATTGCATATCAGCGCCTCGCGAACGACAGGTCACGGCGATGCGCGACAACCAGAGACACCGCTTCGATCACCGCCACGGCCGCGATATACAGCAGCGTCGCCACCCCAAACGCCGCGAAGGTCTGGAAGGTTTCGGTCTCCACCTGACGGGCCGCGTACGACAGTTCGGCGAGGCCGATTGCCATGGTCAGCGACGAGTTCTTGACGAGGTTCATGTATTGCCCAAAGAGCGGCGGCAGCGAGATACGCACCGCCTGCGGCAAGACGACGTAGCGGAACGCCTGCAAAGGCGTGAGTCCGAGCGCGGCGGCCGCGTGGTGCTGGCCCTCCCGCACGCCGCGCAGTCCCGCCTGAAACTCCTCGGCGATAAACGCCGCCGTATAGCAGGTGAGCCCGATCCAGCCGGCCACGAACTCGAACGACGGCCAACGCACGGCCCACCCCATCGCATGGACCGTGTGCGCCGTATTCAGCCATTGCATGACGGCATCCGGCAGCAAGGTCGCCACGCCGAAATACCAGAACAGCAACTGCACCAGCAAAGGCGTATTGCGAAACGCGACCACATACGCGCCCGCGGCGTGCCGCGCCGCGCGATAGCGCGCATGGCGCGCCAGCGCCAGCACGAAGCCCAGCGCCGTCGCCGCGACGGCCGCGGACAACGCGAGGCCGAGCGTCACGCCGAAGCCTTGCCATAACCACATCAGATATTTTGGAGCGAGCCACGCCTGCATCGTCTGTCCTGCCGGATTTCATCGAGCTTTAAAACACCGATGGGCACGCCGTGGCGTGCCCATCTACTTTCTTGACGCGAGCGAACTCGCCTCGGGTTCAGGTCTTGTCGCCGATCTTGAAGATGCGCACGAGCGGCGTCTTCGTCTGCGGACCGAACCAGCGGTTATAGATCTTGCCCGCCGAGCCGTCTGCTTCGAGGCCCTTCAAGGTCTCGTTGACGAAGGCCGTCAGGCGCACTTCGCCCTTCGGGATGCCGACGCCCATGTAGTCGTTCGTGATCGTGAACGGCGGAATCTCGTAGTTCTGCTTGTCCGGCACGTTGGCAAGCAGGCCGACCAGTTTCGGACCGTCCTGGGTGATCGCCTGCACATTGCCGGCGCGCAAGGCCGCAAAGGCGAACGGCGTGTCGTCATACGCCACGACCGTGGCCTGCGGGAATTTCTCGCGCACCGCGATCTCGTTGGTGGTGCCCTTGTCCGCGCCGATGCGCAGGCTGTTGATCTGGTCCGGCGACTTCAGCACGCCCTTCTTGGCGAGAAACTGCTGACCCGACGAAAAATAAGGAATACTAAAATCGACCTGCTTGGCGCGTTCATCCGTGATGGTGAAGTTGGCAAGCACCAGATCGACCTTGCCCGACGTGAGGAACGGAATCCGGTTGGCCGGATTGGTCGGCTGCAGCTCGAGCTTCACACCGAGCTTGTCGGCCAGCGCCTTCGCATAGTCGACATCCAGTCCGACGATGTGGTTCGTGGCGGGATCGACGTAGCCGAACGGCGGGTTGCTGTCGAACGTGGCGACGCGCAGGACGCCGGCTTTCTTGATGTCGTCGAGACGATCGGCGTGGGCGACGCCCGACACCGTGACCATCAACCCCAGGAGCCATGCGGCGAGAGTGCTGGATTTCATTTTTATAGAGACCTTCTTGTGTGTGGCGGCCGTGTATTGCAACCCTGTGTTGCAACACCGGCAAGGTTGCTAAAGCAGCGGCATCGCTGCAACGATGCACGAACGCTACCTTAGCAGCCGCAGCCAGCCCCGCAGAACCAACAAATATTCCTGTAGAAAGCGCGATTTCAGCTAAGCGTCAGGATGATTTGCAAACGCGTATTTGTCGTTTGTCGGCCCACGCGGGGCTGACTAGCATCGAGGCTCGACATCCGATCAGAAGGAAACTTGCCATGTCCGAGCGTGCCTCTTTCAAGCCGCGCGTCATCGAACCGGTGGCCGACAACCAGCCCGAGGGCCTCGGCCTCGCGGTTGAGTTATGGCTGGCGCATCCCGTCGACGGCATAGCGGGCCGCGCCGTCCAGATTCACCTGCGCGGCGACGCGCGAATGGCCCAGGCCGAAGCCTTGCGCGACCTGCTGCATCAACTGGGGACGGACATCGTCGTCGCATAGCGGGCGAGCCCTTTTTCGCCGCCGCCACGCCTGGCCGCCCGCCGCTCAGCCTTATCCCACGGGGCTGACGGGATTGGCGGCCAATTCGAAACAGTCATTTCATCCTATCGATACAAATATTCAATAGTAGGGGTATACACTGCCTCCATCGACGTTGCAGACACACCGCTCAGGCCGCTGTCGCGACGCCTTCCTGAACCGAAGTCGAAACGTATATGGAGTCCATCATGAAGACCAAGATTCTTGCTGCCCTGCTGGTTGCCGCTTCTGCCACCCTCGCCGCCCCGGCATTTGCCAGCGGCTACGGCCCGGCTCCGTTCTACCGTCCTGCTGTCGGCGCCCCTGCCTCGCAACAAGGCCAAAGCGCACAAACGGTTGCGGCAGAACGCGCCAACGCGGATGCCAACGCCAATACCAACAGCGCGTACGGTGGCGTAAGCGAACAAGCTTCGCAATCCGGCGTGCGTGAACCGGTTACGGGCCCGCGCTCGGTGTTCTTCGGCCATTGATTCGGCCTCACCGGCTTTAGAAGTTTGCTTCAGGCAGTCGACAAAATAATTTTCGGAGGTCAATCATCATGAAGTCCCTTATTCAAGCTGTTGCTATCGCCGCTGTGCTCGCTACCCCGGTGGTGTCGTTCGCCCAGTCGAACCAACCCGTGACCCGCGCCCAGGTGCGTGCGGAACTGGTGCAACTCGAAAAGGCTGGCTACTCGCCCGCCCGTGGCCGCGATCCGTATTACCCGTCGGATATCCAGGCTGCCGAAGCCCGTGTCGCTGCGCAAAACGGTACCGCGCAAGCGGAGACGACCGGCTACGGTCCGGGCACG
>Ga0302229_10000761_pt1 | contig 24878 bp, 21 predicted proteins | sample II_Palsa_N1_3_FD_193518 | JGI IMG/M metagenome (GOLD analysis project Ga0302229, IMG submission 193518) | Peat permafrost microbial communities from Stordalen Mire near Abisko, Sweden - II_Palsa_N1_3 | ecosystem: Environmental > Terrestrial > Soil > Palsa > Peat permafrost | place: Sweden... | reverse complement strand
CCACGTGCCGGGCCGCGGTGGTCGGGCTGATGGACAGCTCGGCGGCGATGTCCTTGTTGCTGTGCCCGGCGGCGATCAGCGCCGCGATCTGCTGTTCCCGCCGGGTGAGCGAACTCGGCGGCGCGGCGGCCACCTCGTAGGTCTCCACCACGCTCAGCGTCCGGGCCGCCGCCGCTCCGGGACGCTCCTGCTCCAAAGCCAGGGCCAGGGCGACTGCGTCCTCGCTGCTCAAGGCCAGCCCGCGGGCCCACAGCCGGGCGACCGCGGCGTCGCCGAGACGTCGCGCCGGAGCCAGGTACCGTTCGGCCCGGGCGCCGGGCAGCGGCGGCAGCCCGGCGGTCTCCCGCAGCGCGCTGGCCGCCGCGATGAGCTGCACGGCGAGTTCGGACCGGTGCTCGTGGATGGCCAGGGCCGCGAACGCCTCCAGCCCGCGCGCCACGCCGATGCGCGCGCCGGTCGCGTGGCTGAGCTGGAGGCTCCCGGCCAGGTACTGCCGGGCCTCACGGGTCGCGCCGAGGTCCATGGCCACCCGGCCCAGGCCCGCCAGGCACCGCGCGATCTCCGGCCGGGCGCCGACCTCCTGCAGGATCGGCAGCGCCTCGACGTACCGGCTGTGCGCTTCCCCCGGGTGAGCGCGGAGCCGGGCCAGGTCGCCCAGGCCGAGCAGGGCCCGGGCGACGCCCCATTGCTGGTCGATGCGCCGCATGACGCTGACCGAGGCGCTGGCCAGCTGCTCAGCCTCGCGCAGCTTGCCCGTCCCGGCCGCGATGGCCGCCCGGGTGCCCAGCGCGTAGCCCTCGTTCCACCCGTCGCCCGCCGCCTGCGCGACGGCCAGCGCGCGGTTGGCGCAGTCGGCCGCCTCCTCGGCTCGCCCGGTGTGCAGCGCGATCTCGCTGAGCAGGTTCAGCGCGACCGCGGTCCAGAACGCGTCGCCGACCTCGCGGCACAGCTCTAGGCCCGTGCGGGCCAGCGGCTCGGCCGCGGCGGGGTCGCTGGACATGGCGAGCTGGGCGCGCACCACCGTGGCCGCGCCCCGGACCCCGGCCGGAACACCCGAGGCCGCCTCCAGCGCCAGGAACGGGTCCAGCCACTCCCGGCCCTCGGCGAACATGCCCAGCACGATCCAGCACGGGCTGACCGCGGCGCACATCTGCAACCCGGTGTGCGCGTCGCCATGCTCCAGGCACCAGCTCAGCACCTGGGCCAGGTTGCCTGCCTCGACGTCGTACCGGCGGAACGTGTCCACCCGGGCCGGCCACGAGGCCGGGACCCGGGCCATCCCGATAGCCAGGTTCCGCTCCGCGGTCCGCAGGCTGTACTCGCGGAGCCGCAGCTGGAACGCGGCGGACTCGCCCGCGTCGGCCAGCAGTGCCGCGGCGTATTCCCTGATCGTGTCCAGCATCCGGTAGCGGGCCTGGCCGAGCACGGTCGGCTCCGGCGTCACCAGCGACTTGTCCATCAGCGCGGCGATCAGCTCGAGCACGTCGGCCGGCGCCATCGCCTGGTCGGCGCACACGGCCTCGGCCATCTCCAGCGACCAGCCCGAGAAGACCGACAGCCGCCGGAACAAGATCCGCTCGGCGGGCGTGAGTAGCTCATAGCTCCACGCGATGGTGGCGCGCAGCGTCTGGTGCCGGGGTGCCGCGGACCGGTCGCCCGCGGTCAGCAGTCCGAACCGGTCGTCCATGCGCGCCCTGATCTGCTCCGGTGACAGCACCCGGACCCGCGCCGCGGCCAGCTCGATCGCCAGCGGGATGCCGTCCAGCGCAAGGCAGATCGCGGCCACCGCCGCCGCGTTGCCCGCGTCGATGACGAACCCGGGACGCGCTGCCGCCGCCCGGTCCCCGAACAACCTCACCGCCTCGTACCGGACCGCCTCGGCCGCCCGTTCGTCCCCGGCCGTCCCCCCGGCCGTCCCCTCGGCGCCGCCCGGCGCGACCGAGAGCGACGGCACCTGCCAGACGGTCTCGGCCGCGATCCGCAGCGGCTCGCGGCTCGTGACCAGCACCCGCAGCCCCGGCGAACTGGCCAGCAGCCGCCCGCACGCCTCGGCGCACGCCTCGATCAAATGCTCGCAGTTGTCCAGCGCCAGCACCATGCGGCGCGGCCGCAGCGCGTCGGCCAGCGTGTCTAGCAGCGGCCGCCCGGCCTCCTCGCTGACGCCGAGCACGGCCGCCACCCGCGAGACCACCAGGTCGGGCTGGCGTAGGTCGGCCAGCTCGACGAACCACGTCCCGTCGGGATACTCCGCCGCCGCCGCGGTCAGGATCCGCAGCGCCAGCCGGGTCTTCCCGATGCCTCCGGGCCCGCACAGGGTCAGCGCGCGCGCCTGCCGCAGCATCCCGCGCAGCTCCGCGATCTCGCGCTCGCGGCCGATGAAACGGTTGGGCTCCTCGGGCAGATGAGCATGGACCTGGGCCACGTCACACGCCCCAGGCCCGGCCCGGCCCGGCCGCTAAGGTCATGCCGGAGCGGAGGCCTGATCGTGTCCGGGCAACGCTGGCCATGCCTTGAGTAAACCCGAATCCGCACCCGATGGGCAGCACTTGGCCCGGTTTCGCGCGCCGCCGCGGCGGCCAAAATACACAGTGGCCTACACATTCCGGGCGATGTGTCACCCCGGCAGAGTTTCATACCCTCGGCATGCTGGCGAGATCTGGGCCGTTTACCGGGGGAACGCTCACGGCGTCTCTGGTAGTGAGGCGGCCCAGCTCGCCGGCTTGAGCCCGCTGGGCGTCAGCCCGCCCCGAACAGGATCGCGTCGGTCACGTAGCCGCCGCCGGCCCGGCCGCCGAGCACGGTCCGGGCCGCGTTGGCGCCCGGGTTGTACCAGTCGACGAAGCTGAAGGCGACGTGCCCGTCGCAGCCGCCGCCGATCAGCAGCGGCAACTGGTCGCCATACGTGCCGAGCGGCTGGACCGTCCCGGCGTCCACGGCGCCGGGGATGCTGAGGATGGTGGCGGTGCCGTTCCGGTTCAGCCGCTCCAGCCAGGTCGAACCGCAGGCTGCGGCCTCGGCGTAGTTCCCGCTCGCCAGGTGCCAGGCGCCGAGGAACGCCGCGGTGTCGCGGGCGCTGGTTAGCTGGTCAGGCCGCCCCCCGGACAGCGGGTAGGCCAGCAGCTGGCCCGAACAGTCCGTCAGCACGCTCTGGCTGCTCCACCAGCCCAGCAGCCCGCAGCCGCCCGGCCCGTGCGTGGCCAGGGCCCGGATCGGCCGGCCGGCGTTGGACACGAGCTCCAGGCCGTTCTGGGTGTCGAAGACCAGCTCGGTGCCGCTCGCGTTCTCCAGGAAACGGCCGTCGATGGCGCCAGCCTGCGGGAATTGGGCCGGGTAGCACAGCTCGCGGACCCCGGTCAGGCTGAACCGCTGCACCGGCAGGAACCCGCCGTTCGGCGTGGCGCCGCCCTGGAACAGGACCGCGGTCCCGGTCGGCCGGGAAAACGAGAGGCCGGGGAACGGCGTGCCGGAGTACGCCGTGAACCTGGTGCCGCGGCCGGAGTGCAGGTTGAGCACGATGATCGACGCGGCCGTCGAGTTCGGGCCCTGGGCCAGGAACAGCGCGTCCGCTCCGGTCCCCGACCAGTCCTCGAGCATCGCGTTGGCCGGGGCCCGGCCGAGGTGGTACCGCTGGCCGCCCGGCGAGACCAGGTACAGCGTGCCCGGCCCGGTGGCCGACTGCGACCTGGCCAGGTCGCCCAGGATCCAGCCCCGGCCGACCCGGCGCCACGGCACGCCGGACGCGGTCCAGGAGGATGACGAGATCACGGCGCCGGCCGTGTTGCCCGCCGGACAGCTCACCCCGGCCGGACCCGCGGCCGTGGTGCTCAGCGCGCGAGCCGTCGTCGCCCCGCCCGCCATGACGCCGGCCAGCGCGAGCGTGCTCAGCGCGGTGGCGATCGCGTGCCGCCTGATCCGTCCCGCCCGTGTCAGCGAGAAGATGCCCATCTGAACCCCCCGTGGGCTGATCCGCCCATCCATGAGGACGCTGGCGGCGGCCCTTTGGTTGTGTCCCGAAGGGCACAGCCAGGGCACAGCCGGGTTCGCATATACGTCAGCTGACCGATGTCTCTCACTGCAACTTGCAGCAGCATTTGTCGTGCAACCCCCCGCCAAAGGACCTCCTATGACCATGACCACGATCGCGCCGCCCCGTCCGACCGAAATCCCCGGGCTCCCCGTCCGCCTGACCGCGGGTCCGGCCGCGGTGGCCGAAGCCCGCCGCCAGGTCCGCGCGGCCCTGCACCTGTGGCGCGCCCCGGTCGACCCGGACATCGCGGTCCTGCTGGCCAGCGACCTGGTCACGAACGCCATCCGCCACCAGCCGGGCGGCACGATCACGCTCGGCGTGCGGTGCGCTCCCGGCGGGCTCCGCGTCGACGTGCACGGCAGCGTCGACGTGCACGGCGCCATCGGGCCGGACCTGATCTTGGTCCGGACCCTCTCCGACGAATGGGGCTGCTACCCCACTCCCGCGGGTCAGGCGGTGTACTTCACGCTCGCCTGCCAGCGTGACGGCGGGGACGAGTGACCATGACCATTCACGCCCCGTCCGACACCACGTCGTTCGACGCCTGCCTGCGGCTGTTCGAGCGCTACCCGCTGGCGGTCGCGCGGCACTCGGCGGACGGCGGGTACCTGTCGATGGCCCTGGTCAACCGCGCCGCCGGGCAGGCCGGCTTCCTGGTGCTGACCCAGGCCCGCGAGGACTTGTTCGTCATCCGCTCCTGGGACCGCGACGACGGGTTGTACCAGGGCATCCGGCCGGGAGAACCGGTGTCGAGCACGATCCACCAGCTGATCACGGCCAGCATGCCGATTCCGCGCGACGGCGCGCTGCTCGGCTGGATCACCCACCGCCAGGTGACCGTGATGCTGGCTACCTACGCCCGGCAGCAGGCGCCCTGGGATGCCCCGGTCCCGGCCCCCGACCTCCGGGTCATGCCGATGGTCGGCACCAGCGAACTGCTGCACTGGCCGCCGTTCACCGCCAGCCCGCTCGACGACGGGCGGCTGTGGCAGTACGTCGAGTGGGGCGAGATCGTGGACATCGGCCCCCTGGTGGCCCGCAACGCAGGACGCGCGTTCTGGATCCCGGCCGCGGACCGGCGCGGCGCCCGGCACGGCTGCGTGGTGATCAAGGACAACCTGGTGGCCGACGAGTACTGGCTGCCGGCCGGCGTCTATCTGGACCACTGGACGCTGCGCGAGGGTCTGGCGGCCCCGTCCGCCGGCGAACTGCTCGCCTTCCCCGGCGTGACGGACCTGGCCCATCGCGTCCGCTGACCGCCCGGCCGCTAGCCCGGCCGCTAGCGCTGCCGCCCTCGCTGGTGGTTAATTGTTGGTGTCAGCGACATATCACGTTCAGCTCATAGATGAAGTCAGGCCGCCCGCCCGGTATCGTCCCTAAGTGTGGAGGACGTGATCCTGGCCGGCGATGTCGACGTAGGCGACGTTATCGTGCTGCCCGCCGCCGACGAGTCAGTCCTCGTCACCCGGGTGCGCTACGGCCACGGCGGGCTTATCTTCACGGTGACCCCGGCCGACGGCGAGTTCCCGGAAGAAGAGCGGCACGTAACCGTGACCACCGAAGTCCGCCTCCGCAAGCGCGGGCGCGACCTGGCCCGCTAGCGTCACCAACCTCCGACGCCGGCCGGCCGCCGCGAATCCGCCAGTGTTTGACTATGACCAGGCGGGTACGGGAGTCTCGGAACCCGCTCTGACCGCCGCCCCGCGCTTCCTGGAGGTTGTCGTGCCGACTCCAACCACCAACGTCGATCTTGCCCTGGCCGCCGAACTCGCCCAGCAGTTGCGGGTGGACTCGATCCGGTCGAGTACCTCGGCCGGGTCCGGCCATCCGACCTCCAGCATGTCCGCCGCCGACCTGCTGGCCGTCCTGGTCGGCCGGCACCTGCGCTATGACTGGGACGAGCCGCGCCACCCGGGCAACGACCACCTGATCTTCTCCAAGGGCCACGCCTCGCCGCTGCTGTACTCGGTCTACAAGGCGGTCGGGGTGGTGTCGGATGAGGAGCTGATGACCGGCTACCGGCGGTTCGGCTCCCGGCTGGAGGGGCACCCCACCCCGGTGCTGCCCTGGGTCGACGTGGCGACCGGGTCGCTGGGGCAGGGCCTGCCCGACGGGGTGGGCGTGGCGCTGGCCGGGAAGTACCTCGACGAGCTGCCGTACCGCGTCTGGGTGCTGTGCGGCGACAGCGAGATGGCCGAGGGCTCCATCTGGGAGGCGCTGGACAAGGCGTCGTATTACAAGCTGTCCAACCTGATCGCGATGGTCGACGTCAACCGGCTGGGCCAGCGCGGCCCGACCGACCTGAGCTGGGACACCGACACCTACGCGGCCCGCGCGGCGGCGTTCGGCGCGCGCGTGTTCGTCATCGACGGCCACGACGTCGCGGCGATCGACGAGGCGCTGGCCGAGGCGGGCGACCTGAGCGGCCATCAGCCGTCCGTCATCGTGGCCCGCACTCGCAAGGGCCGGGGTTTTTCTGAGGTCGAGGACCGCGAAGACTGGCACGGCAAGCCCCTGCCGGAACATATGGCCGAACGGGCCGTGGTGGAACTCGGCGGCGAACGCCACTTGCTGGTCCGTGGTCCGCGCCCGGCCAAGGCCGGCAAGTCCCGGCCCGCCGCCAACGGCGCCGACGTCAAGCTGCCCGCCTACCAGCTCGGCCAGAAGGTGGCCACCCGCCGGGCCTACGGCGACGCGCTGGCCGCGCTCGGCGCCCGCCTCGACGTGGTGGCCATGGACGGCGAGGTGAGCAACTCGACCTTCGCTGATGAGTTCGCCAAGGCCTACCCCGAGCGGTACTTCGAGATGTTCATCGCCGAGCAGCAGCTGGTCGCGGCCGCGGTCGGCATCGCCGTGCGCGGCTACCGGCCGTTCGCGTCCACCTTCGCCGCGTTCTTCACCCGGGCCTACGATTTCATCCGGATGGCGGCCATCTCCCAGGCCAGCATCCGCCTGGTCGGCTCGCACGCCGGCGTGGAAATCGGCGCCGACGGCCCGTCCCAGATGGCGCTGGAGGACCTGGCCATGCTCCGCGCGGTGCACGGTTCGACCGTGCTGTACCCGTCCGACGCGACCAGCGCCGCCGCCCTGACCGCGGCCATGGCCGACCTGGAGGGCATCTCCTACATGCGGACCACCCGCGGCGCCTACCCGGTGCTGTACGACGCCGGGGAGAGCTTCCCGGTCGGCGGCTCCAAGGTGCTGCGGGAGAGCGGCGCCGACCAGGTGACCCTGATCGGGGCCGGGGTGACCCTGCACGAATGCCTGGCCGCGGCCGACCAGCTGGCCACCGATGGCATCAGCGCCCGGGTCATCGACCTGTATTCGGTCAAGCCGGCCGACACCGCCACCTTGTCCGCCGCCGCCGCGGCCACCGGCGGACGGCTGGTCATCGCCGAAGACCACCACCCCGAAGGCGGCCTCGGCGCCGCGGTCCTCGACGCCCTGACCGGCGCCGGCCGCGCCGACCTGGCCGTCGCTCACCTGGCCGTCCGCGAGATGCCCGGCTCCGGCACCCCCGCCGAGCTGCTCGACGGGTCCGGCATCGACGCCAGCCACATCGCCGAAGCCGCCCGCCGTCTGCTCTCCTAGCCGCTCCGCGCCGGCCCGCCCCGGACCCGACTGATTGCTCGATGGAACCCACCGCCACCGTGCCCGCCGCGCCGATCCGCACGGTCGAGCACGAGTCGCCGGCCGTACGGGCCCGCCGCCTGGCCGCCGCGCGCCGCCGCGCCACCGCGCTGCTCGGCGGGGTCACGGTCTTGTTCATCGCCGTGACCGTGGCGGGCGTGCACGGGACCTTGCTCGGCTACGTGCAGGCCGGCGCGGAGGCGTCCATGGTCGGCGGGGTGGCCGACTGGTTCGCGGTCACCGCCCTGTTCCGCCGGCCCCTGGGCCTGCCGATCCCGCACACCGCGCTGATCGTCGAGCGCAAAGACCAGTTCGCCGCCACCCTGGGCCAGTTCGTCCAGGAGAACTTCCTCAATGCCGACGTGCTGGCCGAGCGGATCCGCGCCATCGGCCTGGTGCCCCGGCTGGCCGGCTGGCTGGCCGACCCGGACAACGCCGCCCGGTTCGCCGGGCAGGCCGCCGATCTGGTCGTTACGGTGGCCGAGGCGCTGCGCGACGAAGATGTCCAGCGCATACTGACCGCCGAGCTGACCCGCGCGGTCGGCTCGGTCGAGGTGGCGCCGCTGGCCGGGCGAGCGCTGCGGGTCATCATCGCCGAGGGCCAGCACGCCGAGCTGTTCAACGTCATCTTGGGCGCTGCCGACCGCTATCTGGGCGATCACGCCGCGGAGCTGCGCGAGATGTTCGAGGGCGAGGCCCCGCGCTGGGTGCCGGACGCGGTGTACCGGCGGGTCTTCGACCGGCTCTACCAGCGCTTGCGCCAGCGGCTGGCGGCGATGGCCGCCGATCCGGACGACTCGTCCCGGCGTCAGTTCGACGCGTGGCTGGCCGGGCTCCCGGACCGCCTGGAGACCTCCCCGGAGCTGCGCGAGCGCGGCGAGCGCATCAAGCGCGACGTGCTGCGCAGCGCCGCGCTGCGGGACTGGTCGTCGTCGCTGTGGCAGAAGGCCAAGGCGGGGCTGCGGATCCAGGCCGCCGACCCGGACTCCGAACTGCGCCGCCGGATGGCCGGCGTCCTGGTGGCGGCCGGCCAGCGCCTCGGGTCAGATCAGCGCCTCCAGGAGGGCCTGGAGCGAATGGTCGAGTCCGGCGCCCGGGCCCTGGCCGATCAGTTCCACGACGAGCTGGCCGGCCTGGTCACCGGGACCATCGAGCGATGGGATGCCCACGAGACGTCGACCCAGCTGGAACTGCTCCTGGGGCGGGACCTGCAGTACATCCGGATCAACGGCACGGTGGTCGGGGCGGGCGTGGGGCTGGCCTTGCACGCCATCGTGCTGGCCCTGGCCTGAGGCCGCGGGCCTAACCGGCAGCCGGCTCGACGGCGGAAAACAAGTAGCTGGTCGCCAGGCTGCGATAAGGCCGCCATTTCTCGGCGATGGCCAGGACCTCGTCCTGGCTGGGCCGGTGGTCGAGTCCGTACGCGGCCTGGACCGCCTTGCGCAGGGCCAGGTCGCCCGGCAGCACGACGTCTTCCCGCTTCAGCGCGACGAGCAGAGCGCCCTGCACGGTCCAGGGGCCGATTCCCGGGATCACGGTCAGCTCGGTCATCAGCTCGTCGTCGGGCAGGCTGCTCAGGACGTCCGCGTCCAGCCGGCCGTCGGTCAGCCGGGTGGCCAGGTCACGGAGCGTGCTGACCTTCCGCCACGACAGCCCGGCCTCCCGGAGCTGTCCGGGGTCGAGGCTCAGCAACTCGGCGGGCGCGGGCAGGCGGCCGCCGAACAACCCCTCGATCCGCCCCAGGATCCGGCGGGTCGCCGCGACGGACAACTGCTGCCCGGCGACCTGGAACAGCAGCGCACCGAACAGGTCCATGGCCGGCAGCCGTGTCATCCAGGCCTGCGGGTCGAAGCCGGGCCGTTCGTCGATCAATCGCGCCAGCACCGGGTCGGAGTCGTGCAGGTAAGCGCGCGCCTGCCGCAGCGTCGCGGCGCGGTCGGGATCCTCGGTCACGGTTCGGCTCCTTCCTGCCGTGGCGACTGGTACCACTATCTCGCGTCGGCCGCCGGTGATAAGACCAGGGCATAGCCAGGGATAGGCCCGGGTGCGCCCGGCCGGCCCGGTACGGCATCGTTGAGGTCAGGACCATTGAGATTTAGTGAAGGAGCCGGACGCCATGAGCGACACACTCACCTACCACCAGATGGGGACGGCGGCCCGCGGCCAGACGCATGCCCTGTTTTCCCAGACCATGGGCTACGTCGCGATCACCGCCGCGCTGTTCGCGCTCGGTGCCTGGGTGGGCCATAACCTGACCGGCGGCGCGGGCATCGTGGCGTTCATCGCCGCCTTTGCCTGCCTGATCGGCATGCGGTTCGCCTCCAAGCGGTCCCAGCAGCTCACCGTCGGGCTGCTCGGCGCGTTCGGCCTGCTGATCGGCGTGGCCGTGGCGCCCACCGTGGCGTACTACGGCAGCATGGACCCGCGTGCGCTGTGGGAAGCGGGCGGGGCGACCGCGCTGTTCATCGCTGGGTTCGGCGCGGCGGGCTACGCTACCCGGCGGGACCTGACCGCGATCGCCAGGATCAGTTTCTGGGCGCTGCTGGCCCTGATCGTGGTCGGCATCGTGCTGATCTTCGTGCACATCCCGGGCGCCGATCTGGCCTACTCCGTGCTCGGCCTGGTCATCTTCGCCGGGTTCACCATGTTCGACTTCCAGCGGCTGCGTACCAACACCGACGCCGCCACCGCGCCGTTGCTGGCCGCGTCGATCTTCCTGGACATACTGAACGTGTTCCTGTTCTTCCTGGAGATCTTCTCCGGCGGGCAGGAGCGATAATGCGGTAATGCGCACCCGAAAGCACCCGCTGACCCCCCTGGCGGCCGTCGCCGCCGGCCTGCTGGCCGGCGCCGTGGGGACCGTCTGCCTGGACGCGGTTCACTACCTGAAGTACCGCCGCGAGGGCGGCACCGAGAGCCCGCTGGCCTGGGAATTCGCGCCGGTTAGCACCTGGGAGACGGCCCCGGACCCGGGGCAGGTCGCCAAGCGCCTGATCGAGGGCTTCACCCAGAGCAAGCTGCCCGACCGCGCGGCCTGGCCGATCAGCACGGCCGCGCACTGGGCCTTCGGATCGGCGAACGCGGCGATTTACGGTGTCGTAGCCGGATCGGCGCGCCGGCCGCACCCCGCGTACGGCGTGCCCTTCGGCGCGGCCGTCTGGGCGTCCGGCTACGCCGTGCTCCCCGAAGCCGGACTGTACAAGCCGATCTTGGAGTACGACGCGAAAACCCTGGCCTGGGACCTGAGCGCGCACCTGGCCTACGGCGCGGGCACCGGCGCCACGTTCTGGGTGCTGGCCCGGCTGATCGGGGCCGGGACCGCCGCGCGTTTACCGGCGGAGGCCACCGCCTGCCCCGCCTGGACCTCGCATGTTCCGGGACGCTACGCTCGGCCGTCGGGTGATGTCATGATAAGGGCTGACATTGCTGGTCACGTCGCGTGCGGATTGAGAGGCAAAGATGACCATCTTCTACCCTGATGTTTCCGGTTACCAGGCTGGCATCAGTTTCGCCGGCTGCGCTATTGCCATGGTCAAAGCGACGGAAAATAACGACTACACCAACCCGGACTACACCGCGGCCAAGGTGCGCGCCGCCAACGCCGGCGCTTATTTCTGCGCCTATCACTTCCTGCACGCGGGCAATGGCGCCGGCCAGGCGTCATTCGCCTATGGTCGGGTTGGCAGCGGAGTGCCGTTGATGATTGACTTCGAACCGGCGTACAACGCTAACGGCACGATCGCCTCGGCACCGCAGATTTCCGACGCGGTGGACTTCATCAACGAATACCGGGCGCTCGGCGGCACGGTCTACCTGGTGTACCTCCCGCACTGGTACTGGCAGGGCGACCTCGGCTCGGCTTCGCTGGCCTCCCTCATCGGCCTCGGGATGCTGCTCGTGTCCTCCGATTACACCGGCTACAGCGATACCGGGCCCGGCTGGGCTGCGTATGGCGGAATGACCCCAATCATCTGGCAGTACACCTCGTCCGCGACGCTGAATGGAGTCACCAACGTGGATTTCAACGCTTACCTGGGCACGCTGGGCCAGTTCCAGTCACAGGTCTCAACCGGCGCTGGGAACGGCGGCAACCCGACACTCACCGAAGGCGATACCGGCGCAGCGGTCCGGACGCTGCAGACCCGGCTGAACGTCTGGGGTGCGTCGCTCACCGTCGACGGCGACTTCGGTGCCGCCACCCTGGCCGCGGTCAAGGCGTTCCAGACCAAGGAAAAGCTCACCGTCGACGGAATCGTCGGCCCGGCCACGTGGTCCGCGCTCAACGAGAATCCCAGCGGCGGTGTGCCGTATCCGGCGCCGACCGCGCTGGCGGTCGGCTCGGTAAGCCTGGCCGTCAACTGGGACGCGGTGACCGTCAACGGCACGGCCGTGGCGAGCTACACCGTCGAGGCGGTCGGCCTGAACGGCGAGGTGTACGTCCACGAGACCCCGACCACCAATTCGGTGGTGCTGACCGGCCTCGTTCCTGGCTGGACGTACAACATCCTGGTCTGGGCCAACGGAGGCCCGGTATCGCCTCCGCACGCATCCATCCAAGTCAACGTCTGATACCAGGGCGCCGCTGGACTGCTCGAATTCGGCCCGCGTGGCGGTAACCGCCGGTGTCCCTTATGTGGAAGAATAATGGTGGTTGGAAAAGGGCCCGGCCCGCTCTTTTCACCCAAAAGCTGGGGTCTCCCGGTCACCCCCCCACCGGGGGACCCCTTTAGGTTGTGCGCTCGGTGAGGAACACGAACTCGCGGCCCGGGCGATCCGGAGCGTCCCGCACGTCCAGGACCCGGTAGCCCTGGGCCGCCAGGCTCGATTCCACCTCGTCGCGTCCGCGGAACCGCAGCGTGGAGTCCGACGTGATCACCGTGCCGTCGGCCCAGAACGTGTAGGTGTAGCGGAACGAGACGAACGGAAGGTCCACGGCGGTGACCTCGAGGCGCCGCTCGACCAGGCCGCTGCCCGCAACGTCACGGCGGACCGGGCCGGTCTCCGCCGCCCATTCCTCCCAGGCCCGGCGTCCGGGACGCCGGGTTTCGAACACCAGGTACCCGCGCGGGCGAAGTGCGGCACCGATTACCTGCAGCGCCCGCGCCCACTCCTCGTCGGTGAGGAAGACCTGGGCCACGTTCCCGGTCATCACCGCGAGATCGGCACGGGCCGCGGATACCGCGGCGGCATCGCCGTGGACCCAGGTGACGACGGCCTTGTCATCCTTGGACCTGGCCACGTCGAGGGAGGCCGCGGCCGGGTCGACGCCCACCACCGTCCGGCTGGTCCCGGCTAGCAGGATGGCCAGGCATCCGGTCCCGCAGCCCACGTCCAGCACGCGGTCCGCGTCCAGTTCCGCCGCGATGCTCAGGTAAGCGGCCAGATCATCGCGCGGCCCGTCGAAGCTGTCGTAGAGGCGCGCCAGGCGAGCGTCGGCAAAGATCGCGTCGGGCACGCCACGACCGTACCCGGGAGCCGGGCGCGTCGTCTTCGTTACTCGCTGCGGTTCGGCAGGATCTCCCGGGCCTTGGTCAGCAGGCCTTCCTTGAGCACGCCCCACCGGTCCGGGTCGCCCTTCAGCAGTGCCAGGGCGGCGTCCTTGGCCTGCTCGAAGGTGGCGTGCGGCGGGATGGGCGGAATGTCCGGGTCGGTCCGCACGTCCAGCACGGTGGGCCGGTCGGCGGCCAGCGCCTGATCCCAGGCCGCACCGACCTGGTCGGGCTTATCCACTGCGATCCCGTGCAGGCCCAGGCTGCGGGCGAAGCCCTCGTAGGAGACGTCGGGCAGCCGCTGGGATTCGGTGAACTTCGGCGCGCCTTCCATGGCGCGCATCTCCCAGGTGACCTGGTTGAGGTCGTTGTTGTGCAGCACCGCGACGATCAGCCGCGGATCGGCCCATTCCTGCCAGTAATGCTTGATCGTGATCAGCTCGGCCAGGCCGTTCATCTGCATCGCGCCGTCCCCGGCGAAGACGATGACCGGCCGGTCCGGGTGGCCGAACTTCGCGCCGATGCCGTAGGGGACGCCGGGGCCCATGGTGGCCAGGTTCCCGGACAGCGAGCCGCGCATGTCGCCGCGGAAGCGCAGCTGCCGCGCATACCAGTTGGCCGAGGAGCCGGAATCCGCGGCGACGATGGCGTTCATCGGCAGCCGGCCGGACAGCTCCCGGAACAGCAGCATCGGGTTGACCGGATCGGCCTCGACCTCGGCCTCGGCGTCCATCGACCGCCACCACTTGGCCACGCGGTCTTCGACGCCCTCGCGCCAGGACCGGTCCTCCTTGCGCCGCAGCCGCGGGATCAGGGCGCGCAGCGTCGCGGCCGCGTCGCCGACCAGGTTGACCTCGTAGGGGTAGCGCATCCCGATGAACTTGCCGTCGATGTCGATCTGGACGGCGCGGGCCTGGTCGAAGGCCGGCAGGAACTGGGTGTACGGGAAGCTCGATCCGACGGTGAGCAGCGTGTCACAGTTCATCATCAGCTCGTAGCTCGGCCGGGTGCCCAGCAGCCCGATCGACCCGGTCACGTACGGCAGCTCGTCGGAGAGCACGTCCTTGCCGAGCAGCGGCTTGGCCACGCCGGCGCCGAGCAGCTCGGCCACCTGCTCAAGCTCGTGCCGTGCCCCGCGGGCGCCCTGGCCGGCCAGGATGGCCACCTTGCTCCCGGCGTTCAGGATCTCGGCGGCCCGGGCGACGGCCTCATCGTCCGGCGCGACGGTCGGCCAGCTGACCCCGAGCGACGAGGGCACCATCTTGAACGCGTGGCTGGGCGCGGAGTACTCCAGCTCCTGGACGTCGGCCGGGATGATGATCGCGGCGGGCGCGCGCTCGGCCAGGGCGGTGCGGATCGCCCGGTCCAGGACGTTCGGCAGCTGCTCCGGGACCGTCACCATCTGCACGTACTCGCTGGCCACGTCCTTGTACAGCGAGAGCAGGTCGACTTCTTGCTGGTAGGAGCCGCCCATGGCGCTGCGGTTGGTCTGGCCCACGATCGCGACCACCGGCACGTGGTCCAGCTTGGCGTCATACAGCCCGTTGAGCAGGTGGATCGCCCCCGGGCCCGAGGTGGCCATGCACACGCCGAGCCGTCCGGTGAACTTCGCGTACCCGACGGCCTCGAAGGCGGCCATCTCCTCGTGCCGGGCCTGGACAAACTGCGGCTTGTTGTCGGCCCGGCCCCAGGCGGCCAGGATGCCGTTGATCCCGTCTCCGGCGTAGGCGAATACGTGCTCTACGTCCCAGGCGCGCAGCCGCTCGAGGAGGTAGTCGGCAACTGTCGGTGCCATGTTTTCTGTCCTTCCGTTCCGTGACCTTGGTGTGTCAGGAGATGCCGCCGGCCGCGCCGGCGGTAAGGTGCTGGGCGGTCCGCGCGGCCACGGCCATGATGGTCAGGGCCGGGTTGGCGCTGCCCTGGGTGGGGAGCACACTGCCGTCGGTGATGTAGAGGTTGGGCACGGCGAAGCTCCGGCCGTGCCGGTCGACCACACCGTCCCGTTCGTCCGCGGCCATCCGGGCCCCGCCGACCAGGTGGGCGTAGCGCTGGATGGTGATGACCTCGTCCGCCCCGGCGGCGTGCAGGATGCTCTCCATCACCGACTGCGCAGCGCGGGCCAGGGCGCGGTCGTTGTCGCACTGGGAATAGGAGAAACGGGCCACCGGCAGGCCGTAGGAGTCCTTCTCCTCGGCGAGCGTCACCCGGTTCTCGGGCAGCGGCAGGAACTCGCACAGCCCGCCGAGGCAGGACCAGTGCACGTAGTCGCTCATGTACTCGCGCAGCGCCGAACCCCAGTGCCCCTGCGCCGCGACGTGCTCGGCCCAGGTGATCGGCAGCGGCGAGACGGTCTGGATCGAGAACCCGCGCTTGTAGTCCTTGGCGGGATCGGTCTCGTAGAACGCCTCGGTGCTCACCTCAGGCGGCGGCGCCTTGTACATCCGGACTTCGGCGTCGAAGCGGCCCGCGGTCTGCGGCGCGCCCTGGACCATGAGGTAGCGGCCCACCTGGTCGAAGTCGTTGCACAGGCCTTCGGGGAACCGGCTGGAGGCCGAGTTCAGCAGCAGCCGGGGCGTTTCGATCGAGTACCCGGCCACCGCCACCATCCGGGCCCGCTGGAATCGCTCCCGGCCGCCGGTGACGTAGCGCACCCCGATCGCCCGGCCGGTGCGCTCGTCCACGGCGACCTGGGTGACCATCGCGTCGGGGCGCACCTCCGCGCCATGCGCCAGCGCGTCGGGGACGTGCGTGATCAGCGGCGATGCCTTGGCGTTGACCTTGCAGCCCTGCAGGCAGAAGCCGCGGTAGATGCAGTGCGGGCGGTTCCCGAACCGGCCGTTGGTGATCGCCACCGGGCCGACCTTGGCCATGATCCCGAGCTTGTCCGCTCCGCGCAGGAACATCTCGCCGTTCCCGCCGACCGGGTGCGGCCGGTGCGGGTAGCCGTGCGGATCTCCCCACGGCCAGCGCTCGCCGGCTACCGGGAGTTCCTGCTCGATCTGCTCGTAGTACGGGCGCAGCTCGGGGTAGCTCACCGGCCAGTCGGCTCCCACGCCGTCCAGGGTGCGCGTGGCGAAGTCGCTCGGGTGAAAACGCGGGGTGTAGCCCGCGTAGTGGACCATCGACCCGCCGACGCCGCGCCCGGAGTTGTTCGAGCCCATCGGCACCGGATCGGACCCGGCGATCACCCGCGGGTCGGTCCAGTACAGGTGGTGCGAGCCCGCCTCATCGCTCACCCAGTCGGTGTCCGGATCCCAGAACGGTCCGGCGTCCAGGGCCGCCACCCGCCACCCGGCGCGGGCCAGGCGTTGCAGCAGCACCGAGCCGCCCGCCCCGCAGCCGACGATCACCAGGTCGATCTCGTCCTCGTCGGCGAAGCGGCGCATGTCCAGGCGCTGACGATGGTTGGTCCGGGTGCCGTCGTTGGGCAGCAGCCAGGCCGACTCGTTACGCGCCCGGACACCGTCTCGCGGACCCATCAGGTGCCCTCCCGGACCGGGTCGTCGGATGGCTGCGCGTCGCCCACCTCGAACGGCTCGAGCTTGCCCGCCCCGGCGTTCTTGTAGCCGCGCGGATAGGCCGGGCCGGGGAAGCCGATCTCGGCCCACCCGAACGGATGGGCGTAGAAAGCGGTGCAGGCGTACCGGGTCCACAGGCTCCACACGTGGGCGGCGGGCAGCCCGTGCCAGTCCGCTGACTTCAGGTCCTGCACCGCCTGGACCAGTGCTACCTGGTCGGTCTCCGGGGCGTCCGCGAACGGTGTGCCGCAGCGCTGATTGGCGTCCTCATCGAGATACGCCAGCGTGTCCCGCCAGGCCTGGCCGTCCTCGGGCATGTCCGCGTACCGCCAGCCATCGGTCTCTCCCGCTGCCAGCCGGGAGTCGACCATCTCCAGGACCGGGACGGCCTGCTCGCCGTCCTGCTCGTCCTGGCCCGTGAGCAGGTTGAGCAAGGCTCTCGCGCACGGTTCTTCTGATCCGGTGAAGAACTTGACCGCCGCAGGGGGCCCGGTTCTGGCCAGGACGACCTCGGCCGTCACCTGATCCCAGTGCCGGGCCTGGCCCAGCACATCGAAACCGGGAAACCGGTCCGCCCAGCCGCGGGTTCCCTGGGTGGCGCCGCTCACTTCTCCCGCCGCAGGATCGCCGCCAGCAGCCCCATCCCGCCCACCATGGTGACCAGCAGCGGGGCCAGCAGCGGCGGTCCCATCTCCATGTTGTAACGGGCGTTTCTCCAGCCCCCGGGCTTCTGGGAAATGCCGCGCGCGTGCAGGTACAGGCCCTGCACTCCGTTGACCACGATCGCCGCGGACGTGATGGGGAGCGCCGTTTTCGCCATCCGGCGACTGAAGAACCCGGCCAGGCCTGCCGCCGCTCCCACCGGCCCGAGGGCGACTGGGATCCACATCATCTTGTTGCCGAAGCTGGCGCTGTCGTGCTCGAAGTAGATCTCCGCCGCGGTCACCAGCGCTCCGGCCGCGGTGAGCGCCGAAAGGCTGCGCTCAAAACGCCCGGTCTCCACGTTGCGCAGCATCCTGTCGATGCCCTGCGCCGTCTGATCTGTGGCACCTTTGCGTGCGCGCCGAGCCGTCATCTGGTGTCCTCCTCTGTCGGCTCCGCACCGCACTACCCTGGACCGCTCGGCCAAACCTGTCGGCCCGGCCGGTTTACCAGCACCTACGGCAGGTAGTGGGGGTAGGTGTCGATGTGACAGCCTGAGGCAGATCGATTACGGAGCCTGAGGTGGACAGCGGCGCATAACCGGTCCGGCGCAACCGGAACCGGTGGGGAGGGCGATCGCATGGCCGATGACCACCCGGCAGGCGAACCAGGCGTCCCGGTCCTGGATCTAGCGTTCGATTCCGGCACGCTGGACGCACTGCGAGCAGGAGTTAAGGCTCATGCCTGTCAGGCGGGCCTGCCCGAAGACCGGGCCGATGACGTGGTCCTGGCCGTTCACGAGCTGGCCGCCAACGCGGTCAGCCATGGCGCCGGCGCAGGACGGCTGCGTATCTGGAAGCTAGCCGGGGTCTTGCACTGCCAGGTCGAGGATGGCGAACCGCTGGCGTCCGGGCATCCGGCTGAGCCGCCAGAGCACGCGGGCAGCGAGGCGGCCGACGCGACGGATGCCTCCGGCCAGACCGCAGAGCACCCGTTGCCCAGCAGGCCCGGCCACGGCCTGTGGCTCGTCCGGCAGGTAGCCGACCGGATGCGGATTCTGTCCGGCGCTCGTGGTACCCGCGCCACGATCGCGTTTGACCTGCCCGGCCGGCGCCAGGGCCGGGGCTGCCTGCAGGCCTGACGCGAAGCCAGCCCGCGTTTGACCCTGGCCGGGGCAGGTAGCAGTCAGCCAGGAACAACGGAGCATGACCGCAAGGGGGTTCAGCCGTGCGCGATGACGGGCCGATCGTGCGGGAGATCACCGCCGCCGTCTATGTGATCCCGACCGACGCGCCCGAGGCAGACGGGACGCTCGCCTGGGACCAGACCATCATGGTGCTCGTCTCCGCCCGGGCCGGGACGGCCCGCGGCATCGGCTGGACCTACGCGGCGGCCGCGGCGCAGAGCGTCATCGCCGACGTGCTGGCCGGCGTCGTGATCGGCCGCAGCGCACTGGACGTGCCCGGAGCGGCCGAGGCCATGGCCCGTGCGGTCCGGAACATCGGCCGGCCAGGGATCGCGGCGACCGCCATCTCCGCCGTGGACATCGCGCTGTGGGATCTGAAGGCGCGGCTGCTCGGTTCGTCGGTGACCCAGCTGCTCGGCCAGGCCCGGGAGAGCGTTCCCGTCTACGGCAGCGGCGGCTTCACCAGCTACGACGACGGCCAGACCCGCGAGCAGCTGGCCGGCTGGGTAGCGAAGGCTCATATCCCGCGGGTGAAGATCAAGATCGGCGAGAGCTGGGGCACGGACGAGCACCGGGACCTCGAGCGGGTCGCCCTGGCCCGCGAGGTCATCGGGCCGGACGCTGAGCTCTACGTCGACGCCAACGGCGGCTACACGGCCGGCCAGGCGGTGCGGATCGCCGACCGGCTCACGGAGTGCGGGGTGACCTGGTTCGAGGAGCCGGTCTCGTCGCAGGATCTGGCGGGGCTCGCCGCGGTCCGGCGCCAGGTCCGGCCCGACGTGGCCGCGGGAGAGTACAGCTGGTCACTGGCCGACTCGGCGCGGCTCATCGCCGCCGACGCGGTGGATTGCCTGCAGCTGGACGTGACCCGCTGCGGTGGCATCACCGAGTTCCTGCGCGGGTCGGCGCTGGCGGCCGCGCACAACCTCCAGGTCTCCGGGCACTGCGCCCCCAACCTGCACGCGCGGGTGGGCGTCGCGGTGCCCAACCTGCGGCACGTCGAGTATTTCCACGATCACCAGCGGATCGAGCGGATGCTCTTCGACGGCGCCCTGGACCCCGACGGCGGGATCCTGACGCCCGACGCGGACCAGCCAGGCCTCGGCCTGACGCTCCGGGAATCCGACGCCGAACGCTACCGCCGCGAGTGACGGCTGTTATGCGCTGCGGGCCGAATCGCGGAGCACCCGGCGCAGGATCTTGCCCGCCGCCGACTTGGGGATGGCGTCGATCAAGTCGAGCCGCCGGATCTGCTTGTAGTGCGCCACCTCGCCCGCGACGAACCGCATGATCTCCTCCGAGGAGGCGGCGGCGCCGGGCCGCAGGACGACGTACCCGGCCGGAATCTCGCCGGCCTCGTCATCGGGCACGCCGATCACGGCGGCGTCGGCCACGTCGGGGTGGCGGAGCAGGACTGCCTCCAGCTCGGCCGGGGGCACCTGGAACCCCTTGTACTTGATGAGCTCCTTGAGCCGGTCCACTACGTACAGGTAGCCGCCGGAGTCCATATAGCCGAGGTCCCCGGTGTGCAGCCACCCATCCGTGTCGACGGTCGCCGCGGTGGCCCCGGGGTTGTTCAGGTACCCCTTCATCACCTGCGGCCCGCGCACCCAGACCTCCCCCTCCTGGCCGGCGCCGAGATCGGCGCCGGTCACCGGGTCGGCGATCTTGGTCTGCGTGCCGGGCACGGTGACGCCCACCGATCCGGGCTTGAACCCGCCGGGCGGGGTCATGTGCGACGCGGGCGACAGCTCGGTCATCCCGTAGCCCTGCACCACCTCGCAGCCCAGCCGCCGGCTGGCCTCGGCGGCCAACTCCGCCTTCAGCGGCGCCGCGGCCGAGTTAAGCAGCCTGATGTGGCTGAGGTCGAACTTGTCGACCATCGGGTGCTTGGCCAGGGCGAGCACGATGGGCGGGGCGACGAACGAGCGGGTGATCCGGTAGTCCTGGTGGGCCCGCAGGAACTGCTCCAGGTCGAACCGAGGCAAGGTGACGACCGGCACCCCGGCCCGCAGGTGCAGGTTCATCATGACCTGCATGCCGTAGATGTGGAAGAACGGCAGCACCGCCATGGCGACGTCGTCGGGCTCGGTCGGAAACGCCGCCAGCATCTGCGCCACGTTGGCCACCAGGTTCCGGTGGGTGAGCATGACGCCCTTGCACAGCCCGGTGGTCCCCGAGGAGTACGGCAGCGCCACCACGTCGTCCGGACCGACCGGGACATGCGCGGCCAGCGGCGCCCCCGCCAGCGCGCTCAGCGGCCTGACCGGCACGGTCCCGTCAGCCCCGTCAGCCCCGTTGGGCGCGTCAGGCTCTCCGGCCTCGCCGAGCAGGTAGACCTCGGTGGCTGCCGTCCCCGCGCAGGCACCGACGGCCGTCGCGGCCAGCGGCGGGATGGTCACCAGGATCCGGGCGCCGGAATCGGCGAGCTGCTGGTGCAACTCGGCCTGGGTGTAGGCCGGGTTGATCGTCGTGACGGATCCGCCGGTCATCGCCGTCCCGTGGAACACCACGGCATACTCCGGGCTGTTCGGGGCCATCAGGGCCAGCACGTCCCCCCGGCCGAACCCGCCCGCCGCCAGCCCGCCGGCCAGCGACCGGATCGCGTCCTCCAGCTCACCATAGGTCATCACCCGCCCGGAGGCACCATCGATCAGCGCGGGCCTGTCCGGCTGGCCCGCGCCGCCCGCCAGGACATACTCGGTGAGCGGGAGATCGGAGATCTCCACGTCCGGCAGCGGGCTGTAATGGATCACGGGTCCTCCCTCACCGGCGACCATGAGACCCCACGGGCTGCCTCATTGTGCGCCCAGCACCCGGCCCGCACAAGACCCGGTCGCCCTCGACGCTGAGAAGCTGGCGGCGGCGAGGGCGGCCTCGGTCAGCGCATCGGTCAGGGCGGCCCGGCGCCCGGCCGGGCTGACCGCGGCCAGCAGCAGCATCGAGGCGGTGTGCACGGCATCGAGCTGCCCGCCTATCTCGAGCACGGCCGGCCCCGGCGCCGCGGCGGTCAGCGCGGCCTGGATCAGGTGCCGGGTGCCGAGCACTCGCGCCACCCGGCGCGCCCGCCGGCTGGGGAGACGGCCGGTGGCGATGCGGATCGCGGGACCGGGCGCCAGGACCAGCGCCGCTCCGTAGCCAGCACGGACCACCTGGAGCCCGCGTCCCAGCCCCGCTCCGTACGGAGCACGGACCGCCTGGAGCCCGCGTCCCGGTGTCAAACCCGGACCCGTCACCGGTGGCGTCCGCGCCATCCCGCTACGAACGCGCCGGCCACGGCCGCTCCGGCGAGCAACCCGGAAGATACGCGGGCATGCTGGGTGATCCAGAGCTGCGGGCTCCGGTCGTGGGCCTTGTCGTCGAAGATCCCGCGCGAGCCGTGATCGTGCCCGTCGCCCCCGTCGACCGGGTGGAGCAGGTTATCGGGGCGGTCCGCCTCCACCTTCTGCGCGGTCTGCTGGGATTGGTAGCCGGTGCGGGCCAGGTACCGGTCCAGCACGGCCGGCATCACCCGGTTGGCCAGGAGAGTGGCCGTGGTGCTCGCCCCCACCCAGTACTGCCTGCGGCCCGGATGATCGGCCGCGAACAACACCCCGCGCGCGGCGACCTCGGGCTGGTAGATCGGCGGCACCGGCTGGGGATGGTTGGGCAGCCGGGACCGGACCCAGGAGAACTGCGGCGTGTTGACCGCTGGCATCTGCACCACGGTCACCTGCACGCCGGAGTTCTCGTGCAGCAGCTCGCACCGCAACGAGGAGGTGAATCCGTTGATGGCGTGCTTGGCCCCGCAGTAGGCGGACTGCAGCGGGATGCTGCGTTCGCCGAGCGCCGATCCGACCTGCACGATGGTGCCCCGGCCACGGGGGCGCATCAGGGCCAGCGCCGCCATCGTGCCGTGCACGAACCCGAGGTAGCTCACCTCGGTCACGCGCCGGAACTCCTCGGCGGTGATGTCGCTGAACGGCGCGAACACCGACGTGAACGCCACGTTCACCCACACGTCGATCGGCCCGAAGTGCTCCTCGGCCTGGCGCGCGGCCGCGGCGACCTGATCGTAGTCGGCCACGTCGGCGCTGATGGCCAGGGCCTCGCCGCCGGCCTCCCGCACGTCGCGGGCCGCGCCGTCCAGGCCGGCCTGACCGCGGGCGATCAGGGCGACGCGAGCGCCGCGCTGCCCGAACAGCCGCGCGGTGGCGCGCCCGATTCCCGCGCTGGCTCCGGTCACGACCACGGTCTGGGTTTCCATGCCACCAAAGCCTTCCTGTCGAAGGACCGGGCCGAACGCACGGCCCCTTGCGCAAGTTCCCCGGCTGCCCGGCAACTAGCTGGCTAAACCCGTTTCGGCCGGGCCGCGCCGGACAGATGCAGGGCATGACCGCTTCGTTCCGCCCGCACGTCCTGCGTGAGTACTCGCTGATCGCCGACGGGGAGCGCGGCGCGCTGATCGGCCCCGACGGGGCGATCTCGTGGCTGTGCGCGCCGCGATGGGACAGCCCGGCGGTGTTCAGCGGACTGCTCGGCGGCCGCGGCAGCTACGCGGTCACGCCCGCCGATCCCTGGTACGTCTGGGGCGGCTACTACGAGACCGGGACGCTGATCTGGCGGAGCCGCTGGGTCGGCTCGTCGCGAACCGAATCGCGAACCGAATGCCGGGAGGCCCTGGCCATGCCGGCCGACCCGGATCGCGTCGTCATCCTGCGGCGCATCCTGGCCGTCGACGGCCCGGCCCGGGTGAACGTGGCCCTCGACGTCCGCGCCGGGTTCGGGCGGAGCCAGATGACCGACCTGTCCCGGGCCGCCGGGTACTGGACCGGCCGCAGCGGGCGCCTGTGGTTCCGCTGGTCGGGCGCGGCCCGCGCGCGGCCCGGCGACGACGGGCTCACCCTGACCGTGACCCTCCCGGCCGGGGGTCAGCACGACCTGGTCCTCGAGGTTTCCGACCGGCCGCTCGATACCCCGCCGCCCGACCCGGACCGGACCTGGGCTGCCACTGAGGAAACCTGGTCCGCGGTGGTGCCCGCGTGCGACGACCTCACCGCGGCACGTGATGCCCGGCACGCCTATGCCGTCCTGCGCGGGCTGACCGCGAGCACCGGCGCGATGGTCGCGGCCGCCACCACGTCGCTCCCCGAGCGGCTCGAGGGCGGCCGCAACTACGACTACCGGTACGCCTGGATCCGCGACCAGTGCTACGCGGGCCTGGCCGTCGCGGCGCACGGCCCGCACCCGCTGCTGGCAGGCACGGTCCGCTTCGTCACCGAACGCCTGCTCGCCGACGGCCCCGACCTGATGCCGGCCTACACGGTGGCGGGCGAGCCCATCCCCGGTGAACGCGCCCCGCGGCTGCCCGGGTACCCGGGCGGCACGGTCCGGACCGGCAACCGGGTGACCGGCCAGTTCCAGCTGGATGGGCTGGGCGAAGCACTGGAACTGCTCGCCGCGGCCGCCCGCCTGGATACGCTGGCCGAGGAGAACTGGCAGGCGGCGGCGATCGCGGCCGAGGCCATCGAGAAGCGCTGGACCGAGCCCGACGCGGGCATCTGGGAGCTTGAGAACCAGCACTGGACGCATTCCCGCCTCGCGTGCGTATCCGGCCTGCGCTCCCTGGCCGCCGCCGCGACCGGGCCGCCGGGCGGTCCCGGGCACCGGCAGGCAGCCCGGTGGAGCGGGCTGGCCGACACGCTGCTGGCCAGCCTGGGCGACGCGGTACACCCGTCGGGCCGCTGGCAGCGCTCGCCCGAGGACCCGCGCGTCGACGCCGCGCTGCTGCTGCCGGTGATCCGCGGTACCCTGCCCGCCGACGACCCGCGGAACCGCGCGACCGTCCGCGCCGTCACCGACGAGCTCACCGAGGACGGGTACGTGTACCGGTTCCGCCACGACGCCCGGCCGATGCACAAGAACGAGGGCGCGTTCCTGCTGTGCGGGTTCTGGATGGCGCAGGTCGCCCAGGCGTGCGGGGACACCACCGAGGCGGCCCGCTGGTTCGAGCGCAACCGCGCGGCCTGCGGCCCGGCGGGCCTGTACACCGAGGAGTACGACGTCCGCCAGCGCCAGTCGCGGGGCAACCTGCCCCAGGCGTTCGTGCACGCCGGCCTGCTGGAGTGCGCCGTCCGCCTGTCCGCCGCCCCGGGCGCGTGACGCAAAGGCGGACACACGCACCACGGCCGTTCGGAAAAGACTTAAAAGCTCAAACATTTATCCGAACGGCCGTAGTGTTACGCTCTGGGCCAGGAGGTGTCGCAGTGCCGGAGGTTAGTTTCCCGGTCGAGGTGGTCGAGGGCGTGGCGGTCGTGACCGCGCCCGAGGAGATCGACATCGCCAACGCCGCCGGGCTGCGGGCGGCCCTGCTCGAAGCGGCCCGTCCCGGGCACACCATGGTGGTC
>Ga0302229_10000757_pt1 | contig 25058 bp, 23 predicted proteins | sample II_Palsa_N1_3_FD_193518 | JGI IMG/M metagenome (GOLD analysis project Ga0302229, IMG submission 193518) | Peat permafrost microbial communities from Stordalen Mire near Abisko, Sweden - II_Palsa_N1_3 | ecosystem: Environmental > Terrestrial > Soil > Palsa > Peat permafrost | place: Sweden... | reverse complement strand
AACGTGCCGGTCAGGTTGACCTCGATCACCTTCGACCAGGAGGCCTTGGTGCCCTCCAGGCTGTCCTCCCACACGGTGATCCCGGCGGCATTGACCAGTATCGCGGGCGAGCCCAGCTGGCGGTGAACCTCGGCGAAGGCCGCGGCCAGGTCCTCCTCGCTGGTCACGTCCGCTCGCAGCCCCAGCGTCCGCACCCCGGCCGCGGCCAGCGTCTCGGCGCTGTCGGTGACGCTGGCCAGCATGTCGAGCAGCGCGACGTGGACGCCCTGCCGGGCCAGCGCGCCGGCCAGCGAGAAACCGATGCCCCTGGCCCCGCCCGTGACCACCGCGACCTGCCCGTCGAGATCCTCAAGCATGTCAGGGCTCCCTAGAAGTCGAATGTGATATCCTGCGATCTTCACATAATCATGGCACTCAGGGCTAGTCCAGCGCGAGGCTCGGCAGCGTGATGGCGTTATCTGTCGGCGGCTGGTCGGCGTGAACCGCTTGGCGTTGCCGATGCCGGCGGCGGGCTTGGTCAGGGGCGCCGTGGGGATGGTGCCAGCAGCCCGAGGGCGCGGGCCTGCTCGACGGCTTCGTGGCGGCGGTGCGCGCCGAGCTTGTCGTAAAGGTGGCGCATGTGGGTCTTGACCGTGTTCACCGACAGGTACAGCTCATCGGCGATCTCCGGTGCCGAGAGCTTGGTGGGCAGGTAGCGCAGGACGCGGCTCTCGGCCTGGCTGAGCGGCTGTGTTAGCCGCTGTGTTAGCCGCTGTGTTGGCCTCGGGGGGACGATCCCCCCCAGCCCCCCCCTTACGGGGGGGCTGCCCGCCCCCCCGTACCCCCCGGGGCCCCCTGCGGGGGGCTGGCTGGCTGGGGCCAGGACATTTAGGATCTTGGCGATCAGGGGGGCGTGCGCGGTGCCATTCCGGCGATGGCGATCTAGCAGCTCGGGTGCCGGGTCGTACAGGAAAGGGAAGAGCAGGCTTTGGGGCTCGGCGCGGTCGAGGGCCTGCTCGAGGGCGCGGCTGGCGGCGTCCGCGTCGCCGAGCGCGTCGCAGCTGATCGCCTGGAGCAGGAACGCCTGAACCTCCCACAGATGGGCGTTCGTCAACGGAGCCGACCCGTCGATGACGGGCGCGAGCACGGCGGTCGCCGCCTTCGGGTCGTCCTGAGCGAGCCGCAGCGATGCCTCCGCGATGCGTATCTCTGCCCGTTCCCGCTCCGGTCTGTCCATGTCGGTCAGGGCTTGCTCGACGCGCGCCGTTTCACCCATCCGCACGAGCGTCTGCAAAAGGTGCGAGCGCCCCCGGATGGCGAGCGTGTGCGGTGTGACGAGCGATTTAGCCACCCGTTCGGCTGTCCGGAACGCGCGCAGTGCGGCGTCGAGACGGCCGCTCACGAACTCGAGCATGCCGCGGCCGTAGTGCAGCCGCATCCCGGCGGCCGGCTCGACCTCGGCCCGGACGGTGCGCTCAGCCCGGCCGAGCGCCCGCTCTGCTTCCTCGAGCCGTCCCTGGGCGACCATCGCGACGCCGAGGTCGAGGTAGGCGACGCCGGTGACCGGCTCATCGGCCCAGCCGTGCTCCTTGGCCAGCTCGATCGCCTGCAGGCTCCGCTGTGTCCCCAGCGGGAACGACCGCCAGCTCAGCAGCTGGGCCCAGTGCGCCAGGCCGGTGACCTCCAGATAGGGCCGGCCGATCTCGCGCGCCAGGGCGATGCCGTCCTCGAGGTGCCGGTCCGCCTCATCGAAGCGAGCGGACCAGACCTCGGCGATGCCCAGATTGATCAGCGCCAGGGCTCGCAGGTCCCCGCCTAGCCTGGGCTCCGCCAGGCCCGTGGCCACCGCGGGGGCCAGCAGCCGCTGGGCCTCCTCGGCCACGGCCGGGAGGTCGCCGCGCTGCCGGGCCAGCCGCATCCGCACCACGGCGACCACGACCTGCGGGCGCCCGCGCTGGCCCGGGGGCAGCGATTCCAGTCTCTGGGTAGCGAGAGCCAGGTACCGTTCGGCCTCTTCGAATGATCCCCGGGCCAGCTGGTCCCCGGCCACCCGCGCGGCCAGCTCGGCGTCGGCGGTGACCACGTCGGCCGGGAACCGGGCGAGCAGCTCGTGCGCGGTGCCGCCCAGCCCGGCCAGGCCCAGGCTGACCCAGTGGTCTGACAGCACGCGAGCGGCCAGGGCCCAGTTTCCCGCGGCCTGGGCGTGCCGGACCGCCTCGATCGAGTACCCGTGTCCCGCGTACCAGCCGGCGGCGGCTTCGTGCAGCACGGGCAGTTCGGCCGCTGCGCTCCCTCTCAGCTCCAGCTGCAGCAGATCGGCGAACAGCTGGTGGTAGCGGAACCAGGACCGCCGCGCGTCCAGCGAGACGACGAACGCGCCTGCCTCCTCGAGCTGCTGCAAGACCCGTTCCCCGCCCGAGCCGCCGGTCAGCAGGTCGGCCAGCTCTCCGTTCACCCGTTCCAGCATGGAGGTCCGCAGCAGCAGCAGCCGGGCCTCGTCGCTCTGCTGCTCCAGGACCTCGGCCACCAGATACTCCGCGACCGTGCGCTCGCTGCCGCCGAACTCGGCGGCGAAACGTTCCGGATCGGGGTGCCCGGCCAGCGACAGCGCCGCCAGCCGCAGTCCCGCCGCCCAGCCCTCGGTCTGGTCGTACAGCAGAGCCAGCGCGGAGTCGGACAACGGTACGTCGGCCAAGCCAAGCAGCGCCCGCGCCTCCGCCCGGCTGAACCGCAGATCGGCCGTGCGGATCTCGGTGAGCTCCCCGGCCAACCGCAGCCGGTGCAGGCCCAGCCGCAGGTCATGGCGGGTGGCCAGCACGAACCGCAGGGTGGTCGGTGCGCGCATGATCAGCAGCTCCAGCTGGCGCAGCGCCTCGGCCGAGCCCAGCTCGTGCAGGTCATCGAGCACCAGCCAGACCCGGTCCTCGAGCGAGGTGAGGTCGTCAAGCAGCCGCTCGACCACCGTCCAGCCGTCCAGGTCGGGCGCCGCCGTCAGCCCGCGCACCAGGGCGGACCCGGGCGCGGTGTCCCGCAGCGCGCCGACCACCGAGATCCAGAGCCGAGCAGGATCACACTCCTCACCCGGTACCGATACCCAGGCGGTGCACTCGGCCAGGCCCGCTCCGGCGATCCAGGACCGGAGCAAGACCGTCTTCCCGCTGCCCGGCGGGGCCGACACCTGCACGACGCGCTGCGCTTGGGTCAGCTGCCGGAAAAGCCCCGGGCGCGAGACGACTCCATCCCGGACAGGCGGAGCAGCCGGAACGGCCGGGGCGGCGATGGCCCCGGACCCGACGGCAGGCTCCACGGCGGCTCTCCTCGGCAGGTACCGCTTCTAACAGTACGTCTCCCGCGCCGATAGGCCGAGCCCGGCCTGCGGATCACCCGAGCGTGTGATGCCGGCTCACCCGGCCGGGCGCGAGGCTGATGCCACCTCGCTTAAAGACCGAAAGGAACCGACATGACCACCACGCAGGTACCCCGGCCGGCCCGCAGCCGGCCCGGTACCGGCCACCATGGCCGGCCGTCACCGACCAGGCGGAGAGCGCCGGCCGTCCCGCGGCAGGTCGCATTCTGGCTGTTGGCGCTGGTACTCGGCGTCACCATGCTCGGCACCACCCTGCCGACCCCGCTGTATGTCATCTACCAGGGCCGCTGGCACTTCTCCGCGGCCATGGTGACGGTGACCTTCGCCGTCTACGCCGCGGCGGTGATCGCGACCCTGCTGCTGGCCGGGCGGTCCTCGGACCTGGCTGGGCGCCGGCCGGTGCTGGCCGTGGCCCTCGGGGCCAGCGCGCTGAGCACGGTGGTGTTCATCCTGGCCCCTAACCTGGCGGCGCTCATCACGGCCCGGATCGTGTCGGGACTGTCGGCGGGCCTGATGACGGGCACGGCGACGGCCACGCTCACCGAGCTTGTGCCGGCTTCGGCCAGCCGCCGGGCGTCGCTGGTGGCCACCGCCGCGAACATGGCCGGCCTGGGCCTCGGTCCCCTGGTCGCCGGGCTGTTCGCGCAGTACGCGCCGCACCCCACGACGCTGGTGTTCGAGACGTACCTGGCGGTCCTGGCGGTGGCGGGCCTCATCCTGCTGTTCGTCCCCGAGACGGTGGGCCGCCGCACGCGCCCGACCCTGCGCTTCGCCGGGCTGGGCATCCCGGAGCGGGGCCGGGGCGAGTTCATCGCCGCCGGCGTCGCCGCTTTCTCGGCCTTCGCCCTGCTCGGGCTGTTCAGTTCCCTGGTGCCCGGCTTCATCGCCGGCCAGCTGCATGAGGGTAACCACGCCGTTCAGGGAGCCGTCGTGTTCCTGCTGCTCGCGGTAGGGACCGTCACCCAGGTGGCGCTGTTCAGGTTCAGCAGCCGGCGCGTCGTGCTGGCCGGCCTAGTTCTGTTCCTGGCCGCGCTCGCCCTGATCGTGGCCGGCCTGGCCCAGTCCGGAATGGCCCTGTTCCTGGCCGGCACGGTGGCCGGCGGCGTGGCCGTCGGCGCCATCTTCCTGGGCGGCCTGGCCACCGCCAACCGGCTGGCCCCGGCCGAGCGGCGCGGCCAGGCCATCTCCGCCTTCTTCGTGGCCTGCTACGCCGGGCTGATCATTCCCGTGGTCGGCGTGGGCGTGCTGTCGGGGTTCACCGGGACCTTCCCGGCCGTGCTGACCTTCTCGATCCTGCTCGCGGTCCTGTGCCTGTTCTCGATCTCCCGTTTTGCGCAGGACATGACATGAGGACCGTAGCGTGCGGTCAGCATGATCCGCGGCCGCCGATGACCCACGAGATCCGCGTCCGGGGGCGCCTCGGGCGGACGATGCGCGCCGCGTTCCCCGGCCTGCGCGCCGAGACGCACGGCGAGGACATGCTGCTGACCGGTGCCCTGACGGACCAGGCCGCGCTGTACGGCGTCCTGGCTCAGATCGAAGCGCTCGGGCTGGAGCTCCTCGAGGTCCGGCGTCTTCGGGGCGGGACCGCGAATCACCCGCCGGTGTGACGCCGCCTCACCCCGGCGGGCACGAGGCTGAACCCAGCTGAGAGCAAGCATCCCTCACAAAGGAGAACGATTATGACAACCTCACTTCCCACCACGCGGCTGGGTTTGACCGGCATGCACCTGACCCGGGTCGGCTTCGGGGCCTGGGCCATCGGCGGGGGCGGCTGGGCCTTCGCCTGGGGCAACCAGGACGACGCCGCGTCGATCGCGGCCATCCGGCACGCGGTGGAATCCGGGATCAACTGGATCGACACCGCCGCCGTCTACGGCCTGGGCCACTCCGAAGAGGTGGTCGCGGCCGCGCTGGCCGGCCTGCCCGAGGCGGACCGGCCCTACGTGTTCACCAAGGGCGGCCTGGTCTGGGATCCGGCCGACCGGTCCGCGGCGCCCCGGCGGGTCGGCGCGCCGGCCAGCCTGCGGACCGAAGTCGAGGCCTCGCTGCGGCGGCTGCGGGTCGAGCGGATCGACCTGTACCAGATGCACTGGCCTGCGGAGGACGGCACGCCGGTGGAGGAGTACTGGCAGGTCTTCACCGACCTCAAACGCGAGGGCAAGATCGGCGCCGCCGGGCTGTCCAACCACGACCTCCGCCAGCTGGAAGCGGCCGAACCCATCGCGAACGTGGACGCCATCCAGCCCCAGTTCAACCTGATCCACCGCGGCGCCGCGGCCGACGTCCTGCCGTGGGCCCACGAGCATGAAGCCGGGGCGATCGTCTACAGCCCGATGGCCTCGGGCCTGCTCACCGGCGCGTTCACCGCGGAGCGGGCGGCCCGGCTAGACCCGGGTGACTGGCGGGCCGGCCACCCCGACTTCACCGGGCCGGCCGCCTCGGCCAACCTGGCCCTGGCCGAAGGACTGCGCCCGGTCGCCGAACGGCATGGGGTCACGCCCGCCGCGGTGGCTGTCGCCTGGACCCTGACCTTCCCCGGGGTGACCGGCGCGATCGTCGGAGCCCGCGGTCCCGGTCAGGTCGACGGGTGGCTGCCCGCCGCCAGCCTGGAATTGAAGGAAGACGACCTGTCTGACATCGCGACCGTCATCCGCGCCACCGGGGCCGGGACCGGGCCCGTAACACCGGCCCGGTAGGCGCGTGGCTCACAACCATGCCTGGAGCGCGCACTGCGGGCCCGTTCGGCTAGGAGATCGTCAGTTCCCCTGGCCGCCGATCCGCTCTTGCAGGCAGACGGTCACCGTGTCGCCGGCGTCCTTGCCGATGACCTTGCGGATTTCGGCCTTGACCGGGAGCTTATGGCTGCCGTCGCCCAGGGCCATAAACGAGCTGCGGAACGGGTGACCGTCAATGGTTCCCCGCACCTTGACCAGGCCCCTGGTACCGAAGAAGTCCACCGATTCGGGCCAGATCAGGTACGTCCAGCCGCCCTTTTCCTCGCTTCGCACCAAGGTGGCAGTGAATTCCTTGTGCATGAGATGGCCTCCCTGCGTCCTTCGCGCCCAGCCTGCTGTAAGCCGGTTCTACCTTAAGACTGCAGCCGGATCGGCGGCCCAGCTCCTCAGGGCAGCTCTGCGGGAAGCTGAACCGGCTGCCGGGCCCCCGGGCGGATGGCGAACATCGCGATGACCGTCCCCAGGGCACCCAGCTGGATGGCGAGGTCGGCGAGGTTAAACGAGGCGCGCGAACCGCCGACATGGATCCAGTCCACGACCGCGCCGCGGCCCAGGCCGGGGGCCCTGAAGACCCGGTCCGCGAGATTGCCCGCCGCGCCCGCCAGCACGGCGGCCAGGCACAGCGCGACCGCCCGGCTCTGGGTACGCAAGGCCAGCGTGCCCGCGGTCGCCGCAATGACGGCGCCCAGCGCAGTGATCACCGTCGGGTAGGCCGCTCCGAACCCGCCGCTCGCGCCGGTGTTGCGGATCAGATGTACCGTCAGCCAGCCGCTGGCTGAGCCGCGCGCCGAGGCCGGATCCAGTGCCAGCACCAGGCTCTTGCTGACCTGGTCCGCGGCCAGGATTCCGGTCCCGATGACGCACATCGCCCACCGCACGCTGGGCCGCCTGACCGCCACGTCCGCAGGAATGATCACCATAGGCGTAACGATATGCCCGGTCTTGCCCCGGGCCGGATCCTGGTCGGGGCCGTCCGCGGTATGTCAATGGCTGGTTACCAGTGGCCGTGATGAACGACCTCGCCGGCCGGGCGGCGGTTGGGATTCGCGATGGGCCGCAGCGGCCGGTCCGCCGGGTAGCCCACGCCGAGGAGGAAGGTGACATCGTGATCGCCGGGCACACCCAGGATCTTCCGGGCCGCATCCTGGTCGCCGACCGAGGCATGGGCGGTGCCGATGCCGAGGTCGGCGGCGGCGACCGCTATGGCGTAGGTGGCCTGCCCGAGGTCGTAGTAGTCGAGGAGGCGGGTACGGTCGTCGTCGGTCTGCGGCAGCACCAGGGCGATGGCCGCGGCGGCCCCGGCGATGTGGCCGGCGCCCCGCCATACGGTGGACAGCGCGCGGAGCTCGTCCGGGTCGGTGACGACGACGAAGTCCCAGTGCTGCCGGTTGGATGCCGACGGCGCCCGTCGGCCTGCCTCGGTGATCCGGTCGAGGTCGCTCGCCGCCACGGGGTCAGGCCGGTAGGCGCGGACGTTGCGGCGGGCGCGGATGGCGTCCCAGGTTTCCACGGCAGGGTCCTCCTCAGCGAGGCATATCCGACTTTTCCGATAGGGATACTGTACATTCGGTTCTCTACTGCGTTCCAGCCGGAAAGGTCCTGCGCGCAGGCCCTCAGCAGGCTTCACTGGCGGTCCGTACCAGACCGGCGCCGGCCAGCGAATTACCGCGGCAGCCGCTTCTTTGCCTCCTCGTACAGGTCGGCAGGCAGCGGTCCCTTCTCGGCTGTGGCGATGTTGGTGGTCAGGTGCGCCGGGTTCGCGGTGCCGACGATGGTGGTCGACAGGCCGGGGTGGCTGAGGGTGAACCGCAGGACGAACTCCATGGTGGACATGCCCGCGTCGGCAAGCAGGTCCTCGATGCCCGAGGTTTCCCAGTTCTGCTGGCCGAGGCCCGGCTTCTGGGTGAGCGGGCCGGTCCGCCAGTTCTTCTCCTCTGAGGCCGCGCCCCGGGCCGCGCCGCCTCGGATCAGCGTTCCCGCGCCCTCGTCCGCCGCCTCGGTGATGAGGTCCTCGTGGTCGCGCTGGACGGCCGAGTAGGGGATCTGGAAGGCGTCGAAGACGTTCATTGCGAGGTGGTCGGGCAGGTCAGGGAGGATGCCTGACATGCCGATGAACCGAACCTTGCCTTCGTTCCGCAGTTCCTGGAGCATCTCGACCGTGTGGTTCTCCTCCAGCGTGGCCCGGCTCGGGGACATGTGCACCTGGACGAGGTCCAGGTGGTCCGTACCGAGCCGCTGCAGCGACCGCTCGACCACCTCGCGGACGTTGCCGGGGCTGTAGTCGTGCGGGTACGGCGGCGGCGAGTCCGCGGGCGGTTCGAGTAGGCAGCCGCACTTGGAGGCGAGGAAAAACTCATCGCGCCGGTGCCCCACGTAGCGCCCGATGAGCTCCTCGCTGCGGCCGTAGTCCGGCGAGGTGTCGATCAGGCTGATGCCGCCGTCCAGGACCGCGTTGAGCAGGCGCCCGGCGTCCTCGTCCGCTATCTCAGGTCCCCTCGGGCCGCCTCGCAACTCCATAGCGCCATACCCGAGGACGGTCACGTCCGTCTGCGTCCGGCCAAGCGGCCGCGTCATGATCGCCATGCGGTTAACGCTATCCCGCGGCCGGCCGTGCCGGGTGCGAAGGTGGCCGGATCGCGCCGGTACCAGCAGGCCTACGTCACACCGGGATCGTCAACTCCGAGCAGAGTAACGATACGCTTACAGAAAGTAGGATTTAGCTCCGCGCGAGCGGGTCCCCGAGGCATAGACGTTAAGGCTCTCACCAGGTCGAGGGAAGCTCCTCAGGTCGCCTGCAGTCACGACGGAGATAGTAGACCGAGGTACCGGCATCGGCAGGCTCCCGTCTGCTGTGTCGAGTCTGGTAGTCGTCGTGCGGGTTCATTAGCCCGCGCCGACGGCACCCTCAGATCCAGAAAATCATCATCGCCCGCGAGCTCCACGGCCGTCAGTTCGTCCCCTGCGGCCGATGACACACCTCGTGCGGCCGGCCAAGTTTTCGTGTCCCACGACCGCTCCTTTTTCTAATCTCGGAACGGCAGTACTGCGTGCCCTCAGGACTCCCAGCCCGCGTCCCCGGGATGTCTTAGCGGACTCTCACGGGCTGCCGCCCATCCGGCTGATGAGGTTATCCATGCTGATGCCGTACGGCATACCCCAGGCCGCCGCCTGTTCGCTATCGACCGGGTCGGGCAGCTCACGCTGAGCCTCCTCGGCCATCTCCGGCAATCCGGCCTTGCGCAACACGTCAACCACATGCTGCCTGGTGAGTTGCACCGCAACCACCTCGTCTGTGAAATCACTACGCCGATGATGAACGCCCTCGGCTCGCCGTGCCACGTCGCGGTCGGGACAACCAGTCGGCGGTCTTAGCGGTGACGTTAGATATGAATCCGCCCTTAGTCAACGACAATCCTGTCCTTACGGCCGAAGCGCCAGGTGCCCGCGGCCAGCACCTCCCGGCGGCTGTACCGAGCCCGGCTGCCGGGCTCAGCGAGAGAGCGTCCGCCGGTAGATGTGCTCAGCCGCCATGATCACGGTCAGGTTCGTCGGGACGGAGGGCACAAGAACAGGGCGCCCGTTGACCAACAGGACCCCCGCCTGCGAAGAGGAGAAGGTCCATGACCGATGCTCATTCCTTCGAGCTGGGAACCGACGGACCGTCGGCGATTGTGGTCGGCATTGACGGTTCCGCGACCTCCATGCGGGCTGGCGCATATGCGGCGGGACTAGCGCGCCGCCAGCGGGCCCGGCTCGTCGCCGTTTACGTGGGATCAGTCGCACCGATGTGCGTCACCGAACCCAGCGCAGCTGCCGTGCTTCGCATGGCGCACTCCGAGGCCTTCGAACAGACCGCCGCCGATCTTCGCCATGAAGCCGAGGAGAAGGCCCGGGAGCATGGCATTTCCATTACCTTCGTGGCTACCCGGGGTGACTCATTGGCTGAGCTCCACCGGATCGCCCGGGAGAGCTGTGCCGACGCCATCGTGGTCGGGGCATCCACCAAGGCGGGTCACGAGCAGAGGTAGGAGTACCTCGTCCACCATCTCGGTAATATCTTTTTTCGTCGGGTCGTGAGTATCAAGCAGTGTGCGTTTAATGATCAACGCATGAAGTACCTCGAGGACGACGGGTGTCAGGCGCTCCGAAGATATCTCGCCGCGCTTGGCCGCGTCGCGCAGCAATTCGGTCAATGCCTCGAAACGGGGGTCGAAAACCTGTGACTTGAACCGGGCTAGTAGTTGAGGCTGGCGATGCGCTTCGCCCAGGAGGCTTCGGTACGCATCACCCCTAACGCCCTTTTGCGCTTTGATCATGTGAACCGTGAGCCCGATCAGATCGTCGCGCAGAACACCGGTCCGGGCGTATTCGGCTGGGTCTGAACCCAGCTTCTCCAACGTGTCGATCACGAGAGACGTGGTGTCAGGCCACCGCCGGTAAAGCGGGCTCTTTCCGGTGCCCGCACGCTCGGCGACGCCCTCGAAACTCAGCCGCCCGAATCCGACCTCGGCTAGCTCAGCAATGACAGCGTCAGAGATTGCCTTCTCGACCGCGGTTCCCCGACGTCGCTTGGCGGGCCTGGCATGGCAGAAGCATATGTGAGCCTCGCCCGCCTATCGGGCGATGGCGACGCGGACCCGTCGGCGGTCGGCGACGGGGGCTTCAGCCCCCGGATCCGGCCGTGGCTGGCGGGCCCGCCTGGTCGCGCAGAACCTGGTTGATGGCCGCGACGATGACCTGGGCTGACCCGTCGATGGCCGTGGCCACCGGGCTGGCGGGGTTGCTGAGCTGGCTGGCGATCTGCGCCGCCGACAGGCCGGCGAGGACCTGCGGGTCGTACTGCGCGCCCGCCAGGACATACCGGTTGGCGATGTCGAGGAACGGGACCGCCCCGGACTGGTCGGCGCTGTTGACGTAGGGAGGCACGTCGAAGGTGCTGATGAGGCTGTTGTCCAGCGGGGTCTGGGCCTGCAGCGCGCGGCCGGCGTTGTCGGTCAGCTCGGTCGTCCGCAGCGTGAGCTCGGTGCTCTGGTAGTGAGCCGTCCGGAACGAGAGCGTGGCGGTGTCCGGGTAGACGTCGGTGGCCGATGACGTCGTGGTGCCGAGCTGGCTCCAGCTGCCGAAATGGGACAGTGCGACGGCCAGCGACCAGCGTTCGGCCGCGCAGAACGGGCAGGATTCCTCGCTGACGAAGACGATCGCCGTCTTGCCGCCGATCTGCAGCGGCGGCCCTGACGTCTTGACCGCCCGAAGCGGGGTTATCTCCTGGCCGGGGCCTACCCTGGCGAGCACGGCGGCCGGGACGGTGGTGACCTGCCGGACGACGAGGGAGGACGCCGGCGATTCGCTAGCGACCAAACGAGCGGGGGTAGCGGTCAGCTTGACCGCGACCAGTCCCACTACCACCGCCAGCACGGCGGTGACCGAAGCGACCGCCACCAGGATCCGCCGGCGCGCTTCGGCGCGCTTACGGGCGGCTCGTTCGGCCGCGATCCGCTCGCGGGCGCGCGTCTTGGGCTGCGAGCCTCGCCGCGGCCCGGCTGAGTTGCCGCCCGCACGGTCGTGACGGGTATTTGCCACCTGTATCTTCCCTTCTTCCGGATGTATGGCACTGGAGCCCGCCGCACACCAGCCCCGTCCTACTAACACGGATAGGACTTGCGAACTGTTCACGTCACGGCGGGCTGAGCGATCGGGGACGTCGGTGCGGTCGGCCGTGGCCAGGAACGCCGCGATCGCATTGGCGACCACCGCGGGGGCTCGCCTGGGCAGGTGATGACCCGCGCCCTCGACGAGCTGCAGGTGAGCATGCGGCAGGGCGCGTGCCAGCCGGCAGGCGGTTTCGAAGGGAACCACGGAGTCTTGCGGATCGGCGAGCACGAGAACCGGCGCCCGGACCGAGGCCAGAGCGTCCTCCAGCTCATCGAGCTCACGCAGCAGGGCGCGTTGTTCGGTCAGGAAGGTGCTCCATAGCGGCAGGTGTCCGCCGTCCGCATGGCCCCAGACCTGCCAGTTGACGTGCTCGTCCGGACGCAGCGGGCGGCCCCGCCGCCGCGCGATCCTGGCCAGCCGGGCCCGCGCGATCCAGGGCGTCAGCCGCCACGCCACCAGCGCGCACAGCGGGCCTGCGCCGGGTGCGGCGAGCAGCCTGTCCCAGCGGGTCACGCACCCCGGGCCGACGCTCGCGAGCAGGACCACCGCCGCCACCCGGCCGGGCGCCAGGCTCGCCGCCGACAGCGCCACCCCGCCGCCGTAGGAATGCCCTACGAGCACCGCGCGGGTGATGCCGCGCGAGTCCAGGTCGTTGAGGACGGCGCGGGCGTTCGCGGCAAACCCGGCCGCCGGCAGGCGACTGGAGCCGTAGCCCGGCCGGTCGGCCGCGACGGCGTGCAGCGGGGCGGGCAGCCGTCCGGAGACCAGTTGCCAGTCGGCGGGCGAACCCGGCTGCCCGTGCAGGAGCACCAGCTCGTGAGTACCCAGCCCGGCTGGCGTGTCAGTGGTGCCTGCGTCGGCGGCCATGACGGAGTCCTGTTCGTGGGGGGTGCGGCGCGGTGGGCCGGGACCGCGCCGGGTCCGGGGATGCCACAGCCGGAACACGACCAGCCAGCCGGCCAGTGCGACCAGCCAGAAGCTGGCGAGACGGTAGAGCAGCACCGCCGCCAGAGCCTGGCTGGCGCCCAGCCCGGTAGCTACTAGGGCGAGGCTGAGCGTTCCCTCGGTGATCCCCAGCCCGCCGGGCGTGATGTTGAGGCTTTGCGCGGCGATGCCCGACCCGTAGACCAGCAGAAGATCGTGCCAGGGGATGGTGGCGCCGGTGGCGCGGATGCTTACCGCGAGGACGGCCGCGTCGGCGAGCCAGTTGGCCAGGGCCAGGGCGGTCGCCGTCAGCCAGCCGGACGGGGAAAGCTGGAGTGAGCCCAGTCGCTGCGCCCAGGCCCGGATGATCTGGCCGGGCTCGGCGACAGGCCGGCGCAGCATCGCCGATCCCTGCCGTAGCATCCATCCCGCTGGCCGCTCGAGGGCGCCACGCAGCCGCGGGCGGCGCACGGCCGCGACCGCTCCGGCGAGGCCGGCTACGGCGAGCACCACGCCGGGCACTGTGACCGCTGTGACCAGGACGTTCCCCGACGCCAGCCCGCCGCCGCCGACGACCAGGACCGCCGTGGCGCCGGAGACCAGCCCGCCCGCCAGCAGGGTCCAGCCGGCCAGCGGGGCATCCGCGCCCTGCCGGGTGAAGCGGCGGAATGTGAAAGCCGTGGCTAGTGCGGGTCCTCCCAGCGGTACTGAGACTGACACCGCGTTGGCCGCATAGGCGGTGGCCAGCATGGGCCGGATGCCCACGCGGGCGCCGCCGGCCGCGAGCAGTCTGCGCAGCATGATCGCGAAGGCGGCCATGGACGCGGATTCAAGCAGGAGCGCGGCCGGGATCCAAAGCCACTGCAGATGAGCAAGCACCATAAACGAGGCTGCCACCGAGGTCCGTTCGGCCCATCCCGCACCGGTCACCGCCGCCAGCGCGGCACCGATGGCCGCCAGCCCGGCCAGACGCCTGCTGCTGCGTTTCATGTCTAGCTGTCCTAGGTCTGTGTGTGTGTCCGGGCCCGGTCCGCTGGCACCGCCCGAAAGGAACGGAGCCAGCGAACGGGGCCTATGGTCGCCTCAGTAGCCGTAACCGCTACCGGACGGAGCGGCCGGGGCCGTGCCCGCCGGGGTCGAGGACCCGGCGGTCGAGGACCCGGTGAGCGGCGTGAGGCCCGGGGTGGCCACGAAAAAGGCCTGCACTCCCTGGCCGGTCACCTGGCCGGCGTGATCGTCAGCGAAGGTGTAGAGCAGGTGCCCGTTGTAGGCGACCTGGTCGCCGTGGACGTCCATGACCGCGGCGAGCTTGCCGGTCAGCCCGGTAGCGGCCGGTGACGCGGACGTCAGCGGCGGCCACAGCGCCGCCAGCCCTCCGGTGACGGCCGACTTCGCCGCCGTGTCATTCAGGTAGTAGTACAGCGGCAGGCCCGCTTTGTTGACCAGGATGGTCTCGGTCTTGCCTCCGACGGTCGCCTGCACGGTGCGCACGGTCGCCGCGGCGTTCTGGCTGGCCGCGGGCTGGCTGCTGGCATGGGAGGTCGTCGCCGCGGCGGCGGTGATACCGCCGCCGATGGCGGCCGCCGCGGCCAGGCTGACGCTGGCGATGATGATTCTCGGGTGTCGCATGGTCTTAGCTCCTTAGGTATCGATGGTGCACTATCTACTAACACGATTAGTAGAAGAGGATGGTTCACTCGCCGTGGCCATTGGCGCCCAGGCGAGAGCCCGGACCTGGTCCCCGGTGACGGTTTCCTGCTCCAGCAGGGCGGCGGTGAGCCGGTTGAGGGCGTCCCGGTGGCTGGTGAGCAGGTCCCGGGCGCGGGTTTCCGCCTTGGCCAGCAGGGCGGCGACTTCCTGGTCGACCAGCCACTGGGTGTGCTCGGAGTAACCGCGCGCGCCGGCCAGCGCGGGATAGCCGGCCGGCGGCCCGCCGTAGCTGACCGGGCCAATCGCCTCGCTGAGGCCGAACTCGCGGACCATCTGGGTCGCCAGGGCGGTCGCGGAGGCCAGGTCGTCGGCGGCGCCGGTGGAGGCCTCACCGCAGATCAGGCGCTCGGCGGCCCGGCCGCCGAGACGGACCGCGAGGGTGTCGGCCAGGTACTGTTCCCCGTAGAGCCGGCGGTCGTCGGCGGGGAGCATCTCGGTCAGCCCGAGGGCCTGCCCGGCGCCCAGGACGGTGACCCGGCTGACCGGGTCGGCGCAGGAGGACAACGTGGCGACCAGCGCGTGGCCGGCCTCGTGGACCGCGACGGTGGCGAGCTCGCCGGGGGCCAGCGGGGTGCTGTGCCGGGTGCCGAGCAGCACGCGATCGCGAGCGCTGTCGAAGTCGGCGGCGACCAGGGTGGTGCGGCCGGACCGGACCGCGGTGACAGCGGCCTCGTTGAGGAGGTTGGCCAGGTCCGCGCCGGAGAACCCGGGCGTGGCGGCGGCGACCTGGTCCAGGTCGGCGTCCGGGCCGAGGTTCTTGCCGCGGGCGTGCGAGGCCAGGATGGCGCGGCGCTCGGCCCGGTCGGGCAGCGGGACGATGACCTCGCGGTCAAACCGGCCGGGCCGGCGCAGCGCGGGGTCCAGGGCGTCCGGCCGGTTGGTGGCGGCCAGCACCACCACCCCGCCGGAGTCCTCGAATCCGTCCATCTCGGCGAGCAGCTGGTTCAGGGTCTGCTCCCGCTCATCGCTCCCGGCGAAGCCGCCGTGGTCGCGGCGGGCGCCGAGGGCATCGATCTCGTCGATGAACACGATCGCCGGTCCGCGGGCGCGGGCCTGCTCGAACAGGTCCCGGACCCGGGCCGCCCCGACGCCGACGAACATCTCCACGAAACCCGAGCCCGAGACCGAGAAAAAAGGGACGTGGGCCTCGCCGGCGACCGCGCGGGCGAGCAGGGTCTTGCCGGTGCCGGGTGGCCCGGCCATCAGCACGCCGCGCGGCCCGCGGGCCCCGGCCCGGTGCCAGCGGCCGGGGTCGCGCAGGTAGTCGACGACCTCGCTGATCTCGGTCTTCACCGCGGCATACCCGGCCACGTCGGTGAACCGGGTGGCCGGCCGTTCGGCGTCGATGACCCGCGCCTTCGCCTTGGCCAGGCCACCCAGCCGGCCCAGGCCGCCGCCGGAGGACAGCGGGACGCGCCGGATGCCGAGATAGAGCAGAGCGCCGAACAGCAGCAGCGGCAGCAGCCCGATCAGCACCGACAGCAGCGAGGTAGACGTGGCGGTGGTGGCGGTGACCTGGACGTGGTGGGCCGCCAGGTCGGCGGCGAGGCCGTTGCCGCCAAGCGCGACCGGGATGGTGGTGGTGAACGGGTGACCGCCGGCCAGGCTGCCGGTGACCTGGCCGGCCGGGCTGATGGTCACCGCGCGGACCGTCCCGGCGCTGACATCGGCCAGGAACCTGGTATAGCTCAGCGCCATGCCCGGGGCTGCGCCGCGCGGCAGGGCCAGCAGCGTCACCAGGCCGGCCGCGATAGCCGCCGGGAAAACCCAGCGCCGCCACTGGGCCGCGCCCGCGCGGCCGGGCGGGCCGGGTGAGGACGTGCGCATCTTGGTACTCCTTCGCAGGGCCCGGCGGCATGCCAGGCGGAATCTGGTGGGGTCTAGCGGCCAGAGCCGGATGACAGGGACCGGGTGTAGTCGGGCACGCGTCGCGCGGCCGGGCGGCGCGCTGCTGCTACGTGCGCGGCATGGATCCGTGCCTGCCAGGCGCTGAGCACGACGAGCAGGACGAGCAGCATGATCACCGACTCCACGCTGAGCGCGGCAATGCCCAGCGGGCAGTGCCAGTTACCGACATCGCCGTGATCGCCCAGGAAGCCTCCGCGCAGACCGCGGGTCAGCAGGTATCCGCCCATCGCCGAGGCGGCCACGGCGGCCGCGGCGGCCCAGGCCAGCCAGTGCGGCCGGGCGATCAGCACCCCGCCGATCAGGATCGCCGCCACGATGATCCCGAGATACCCGATGCCGACCAGCGGGGTCGGGCCCAAGGTGCCCGGCAGGTCGACGACGTGGATCACCGCGAGTGCGGCGAGCCCCAGCGCGGCTACCGCCCGCGCGGCCGAGGCCGCGCCCTGGTCCGGCTGCCATTGGGCCATACGATCGAACATTGGTTTTCTCCTGTCGTCGGCCGTCCCGCGGACCGGGGCCTCAACGGGGCGGCTGCAGTAGTTTTACTTTCAACTACTAACACGCATAGGAGACCTGGACGGTTCAGTCTGCCAGAGAGTCGGCGGGTGCGACGTGCATCACACTTCACATGTCAGGTGCGAGGGACAATGAGCACGTCAGAGCGATGCGGCGGCGAAGCCAGGGGCTCACTGACGGGTGGCAAGGTGTCCGCCCGCGGCGCGGCCCGCATCTGAGAGCCCGGTCTTTCTACTAATACAGGTAGTGGATTTCGCGATGACCGTGCCGTGCCGGGGCACTGCCCTAGCCGGCGGACGGCGTCCCCCGCCGGCGCTCTGCCAGGATGGCCAGCCTTTGCAAGATGGCGGTCTGCGGCTCTCCCGTCGCCTCATGCAGCTCGCGCAGCAGCACCACGGAGATCACGTGCAGGCCGGCCATGAAGTCGCCCAGGCCGTCCACGTCGTTCGGAGTGAGCGTGTCCGCCGCCCACGCCTCCAGTTCGGGTGAGTCCAGGCCCGCGGTGAGCAGCGCGATCACCAGTTGCATGCCGGCCGCCATGGTCTCGCCGGGTGCCCCCCGCACTGGCCGGGCCTGCACTGGCGGGGCCTGCACTGGCGAGGCCTCCTCTGGCGGGGCCTGGTCACCGCCGGTGCCCGATTCTGGCGCGTGCCAGGCGTCTGCGCGGTCCGGGCGGTGGCGGGGCCGCCAGCGAAGGCGTCGGGACCAGCCCGCTGTCGTGTGGTCCGCGCGCCCGGTGGGCGCCTCCGGGATGCTGTTCTGGCGATGGATCCTCATGTCTGGCAACACGGGGCCGGAGGGGAAATTGTTCACTCCCGTGGCCGGCTGGTGTTAGGCCGCCGGAAGTTTTCCCAGGGCGAGCGCGACCACGGCGGGCGTCAGGGCCAGCAGCACCGGGGTCAGGGCGAGCACCGCCGCCGCGGCGCCAAGGAGCTGCCGCCGGGCGCGCCCCAGCGGCTCGCTGGGTCCTAGCAGCCGGTGAATCCGCTGGACCGAGTCGGTGGTGCCCGCGGCCAGGGTCGACGCGGGACTGGCCGCGGTGGCGAGGACGACCAGGGCGGTGGCCAGCTGCCGAGGATCGTGGGCTCGGGTGGCCGTGTCGTCGGCGTGCAGTTCCACCAGCCGCGCCACCTGCTCTTCGGCGTCCCGCATCAGCGGCAAGAACGGAAGGACCTCGCGGCCGATCCTCGCCAGGGCCAGCAGCCGGTGATGACGGCCGGTAAGGTGCGCTCGCTCGTGCGCCAGGACGGCATCCAGCTGGCCGGGATCGAGCGCCTGCACCGCGCCGGTGGTCAGGATCACGGTAGGCTGCCGGCCGGCCACGCAGTAGGCCGCCGGCTGGGCATGCTCCACCAGCACGGCTCCCAGGGTCGGCTCGGGCTGCCCGACCAGTCGCGCGGTCTGCGCATGCCGCTGCGCTTGCCGTCCGGCGGCGCGGAAGTGGGCTACCGCGGTGAGCGCGGTGCGGGCGGCGACAGCGCCCGCCAGGGTGAGACCGAGCCCGGCGACCGTGGCGCCCCCCGGGGTGCCGTAGGTGGCGCGGAGCCGGTGCACGCAGGCTCCGATCAGGTGACTGAGCCCCCCGCCGAGGGCGGTCGCATGAACGGCCAGCGTCAGGCCGGCCAGCCCGAGCGCGACGATAACCGACCATCCCGCGGCCAGGTAGATGACGATAGCCAGCAGCGGCGCGCGGGCCGTCCACCTGGCCCGGCCGAGCAATGGCGATCCCAGGATGCCGAGACCGGCCGCGTAGGCCAGCAGCACCGCGGCGACGGTCACCGGGACTCGCCGGCCTTGGGCTCGCCGAGCGCCTGGTCGAGCGCCTCGCGCAGCAGCGCCGCGTCGTGCGGGCTCATCTGGAGCGCGAAATGCGCCAGCGCCGTGCGCCGGTCCGGGCTGGTGGCCAGCGCGTCGCCCATCAGCGCCGCGGTGTAACTGGACCGCGACCCGGTGGGCTCGTAGCGCCAGGCCCGGCCGTCCCGCTCGCGCCGCAGCCACCCCTTGCGGTACAGGTTCTCCATCACCGTCATGACAGTGGTGTACGCCGGCGCCCGGTCGTCATGCAGAGCGTCGACCATCTCGCGGACCAGCACCGGCCGGCCCCACTCCCACAACCGCTCCATGATGACGGCTTCCAGCTCACCGAAACGTCGCATCCTCACTCCCGAACATGCCCGTGCCGAACGACGCGCCCGCCGTTACCTACTATCACGCATAGAACAACCCTGCGGTTCAGGTGCCGCCTCCTTCTTCCGGCCAGCCGCCTCGACGTGGCCAGTGGGCCGGGGAGCCCGTCGACCGGAGCGGTCACCGGTGAACATAACACATTTACTATCCGTGTTAGTAGACATGGCTGCTATCACGGATGCTCCTCGGGACGGGCGGAGCGACGACCCCGACGCCGTCATCCGCGCGCTGTACTCGGACTACGCCAAGGCCCTGCACGGTTACGTCGAGCAGTTCTGTCCGGACCGGACGAGCGCGGATGACATCGTGCAGGAAACTTTCATCCGGGCCTGGCGCCACCTGCCCCAGCTGAGCGCCGATGACCGGCCGATCCGGCCCTGGCTGTTCCGCGTCGCGCGCAACTTGCTGATCGACGCGAACCGGGCCGCGCAGGCCCGGCCGATGATCGTGCCGGGCCAGGCGGCGGGGGAGGTCGGCACCGATTCCGGGTTGGAGGAGATCCTGGACCGGCAGCTCCTTTCCGACGCGCTCCAGCACCTATCGCCCGCGCACCAGACCGTGCTGGTGGAGACCTTCTACCGGGGCGGCACCATGGCTACGGTCGCCCGTGAGCTCGGCATACCGCACGGCACGGCCAGATCGCGGTTGCACTACGCGCTGGATGCCATGCGCAAGCAGCTTCAGGAGCACGACGCCGCCGCGGCGTCCTCATGACCAACCGGCTGCCCTGGGATATCACGGCCACCGACGCCGCTGACGAGAGGTCGGCGGCTGCCGGGGCGGCCCAGGTCGTTCGGCGCCCGATCGTGGTGTTGCTGCTCACCGCGGCCGCCCTGGACCTGACCCGGTGCGGTCTGGTCATCATGGCCGCCCGGCATCCAGCGCCGACCGCGGGACTGGTCGCCGCCGGGCTGGCCGCGGCCGCACTGACCGCGGGAACCGCACGCGGATGCCAGGTCGGCCAGCGCTGGGCAGGCTGGGCCGCACTGCTCATCGGCGGCGCGTCGACCCCGCAGGCGGCCGCGTCCGGCTTCCGCGGCGCCTATACGATCCCCGACACAGCCACCGCCGCCCTCGGCCTGCTGCTGGCCATCACCATCCTGGCGGCCGCGGGCCGGATGGGCCGCCGGGGCACGACACCGGGAATCCCCGCGTGCTGGACAGGGGAGCCACGCGATCGCTGATCCAGAGCGCTGTCAGCCCCGGCCGGCCGGCCGGGGCTGACACCGCGGGGTTACGGCTGGGGCTGCTGCAGGATCGTGGTCTCGTTGTCCCCGTTGTTGCCGACGGCGAACAGCGGGCCGCCCGTCAGGCCGGACAGGCTGCCGCCGGTCCCGGAACCGCCAGCGACCCTGAAGCCGGCGGGCAGCGCGCTGGCGGGGGGTACGGCCGTCCACTGGGTACCGTTCCACTGCTCGGTCACGGTGCCGGGTAGGTTGATGGCCCAGACGTCGTTGGCGCTGAGCGCGTCCACGGCTTCCAGAGCCGCGCCCTGGCCGGCCGGGTTGGCGACCTGGCTCCACTGGGTGCCGTTCCAGTTCAGGATGAGCCCGTCGTTGCCGACGGCCCACACGTCGTTGGCCGACACCGCGCTGAGGCTGTGCAGGGTCCCGCTGACCGGCAGCGATACGATGCTCCACTGGGTGCCGTTCCAGTGCTCGATGACGGCGGGGTTGTTCTTTCCTACCTCGGCCAGGGCCCAGACGTCGGCCGGGGAGATGGCGACGATGGAGAGAATCTCGCTATGGCCGCTACCGGCGCCGATCGCGTTGGGGGAAACACTCCATTGGGTGCCGTTCCAGTGCTCGATCAGCGGCGCGACCTGGTCGTTGGCATTCATGGCCGAGCCGCCCGCCCAGGCGTCGGTCGGGCTGTCTGCGCTGACCGCGTTCAGCTGGCCATCCGGCGGCTCGCTGGCCGGGGAGGCGACGTGGCTCCAGGACTGGCCGTTCCAGTGCTCGATGAAACTGGTGCCGGAGTTCTGGCCTACGGCCCAGATGTCGCTCGGGCCCGACCCCGAGACACCGTTGAGCGAGGATGCGGAGGCGCTGGCCGGTGCGCCAGGAACGACGCTCCAGGTCGAGCCGTTCCACTCCTCGATCAACGTTTCGAAGCCGTCGCCGCTGGCCGCTACCCGGGTCTGGCCGACCGCCCAGGCCTGGGCGTGGGAGGCGGCGAAGGTGGCATTCAGCTGGGAAAAAGTGCTTCCGGCCGGGTTGGGGCTGCTGTCGACCTGCCACGTTCCCGCGGCCAGCGCGGGCGATGCGGCTATCAGCGCCACGGCTGCGCCACCGGCAACGGCCATTAGTGCGCGTCGCATTTTCACGAATTCTCCTCTGCTTGCTCGCCGCGCTGTGTGCGTGCGAGCCGACACCAGAGGACACGAGCCGCATGTAGTTGACTGTTCAAATATCTGACGTGGCCGTTGTCACGACGGCGCGGCCGGCGGTTCAGTGCGGCAGGCAGGCCAGCCTGCGCAGATGTGACTGTTCGGGGAAGTAACCGGTTCCCGGGTCGACTGCCTATGCGAGCCGGAGAAGGCTGCGTTCCAGCACGACCGGCACGAACAGCTCGCGGTAGCCGTGCTCGTCGAACAGCACGGTGACCTGGTCGCCGTCGTAGCGCTGCACCGTGCCCTGGCCCCAGCGCTCGCTCACAACCCGCGCGCCCACCGCGAACGGAACGTCAGCGGCCCCAGCCGAAGCGGACCCGAGATCGTTGTCGCAGTTCCCGCACGGGCCGCGGTAGTCCTGCCCGAAGTAGGTCAGCAGGAACGAACGACGGCAGCCGGTGTGCTCGGCGTAGCGGCGCATCATCGTCAGGCGGGTGCGCTCCACCTCGTCCTCGCGTTCGGTCTGCGCCTCCGAGGCCGCCACCGCGGCCGCGACGGTCATCGTCCCGGTCCAGCGGACGTCGCCGTCCGGCTGCCAGGCCGCCGCGCCGAGATCGGCCAGCCGGGTCAGCGCGGACCGCTGCTGCCGTGCGCTGTGCTCGGTCCGCTGCCCGGCCGCGAGCGCGGCCGCGGCCTGCCCGACGGCCGCGCCGGAGATCCCTCTCGCGGTCAGGTAGCGCGCCATCTCGAAATCGTCATAGCGGTACACCAGCCGAACCTGCGATGGCTGGCCATCCCGGCCGGCCCGCCCCATCTCCTGGTAGTACGCATCCATCGACGGCGGCGGGTCGGCGTGCACCACCCAGCGGACGTCCGGTTTGTCGATCCCCATGCCGAACGCGACCGTGGCCGCGATGATGCGGGCCGAGCCGTCCATGAACGCCGTCATCGCCTGCACCCGGTCGCGCTTGGACAACCCGGCGTGATAAAGCGTTACCTTCTCCCCGGCCGAGGAGAGGGCATCGTGGGCGGCCTGCGCGCTGGCGTGCGTCGCCGCGTAGACGATCCCCGGCCCGGCGAACTCCCGCGCGGCGCGGACCAGCTCGCACTCCTTGTCAGCCATGGTGGTCACCTGCCGCGCCGACAGATGGAGCTGCGGCCGGTCGAAGTCGCCGATCACCACCACCGGATCGCGCAGGCCGAGCCGGGCGATGATCTCCTGCCGCACCGGCGGCGCGGCGGTCGCGGTCAGGGCCAGCCGGACCGGCGCGCCGAGCGCGTCGGCCTGCGCGCCGAGCAGCAGGTAATCGGGCCGGAAGTCGCGGCCCCACTGGCTGATCAGATGCGCCTCGTCCACCGCGAACAGCCCCGGCTCGGCCCGCCGCAGCGTGTCCCGGGTCTCGGTGTTGGCCAGCTGCTCGGGCGCGAGGAACACGAACGTGTCCGCGTCGCACGAGGCCAGCAGCGCCGCCGCCCGCGAGCCGGCCGCCTGCTGGGAGTTCACCAGGACCGCCCGCAGTCCCGCCGCCCGCAGGTGGGCCAGCTGATCATCCTGCAGCGCGATCAGCGGCGAGACCACGACGGTCGGCCCCGCCGTTAGCATCCCGGCGAGCTCGTAGATCGCCGACTTGCCGCCGCCGGTCGGCAGCACGGCCAGCACATCACGGCCGCCGGCCAGCCCCTCCACCGCACTCAGCTGCCCAGGCCGAAGCTCCCCAAATCCCAGCCGCTCCCGCGCCAGCTCCTCGATCACGCCCACCACCCTACGGTCCGAAAGCCCGGCCCGGCCCGGGCGGGCCGGGGAATCACGCGCTCGGCTCGCCGGTCTTGACCCAGTAGCGCCGCATGGGGCCGTGCTCGGTGTCCCTGACCTCGGTAAGGACACCGCCGTGGCGCTCGATCGTCTTGGCCGAGGCGGTGTTGCCGGCCTCGCAGACGATCAGCACCCGGGTCAGGCCAGCCCCCCGCGCCTCGTCGAGCATCCGGCCCAGCGCCCAGGTGGCCAGACCGCGGCGGCGGCCCGACGGCCGGATGCCGTAGCCGATATGGCCCATCCGCATCACCAGGTCGTTGAGGTCGTGCCTCAGCGCGATCCCGCCGAGCACCCGGTCGCCTTCGACGATCCACCGGTAGGTGCAGCGCCCCCGGCCGGCCGCCGCCTTCGCGGGGTCCGACTGGTCGGTCAGCCGCGTCACCCAGGCCGCGAACCCGGCCGGCGAGTCGACCTCGTCCGAGGGCTGCAGGCCGAACCCGTCCTCGTGGACGCCGGGACCCCACTCCTCATGCGCCTCGAGCCAGGCGGCGTGCAGGCGGACGGAAGGCGCGATCAGGTCGGGCATACCGTGACGATACTGACCAAGGGCGTGTATCCGGCTCGTTCGGGATTATCAAGATTTTCCGAACGAGCGGTGGTTTCACTCCCCGCACAACGATCCGCCCGGCTCAGGAACAAGGGATTCCGATGGCTCGGCCTGACCGATTCCAGCTCGGTGAGTGTGCGTGGTGTCCGCGCGCGTCACCATGTTTTCCGGCTGCCGGGGCGGGCAAATGTAGGAGATGTCTCAGGGTGCCGGCCGAGCCGGAATCGTGATCGTCGGCGGCGGCATGGCCGGGGGCAATGCTGCCGTAACCCTGCGGGAGGAGGGATTCCGGGACCCGGTCACCGTTATCGGCCGAGAACCGGGCGTCCCCTTTGGCCGGCCTCCGCTCTCCAAGACCTACCTGCGGTCGGAGGAGGATCTCGCGGGCTGGTATGTCAGGCCTGCCAGCTGGTACGAGGAGCACAACGTCGACCGTCGCACTGGGTCCGAGGTCACGGTCATCGATACCGCCGCGCGTACCGTGACCCTCGGCCCGGGCCAGGAACTGCCGTACCAGAAGATCCTGATCGCCACCGGCGGGCGGAACCGCAGGCTCGAGCTTCCCGGAGCCGACCTGCCTGGCCTGCACTACTTGCGCACGGTCGCCGACTGCGAGGCGATCAAGGGCGAGGCTGTGGCGGGCCGGCGCGCGGTGGTAGTGGGCATGAGCTTCATCGGCTCCGAGGTGGCAGCGTCGCTGACGCAGCTCGGGGTGCACGTGACCGCCATCTTTCCCGGCCGGTTCCCCCTTGAGCGTGTGCTGGGCGAGGAAATCGGCGCACTGTTCGGTGCCATCCACCGCGCCAACGGTGTCGAGCTGCTCGCCGGAGATCAGGTCGCCGCGTTCGAGGGCACCGAGCGGCTTGAGGCGGTCATGACCGCCGGCGGCGTTCGCGTGGCCTGCGATTTCGCTGTGGCGGGCGTCGGGATTGAGCCCGTGGTGCCGTCCGTCGCGGGGCCGCCGGTCGGGCAGGACAACGGCGTTCTGGTCGACGAATTGTGCCGGGCCAGCGCCGCCGACGTCTACGCGGCCGGCGATGTCGCGAACCATCTGCACCCGCTATTCGGCCGGGTCCGGGTCGAGCACTACAACAACGCGGAGAAACAGGGTGCCGCGGCCGCGAGATCGATGCTCGGCTCGGATGCCCCCTATGACTACATCCATAGCTTCTGGTCAGATCAGTACGACCACAAGCTCGAGTACGTCGGCCACGTGACGAAGTGGGATGACTTCGTGGTCCGCGGCAGCCTGAAGGAGGCCAAGCTGGTCGGGTTCTACCTCGTCGGCGGACAAGTGCGGGCCGCGGTCGGGCTCGACCGCGGCGGTGACCCCGAGCTGGACCGCGAGTCGGAGATGGCGGCGGCTGCGCGCCTGGTGGCCGTGC
>Ga0302229_10000748_pt1 | contig 25175 bp, 23 predicted proteins | sample II_Palsa_N1_3_FD_193518 | JGI IMG/M metagenome (GOLD analysis project Ga0302229, IMG submission 193518) | Peat permafrost microbial communities from Stordalen Mire near Abisko, Sweden - II_Palsa_N1_3 | ecosystem: Environmental > Terrestrial > Soil > Palsa > Peat permafrost | place: Sweden... | reverse complement strand
ACCGCGCCGGCGGCGCATCAGCGAAGCACCGCGCCGGCGGCGCATCAGCGAAGCACAGCGCCAGAGGCGCACTAGTTTTGACCCGTGCCCCGCCGCAACCTGATTCCCCTGCTGCTGCTCGCCGTCCTCACTGTGGGCGCGTTGGGGTTCGCCGTGCTGGGTGCGTCGTCGGCCCCCAGTGGAGCGACGCTGACGGTGCAGAACTCCTCGGTCCGCACCTTCGGCACGCCAACCGGCTCGACGTCGTTCGCGATGGACCTCGTCAACACCATCTCCGCCGGTGGCGCGAAGGGCACCACCAGCCAGGTACGCCAGGTCGACTACCGGCCTCCGGACCGCATGAGTGTGTACCAGGATGTGGGTTCGAGCTCGAAGCTGATCGCGGTCCTCACCCCGCCCGCCATCGCCTGCAGCCTCAGCACCTACACCGCCATCGTCGGGGGTGACACGCCGTGGACAGGGAAGGGGACAGCCTTCGTGCGGACGGAGAGCCTGTCGACCTACGACGCGCGGGTGCCCGCCCCGACGCGCACGACGTGCGCGCCGCGGGCGACCACCGTGCTGGGAACGGTCCACGAACGGGCGGCCGTGCACGCCGGGTACCTCGTGGGCGTCCGCTTGACCGTCGTCGTGCCGCCACAGACGCTGGCCAACGGCCGACACGCAGCCAGCGGGACCGAAAACCAGGCGCTGGTCCTGCTGGAGATCAACGGCACCCGTACCGCCGCCCTGAGCTCGTCGTAGCGCCGACGCGGCGTCAGGAGAGGTCCTGGCCCGCTTCGAGCCGGGCCCGCAGCAGCGTGGCGATGCGGTCGCGGTGCGCCGCCGCATCGCCGTAGCTCACCTGATCGAGCTGCGCCCGCTTCAGGTAGAGGTGCATGTCGTGCTCCCAGGTGAAACCGATGCCGCCGTGCACCTGCAGGCCCGCCGCCATGACCCGCCGTGACGCGTCCGAGCACCAGGCCTTGGCCATGCTGGCCGAGAGCGAGCGCTCCGGATCGCCCGCGGCCGCGCACCAGGCCGCGTAGTACGCCGTGGAGCGCATCCCCTCCACGTCGACGAGCACGTCGGCCAGCATGTGCTTCACGGCCTGGAAGGAGCCGATGGGCTTGCCGAACTGCACGCGATCCTTGGCGTACTGGACCGTGAGCGCGAGGACGTGGTCGGCCGCGCCCAGCATCTCGGCGCTGGCCAGCGTGGCCGCACGGTCGACGAGCAGCGCGGCGGCCTCCTCACCGCCGAGGAAACGGGCGGGCGTGTCGTCGAAGGCCAGCGCCCCGAGCTCGCGGGTGCGGTCCATGGCCGACAGCGGCGCTGGTCGGCCCTGGGCACGCAGGTCGACCCCGTAGACGGCACCGTCGGCCTGGACCACGGCGACATCGGCGGACGGCGCGTAGGCGACCGGGGGCGTCCGCCCGCTGAGCCGCACCTGGTCCCGCGGCCCCGACGCGGTCAGGCCCTTGCTCCCGGGCGCGGCGGCGACACAGCCCACCGCGGCACCCTCGCTCAGGGCCTCCCGCCAGTCCTTGGTCCCGGCGTCGGCCCGCGCCTCCTCCCCGTTCAGCGCACCGAGCGCCACGATGGTGGGGAGGAACGGCGCGGCCACCAGGCGGCGCCCGATCTCCTCGCACAGCACGGCCAGCTCCACCATGCCCAGCCCCAGGCCGCCCTCGTCCTCGGGCAGCTCGATGGCCAGCCACCCCTGCTCCGCCATGGCCGACCAGACGGCGCCGTCGTAGCCGCGCGGCGCGTTGGCCGCGCCGGCGGCCGCCGTCGCACCCGCGCCCGGGAGCGTGCCGACGACCGACCCGGTCCCGACGCGGGCCCGCAGCGCGTCGGACCCGGCCATGCCGTCGAGGAGGGACGCCGCGGCATCGCGCAAGGCCTGCTGGTCGGCTGAGAGGTCGAAGTCCACGGCGGCGCAGTCTACGGTGGCCGTTGACACGGGTGTCACCTCGCGTGGCCGCTGTGCCATGCTGCGGCGGATGGATCTGCACGCCACGGCTGAGCAGGAGTCACTGCGGGCGTCGTTCCGGACCTGGCTGATGGAGCACCTGCCGTGGCCCTACGGCGTCGGGCTCCCACCGCGCTTTGACGACCTGGCCGAGACGGTCGCCTTCGGGAGACGCTGGCAGGCCGAGCTGGCGGCGGACGGCTGGGTCGGCTTGACCTGGCCCGAGGAGTACGGCGGCCGCGGTCTGGGCGCGCTCGAGAACTACGTGGTCATTTAGGAGCTGGCCCGGGCGCGGGCCCCCGAGCTGGTGGGCCGCATCGGCATCAACCTGGTCGGCCCCACGCTGCTGGCCCACGGGACGCCCGAGCAGAAGGAGCGCTTCCTCCCGCAGATCCTCTCGGCCGGCGAGCTGTGGTGCCAGCTCTTCAGTGAGCCCGACGCCGGGAGCGACCTGGCCTCGCTGACCACCCGCGCCGTCCCGGTCGAGGGTGGCTACCGGGTCAGCGGCCGCAAGGTCTGGACCTCCTACGCCCAGTTCGCCGACTGGGGTCTCTGCCTGACCCGGAGCGATCCCGACGCACCGAAGCGCCAGCTGGGTATCACCGCCCTCATCATCGACATGCATGCCGAGGGCGTCGTGGTGCACCCGCTCGTCCAGTCGACGGGCGAAGCGGAATTCAACGAGGTCGAGCTGAACGACGTCTTCGTGCCGACGGACCGACGCGTCGGACCCGAGGGCGAAGGGTGGGGCGTCGCCGGCTCCACGCTGGCGCACGAGCGCGGCATCAACCCGCGCCAGCTCGTCATCCACACGCAACTCATAGAAGAGCTGCTCCGCCTGGCCGAGGCCAACGGGAGCTTCGACGACTGGCGGCTGCGGCAGTCACTGGCGCAGGCCGCCACCGAGGTCCGACTGTTCCAACTGCACAATTGGCGATCGCTGACCCGACTGTCCAAGGGGGAAGCGCCCGGCCCCGAAGGCAGTGCACTCAAGCTGTATTGGAGTGAGATGTCCAAGCGGCTGCACCAGACGGCGCTCGACGTGCTCGGTTCGGCCTCCCCGTTGTGGGAGGGGGCGGAGGGCAATCCGGCCGACGGCGCCTGGCAACGTTCGTGGCTCTATTACCAGGCGTCCTCCATCTTCGCCGGGACCAACGAGATCCAGCGGACGCTGGTCGGCGAGCGCGTGCTGGGGCTCCCCCGCGGTTGAGCGTTCCCGGGGCGGGCCGGCGGCGCCACAGGATGAGCGAAGATGGGTGAGATGGCAGAGAACTTCGAGACAATCCTTTACGTGGTCGATGGTGCCGTGGCGACCATCACCATGAACCGACCGGACATGGCCAACGCGCAGGACTCCACCCTCATCGACGAGCTCGATGCGGCGTTCGACCTCGCCGACGCCGACGACGCCGTGCGGGTGGTGATCCTGGCCGGAGCCGGGAAGCACTTCTCCTCGGGTCACGACCTCAAGGCTCTGGTCAGCGGGGACGGGTCCGATCCCTGGGTCGCGCTGCGCGAGACGCCCGAGGGCAAGTTCCAGCACGAGAAGACCATGTACTACGACCGCTGCATGCGCATCCATGATTTTCGCAAGCCGACCATCGCCGCCGTGCAGGGCAGCTGCGTCGCGGCGGGCCTCATGTTGGCCGCCATGTGCGATCTGATCGTGGCCGCCGACGACGCCGTCTTCTCCAATCCGGTGCTGCGTCTCACCGGGGCCGGCGTCGAGCTCTTGGTGGAGCCGTGGGAGCTGGGTATCCGCAAGGCGAAGGAGTTCCTCCTCACCGGCGACACGATCGACGCCCAGGAGGCCTGGCGCCTCGGCCTGGTCAACCGCGTCGTCCCTCGGGACGAGCTCGAGACCCGCACGCGGGAGCTGGCCGACCGGATCGCCCTCGTCCCGCCGGTCACGGCCCAGACGGTCAAGGACAGCCTCAACCAGACCGGCACCCTCATGGGCAAGCGCGACGCGCTCAAGTACCACTTCATGGCCCACCACTGGGTGCACAACTCGGCCACCGCGCTGAACGCGCTGGCCGCCCGCAAGGCCAAGGGCTCCATGCGCGAGGTCATGGCAGAGCGGGATCAGGGCCACCCGGAATGAGCGAGCAGTCCCCGGGGCCGCTGGCCGGCGTCCGGGTCATCGACGTGGGCACCCGGATCTCCGCCCCCTTCTGCGCCGGGCTGCTCGGCGAGCTCGGAGCCGACGTGATCAAGGTCGAGCTGCCCGGCGAGGGCGACTTCATGCGCACCATCGGCCCCTTCGTCCCGATGGAGGACGGCGCCGACTACTCGCTGTTCTGGGCGGTCGAGGGGCGGGGCCGGCGGGGCGTGACCTGCGACCTGCGGAAGCCCGAAGGCAAGGAGCTCTTCACGCGGCTGGTGGCCACCGCCGACGTGCTGTGCGAGAACTTCCGGCCGGGCACCATGGAGCGCTGGGGTCTCGGCCCGGCCGACCTGCCCGACGACCTCGTCTACGTGCGCATCAGCGTCTTCGGGCAGAGCGGGCCCTACGCTCCGCGTCCAGGGCTGGACCGGCTCGGAATCGCATTCGGAGGGCTCCTCAACCTCACCGGTGAGCCCGATCGCCCGCCCGTGCGGCCGGGCGTGACCGTCTCGGACTACCTCACGGGCACCTTCGCCGCCTTCGCGGCGGTGGCCGCGCTGTACGGGCGCGACCATTCCGCCCAGGGCGGCGACGTGATCGACGCGCCGCTGTACGGCTCCGTTCTGCGCATTCTCGAGTGGACGCTGGCGGGCTACGACAAGTTGGGCATTGTCCGCCAGCGCGAGGGCAACCGGCTCTCCACGTCGGCGCCGCTGGACAACTACCCGACGGCGGACGGCCTCTTCATCTGCATCGTGGCGGGCTCCGACGCCAACTTCGCCCGCCTCTGCAAGGCGATGGAGCGGCCCGACCTGGCCGAGGATCCCGGCTACGCCACGCTGGCCGAACGGGCGGCTCGGGGCGGCGAGATCAACGGCATCGTGGCCGACTGGACCTCGAAGCTTCCCGCCGAGGAGATCACGGCACGCTGCGTCGAGTACGACGTCCCGGTCGGGACGGCCTATAGCGCGGCCGACATCTTCGCGGACCCGCACATGGCGGCCCGCAACGACCTGGTGGTGGTCGACGATCCGGTCATCGGTCCGGTGCGCCAGCAGGCCCCGTTCCCCCGTCTCGCCAAGAGCCCGGCGTCCGCGCCGAGGGGCGCCCCGCGTCTGGGCGAGCACAACCGCGAGGTGTGGTGCGACCTGGTTGGCCTGAGCGACGACGAGCTGGCCGACCTGGGAACCCGGGGCGTGGTCTGAGGAGTCGTTGGGCCCCCAGGCGAACCATGAGCGGCAATCCCGCACAAAAGGGCTGCACTGATCGTCAGCGGTGCTGCGGCCGGTCTGCTTCTCCTGCTCGCGATCCTGTTCTTCCTGCACTCCCGACCTTCGTTTCCGCGCCAGCGCCCGCAAGGAGATCGTCCCCGATGTGAGAGACCTACTCTGACCAGTGGCATCGGGAACCGGAGGTGACGATGGAGACGCTGTACGAGCATGCCGGCGGAGAGGCCGCACTGCACCGCCTCGAGGAGCTCTTCTACGACAAGGTGCTGGCCGACTCCGTCCTGCGCTCATTGTTCACGGAGCGGGTGCCGACGCACGTCGACCATCTGACCTGGTTCACCGCTGAGTCGTTCGGTGGCCCGGACCGCTTCACCCGGGAGGTCGGATTTCAGTACCTGATCGACGTGCACCGGCATCTGCAGATCACCGACGAACAGCGAGATCGATTCGTGGCGCTCTATATGGAGTCCGTCGACGAGGCAGGTCTGCCCGACGACGGGCCCTTCCGGGCGGCGCTGCACTCACATCTGCAGTTCGGCTCGGAGGTGGCGCAACAGAACTCGTGGGCAGAGAGTGCGGCCGACCTCCATCCCATTCGCGAGGTCCCCAGTTGGTCGTGGGAAGAACCGCCCGGGTAGGCCCGACGGCCATCGCCAGGCCCGTGCGGCAGAATGGGCGCATGCCGTCCCGGTGGTCGTTGTGGTCCGAGGACTCCGTCCTGTCGATCGCCTCCAAGGGGTCCGTTCTCTCCATCGGGTCGGTCGGCTCGGTATGCTGCATCGCTTCCGTCGGTTCCTTCTTGTCCATCGGCTCCATCGGGTCGGCCGGTTCCGCCGTTTCCGTGCTCTCGGCACTGTCCGGCCGGTCGTTGCTGTCCTACCGATCGACGGCGGGAGTGATGCAAGCCGGGTCAGCTCGAAAGAGCTTGCCCGTCTCTGACCGGCCGACTTAGGTTCGCGCCATGGCGCCCCTGGCGCGCTTGGGCGGAGTCTCGCTCGACAGTGAGGACCCCAAGTCCCTGGCCGCGTTCTGGTGCGACCTCCCGGAGTCGGACACGCAACCCAATCCCGACGTGTGGCGGAATCTCAGCCCGGTGTGCTGACGACCCGACCGAAGTAGGTGGCGCCGCCGAAGGTGAAGATGCCGCCGTCGGCCGCCGCCATCCAGTAGCCGTTGGTGGCGTTGTCGGCGGCCATGCCCACCACCGGTGCGGCCAGGCTGATGCTCCCGGTGCTGCCCTCGAACGGCGCCTGCCCGTAGGTGAAGATGCCGCCGTCGGAGGCCACGAAGCGGTACCCCTGGCCGTTCGGTGACGCCTCCATGCCCACGATGGGCTTGTTCAGGTGGATGCTGCCGGTACTGCCGTAGAACGGTGCGTGGTAGCTGAAGACGCCGCCGTCGGAGGCGACCTCCCAGTAGCCGCCGCTGGTGGGGTCGGCCGCCAGCCCGACGATGGGCTGGTTCAGGGGCTTGCCGCCCATGGACCCATAGAACTGGGCGTCGCCGAAGCTGAAGATGCCGCCGTCGGAGGCGACCATCCAGTAGCCCTTGCCGTTGGGGGTGGGAGCGATGCCCACGATGGGCTTGTTGAGGTGCAGCGAGCCGGTAGACCCGTAGAAGGTGGCGTCGCCGAAGCTGAAGATGCCGCCGTCGGAACCGACCAGCCAGTAGCCCTTGCCGTCGGGCGTCGAGGCCATGCCCACGATGGGCGAGTTGATCTGACCGCTCAGCGAGCCGTAGTTCTGGGCCGATCCGAAGGCCGCCACCGTGCCGTTGGCCTGGGTCTCCCAGTAGCCGGTGCCGTTGGGGGCGGGTGCGATGGCCACCGTCACCGAGCCCGACTGGACCGCACTGGCCAGCTGGCTCCAACTGTCGGTGATGTCCGTCGGCGGCGAGCACGAGCTGACGAAGATGGCCGCGATGGAGCCGGAGTCCGCGGTGGAGGAGGCCGCGCCCATCGACAGGATCGGCGGGCCGCTCGGGCAGCTGGCAAACCCGTGCAGAACGATGTCGCGGTGACCCCAGCATCCGGAGGGGTCCGACAGGCTGCAGGCCGAATTGGTCGTCGACGATCCGCTGTAGCCGTCGTCGTACATCCAGTAGTAGTCGGCCTCGAGCACCGAGGTGAGGCCGCCGGCCCAGATGGAGCCGCCGTAGGTGATCAGCGCGCCGCCCGTGACCGCGCTCGGGAAGCTGGGGTCGCCGCCGGCGTTGGCGCCGCCCTGGGCGTACCCGTCGAGTTGTGAGGTGATGTACTGAATGGGCGGGAGGCCGCGGTCGACGCGCTCGTCGTTGACCACCGTGAAGACCTGCTGGTCGAGCGGCAGGGCGTCGAAGGCCGCCTCGGAGAGGTCCATGTCGCCGACGCCCTCCTGGCTGCGCGCATCGTCGATCGAGGTGAGCCAGTCCGAGCTTTGCGGCGGAATGTTGGCCGAAGGGTTGGCGGGCGGAAGAATGCCCGCGGCAGCTGCAGGTGCGCCGCCGGTCAACCCGGCGGTGACGAGACTCAGGACCATGGCCGCAATGGGAAGCAGAAGTGTCGCGATACGACGACGAGCTCTGCACTGCACGTTGATAATCCCCCTCGTTGCCTCTCTTCGGTGAAGGGATTATCGGAAGAAAGTGGAGAAACCGAAGCGGACTTTTCCACTAGATATGAACTATTACCGCAGGTCGAGGGCCTGCGGACCGCGTCCACGCACGCGTTGTCCCTGCGTTGTCGCAACCGCGGCGTGCGGGTGCCTGCGAGCCCGGTGTCCAGCACGAAAGGCATGCCTGCGCAGCACCCCGCAACACCACGACCCGATCACCCGAAACGGCGAAGCGAATTGAGCGGCCCTTCAGCCCCGGGGCAGGCCGAGGACGCGCTCGGCGACGATGTTGCGCTGAATCTCCGACGTTCCGCCGGCGATGGTGCCGGAGAACGAACGCAGGTACTGCAGGGCCCAGGCGCCGTCGTAGAAGGAGCCGATCGCGCTCTCGTTCGACCGGGCCGGGTCGAAGTGCTCGAGGTCCCACTCGGTGAAACGGTTCGGGCCCGGGCCGTCGAGGTCGAGGCCTTCGAGGCCCAGCGCCTCCTGGGCCAGCAGGCAGGCCCGCTGCTCGGCTTCGCTGGTGAACAGCTTCAGCACCATGTGCTCCGGCGACATCTCGCCGCGGGTCGCCTTGGCGAAGCCGCGGTAGCCGAGGCAGCGCATGGCTGCCGTGTCCGTCGCCAGCCGTCCGATGGCCTCGGCCAGGCGCGGGTCGTCGCCCAGGGTCCCGCCATGACCGTCGGGGCGCTTGGCCATGCGCACCAGTCCCTTCAGCGTGCGCTCCATCTTCGACACGTACATGATCCAGAGCATCCCCCGCTCGTGACGGAGCGAGCCCTGGCTCACCACCCACCCGTGGTTGCGCTCACCCAGCAGATTCTCCGCCGGCACCTCCACGTCGGTGAAGAAGACCTCGTTGAAGTCAGCGTGATGCGGGTCCGTCAACTCGGGCAGCGGCCGGCAGGTGATGCCGGGCGTCCGCATGTCGATGATGAGCACGCTGATGCCGCGGTGTTTCGGCGCCTCGGGATCGGTCCGCACGTAGCACATGCAGTAGTCGGCATCGTGGGCGCCCGAGGTCCACACCTTCTGCCCGTTCACCACGAAGACGCCGTCGCGCTCTTCGGCCCGTGTCGTCAACGAGGCCAGATCGCTCCCCGCGTTCGGCTCGCTCATGCCGAGGCACCACGTGATCTCCCCCTTCAACGTCGGGAGGACGAAGCGCTCCTTCTGGTCGTCGGTGCCGTACTCGACGATGGAGGCGGCGCAGATGGAGAGCCCCTGCGGGTTGAGCGAGCGGGGCGCCGTGCGCTCCGTGATGACCTCGAAGTAGACCATCTGCTCGTTGGGTGTCGCGTTGCGGCCGCCCAGCTCGGGTGGCCATCCCGGCACGAGGTAGCCCGCTTCGAAGAGCTCGCGCTGAAAGGTGCGGGCCCAGTCCGGCAGGTGCGCCGAGGAACGGCGCTGCTGGTCCGCCATCGCATCGGGTGGCGGCAGGTGCTCGTCCAGCCAGGTCTCGAATTCCCGGCGGAACTGCGTCAGCGTGTCGTCGGGGGCGAGGCGCATGGGCAACTATGACACGGGTGTCATTCGGCGAGCGAGTCGCCGCCGTCCTCGTCGTACGCGTCCGCCGCGCCCTGCGTGTAGCCGCGTCGCGCCGCGGGAAAGGCCTGAATGGCCAGCACGATCCCGAAGGCCGGCTGGGTCAGGAGGATCGACCCCGCGATCTCGTCCCAGGTGGCTCCGACCTCGGCGGCCAGCCGGGCGTGGCGTTGCACGCCACCGGGCTGCCGGGCGATCACCGTGCACACCATGCGGATCAGCTCGTGCGTCTTGCGGTCGGGCTCGCGCAGCGAGTCGATGGAGGCCATCCACGCGTTCTGGGCCTGCAGGACGCCCGGGGCCAACTCCTTCAGGAAACGTTCCGACGGGAAGGGCCAGACGTCCCCTTCCACGTCGATGTCGAACCCCTCGTCGGAGTCGTCGTCGGCGGGCGTCATCGCCTCGTCATCGTACGGGGGCGGCATCGGGCTCAGGCCCCGGGCTCGGGGTCGCGGGGCTGGCCGAGGATGCGCTCGGCAATCACGTTGCGCTGCACCTCGCTGGTGCCACCGGCGATGGTGAGGCACCGGGTGGAGAGGAAGCCCTCCTCCCAGCGCTGCGCCGTGCCGTCCAGGACGGCGCCGTTGGCGCCGTAGAGCGCCATCCCCATCTCCTGCACGCGCTGCTCGTGCTCGACGCCCAGGAGCTTGCGCACGCTGCTGCCGCTGCCCGGGTCCACGCCCGAGAGCGTGCGCAACGTGGCCCGGTGGCCGAGGAGCGCGAGCGACTGCGCCTCGGCGATCAGGTGGCCGAGCCGCTCCTCCAGGCTGGGCGGGTTGGGCTCGCCGCGTGCGCTCCGGCGCGCCATGGTGCGCGTGAGCGACTCGACGCCCGGACCGAAGGACGCGCCCTTCGACATGGAGACACGCTCGTTGGCCAGCGTCGTCCGCCCGATGCCCCAGCCGTCCCCCGGCGCGCCGACGACCGCGTCGTCGGGGACGAAGACGTCGTTGAAGAAGACCTCGTTGAACATGGCGGCGCCGGTCAGCTCGCGCAACGGCCGGATGTCGATGCCGTCGGCGTGCATGTCGACGATGAAGTACGTGATGCCGGCGTGCTTGCCGGCGTCGGGGTCCGAGCGGGCCAGGCAGATACCGAAGTCGGCCGTCTGGGCCAGCGACGTCCACACCTTCTGCCCGTTGAGGACCCAACCGCCCTCGACACGCTCGGCCTTGGTGCTCAGGGCGGCCAGGTCGGAACCCGCCCCGGGCTCGCTGAAGAGCTGGCACCAATTGAGCAGGCCGTGCAGCGTCGGGCGCACCCAGCGCTCCTGCTGCTCGGGGGTGCCGTGGGCGATGAGCGTCGGCAGCGCCCAGGCCCCGACCGCCAGATGCGGCCGCGGCAGGCCGGCGGCGGCCAGTTCCTCGTCGATCACCAGCTGCTCCACGGGCGAGGCGCCTCTGCCCCAGGGCACGGGCCAGTGGGGCATGATCAGCCCGGCCTCGGCGAAGGCGGCACGCTGGTCGGCCTCCTCCGCCGCCGCGACCTCCGCCACGACGGCCCGGATCTCCTCGCGCAGCGACTCCGCCTCGGGCGGCAGGTCGGCCGCCAGGTTGCGCCGGGACCCCGCGATGGCCAGCGCCGCCACCTCGTGCTCGAGCGCGCCCACGTCGCCCCCGGCCACCAGCTGCAGGTTGCCCATGGCCCGCTTCAGGTAGAAGTGCGCCTCGTGCTCCCACGTGAAGCCGATGCCGCCCAGGAGCTGAATGCACTCCTTGGCACAGTGCGCCGCCGCCCCGAGCGCCACTGCGCCGGCGATGCGCGCGCTGAGGTGGCGGTCGCCCGACGGATCCGAGTCCGAGTGCGCATCCGAGTCCGAGTCCGAGTCCGAAGCGTCCTTGTCGGTGTCCTCGCTCCAGGCCGCCGCGGCCTCCCAGGCCACGGCAGCCGATTGCTCGACCGCGACCAGCATGTCGGCCAGCGCGTGCTTGACCGCCTGGAATTGGCCGATAGGCCGGCCGAACTGGACGCGCACCTTGGCGTACTCCGAGGCCGTGTGCAGGCACCAGCGGGCGATCCCCGCGCTCTCGGCCGCCGCCAGCGTCAGGGCCAGGCCGCGCACGTCGTCGTCGGACAGCAGCACCTGGTGGCCCGGCGGCACCGTGACCCCGCCCTCGCCGGCGATGGTGAGCTGCCCCAGGCCGCGGGTGGCGTCCAGCGCCGGCAGCGCCTCCACCGACACGGCGTCGCCCCAGGCCTCCCGGTCGAGCAGGAGCCAGCCCGTCTCCGTCCCCGTGCCGTCGTCGAGCGGGATCAGGACCAGGCGGGCCGTGGGCAGCCCGAGCACCGGGCGCACCGTCCCGTCGAGTGCCACCGCCCCGTCCCCCACCCCGCGCCGGGGCAAGGGCGCCGCACCCAGCGCCACTGCGGCCGTGATGGAGCCGTCGGCCAGCCCGCGCAGCCACTCCGGCGGCGCGGCCGCCGGGCCCTGCACCCCGCGGGCCAGGGCAGCGGAGACGAGCACCGTGGGCAGCACCGGCCCGGGGAAGAGGGCGTGACCCAGCTCCTCCAGCACGATGGCCAGCTCGGCCAGGCTGAAGCCCTGCCCGCCCTGCTCCTCGCTCACGTGCAGGCCCAGCCAGCCTTGGGCGGCCATCTTCTCCCAGGCCGCAGGCAGCTCCGCGGCGGCTCCTGGCGGCACCTCGGCCGCCTCCCGCGGCACGCTGGCCGGGCAGTGCGTCTGGGCCCAGCGCAGCGCGGCGGCGCGCAGCGACTCGTGGTCTTCGGTGACGGCGATCGGCATTACGTGTTCTCCTCCAGCGGGACCTCGGCGCCGTCGCGCCAGAGGGAGATGGCGCCGACGGGGCAGCCCTGCGCCGCGGCGCGCAGCCGGGTCTCGTCCGTAGCCGGGGCATCGAGGACCACGGCATGACCGTCGTCGCTGAGATCGAAGGTCTCGGGCGCCCAGAAGACGCAGTTGCCCGACCCCATGCAGCGGTCCCAGTCGATCCTGGGGTCCAACGGCAACGGCTCGCCCGTCACGCCCATCGCCTGAAACTAGCCCCCAGGGGTGAACACCACCGGCAGGGAGAGCGGAGAACGGAAGGCCAATCCCTCAATATGCGGCGGTTCGGCATCGGGGTCGAGTGTGAAGGGCCCGAGGCGGTCGAGGAGGGTGTTGACGGCGATACGCGACTCCATCCGGGCGAGATGCATGCCCAGGCACACGTGGACGCCGAAGCCGAAGCCGACGTGCTGGCGCTGCTCGCGGAACATGTCGTAGCGGTCGGGGTGGGGGTACTTGCGCTCGTCCCGGTTGGCCGCGCCGATCAGGAGGGCGAGGTCAGCCCCGCTCTCGATCTTCACGCCGGCCAGCTCGGCCTCGCGGGTGGCCCGGCGCAGAATGACGCACACGGGCGGCTCCCAGCGCACCACTTCCTCGAAGGCCGGGGCGAACAGCGAGCGGTCGTTGGCGAGGGCGTCGAACTGGGTCCGGTCGTGCAGCAGCGCGAAGAGCAGGCTGCCCGTGGCGCGGTAGGTCGTCTCCACCCCGGCCGGCAGGATCAGCCGAAGGAACGAGAAGATCTCCTCGTCGGTCAGGTGCCGCCCATCGACCTCGGTGCGCACCAGCTCGCTGATGAGGTCGTCGCCCGGGTGGGCCCGGCGCTCCTCCATGACGTCGGCGAAGTAGTCGCGCAAGGCCGCCGACGCGGCGACGCCGCGGTCCCAGTTGGCGGCGACGCTCGTGAGCTCGAGCGTCCAGCGCTGGAACACCGGGTAGTCCTCGCGGGGAAGGCCGAGGATGCGAGCGATCACCTGGACTGGGAAGTTGAAGGTGACCGACCGCACGAGGTCGGTGCGGCCCTCGTCGATGAAGGTGTCGATCAGCTCGTTGACGACCCGTGCCACCAGCTCCTCTTCCCAGCGTTCCAGCATTTTGGAGCGGAAGCTCGACGCCACGAGGGTGCGGATGCTGCGGTGCTCAGGCTCGTCCATCTGCAAGATGGTGCGGCCCATGACCATGCCCATCACTTCCTCGTAGATCGTCGAGGAGTACGTCTCGCTGTCGCGCAGCACCGCCACGACCTCGTCGTAACCGAGCACGGTGATAGGGGCGGGCTTGCTCGGGTCGGCACTCTCGGCCCCTTCGCCGAGGTCGACCGGCCCCGAGTGCACGGGGCTGATGCGACGCAGCGCGTGGATCGCCGGATACGGGTCGCGGACGGTGCCGCCGACCACGTCCTTCAGCTCGTAGGGGTCGAAGGGGACAACGGTCGAACCTGCGGTTGCACCAATGCCTGGCATGTCGTTCCACGACCCCCTAGATTCCGAGTGGGCACCGGGGTCGCACTGACCCCCGTGTCATGTATGGCAAACGAACGAACGTTTGGTTATGTATAGCAAACGATCGTTCGGGAGTCCAGCACCGGGGTTCACGGTGCGCGGTCCGACCCCCGAGACCGTCCACACGGGTGTTTGTGTCGGACCGGGGCCGGACAGGGTAAAAACAGGGGAATGGCCCGCGGAGGAGCAGAAGGCCCACGTGGGGGGCCGCAGCGAGGAGACCTCGAATCGGGGTCGGAGAGCGGGGAGATGGGACCGAGAATGAGCGCTGGCACGCCCCCCCGGGACGATGCTTACACAGCGCGAGGAGGGGCCTCCCCCGGAGAGGGCTCGGCGACGCGACGGCGGATACTGCAGATCGCCCTGACCCTCATGGCCCAGCGGGGCGTCGACGGGACCAGCATGCGGGACCTGGCATCCGCCGCCGGCCTCAACGTGGCCTCGCTGTACCACTACTTCCCGAGCAAGCGCGACCTCCTGGAGTCCGTCCTCATCGAGCAGGGGTTCCTCCCGATCCGGCCCGAGCACGTGGACGCGTCGAGCGAGACACCCGATGCCGAGCCGCTGACGCTGGCCCAGCTCCTGGCCGAGATCATGACCTCCATGTTCGAGGTCGAGGATTTCGTGCGTCTCATGGTGGGCGAGGCGATGCGCGGCGAGGCGACCGCCCGTGCCGTGGGAGTCGACCTCTTCGCCTCCTTCGAGTCGAGCATCGAGGACTGGGTCAAGAGCAACCGGCCCGATCTCGAAGACGGACCGGGCGCCGCCGCGGTCGCCCGGCTCCTCAGCGCCATGGTGGTCGGGATCTTCATTCAGCACGCCGCCGACGTGCTCGGCGAGGAAGGGGATGACCTCACCGCCCTGTCCCTGGACCGGGCCCGCGAGGCGGCTTCCATCCTCCGGCCGCCGGGCTGAGCCGACACCACTTGCCCGGAGGCTGCGCTCCGGCACACACTGACGCCGTGCCCGACGCCACGCCGACCAGCGCGCCGACCGCAGTCGCCTCCGCCCTCTTCGCGGTGCCGGTCGAGACCGTGTGGGCCTACCGTCTCGACTTTGCCAACCTGCCCGACTACAACCCCGACGTGCGTGACGTCACCCGCGTCGCCGACGGGGCGGACCACGCCGTGGGCGGTGTGTACGGGCGCGGCGCCCGTTACACCTTCGACCTGGCCGACCCGCGCCGTCCCGGCCGGTACCAACCGATTGAGCTGTGGACGGTGGACGCGGTGGCGCCGACGCTGGTCGCCGCCGGCATGTCGGGCGGCAGCGAGGCCTACGAGGAGTTCTTCGTGACGCCACACCCCGAGGGCGGGTGTGAGGCGACGCTCACGCTCTGGGTCACCCTGCCCGACGGCCTCTCCGAGGACGTGGTCGCCGCGGCCGCCGCCGCCAGCCTGCAGTCGATCAGCGACGAGCTCCGCTTGATGAAGGAGATCCTCGAGGGCGCTGCCTGATTGCTCGTCTCGAGCGCCGAATGGCTAGTTGCTGTAGTGCGCATCCGCGTCGGCGAGACGCTCGGCCAGCCGGGCCAACATCTTCACGCCGATTCCCGGCGTCATCATCAGCATCGATCTGAACTCGCGCGCGTCGAGGACCAGCAACTCCATGTCCGTCTCCGCGACCACGTCCGCCGTGCGGATCCCACCGTGGAGCAGTGCCAGTTCGCCGAAGTACCCGCCGGTCGTGAACTCCGCTATCTGACGCTTCCCCACGCGGCACGAGGCGATGCCGGAGAGCACGAGGAAGAACTCACGGCCGACAGAGCCCTGTGCGGTCAGAATCTCGCCGCTCTCAATGCTGACCGCCGTGCCGAGCTGCGCAATGGCTCGGAGCTCGCTCTGCGAGCACCCGGAGAAGAGAGGGACGGCCTTCAACAGATCGATCTGCTGCTTGGGGATCCGATGCCGCATGTGGCCACCTGTACTGGGTCGGAACTGCCTGGGAACGCCGGTTGGAGCGTATCTCCCCCATCCGCCGAGCGCAGGATTTTTCGGCTGGCGGTGGCTCGGCACGCTCAGCCGCCCTCGCGCAGGCGCTGGCGCAGCACGAACTTCTGGATCTTGCCCGAGGGCGTCCGCGGCAGTTCGTCGACGACACGGATCTCCTCCGGCCACTTCTGGCGGGTGAGGCCGGCCTCCTGCAGGTGCACTCGCAGCGCGTCCATGTCGGGGGCCGCGCTCCCGGGCTGCATGCGGAAGAAGGCGCAGCCGTGCTCGCCCAGCCGCTCGTCGGGCGCCGCCACCACCGCCACCTCGGCCACGCCCTTCATGTGCGCCAGCAGCTGCTCGACCTCGGCTGCACTGACGTTCTCACCGCCGCGGATGATGATGTCCTTCACCCGGTCCGTGATGGTGAGGTAGCCGTCTCCGTCGATCACGCCGATATCCCCGGTGCTGAACCACCCGTCCGCGTCAATGAACTCAGCGTTGAGCGCGGGATCCGTGTAGCCGGCGAAGCGATCGGCACCCCGGCTCAGGATCTCGCCGGGCTCCCCCACGCCCACGTCCTTGCCCTCCTCGTCGACGGTCCGGATCTCCACCCAGTGCATCGGCCGGCCGTCGGTGTGGATCCGCTTGTCCTTGGGCGCGTCGTGCTGTGACCCCGTGATGGAGGGGTGCTCGGTCGACCCGTAGGAGCGCACGAGGGAGATCCCCAGCTCGTCCGCCCGCTCCGCCACTGCGTTCGGGATGGGTGAGCCGCCCAGCCCGACGTAGCGCATGAGCTCGACGTGTTCGGGGCCGAACCCTGGGCAGTCGAGCAGGCTCGTGAAGAAATACGTGGAGCCGCTCCCCGCCGCGATGTGCTCCTCCACCATGGCGGCGAGCACCGTGGGCGGGTCCCAGCCGTCGATCATGTAGATGGGTCGGCCGCTGTAGAGCGGGCAGAGCAGCCCGCCCAGCATGCCGATGGCGTGGCCGACCGGGGCGCCCACGAGACTCGGCAGGTCGCGCATGGACTGGTGGTCGGACAACTGCCGCACCTCGCAGCCCAGGGTGCGGTGCGTGTGCACGACGCCCTTGGGATCCGCCGTGGTACCCGAGGTGTAGCCGATGAGCGCCGGGCCGTCCGGGTCGACGTGCGCCGGGCCGCTGACGGGGTCGGCGCGCCGCAGGTCCTCGAAGCGCACGTAGCCCGACGCGTCGCCGGCGATGTCGCCCACCACCACGACGTGTTCGAGGCTCTCCATCCCCTGGCGCGCCGTCGCCAGGTCGGCCAGGTAGTCACGCTGGCCGATGCGCGACACGATCACCAGTGCCCGCGCCCCGCTCTGGCGCAGAATGAACCCGAGCTCCTTGGGCCCGTAGAAGTGGACGATCGGGACCAGGGTGACGCCGATCATGCTGCAGGCGTAGAAGGTGATGGCCGCCTCGACCCAGTTGGGCAGCTGGAAGGCCACCATGTCCCCCGGTCCCAGCCCGAGCGCGCGCAGCCCGCCGGCCACGCGCAACGCTTCCTCGTAGACCTCGCCGACCGTGCCGAGGTGCGGGTTGGTCGGCGACCAAATCCGGAAGGGCCGGTCCGGGTCCTTGAGGAGGGCGTCGCGCAGGAATTCTCCGAGCGTGCGGTCGTCCCAGGCCCCCTCGGCCAGGTAGCGCTCGGCCAACTCGGCCGGCACGGGGCGCAGGTCGAACGTGGTCATGCCGATTCGATGAAGAGCGTCGCCAGACGATGGCGCTGCGCGGCGGCGCCGCCGGCGAGCAGCTCGTTCTGCTTCACCCGCTTGAAGAGGAAGTGGGCGTCGTTGGCCCACGTGAACCCGACGCCGCCGTGCAGCTGAATGTCGTCGCCGGTGACGCGCACGCCGGCGTCCGCCGCATAGCTCGAGGCCATGGCCGCCGCCTGCTCGCGCTCGGGCGACTCGGTGTCCGAGGCCCAGGCGGCGAACTGGAAGCCGGCCCGCGCCATCTCGACCTGCTGGAACATCTCGACCAGCCGATGGCGCACCGTCTGGTAGGTGGCGACGGGCTTGTCGAAGACGATCCGCTCCGACGTGTACGCGATGGCCTCGGTCAGGGCCCGCTGGGCGGCGCCGACGGTCTCCGCCGCCAGCCCGACCGCGATGTCGTCCTGCACGCGTTGCCACAGGCCCAGCTGATTGCCCACCGGGCCCAGCGGCACGACCGGCGTGTCCTCGAGCACGAGGCGGGCCAGCTTGCGCGTGGGGTCGAGCGACGGGACGAGTCCGCCCTCGGGCGACTCGAGCAGGTACGAGCGCACGCCTTCCTCGCTCCGCGCCACCACGATGACCCAGTCCGCCGTGTGGCCGTCGACCACGACCGGCTTCTCGCCGCTCACGACCCACTGGGCCGCCTTACGGCGCGCCCGCGTGCGCACCGTCGACACGGGAGCGCCGTGTCCCTGCTCGCCCAGGGCCAGCGTGCCCCGGCGGGCGCCCGTGGCCAGGCCGGCCAGGAGCTCGGTCGCGCCCAGGGCGCGCGCGGCAAGGGTGGCCGACACGCTCGAAGAGAAGAACGGGCCGGGCAGCGGAATGCGGCCCATCTCCTCGAGGACCACGCACATTTCGAGCAGGCCCGCCCCACTCCCGCCGTATTCCTCGGGGACCAGCAGGCCCGTCCAGCCGAGGTCGGCCAGCGTGGACCACAGCGCGGGTGAGATGCCGGCGTCCTCGTCGGCCAGCTGCCGTACCACGTCGGGCCCGCATGCACGCTCGAGCGCGCCGCGCGCCGCTTCCTGCAGCGCGAGCTGCTCGTCGTCGTACGTGAAGTCCACGGCCTCCCCTACGTCTCGCTCACCGTCGCGCCATTCCCTGACACCGGCGTCAGAGTACACGGTGGTCGGGTACCCTTCCCCCGTGGATTTTGCCCTTGCAGCGGAGGACGAGAAGTTCCGCGACGAGCTGCGCGCCTGGCTCGACGAGCACCTGCCCCCGTTCCTGGAGGCGGAAGCGTTGGGCGACGACGCCAGCCTCTCGGGAGAGGCCAGCCAGCAACGCCGCCAGAAATGGCAGCGCAAGCTGCACGAGGGTGGCTGGGCGGCTATTCACTGGGGGCCCGACTACGCGCAGGGCCGCACCATCAACGCCATGCAGCGCCTCCTCTACTCGGAGGTGATGGCCGAGTACCGCACGCCGGGCACGTTCAACACCAACGGGATCTGGCAGATCGGGCCCATGATCATTCAGTGGGGCACCGAGGAGCAGAAGGCGCAGTGGCTGCCCTCCATCCTCGAGGCCGAGGAGCACTGGTGCCAGGGCTTCAGCGAGCCCATGGCCGGCAACGACCTGGCCAACCTGCGCACGACGGCGATCTTCGACGCCGAGACGGACGAGTACGTGATCAACGGCTCCAAGATCTGGATCTCCTCCGCCCACCTCGCCACCTGGGGACTGTTCCTCCTGCGCACCGACCCCACCGCGATCGAGCGCGGCAAGAAGCACGAGGGGATCACCGCCTTCGTCCTCAACCTGAAGACGCCGGGCATCGACGTGCGGCCGATCCGTGACATGGCCGGCGAGGAGCTCTTCAACGAGATCTTCTTCACCGACGTGCGCATCCCGGCCAAGTGGCGCCTGGGCGACGAGGGCGCCGGCTGGATGGTGGCCATGGGCACGCTGGGCTTCGAGCGCGTCGGCATCGCCTCGCAGATCGCCATCCTCGCCGCCGACCTGCGCGCCATGGTGGCCGCCGCCCGCAGCGTGAACCCGGGCGCGCTCGACGACCCGTCGCTGCGCGACCGCATCGCCAAGGTGTGGACCGAGATCGAGCTGGCCCGCCTCCTGTCACTGCGGGCCCTGTCGAAGATCATGAAGGGCGAGAAGAACTGGCCCGAGGTCCCCTTCGCCAAGCTGTCGTGGTCGTCGATGGCCCAGACGCTGGCCGAGCTGGCGGTCGACCTCCTCGGCCCGGCCGGCGCCCTGGCCCGCGGCGGTCCCGACGCGGTCGACCGGGGCAAGTGGACCCGCCTGTACGCCTTCCAGCGCTACTCGACCATCGGCGGCGGCTCCACCGAGATCCAGAAGAACATCATCGCCGACCGGGCCATCGCCATGCCCGGCAAGTCGCGCGGCTGACCCGCTCCGCCCGTTGCCCGCCGACCCCCGCGCCACCTGCATCATCGGCGTCGGCCGCCGCACCTGGCACCCGTCCGACGCGCCCGAGGGCGCGCCCGAGCCGCTCGTCATGTGGGAGCAGGTGGCCCGTGAGGCGGCCGCCGACACCGGCGCGGCTGACACAGCGGCCCTCCTCGGCGCGCTCGAGAGCATCGACGTCGTGTACTCGCAGTCGTGGCAGTACGACGACGCCGTGGCCCGCCTGGCCGAGCGCGTCGGCGCGTCGCCGTCCCGCCGGCGCTACTCGGGCATCGGGGGGTCGGTGCCGCTCGTGCTGGCCACCGAGGTGGCGCGGGAGATCAGAGCGGGCGGCCTCGACCTGGCGCTCATCACCGGCGCGGAGGCACTGGCCACCGTCCGCCGCCTGAAGAAGGCCGGCGAGAAACCGCAGTGGTCCTTCCGTCCGGCCGAGAAACGGCCCTTCCCGATGGACATGGACTTCGATCCTTCCGAGATCACCCACGCCGTGTTCGAGGCCTACCTCACCTTCGCCCTGTTCGACAACGCCCGGCGGGCCGAGCTCGGCCGGGGTCTCGACGAGCACCGGGCCCGCTTGGGCCGTGTGCTGGCGCCCATGACGGAGATCGCGGCAACCAACCCCCACGCCTGGTTCCCGGTCGCCCGCAGCGCGGACGAGATCGTCACTGCCGAACCGGACAACCGGATGGTGGCCTACCCCTATACGAAGCTGATGACCTCCATCATGGATGTCGACATGGCCGCCGCCCTCGTCCTGGCCAGCGCGGCCAAGGCGGACGCTCTGGGCGTCCCCGAGGAGCGACGGGTCTACCTGCGCGGCGCCGCCTACGCCGAGGACCCCGTGCATGTGGCCGGCCATCCCGAGCTGTGGCGCTCCCCCGCCATGGCCACCGCTGCCGGCGCCGCGCTGGCCGGTGCGGGCATCGGGCCCGACGACGTGGCCCACTTCGACCTCTACTCCTGCTTCGCCAGTTCGGTGTGCTTCGCGCTCGATGCGCTGGGGATCAGCGAGGACGACGGGCGCGCCGTCACGCAGACCGGTGGCTTGCCGTACCACGGCGGGCCCGGCTCGAACTACATGACCCATGCGTTGGCGGCCATGGTCGAGACGCTGCGCCGCGAGCCGGGCTCCTTCGGCGTGACCAGCGGCGTCGGCATGCACATGCAGAAGCACGCCTACGGGGTGTGGTCGACGGATCCGGGCCGCGGTGCGTTCGCCGAGACCGCACCTGCCGCACCCTCCTCGGGCCCGCTCGCCATCGTCGAGTCGCCGGAGGGCAGTGCCACCGTGGCCACGTACTCGGTGCTGCACGGCCGCGACGGCGGGCCCGAGCGCGCCCTGCTGATCTGCGACCTCCCGGCGGGAGGCCGTTCCTACGCCTTGCTCGACGGCGACGCCGCGGCACTGGCCCGCGCCGAGGCCTCCGAGCTGATCGGGCGTGCCGTCACCTTGACGCCGTCCGACGGCATCAACCACGCCGCGCTCGGCTGAACCGGAACACCCGGGGCCACACCGTGACGGAGTCCGGGACCTCCGTGGCCGGGCTCGACGGCTGCCGCGTCGGCTGGGTCATGGTGACCGTGCCCACCGTGACCGCGGGAACGCCCCGGATCGAGGTCGTCACGGACCTCGGCCTGGTCACCGAGCGACTCGAACGAGGAGTGCTGGCGGCCGCCGCGATCGACATCCCCATCGGGCTCCCGCCCGATCACCCGCGTCCGGTCGACCGCGAGGCCCGGCGCCGGCTCGGTCCGCGCCGAAGCTCGGTCTTCCCGGCACCGGTGCGGCCGGTGCTCGCCGCCACCTCCTACACCGAGGCTTGCCAGATCTCTCGCGCCGCCAGCGGTCGCGCCGTCTCGCGACAGCTCTTCGCCATCCTCCCCAAAATCCGTGAGGTCGACGCGTTGCAGTCACCCGCGCGACAGGACCGGCTCTTCGAGATGCACCCCGAAGTGAGCTTTGCCGAGCTCGCCGGTGCTCCGATGCAGTTCCACAAGAGCACGCGCCAAGGCCGCGCCGAGCGCCTGGACGCGCTTCGACGCGCCTTCCCGGAGCTGAGTGCCCTGGCGGACGTGCGGCCGCGCGGCACGCAGCCCGATGATGTGCTCGACGCTTTCGTCGGCGCCTGGACGGCGCAGCGATTCGCCGCCGCCCGCCACGTACGGCTCGGCGGCGAGACCGACGAGACCGGGCTGCGCATGGAGATCATCGTCTGACCAGGTCGTAATCCCGGCCGGCCGTGGCGCGCCCGCCTACAGTGCCCGGCGGGGAGGCCACGCTGACCGTTCGCGCCGATGTCGCACAGCCGCAGGGAGCTGGGACCAGCAGCTCGGCACCGCCGGCGCTCCCCTCCGGCGCCTGGGCGAGGCTGCGCACGCGCTGGCGGACCGAGCAGCCCTGGCGGTTCTGGCGCTCCCCCGCCGACCAACCTGCGTGGGCCCGCCCCGCGCTGCTCGTGGTCGCCGCGCTCGCCGCGTTCGCCTACGCCTGGAGCATCAATCAGGTCTACGTCGAGCCGTTCTACGGCGGGGCGGCGCGCAGCATGTCGATGAGCCTGCACAACCTCCTCTACGGCGCAGCCGACCCATGGGCGACGGTGTCCGTCGACAAGTTGCCGGGCGCGCTCTGGGTGCAGGCACTCTCGCTCCGCATCTTCGGCTTCCACATCTGGGCGCTCGTGCTGCCACAGGTCGTGGAGGGCGTGCTCACCGTGCTGGTGCTGTACCGCGCGGTGCACCGGGTGGCTGGGGCCGGTGCCGGCCTCGTCGCCGCGGTGGTCATGATGAGCAGTCCGATCGTGATCCTGCTCGACCGGGGCAACATCTCGGACTCGCTCCTGATTCTGCTGCTCGTGCTGGCGGTCGACGCCACCATCAGGGCGTGCCAGACCGGCCATTTGCGCTCGCTGCTCTGGGCCGGCGTCCTGGTCGGCTTTGCCTTCCAGGCCAAGATGCTCCAGGCCTGGCTCGTCCTCCCGGCGCTCTTCCTCGCTTACCTCGTGGCGGCGCCGGCCGCCTCGTTCTTGCGCCGGGTCTGGCATCTGGCGGCGGCCACCCTCGCCGTGGCGGTCGTCTCCCTCAGCTACATGTCGACGGTCTCCCTCGTCCCGCAGTCCAGCCGCCCCTACGTCGACGGGAGCTGCAACGACTCGCTCTTCACCCAGGTGTTCTCCTACAACGGGTTCGGCCGCCTCAGCGGCAACGCACTCGACGCGGCCGGGTGCAACCACACCTCCACCTACCTCGTCACCTACGCCATCTACTCGGCCCAGCACGGCATCGGCACCTTCGCCATCGCGGCGTCGTGGGACCGGCTGCTGCGCGGGCCCTTCGGTCACGACGACGCCTGGTTGCTGCTGCCCGCGGTGGTGGCGTCGATCTGGCTCCTCGTGCTGCAACGCCACCGGCCGCGTACCGACCTGCTGCGGGCCGGGGTGATCCTGTGGTCGGTCTGGCTCGTCGTGACCTTCGGCTTCTTCAGTGGCCTCGAGTTCCTGAACTCGTACTACACGGCAGCGCTCATCCCCGCGGTCGCTGCGCTGTGCGGCATGGGCGCCGCCGCGGCCTGGCATCGGCGACAACAGGGCGTCGTGCGGGGCGCGCTGGCCGCCGTGACAGTCGCCACGGTCGCCGCGGGTGTGGCGCTCGTGCCCGGCTACGTGGGGGTCCGTCCTTGGATCGTCGCCTCCTCCGTGGTCGTCGGGCTCCTGGCGGTCTCGATCCTGTTGGGCTCGCTCCGCGCCGGCCACGACAGCGCCTGGAACCTCTCGGTCGGACCCGCGCTCGCCGCGGTGGCCATGCTGCTCGGCTCGTTCTGGGCCTCGTCGATCGTCGTGGCCGCGACACTGAGCCCCTTCGACTCGCCCTACGCGCCGGCGTCGGTCAACCGCCACACCCAGCTGGCGGCAGCCGGCTTCCCCAGCGAGATGGCTGCACTGCAGAAGTTCGTGGCGCCGATCCCGCAGCCGGAGGCGGCGGATGTCTTCGAGACGTCGGCCGCGACCGGGTACTCCATCATGGCCACGGGGCGCGAGTTCCTCCCGGTCGGCGGCTTCAGCGGTCGGGTTCCCGCACCTTCACTGCCCGAATTCGAACGCCTGGTGGCCGAGGGACGCGTCGTCAGGGTGACGGTCACCACCCGGCCCTTGACGCGCGCACCCGATCTGCGCTGGGTAGCCGCGCACTGTACGCGCACGCTCGTGAGCCGTTACGACAAGCTCGAGCAAGCCACCAAGACCGTGTTCGAGTGCGCGCACGTCGCCCGCCTGCCCACGAGACAGATCTCGCCCGTTGGCGGTGCGGGCGACTCAGCTGTTGCCGGTGGTGCCGCCGCTGACCGAGCTCCCGCTGTTGCCGGTGGCGCCGCTGGCGCCGCTCGCTCCGGGCGCGGGCGGGCCGGCCGGCGAGTGGTGCAGCCAGGTCAGTGATTCGGTCGTCGTCCCGCTGGCGGAGGTGACCTGGGCCGAGGTCGCGCTGGCGCTGTCGGGCCACCAGGCCACGAACCAGCCGTCCGCCACGGTGGTCACCACGTCCTGGCCGTCGTCGAGGACCAGCACGACACCGCTGACGCCGGCCCCGACGCGGCCGTCCACGAGCGTGTATGGACCGTCGCTCGTCGACAGGTGGTTCTGCGTCACTTGGGTCAGGTCGCCGGAGGCCGTCGCGCCACCCAGCGACACGCTGGACATGCCGCCGGAACCACCGCCAACCGGCCCGCCGCCATTCCCCGCCTGTGTCGACCCGCCGAGCGAAGCCGAGCCTCTGGCGGAGCCCTCCGCCGGTCCAGGTGAGCCGCCGGACGAGACCATGCTGACCTGGGTGAACGAGGAGCCGGTGAAGCAGGAGGCGTACGCGCCGTCGTTCTGGAACAAGGCGACGGTGAAGGGCCCGCGTACGTCGGTGAGCACATTCTCCCACGGGCCTGAGCCGAGACTCGACCCATCGGGGCCTGACGGCATCGTCGTCAGTTGGCTCTGGCAGCTGGCGGCCGACGAGGGCGAAGGCGAGCTCGACGCGGCCGTCGGTGCCGCACTCCAGCCGGCGTAGGCGGGCGCCGCTCCCCCGAGCACCACGGAGAGCGCGGCCCCGGCGGCCCCCGCGCTCGCCAACACCCCGACACCGACCGTCACCGGCGCGCGGAGCCGCCGCTCCCGCGGTCGATAGTCGGTGGACCGGAGACGGGAGGCAGCCGCCACGGGCACTGCAGCGGCGCGAGCCGCAAACGCCTCGCGCAGGTCAGCTTCGAATTCGGTCTTCATCGGTGAGGCTCCCTTCGTCTTGTCGGATGTCTGCAATGGCGTTTTCTGGTGTCGTCGCTGGCGGGCTAGGGGGCTCGACGATGCTCCGCAGCCGTTGCAGTGCGCGCGACGTCGTGCTCTTGACCGTACCCACCGAGCAGCCCATGACCTCGGCC
>Ga0302229_10000746_pt1 | contig 25182 bp, 18 predicted proteins | sample II_Palsa_N1_3_FD_193518 | JGI IMG/M metagenome (GOLD analysis project Ga0302229, IMG submission 193518) | Peat permafrost microbial communities from Stordalen Mire near Abisko, Sweden - II_Palsa_N1_3 | ecosystem: Environmental > Terrestrial > Soil > Palsa > Peat permafrost | place: Sweden... | reverse complement strand
GCAGGGCATGACGCCCGATCAATATGACGAGCGCGTGCGCTACACGCTGGCCACGCAGCAGTTGCCGGGCAGCATCGAGGGCAGCGCCTTTACGTCGAAGACGCTCGCGCAGAATCTGACCGCGCTTGCCGAGCAGCAGCGCGAAGTGCAGGGGCTGGCATTCAATCCTCACGACTACGTGGCGAAGGTGCAGCCGACTGACGCGCAATTGCAGGCCTACTACGACGCGCATCGCAGCGATTTCGCTACGCCCGCTACTGCCACCATTCAGTATCTGGTGATGTCGCCGGCGGCGCTGGCCGCAGGTCTGCAACCCACGGATGCCGATCTGAAGAAGTTCTACGACGACAACATCGCCCACTATCAGACCGCTGCGCAAATGCGTGCGAGCCTGATCCTGGTGGCGGTTGCGCCGAACGCAAGCGCGGACGACAAGACCAAGGCGAAGCAGAAGGCGGACGCGCTGCTGGCGCAAGTCAAGGCGCACCCGGACGACTTCGCGAAGGTGGCTGAGCAGAGCTCGCAAGACCCGGCTTCGGCCTCGAAGGGCGGCGACCTCGGCTACTTCGGCCGCAACATGATGGCCGGCGGCCAGGCGTTCGACGACGCCGCGTTCAAGCTGAAGAAGGACGAGATCAGCGACGTCGTGCCGACAGACGTGGGCTATCTGATCCTGAAGGCGACGGACGTGAAGCCGTCGGTCACGCAGCCGTTCGACACGGTGAAGGACGCCATCGCGAAGGATCTGAAGACGCAACTGGCGGGCAAGGCATTCAGCGACGATTCGGATGGCTTTACGTCGGTGGTGTATGAGCAGGCCAAGAGCCTGCAACCGGCAGCCGACAAATACAAGCTGCAGATCCAGACCGCCACGGTGACGCCGCAACCGAACGCAGCGTTGCCGCCGGGCAGCCCGCTGAACAACGCCAAGTTCCTGAGCGCCGTGTTTGCGAATGACTCGGTTCAGGCGCATAACAACACGCAAGCCATCGATGTCGGCAACAACACGTTGATCGCAGCTCACGTCACCGACTACAAGCCGGCTGCCGTGCCTCCGCTCGACACGGTCAAGGACGCGGTGCGCCAGAAGGTTATCGCCGTTCAGGCGGACGAGTTGGCGCATAAGGACGGCATCGCGAAACTCGCCGAGTTGCAGAAGTCGAATGCAAGCACCGGCTTCTCGGCGCCGCTGAAGGTCTCGCGCAACGACGCACAAGGCTTGCCGCCTGCGGCACTGAGCGCAATCTACAAGGCCGATGCGCAAAAATTGCCGGCTTACGTGGGTGTGGATCTGGGCGATGCGGGCTATGCGGTATATCGCGTGAATGCCGTGGTGCCGGGTGCGCCGATCGACCCGCAGCGTCTGGTCGCCGCGCAACAGCAGATTGCTCAGGCCGAGGCGCAGTCCGAGGTTGAAGCCTATGTCCAGGCGTTGCGCGCCCGCTCGAAGGTCAAGTTCTATGGCTCGCTGGATAGCGCGCAAGCGGGCGGCGACTAAGCGAAGCTGCGCCGTCGCATGAGCGGCGTGCGCCGCCAGCGAGTACAAAAAAACCCCGCAAATTTGCGGGGTTTTTTCTTATCCGGCGCACGGAGCGCCAGAGGGATTGAAGGGGGGCGTTAAGGCAGCCTTATAGGCAGCCGGTGATCGCGCCGGTTGCGTCGCTTCCGGCAGCGCCGCCGGAACGGAAACCGACCCATGAGCCCGTGCCGGTGTAGGCCGGGCGTACGACAGCCGCTGCGCCGTTAGGTGGTTGCTGGCCCGGCACATAAACGTCGAGTGCCTGATCGTTTGCCAGGGTGTCCTGCGAGACGACCTGTTGTTGCGAGCCGTCAGCCCACTTCTGGGCAATACATTGCGCGACGACTTTAGGCGGTTGCTGGCTTTGTCCAACGGATTGCACGCCAGCCGGCGGTTGGGCGGCGCAGGCAGAAATGGCCACGGTCAAAGCGATAAGCGGTAGGTATTTCACGTTATCTCCTCACAAAAGCGCTCGAGACGAGCCGGATTTCGCGGTTAGCGAAAGTGTCTGATCGACCTTCCCCGGCCACGTTCCTCGTTCGTTCGCAACAAGATGTAAGAGCCTTGTCAGTGTGAGGAGCTGCTGTGCAGCAGGGGTTTGAGTGTCGTCCACACGTTATCGAGTAGCACGGGCTGTGCCTGCTGGGTGGGATGCATCTGATCGGACTGGAACATTTCCGGTTTGTCCGCGATGCCTGCGAGGAGGAACGGCACGAGCGACGTGTGGAGTTCCTTCGACAACTGTTCATACAGACCGTGGAACTTTTGCGTGTAGTCCGGGCCGTAATTGGGTGGCACGTACATGCCGACCAGCACGACCTTCGCATGACCTTGTTGTGCTTCTTCGACGATCGTGCGCAAGTTGTCTTCGGTGGTCGAAAGCGGGACGCCGCGCAGCGCGTCGTTGGCGCCCAGCTCGACAATCACGATGCTGGGCTTGAGCCGCAGCATCAGCTCGGGCATGCGGGCGCGTCCGCCGCTGGTGGTGTCGCCGCTGATGCTTGCGTTCGCAACGCTATAATCGATGCGCTCACTCGCCAGACGCTCGCGCATGAGCGCGACCCAACCCGTGTCGTGCGGCAGGCCGTACTCGGCGGAGATGCTGTCGCCGAGCACCATGATGACGGGTTTGGCCGTCTCTGGTGGCGTGGCGGCATGAGCCGCGAGCGGCAGCGTCGCGGCCAGCATGACCATGCCGAAGGCTGTGTTCAACGCGGCGGCGCGCGGCGCCGTCAGGCGCACTTTCAACCTACGCCTCACCATGCAAAAGAAAACTGATCCAGTCATCGAAGTGCGGGGGTTGTGCAAGAGGGTTAAGGATGCAACGGGCGAGCTGACGATTCTCGATCATATCGATCTTTCAATCGAAGGCGGCAGCAGCGTGGCCATTGTCGGCGCATCCGGGTCCGGCAAGTCTACGCTGCTAGGTTTGCTCGCAGGATTGGACAGCGCGACCACAGGGTCGGTTCGGCTGCTGGGCCAGGAACTCACCGAGTTGAGCGAGGACGAGCGCGCGGCGTTGCGCAACGGCTCGGTCGGCTTCGTGTTCCAGTCGTTTCAGTTGATGCCGCATTTGACGGCGCTCGAGAACGTGACCTTGCCGCTGGAGTTGCAAGGCGGCATCACGACGCGCGATGCCGCCGCGCGTGCGCGTGGCCTGCTCGAACAGGTGGGACTGGGACAGCGCACCCGTCACTATCCCAAGCTGTTGTCGGGGGGCGAGCAGCAACGTGTCGCGCTCGCACGCGCCTTTGTCACCCATCCGGCTATTCTGTTTGCCGATGAACCCACCGGCAGTCTCGACGCCGCAACCGGACACGCGGTCATCGATCTGATGTTCGAGATGAACCGGGCCAACAGCGCAACCTTGATTCTGGTCACGCACGACATCGAACTCGCGCGTCGTTGCGATACCACGGTGACGATCGAGGCGGGGCGGCTCGCCTGAGAGCTGAATGAAGCCGCGCAAAAGAAAAGCGGGCCGTCGACGGCCCGCTTTGCAATGGCAAAATCAGCGGGCGACGCTCAGGAAGCCATCGCCGCGCATCTCACAGACTCAACGCTTCAAAGCCGCACGCGCGCGGGCGATCAGCGCCGAGGTCGACGAGTCGTGCTTGCCGCCGTCGACGCTCGCCGAGGTCAGATCGGCCTCGACTACCTTGCCGAGGATCTTGCCCAACTCGACGCCCCATTGGTCGAACGAGTTGATGTTCCACACGGTTCCCTGGACCAGCACCTTGTGTTCGTAGAGTGCGATCAGCGCGCCGAGCGAACGCGCCGTGAGCGCCTCGAGGATCAGCGTGCTGGTGGGGCGATTGCCCGGGAACACCAGGTGCGGTGCGAGTTCCGGCTTGTCCGGACCCGCCACCTTCTTCGCTTCTTCCAGCGTGCGGCCCAGCATCAGCGCTTCGCTTTGCGCGAAGCAGTTAGCCAGCAGCTTCGGATGATGGCTGACCAGCGGATGCTCGGGCGTGAGCACGGCGACGAAGTCGATCGGCACGATCGTCGGACCTTGGTGCAGCATCTGGAAGAAGGCGTGCTGGCCGTTCGTGCCCGGTTCGCCCCACGTCACGGCTGAAGTGGGGTAGTCGACCATTGCGCCGTCGAGCCGCGCGGACTTGCCGTTGCTCTCCATCTCCAGTTGCTGCAGATACGACGGCAGATAGTGCATTGCCTCGGAATACGGCGCCACCAGATAGCTCTGCGAGCCGAAGAAGTTGCGATACCAGATGCCGATCATGCCCATCAGCACCGGCAGGTTGCGTTCGAGCGGCGTGTCGCGGAAGTGCTGGTCCATGTCGTTCGCGCCGGCGAGCAGTTCGTCGAACTGCTTCGGGCCGATCGCGATCATGATCGACAGGCCGACCGCCGACCACAGCGAATAGCGCCCGCCTACCCAGTCCCACATCTCGAAGACGTTCTCTTTCGCGATGCCGAACTTGACGACCTCGGCCGGATTCGCCGACACGCCGACGAAGTGTTTCGCCAGCGCGCTTTCCGGGCAACCTTTCTCGATGAACCAGTCGCGCAGCGAGCGCGCGTTCGTCATGGTTTCGAGCGTGGTGAAGGTCTTCGAAACGATGATGGCGAGCGTCTCTTCCGGATCGATCTCCTGAAGGACGCGGTACAGATCGGCGCCGTCGACGTTCGACACGAAGTAGCTCTTGATCTCCGGCGTGGCCAGGTGGTGCAGCGCGTGCACGACCATCTTCGGACCGAGATCCGAGCCGCCGATGCCGATGTTCACCACATAGCGGATCCGCTTGCCGGTATAGCCGGTCCAGGCGCCGCTGCGCACCTGGTCGGAAAACGCAGCCATCTTGGCGCGCTCCGCCATGACCTCGGCGTGAAACGGCGCCTTCGGATCGCTCGCGCGCAGCGCGGTGTGCAGGACGGCGCGGCCTTCCGTCGGATTGACGATTTCGCCGGCGAACATCGCGTCGCGGCGTTTTTCGACACCGGCTTCACGCGCCACCTGCACGAGCAGCTTGAGGGTTGCGTCGGTGATGCGATGCTTCGAGAAATCGGCCGTAAGACCTGCGCCGGAAAACGCGAAGCGTTCGGCACGGGTCGGAGCGGGATCGTTCGCCGGGGCGAACCAGTCGCGCATATGCGCATCGCGAATCTGTTCGTAATGGGCTTGCAGCGAGGACCAGGCGGGGAGCGAGTTCAACGTCATGGGATCGTCCGTCTAACGAAGGGGCACGAATGAAAGGCAGTGCGCAAAGCGCGGCCGCGGGGATGCTCTGGCGCGCTGTCGGGCTTCGGGTTCGCAACGGTTCCCGGCCGGCCAGCGCAGTCATTCAGTATAGCGGCCTTGGCGCGAAGCGGGCAGGGAGTTGGGCGGCGCGTCCAGATAGCGGGATGGCGCCGGGGTTTAAGGTGGCGGAGGAATTCCCGGGAGGCGCCAGCGCAAGTAGCTCAACCCGAATAGAACATCCGGTTGAGCAACTTGCGCACCATCGGCGCCAATTCGCCCGCTGTCAGGCCGGCCGGACCGTCGCCCTGCGCCGTCAGCGTGTCGGCGGCGAGGCCGTGCAGATAAACGCCCGCCAACGCCGCCTCGTATGGCGGCAAGCGCTGCGCCAGCAAGGCGCCAATGATGCCGCCAAGCACGTCACCCGTGCCGCCTGTCGCGAGCGCGGCGTTGCCGGTCGGATTGACGGCAAACCGGCCATCCGGCGCGGCGATGACCGTGCCGGTTCCCTTCAGCACGATCACGCTGGCAAAGCGCGCCGTCAGGGCGCGCGCCGCGGCCAACCGGTCGCGCTGCACGGCGGGCGCGTCGCAGCCGAGCAGGCGCGCCGCTTCGAGCGGATGCGGCGTGAGCACGCACGGGTCGCCCTGCGCGCCGCGCGCCGCGACCCTGGCCGCCAGTGAGGCATCCACGGCCAGCAGGTTCAAGGCGTCGGCATCGAGCAGTTTGGGGACATCGAGCGCCAGCACGTCGTTGAGCACCTGGCTGGCACGCTCGCGGTTGCCCATGCCGCAGCCGATCGCCAGCGCGTCCATCTTGTCGAGCGGCAGATCGTCGACGGGATGCAGCATCAGTTCCGGATGCGGCGGATCGTAGGGCGGGGCGCCCGCGCCGAGCAGCGCGACGTGGATTTTTCCCGCACCGGTGTGCAGCGCGGCGCGCGCCGCAAGGATCGGCGCGCCGCACATGCCGGTGTCGCCGCCGACCACCGCGAGGCTGCCGAAGGAACCCTTGTTGGTCGAGAAATCGCGCGCCGGCAGGAAGCGGGCGAAGAGCGCCGGGGCGTTCAGTTGCACCGCCGTGCGGGCGGCGCTGGTCACGCGTTCCACGCCGATCGGCGCGAGCGTCACGATGCCCGCCAGGTCGCGTCCCGAGGCCATGAAGAGACCCGGCTTCGCGCCGATGAAGGTGATGGTATGCGTGGCGCGCACTGCGGCGCCTGCGCCGACCACGTTGCCGGTGTCGCTGTCGAGCCCGCTCGGGACATCGAGCGCCAGCACCCGGCCTTGCCTCGCGCGTTGCGACAGGCTTTGCGCGAGGCTCGCGAAGATGCCTTCGAGCGGCCGGGCGAGGCCGATGCCGAACATGCCGTCGACCAGCCAGCCATAGCGTTCGAACGATGCGGGTGGGGCAGCCGTAATCGCTACGCCGGCGGCGCGCGCCTCGGCGAGTGCCCAGCGGGCGTCGTCCGGTTTGACCTCGACCGGCATGCAGACTTCTACCGCGATGCCCGCGCGCTGCAATTCGGCGGCAAGCACCAGCGCGTCGCCGCCGTTATTGCCGGGGCCTGCTGCGACCCAGACCGTGGCCGTGGCAGACGCTGCGGCTGCGGCTGCGTTGTCGTGCGCGATTTGCTCGCGCAGAAAGCGGGCGGCGGCGTGGCCGGCACGCGCCATCAGTGTATGCGGCGGTAGGCCGGCCATGGCATCGGCCTCGATCGCGCGCAACTCGGCGACGCTATAAAGCGCGAGCGGGAGATCGTGCGGGTTCAGCAGTTCGGAGGCAAGGGAGCGTGCAGCGGGCGCGGCGGGTGCGGCATGCGCGGCAGGGGTGGCTTCAGTCATGGCAGTCTCGAGCGTTGCCCGGGGCGTCGACTCCGAGCGTGGAGCCCGGGCGTTGCCGCGAGGCATTGACCCAGGCCTTCACCCAGGGCGTGTCCCCGGACGGTATGGAACTGCCATGGTAGATGAATGCGTGCGCAGTGGTGGGGCGGTTCGGCAAGCGTTCAACTCAGTCGGAGTCTCCACAAGCCTCGGTGAGTCCAGGCGGGCCGGCCCAAACCCGCCTCAGCCCGAGCTTCCTTCAGCCAGGCCACCCTGAACCCGCCAGGCTCGCCTCAGCGCCCGAAGCGCTCCGGCCGCAACGCGGCGAGCGTGTCCGCCGGCAGTTCCGGCGTGACGCCGCCGATCAGATCCGCCACCAGCCTGGCGGCCCCGCAAGCGAGTCCCCAGCCGGCCGGTCCATGCCCGGCGTTGACGAACAGACGCGGATGCAACGCATTGCCGACCAGCGGCAAGCCATCTGGCGACAGCAGCTTGAGTCCATCCCACGACAGCGCCGCCGAAATTTTGGCCGCGCCTGGAATCCAGTCGTGCGTGGCCTGGCCGAGCAGCGCCAGAGCATCCTTGGTGACCGCTTCGGAGAGCGGTTTGTCGGCCTGGCCGGCGCCTTGCAGCACCGCGCCGCCGGCGATGCGCAGCCGGTGGTTCATGCGGGTGATGGTGATGCGCTTCACGGCATCGACGATCGCCACATGCGGCGCGCATTCCTCATGGGCAATCGGCGCGGACAGCGTATGCAGGCGCAACGGATGCAACGGCACGCGCAAGCCGAGCCGCTCGAGCAGCGGCAGCGTGCCGGTACCGGCCGCGACCACGATGGCATCGGCGTTGATCACGTCGACTTCGCGGCTCGAGGTGAGTTCGCCCAGCCGCGGCGCCAGTTCGACGGCGGCGCGTTGCCCGTCGAGCCGGATGGCCTCGACTTCGCGGTTCAGCATGAACTGGACGCCGCCCTGGGTGTCGAGCGTCTGCTTGATGAGCTTGGTGAAGAGCGGGCAGTTCGCGGTGCGTTCCTGATCGAACAGGACGCCGCCGGCGAACTCCGGGTCGGTCGGCACCGAATGTTCGAACGCGGCGCACTCGGCGGGCGTCAGCACGTGGTGCGGGACTTCGTATTGGCGCAGCAACTCGAGCGCCGGCTGGGTCTGCTGCCATTCCTGCGCCGAGCGCGTGAGGTACAGCACGCCGTTCGACTGTTCGAATTCGAGTCCGAACCGGGCTTCCACGTCAGCCATCGCGTCGCGCGAGGCTTCGATTAGCGGCCGCAGCAGCCCATATTGCCGGCTGAAGGCCTGCGGTTCCTGCCAGCTGGACAACTGCTTTTCGAACAGGCGCGCGGCGCCGTTAAACCCCGTCTTGCGGATCACGCCGCTTTTGGCGCCCTGGCGGCTGTGCATGAAGGTCGGGCCAAACCAGACGTCGAGCGGCGTGGGCAGCACGGTGCCGCCGTGGCCGTAGGTCGCGCCTTGCGCGACCGTCGCAAAGCGTTCGACTACGCATACGCGGTGGCCGGCAGCACGCAACTGATAAGCGGTGGCGACGCCCGCAATTCCGCCGCCAATGACGATGACATCCATGTTTGATTCGATTTGCCGGCGGAACACGAGTGGCAGGCGTTCCCCGTAGGCGTGGCATGCGGCGCAGACGAAGGCTTCTGCGCCGATCTGATGAAAGGCCGAATGATATCAGTCAAACAGGTCAGGCGCGCAGGCGCGGGAGTATCCCGAAAACGGTCGGCCGTGCGTCCCGACGCTCGCCAAAACGCCACGGACACGCCACCCGGACGCTTCTGGCAGGGGCGCTGGAGGGTCTTCCCGGGGTATAATCTCGGACTTCCCTTTCGCCTCACGTCGCCTGCACGCGCGACTCATAGACGCAACGTCAAGTCCATGGCCCACTTCTCGTGTTTCCCCGGCGCTTCGGCCCTCTCCGATTTCCGTCAAACCCGCCTGCTCGAGACGCTTACGCGCATCGATCCCAACATCACCGGTGTGCGCGGACAGTATCTGCACTTCGTCAATTCGCAAACGCCGCTTGCGGCTGAAGACAGCGCGAAGATCGAGGCGCTGATGCACTACGGCGATCCGTTCGCCGACGCGAAGGAGCGCGGCGCCGCCGAGACGTTCCTCGTGGTGCCCCGGTTCGGCACGGTGTCGCCGTGGGCCAGCAAGGCGACGGATATCGCGCACCACTGCGGTCTCACGCAGGTGCGGCGCATCGAGCGCGGCGTCGAATATACGGTCACGCTCAAGAGCGGCCTGCTGGGCGGCAAGAAAACCCTTTCCGACGAAGCACGCGAGGCCGTGGTGGCCGCGCTGCACGACCGCATGACCGAGAGCGTGGCGCCGTCGCGCGAGCACGCCATGCATCTGTTCGACGAACTGCCGGCCAAGCCGCTGCAAACCGTCGACGTGCTGGGCCACGGGCGCGGCGCGCTGGAAACGGCCAACGCGGAACTGGGCCTCGCGCTCGCGGACGACGAGATCGACTATCTGGTCGACGCCTTCACGAAGCTCGGCCGCAATCCGACCGACGTCGAACTGATGATGTTCGCGCAGGCCAACAGCGAGCACTGCCGCCACAAGATTTTCAACGCGGATTGGACCATCGACGGCGAGAAGCAGGACATCTCCCTGTTCAACATGATCCGCAACACCGAGAAGCTCAATCCTCAAGGCACGATCGTCGCGTATTCGGATAACTCGGCGATCATGGCGGGCGGCGTGGCCGAACGCTGGTTCCCGCGCAAGCCGGGGCAGACTGATAGCGCAGGCGAACTGGCCGAGCACTACGGCCGCCACACCGAGCTGACGCACACGCTCATGAAGGTGGAGACGCACAACCACCCGACCGCGATCTCGCCGTTCCCGGGTGCAGCGACCGGCGCGGGCGGCGAAATCCGCGACGAAGGCGCGACCGGCCGCGGCGCGCGTCCGAAGGCCGGTCTGGCGGGCTTCACCGTGTCGAACCTCGACTTGCCGGATGCGCGCGAAGCATGGGAAAACGCTCGTGACGCCGTGCAGCCGGTCGGCCACCGCAACCCGGCCGACGCGCAGGGCGTGTATGGCCGCCCGGATCGCATCGCCTCGCCGCTGCAGATCATGATCGACGGGCCGCTCGGCGGCGCGGCGTTCAACAACGAATTTGGCCGGCCGAACCTGGGCGGGTACTTCCGGGCCTACGAGCAGAACGTGGCGGGCGTCGTGCGCGGCTACCACAAGCCGATCATGATCGCCGGTGGTATCGGCAACATCTCGGATCAGCACACCCACAAGCACGATCTGCCGGAAGGCTCGCTGCTGATCCAGATCGGCGGCCCGGGCATGCGCATCGGCATGGGCGGCGGCGCGGCCAGCTCGATGGCGACCGGCACGAACACCGCCGAGCTCGACTTCGACTCGGTGCAGCGTGGCAACCCGGAAATCGAACGGCGCGCGCAGGAAGTCATCAACGCCTGCTGGCAGTTGGGCGAGAAAAACCCGATCCTCAGCATTCACGACGTGGGCGCGGGCGGTCTGTCGAACGCGTTCCCTGAAGTGGTGGACGGCGCAAGCAAGGGCGCGATTTTCGAACTGCGCAAGATCCAGCTCGAAGAAAGCGGCCTGTCGCCGCGCGAGATCTGGTCGAACGAAGCGCAAGAGCGCTATGTGCTGGCGATTGCGCCGGCCGATCTGGCCGAATTCCAGGCCATCTGCGAACGCGAGCGCTGCCCGTTCGCGGTGATCGGCACGGCGACCAACGAACGCCAGTTGAAGCTGATCGACACCGAACAGAAAGACGACAATGCGCACCAGCCGGTCGACATGCCGATGGAAGTGCTGCTCGGCAAAGCACCGCGCATGCATCGCGATGTGAAGCACGTCGAGAAGACGCTGCTGCCGGTCGACGTCACGGGCGTCACGTTGTCGGAAGTCGCGGTGAGCGTGCTGCGCCATCCCACGGTGGCCAGCAAGTCGTTCCTGATTACCATTGGCGACCGCTCGGTGGGCGGCACGACCGCGCGCGACCAGATGGTCGGCCCTTGGCAGGTGCCCGTTGCCGACGTGGCGATCACCACAATGGACTACGCCGGTTTCCGCGGCGAAGCCATGACCATGGCCGAGCGCACGCCGCTCGCCGTGATCGACGCGCCGGCCTCGGGCCGGATGGCGGTCGGCGAGGCGGTCACGAACATCGCCGCGGCGCCGATCGCGTCGCTCGACAAGCTGAAGCTGTCGGCGAACTGGATGGCTGCTTGCGGCGCACCGGGCGAAGACGCGGCGCTGTACGACACCGTCAAGGCGATCGGTATGGAACTGTGCCCCGCGCTCGGCATTAGCATTCCGGTGGGTAAAGATTCGCTGTCGATGCGCACCAAGTGGCAAGACCAGGGCGTGGCGAAGGAAGTGGTCGCGCCGGTCTCGCTGATCATCTCGGCGTTCGCACCGGTCGAAGACGTGCGCGGCCATCTGACGCCGCAACTGCGCCGTGCCGACGAAGCGGGCGACAGCGTGCTGATCGCCATCGACCTGGGCCGCGGCAAGCATCGCCTCGGCGGCAGTATCCTCGCGCAGGTCACGCAGCAGGTGGGCGATACTACGCCGGACGTCGACGATCCGGAAGATCTGAAGCGCTTCTTCGCCGCCATCCAGGCGCTGAACGGCGACGGCAGGCTGCTTGCTTACCACGACCGCTCGGACGGCGGCCTGTGGGCGACGGTGTGCGAAATGGCGTTTGCGGGTCACGTGGGCGTGTCGCTGAACGTCGACATGCTGACGCTCGATCCGAACCACGAATTCGACTATGGCGACGCCAAAGATTGGGCCAAGCAGACCAGCGGCCGCCGCGAAGACCGCACGATCCGCGCGCTCTTCAACGAGGAACTGGGTGCGGTGATCCAGGTGCGGGCGCAGGATCGCGATGCCGTGCTGGCGGCGCTGCGTGAACATGGCCTGTCGGCGTGCTCGCACGTGGTCGGCAAGATCAACGAGCGCGATACGATCGAAATCTACCGCGACGCCAAGAAGATCTACGAAGCGCCGCGTACCGAACTGCATCGTGCGTGGAGCGAAGTGAGCTGGCGCATCTCGCGTCTGCGCGACAACCCGGCTTGTGCGGATGCCGAATACGACACGCTGCTCGACGCCGCCGATCCGGGCATCACGCCGCAACTGAGCTTCAATCCGGCTGAAGACGTGGCTGCGCCGTTCATCGGCAAGGGTGCGCGTCCGCGTGTGGCGATCCTGCGTGAGCAGGGCGTCAACTCGCACCTCGAAACCGCGTACGCGTTCGATCGCGCCGGTTTCGACGCGTACGACGTGCATATGAGCGACCTGCTGGCCGGTCGCGCCACGCTCGCGGACTTCGCCGGTGCGGTGGCGTGCGGCGGCTTCTCGTACGGCGACGTGCTGGGGGCAGGCGAGGGCTGGGCGAAAACGATCCGCTTCAACGCACAACTGGCGGATATGTTCGCTGCGTTCTTCGGTCGTAGCGATACGTTCGCGCTGGGCATCTGCAACGGCTGCCAGATGATGAGCAGCCTCGCGTCGATGATCCCGGGCGCAGAGGCCTGGCCGAAGTTCACGCGCAACAAGTCGGAGAAATTCGAAGCGCGCTTCTCGCTGGTCGAAGTGCAGCAGTCGCCGTCGCTGTTCTTTACGGGTATGGAAGGCTCGCGGATTCCGGTGGCCGTTGCTCACGGCGAAGGTTTCGCCGACTTTTCGCAGCAAGGCGACGCCTCGAAGGTGGCGGTCGCGATGCGCTTCGTCGATCACCGCGGTCAGGCTACCGAGCACTATCCGTTCAATCCGAACGGCTCGCCGGACGGCATTACCTCGGTGACGACGCCCGATGGCCGCTTCACCGTTCTGATGCCGCACACGGAGCGCGTGCATCGCACGGTGCAGATGAGCTGGCATCCGGAAGGCTGGAGCGCCAACGACGGCAGCCCGTGGCTGCGCGTGTTCCAGAACGCGCGACGCTGGTTGGGTTGATGCGTTAAGCCAAGCCGTTAGAAACGACAAAGCCGCCCGAGGGCGGCTTTGTCGTTTGCGGGCGAGGCGAAGGTGAAGTCACCCGGCCCGTCAGTCAACAGCAACGCCAGAGCGAACCCCAGCGTCTAACTGTCCTTACTGAACCTTCGCGTTCTTCCGCAGGTTTTCTTCAAACGCCTGCAGCTTTTCCTGCTGGATCTGCTGGACGATCTGCGCACGCACCTGCTCGAGCGGCGGCGGCGTGATGTCGCGCGTGTCGTCGAGACGGATGATGTGCCAGCCGAATTGCGTGTGCACCGGCGTGTCGGTCATCTGGCCTTTCTGCAGCTTCTCGGCCGCAGCGGCGAACTCAGGCACATACGCCTTCGGATCCGACCAGTCCAGGTCGCCACCGTTCTTGCCCGATCCCGGGTCCTTCGAGTATTGCTTGGCAAGGTCTTCGAACGAGGCGCCGGCCTTGATCTTGGCGATCAGGTCCTGAGCCTGCTGCTCGTTGTCGACGAGGATGTGGTGCAGGTGATATTCCTTGCCGCCCGCGTCCTTCACAAGCGTGTCATAGCGTGCTTTGACTTCCGCGTCGGTCGGCTGGTTGTTCTTTACGAAGTCTTCGATCAGCGCGCGCAGCACGACGGTCTGCTGAGCCACGGCGACTTGCGCCTTGACGTCCGGACGGTTCGGGATGCCGCGGCGAGCCGCTTCCTGCATCAGGATTTCGCGGTTGATCAGCTCTTCGCGCACGGCCGCCTGCAACTGCGGCGAGTCCTGCTGGCCCTGATGGACGAGTTGCTCGACGAGCGCGTCGACGCGTGCCTTCGGGATCGGCGTGCCGTTCACGACGGCGATGTTCTGTGCAAACGCAGGCGCAGCCGCAAAAGCGGCCAGCAATACCCAGAGGCGGGTTTTCTTCAAGGTCATCGGAAGTTTCCTAACGGGACAGCAAATCGAATTCTTCGGGCGTGTACGCCGTGATGGCAAGGGCGTGAATGCCGCGCTGCATGGCATCGGCCAGCGCATCATACACCAAGCGGTGCCTTGCTACGCGTGCCTTTCCGGCGAATGCAACCGCAACAATCGTGACGCTGAAATGACCGCCTGCGGAGGCGCCCGCGTGCCCCGCATGTTGCGCGCTGTCATCGCGCACGCTGATCGACGCAATCGGCGCGAGCGCCGCGGCGAGACGCGCTTCGATCAGCGCGAGGCGCTCGGCGGGGGTGGCGTGCAGGAAGGTGTCGTCGCTCATGTCACTCTTCTTCCTTCATGTACTTCGACAGCCACAGGCTCTGGCCGACAATGAACACCACGAGGCAGCCGGTCGCGCCGAACAGCTTGAAGTTCACCCAGGCGTCGGTCGAGAAGTGGTAGGCCACGAACAGGTTGAGAATGCCCAGCAGCACGAAGAACACCGCCCAGATGATGCTGAGCTGGCTCCAGATGCGATGCGGCAGCGTGATCTGCTTGCCCATCATCGCCTCGATCAGGTTCTTGTTGAACGCCAGTTGCGAAACGATCAGCGCGACCGAAAACGCCCAGTACAGCACGGTCGGCTTCCATTTGATGAAGGTGTCGTTGTGCAGCACCAGCGTGGCGCCGCCGAACACCGTGACGACCCCGAGGCTCACCCACAGCATCGGGTCCACTTTGCGGTGCCGGAACGCCACCCAGGCGATCTGCACCAGCGTGGCGACGATCGCCACCGCCGTGGCCGTGAAAATGCCCCACAGCTTGAACGCGACGAAAAACAGGATGATCGGGAACAGATCGAACAGGAATTTCATTATCTGGGCGGGGATCTGGAGAAATGAGCGAAAGTTGAGCGCAAAGTGAAGGGCGCTTCGCGCCCATGCTACGCGTGCTGTGTGTAACCGTCGCGGCGGCCGGCTGGCGGCCGGCGCCGGGTGGCCGGTTCGCAGGCGGGCTGAACGGTTCGGATTGGCGTGTGCATCGCCGGACGGCCACGCGCCGCCCAGCCACGCCGCCGGACCCGCGCTGCCCGCGTTGCGTTACTTGGGCTCGAATTGTAGCGCAGCCGAATTGATGCAGTAGCGCAGTCCGGTCGGCGCCGGACCGTCTTCGAAGACGTGGCCGAGATGCGCGCCGCAATGCTTGCATTGCACCTCGATGCGCAGCATGCCGTGCGAGCGGTCGGTTTTCTCGGCGATCACTTCGCCGTTGATCGGCTTGAAGTAGCTCGGCCAGCCGCAGCCCGCGTCGAACTTGGTGTCCGATTCGAACAGCGGCGTGCCGCAGCAGACGCAGTCATAGATGCCGCGGTCCCAGTGGTCGTGATAACGGCCGGTGAACGGGCGCTCGGTGGCGGCGTGGCGGGTCACCTGGTACTCGACATCGGACAACTGCTGGCGCCATTCGGCATCGTCTTTCTGCACGGCGGGTGCGGGGGTTTGGGTGTCGTCTGGGTTCATGGTCGGTTCCTGTCTCGGGTTCTGTCTTTATCCAGCTTTGTTAGAGGCGCGGCCGCATGCCTTATGACGAACAACTGACTTCCAGCGAACTCGCCCAGTCGGGCGGCAGCGCGGCATACGCCTCGTGTTCCGGTTGTTCGTCGAAGGGACGGCGCAGCACCGCCGCCAGCCGCTCGACTTCCGAAAAGTCCTTCTCCCTGGCGCGGCGAATCGCCGTTTCGGCCAGGTGATTGCGAAGAATGAATTTGGGGTTCACGCGGTTCATTGCAATGGCGCGTTCGGCATCGTCGAGTGTTTCTTCGGACAGCCGCGCGCGGTAGTCGTTCACCCAGACATCGAACGCGGCACGGTCCAGAAACAGGTCGCGGACCGGTGCGTCGCCGCTCGCATCGTGCTTCGATACACGCGCCAGGTTACGGAAGGTCAGCGTGAAATCCGCGCGGTTTGCCTGCATCACTTCGAACAGGCGGTTGGCCAGGACGTCGTCGCCCGGGCGTTCGGTTTGCAGGCCGAGCTTGGCGCGCATGCGCTGTTCGAGCGCCGGCGCAAAGCGGTCCTTGAAGCCTTCGAGCACACCCTGCGCGTCCTTCACCGCTGCCTCGCCGCGCACGCTTTCGTCGTGCTGCTGGCCGAGCAGCGGCAACAGCCCCTGGGCGAGGCAGAAGAGGTTCCAGTAGGCAATCTGCGGCTGCATCCGGTAGGCGTAGCGGCCCTGCGAATCGGAGTGATTGCAGATGTAGCCCGCATCGAAGCCGTCGAGGAAGCCGAACGGACCGTAGTCGATCGTGAGGCCGAGGATCGACATGTTGTCCGTGTTCATCACGCCGTGGCAGAAGCCGACCGCCTGCCATTGCGCGAGCAGATCCGCCGTGGACAAAACCGCTTCGTTCAGCAGCGCGAGATACGGATCGTCCGCTTCCTTGCAGTGCGGGTAGAAGCGCTCGATCACGTGATCGGCGAGCGCTTGCAGCGCATCGACACGGTCGTTGGAATAGAAATGCTCGAAGTGGCCGAAGCGGATGAAGCTGGGCGCGACGCGCGTGACGACCGCCGCGGTTTCGATTTCCTCGCGCCGCACCGGCTGGTCGGAGCCGATGACGCACAGCGCGCGGGTCGTCGGAATGCCGAGGTGATGCATGGCTTCCGAACACAGATACTCGCGGATCGACGAGCGCAACACCGCGCGGCCGTCGCCCATGCGGGAATAGGGCGTGCGTCCCGCGCCCTTGAGCTGCAGCTCGTAACGGGCGCCGTCGTGCGCGACTTCGCCCAGACCCAGCGCACGGCCGTCGCCGAGCTGGCCGGCCCATACGCCGAACTGATGGCCCGAATACACCGAGGCATACGGCATCGCCTCGGCGGGCCAGTCACGTGTGGTATTGCCGGAGAAGAACTCGGCGAAGGCGGGATCGTGCGCCAGACTGGCGTCGAAACCGAGTAGCGCGGCGGTCCCGGCAGAAAAGCCGACCACATAGGGCGCGCTGAGCGGCTGCGCCGGCAGACGGGTCATAAACACGTTGCCGAGCTGGGCGAAGGTGCCTTCGCGCAGGGTGCCGAGGGCCTCGGCGAGCGCCGCCATCGACCCGGACAGACCGGAAATGCTTGGGGAAAACGACATGTTGAGCGCCTCTGGATTAACCGATATTGTAAGTCGGCGCCCGCGGCGCTGCTGGCTGGCCGGTTGCTTGCGCCGCCGGCCCGGCGCCGCGCGGCATCGAACCTGAGAGAGATGGCGGCAATACCGCCGGGAGACTGCTGCTTATGACGACGCCGTTGCTGGGCCAGATGATGGACATGCCGCTCACCGTGTCTTCGCTGCTCGCGCATGCCGCGCGGCATTTCGGCGACACGGAAATTGTCTCGCGGCGCATCGAAGGCGACGTGCATCGCTACACCTACCGCGACTGCGAAAAACGCGCGAAGCAACTGGCGCAGGCCCTGATTGCGCTCGGCGTGCAGCCGGGCGAGCGGGTCGCGACGCTCGCGTGGTGCGGCTACCGCCATCTGGAGGCGTACTACGGGACGACCGGCTTCGGTTCCGTGTGCCATACGATCAATCCGCGGCTCTTTCCCGAGCAGATCGCTTACATCGTCAATCACGCCGACGACAGCTACGTGCTGTTCGACATCACGTTCGCCGCGCTGGTCGATACGCTCGCGCCGCAGTGTCCGAAGGTACGCGGCTGGATCGCGCTGACCGACGACGCCCACCTGCCGCCGATGCAGACGCCGGTGCTCAGCTACGAGACGCTGCTGGCCGCGCAGGACGGCGCGTACGAATGGCCGCCGGTCGACGAACGCGCGGCCTCTTACCTTTGCTATACGTCCGGAACCACGGGCAATCCGAAGGGCGCGCTGTACTCGCATCGCTCGACGGTGTTGCATGCCTACGGCGCGTCGTTACCGGACGCGATGAGCCTGTCGGCGCGCGACTCCGTGCTGCCGGTGGTGCCGATGTTCCATGTGAACGCCTGGGGCATTCCGCACGCGGCGCCGTTGACGGGCGCCAAGCTGGTCTTCCCCGGCAAGGACCTCGACGGCAAGTCGCTCTACGAATTGATGGAGGCCGAACGCGTCACCTATTCGGCCGGCGTGCCGACCGTCTGGCTCGGCCTGCTCACCTACATGAAGCAGGCCGGCGTGCGCTTTTCTTCGCTCAATCGCACGGTGATCGGCGGCTCGGCGTGCCCGCCGGCCATGCTGCGCGCTTTCCAGGACGACTACGGCGTCGAAGTGATCCATGCGTGGGGGATGACGGAGATGTCGCCGCTCGGCACGCTGTCGAAACTCACATGGGAGCAGTCGCAGCGCTCGCCTGACGAGCAGCGCAAGCTGCGCGAGAAGCAGGGCCACGTGATCTACGGTGTCGATATGAAGATCGTCGGTCCGGACGGCGGCGAACTGCCGTGGGACGGCGTCGCGTTCGGCGATCTGCATGTACGCGGCCCGTGGGTGATCGACCGGTATTTCCGCAAGGACGCCTCGCCGCTCGTCGACGGCTGGTTTCCGACCGGCGACGTCGCGACCATCGACCCGGACAGCTTCCTGCACATCACCGACCGCAGCAAGGACGTGATCAAATCCGGCGGCGAATGGATCAGCTCGATCGACATCGAGAACGTCGCGATCGCGCATCCGGCGGTGGCCGAGGCGGCATGCATTGCGTGTTCGCATCCCAAGTGGACCGAGCGGCCCTTGCTGGTGGTGGTCAAGCGCAAGGGCGCCGAGGTGACGCGCGACGAGCTGATTGCCTTCTACGACGGCAAGGTGGCGAAATGGTGGATACCCGACGACGTGGTGTTCGTCGACGAGTTGCCGCACACGGCCACCGGCAAGCTGCAGAAACTCAGGCTGCGCGAGATCTATCGCGATCACGTGTTGCCCTCGGCGCTGCAGGGCGCGGTCTGAGTCAAGCATCCGACCCAAAGGTCGGACCCGGAGATCGAACCGGGGCCCGTCATCACACCAGGGCAAACCCGCTCCCCCAATAAATTGAACGAGCGTGCTTTTTTGTGTATTCTGCTTGCTGACCCGGAATGTCGGACAATGAACCGGCACAGGCAGCGCGCGATGCGCTGCCTTACCGCATGGAGGCAGGCAGATGGCAGTGGACTACACGACTCATGACGGCGTCGCCGTCATTACGCTAAACAATCCCCCGGTCAACGGGCTCGGTCTGTCGACGCGAGCCGGTATCGTCGAAGGGCTCGAGCGCGCGCAGAACGACCCGGCCATCAAGGCCATCGTGCTGACGGGCGCCGGCAAGGCCTTTTCGGGCGGCGCGGACATCACCGAATTCAATACTCTCAAAGCGACTCAGGAGCCGACGCTGCACACGGTCATCAAGGCCGTCGAAGGCAGCGCGAAGCCGGTCGTCGCGGCGATCCATAGCGTCGCCATGGGCGGCGGGCTGGAACTTGCGCTCGGCGCGCATTACCGGATCGCGGCGCAGGGCGCGCAGATCGCGCTGCCGGAAGTGAAGCTCGGCATCCTGCCCGGTGCGGGCGGCACGCAGCGTCTGCCGCGCGCCATCGGTCTTGAAGCGGCGCTCAACATGATTGTGTCCGGCGCGCCGGTGATGTCGGAGAAACTCGCCGGCTCGGGTCTGTTCGACGAAGTGGTGGAGAGCAATCTGGCGGAGGCCGCGCTGGCGTTCGCGCGCAAGGTTGGCGCGCAAGCGGGGCCGCATCCGAAGGTGCGGGATCGCAAGATCGAGCATCCGAACGCGGAAGGCTTCATCCAGTTCGCACGCAATAGCGTCGCGGCGATTGCGAAGAATTTCCCGGCGCCGCATAAGTGCATCGACGCGGTTGCAGCGGGCGTGAAGGATGGTTTCGACAAAGGCCTCGCGTTCGAACGCGAATGCTTTATGGCACTCGTGCAGACGCCGGAAAGCCGCGCGTTGCGTCATGCGTTCTTCGGTGAGCGTGCGGCGAGCAAGATTCCGGATGTGCCTTCGGATACCGTTGCACGTGACATCAAACAGGTCGCCGTGATCGGCGCCGGCACGATGGGCGGCGGCATCGCGATGAACTTCATCAACGCGGGCCTGCCGGTCACGCTGCTCGAAACGAAGCAGGAAGCGCTCGATCGTGGCATCGCGACGATTCGTAAGAACTACGAGGCGACCGTCAAAAAGGGCAAGTTGAAGCCCGAAGTGCTGGAACAGCGCATGGCGCTGATCACGCCGACGTTGTCCTACGATGATCTGAAGCACGCCGACCTGATTGTGGAAGCGGTCTTCGAAGAACTCGGGGTGAAGGAACAGGTCTTCAAGCGTCTGGATGAAGTGGCGAAGGCCGGCGCGATCCTCGCCTCGAACACCTCCACGCTCGATGTCGACAAGATCGCTGCGTTCACGAAGCGTCCGCAGGACGTGGTCGGTATGCACTTCTTCAGCCCGGCCAACGTGATGAAGCTGCTGGAAGTGGTGCGCGGCAAGGACACGGCGAAAGACGTGCTCGCCACCGTTATGCAACTCGCGAAGAAGATCAAGAAGACGGCGGTGGTGTCCGGCGTGTGCGACGGCTTCATCGGTAACCGCATGATCGAGCAATACATCCGCCAGGCGCTCTTCATGCTCGAAGAGGGCGCACTGCCGGCGCAGGTCGACCGCGCCATCGAGAAGTTCGGCTTTGCGATGGGACCGTTCCGCATGAGCGATCTCGCGGGCAACGATATCGGCTGGGCCATCCGCAAGCGCCGCTATCTGGAGCATCCGGACATGCACTACTCGAAGATCGCCGACCGTCTGTGCGAGACGGGGCGCTTTGGGCAGAAGACCGGTGGCGGCTGGTACGACTACAAGGCGGGCGACCGCACGGCGCATCCGTCTAAGCTGGTGGACGAGATGATCGTTTCCTTCTCGAAGGAGACGGGTGCCGAGCGCCGCAAGATCAGCGACGCGGAAATCGTCGAGCGTCTGGTGTTCGCGCTCGCCAACGAAGGCGCCAAGATTCTCGAAGAGGGGATCGCTTCGAAGGCGTCGGATATCGACATGGTTTATCTCACCGGCTACGGCTTCCCGCTTTGGCGTGGTGGCCCGATGCTGTACGCGGACACGGTGGGCCTCTACAACGTCGAGCGGGCGATTCGCGGTTATGCCGCGCGTCCGAACGGCGATGCGTGGCAACTCGCGCCGAGCATTGCTGAGCTTGCCGCGAAGGGTCGCGGGTTCAACGGCTGAGCGGCTGGGCTTGGGCGAGGCTCGTGGAGCGGGCTAGCAGAGCCCGCGGACGGCAAAGTGAATGGGATAACGCGAGGTGCCGCGATGAAAGATGCCGACGAAGTGCTGCTCGTCATCGACGTGCAGAACGATTTCATGCCTGGCGGCGCACTGGCCGTCGCGCATGGCGATGAAGTCGTGCCGGTCATCAACCGGCTGGCGCGCGGGTTTAGCCACGTCGTGCTGACGCAGGACTGGCATCCGGCTTCGCACATCTCGTTTGCGGCCAATCACGCGGGTCGCTCGCCGTTTGAAATGCTCACATTGCCGTATGGCGAGCAGGTGCTGTGGCCGACCCATTGCGTGCAGGACACGCCGGGTGCGGCTTTGCACCGGGATCTCGACATTGCCCATGCGCGTGCGGTGATCCGCAAGGGGCACCACGCCGGCGTCGATAGCTACTCGGCTTTTCTCGAAGCCGATCGCAAGACGCCGACGGGCCTCGCAGGATATCTGCGTGAAGTGGGCGTAAAACGGGTCTGGTGCTGTGGCCTCGCGACCGACTATTGCGTCGCCTGGTCCGCGCTCGACGCACGGACAGCAGGATTTGAAGTTGCGCTGATCGAAGACGCTTCGCGCGCCATCGATCTCAACGGTTCGCTCGAGGCCGCATGGCGCGATCTGCACGCAGCGGGTGTCAAGCGTGTGCAGGCCGCGGAAGTGGCTGGGTAGGACGGCGTGAAGGCCTAAAGGCTTGCAAACCGGAGCGCCGGCCACCAGGACGCCGGCCCCCGGAAGGCCGGCCCCCGGATGGCCACCCCGAGCGAACCACATTCAACATTGGAAGCAGGAGACATGCATGACTGACGCCGTAATCGTATCGACCGCCCGCACGGGTCTTGCCAAATCGTGGCGTGGCGCTTTCAACATGACGCACGGCGCGACGCTTGGCGGCCATGTGACGCAAGCCGCAGTCGAGCGCGCAAAGCTCGATCCGGCACGCGTCGAAGACGTGATCATGGGTTGCGCGAATCCCGAAGGCGCGACGGGTGGCAACATCGCAAGGCAAATCGCTTTGCGCGGCGGCTTGCCTGTCAGCGTACCGGGCATGACGGTCAACCGCTTCTGCTCATCGGGCCTGCAGACGATTGCGCTCGCCGCACAGCGCGCGATCGCCGGTGAGGGCGATGTGTTCGTCGCGGGCGGCGTCGAATCGATCTCGTGCGTGCAGAACGAGATGAACCACCACATGATGATCGAGGGCTGGTTGAGCAAGAACAAGCCGGAGATCTACTGGTCGATGTTGCAGACCGCTGAGACCGTCGCCAAGCGCTATTCGATTTCGAAGGAGCGCCAGGATGAATACGGCGTGCGCTCGCAGCAGCGCGCGGCCGCCGCTCAGGAAGCTGGCAAGTTCAACGACGAAATCGTGCCGATAACGGTGCTCGCGGCTGTCGCCGACAAGGCCAGCGGCCGGCTTTTCACGAAGGAAGTGACGATTGCCGCCGATGAAGGCATCCGCGCCGACACGACGCTCGAAGGGGTGTCGAAGATTCGCACGGCGCTGCCGGGCGGCGTCATTACGGCCGGCAACGCAAGCCAGTTTTCGGACGGCGCGTCGGCCTGCGTGGTGATGAACGCCAAGGTGGCCGAACGCGAAGGGCTGCAACCGCTCGGGATTTTCCGCGGCTTTGCCGTGGCGGGTTGCGAGCCTGACGAGATGGGCATCGGTCCGGTGTTCGCGGTGCCGAAGCTGCTCAAGCAGGCGGGCCTGAAGGTCGAAGATATCGACCTGTGGGAACTGAACGAAGCGTTTGCCGTACAGGTGCTGTATTGCGCAGACAAACTCGGGATCCCGCACGACAAGCTCAATGTGAACGGCGGCGCGATTGCGGTTGGCCATCCGTACGGCGTGTCGGGTGCGCGTCTGACCGGACATGCGCTGATCGAAGGCAAACGGCGCGGCGCAAAGCTGGTGGTCGTGACGATGTGTATCGGCGGCGGGCAGGGCGCAGCGGGCTTGTTCGAAGTGGTTTGAGCCCGAGGGTGCAATCAAGCCGGAGGCGTTTGAGTCAAGGTTTGTTTGGCCGTTGAAGTGATGAGCGGGTGTCGTTTGGGTCGGTGCGTAACGCGCCGGTCCGACGACACCCGCTTTTCATTGGCGCTATCCGTCGCGAAGCCTACTCGCTTTTCACTGTCCAGCTAGACCGAGTCCCGGCAGCGACAGCACACCCTGATCGAGGAAGCGCGTGCCGCCCGTCAGGCCACCCGCCAGCCGTCCGCGCAAGATATACGGGTACTGGCCCGGCGGCGTGTCGCTGCCGGCGAGTGAGAAGGCCTGATGCAGGACCGCAAACGCGGGCACCGTCAACGGCACGCTCACGACCGTCTCACCGTAGCGAGGCACCGTGCCGTGCTGATCGCTGACGCCGCTGGCAAACCCCTTGCCGTTCAACTGCAGATCGACTGAGACGCCGTCGAAGTTAAGCGCGTCTTCGTTGGGATTCTGGATCCGCAGCTTCACGTTGAAACGCATCTCCATGCCCTGGCTGTCGAGCGGCTCGATGCCGGCCACGCTCACGCGCAGCGGGTCGTGGCCGAACCATCCCGCACAGCCGCCGAGCGTGACAACCGCGAGCAATCCCGCCGCGAGGAGGCGGGCAGAGTGCCCGGACAACAACCGACGAAGGAAGGGCATAGCGGGCACCTCGAGTCGAACTGGGTTGGGTTGGCCGGTATTCTACCGGCACGGCCCGTTTGCTGTGTGACCCGCGATTGCGTCTGACGCTACAGCCTGGGAGGGCGCCTGAGTGCGCCGAACTGCCGCGCCCGAAGCGACGGGTTCCACCGCCTTACCAAGCCGAATCCCGCTCGAACTCAGCCTGATAATGATGGTCCGATTAGCACCCGCCGAAGGTCCCCGGGTTCGCGAGCACAATGAAACGGTTGCAGAGGGATCGAAAACGGACTTCAATGCCGTACTAACGCGATTCGTGACTTCGTGGCGGCTATCGATCAAACCCTGTCTTCATAGGAAAGCAACGATGCACAGACGTCAATTCATTACCGGCACCAGTGTGCTTCTCGCGTCGAGCGGCCTGACGCTGGCAGGCTGCACCACCACACCGCTCGGCTCAGGTGAGACCGCCGAGGACTACGCGCAAAAGCGCAACACGATTAACGCCGGGATTGATTCGACGCTCGCTCGCCTGCAGGGCACGGTGCATGGTTCGCAGGAGATCCTTGCCAAAGCGCGCGGCGTGCTGGTGTTTCCCTCTGTGTTTGCGGCCGGTTTCTGGTTTGGCGGCCAGTACGGGCAGGGCGGTCTGCGCGTCGATGGGCAGACGACGGGTTACTACAGCACCGTCGCCGGCTCGTTCGGCCTGCAGATCGGCGCGCAGTCCAAGGCGATCATCTTCGCTTTCCTGACGCAGGAAGCGCTCGACCGTTTCATGCAAAGCCAGGGCTGGGCGGCCGGCGCGGATGCCACCGTCGCGCTGGTGAAGATCGGCGCGAACGGCAATCTCGACACCTCGACGGCGATGAGCCCGGTGGTTGCGTTCGTGCTGACCAACGCTGGACTGATGGCAGGCATCTCGCTGGAAGGCACGAAGGTGTCGCGGCTGGTGATCTGAGCGGACCCAAGGCCTCGCGGCTGATTATCTCAGCACAAAAGCCGTCGCTCGCCCCGAGTCCAACGCGACACTCACTCTATCTCCACCACCAGTTTGCCGCGGGCGGTGCCGCTCGTGATGGCATCGTAGGCAAGTTCGGCGGAACCCAGCTCGAAGCGGCGCGGATCGAGCCGCGGTTTGAGTTTGCCCGCTTCTGCTAGCCGCGTGGCTTCTTGAAGCATGAAGCCGTGATGGGCGCGATGCTCGCCGGTGAGGAGCGGATACAGCGTGAAAACGCCCGAGTAGCTGGCTTCGCGAAACGAAAGCGGCGCGAGTGCATGGGTTCCCCAACCCAGCGCGCTCACCACGTGGCCGAAATGCCTGACCGCTGCAAACGACGCATCCAGGGTCGGGCCGCCGACCGTGTCGACCACCAGCTCGAAGCCTTTACCGT
>Ga0302229_10000734_pt1 | contig 25354 bp, 16 predicted proteins | sample II_Palsa_N1_3_FD_193518 | JGI IMG/M metagenome (GOLD analysis project Ga0302229, IMG submission 193518) | Peat permafrost microbial communities from Stordalen Mire near Abisko, Sweden - II_Palsa_N1_3 | ecosystem: Environmental > Terrestrial > Soil > Palsa > Peat permafrost | place: Sweden... | reverse complement strand
AGCCGGCTCGGCCACCACAGCCAGCGGCCCAGGTCCAGGTTGATGGCGGTGACCAGCACGGACCTGACGACAAGGGTGTCCAGCAGCACGCCGAACGCGACCGCGAAGCCGAGTTCGGCCAGGAAGGTGACCGGCAGCGTGCTGAGCGCGGCGAAGGTGCCGGCCAGCACGAAGCCCGCCGAGGTGATGACCCCGCCGGTCGCCGACAGCCCGGTCAGCGCGCCGCGACGCGGTCCGTGTTTGGCTGCTTCCTCCCGCACCCGGGTCATCAGGAAGATGTTGTAGTCGATGCCCAGGGCGACCAGGAAGACGAACACGAACAACGGGAACGAGTTGTCCGCGTTGCCGTAGTTGAACACGTGATTGAAGAACAGCGAGCTGACGCCAAGCGACGCGCCGAACGACAGCACGACGGTGGCGATGAGCATGATCGGTGCGACCAGCGCGCGCAGCAGCAGTCCCAGGATCACGAACACCAGCACCAGGATGATCGGGATGATCACCTTCCGGTCATGGTCCGCGGCGCGCGCGATGTCCAGCGTGACCGCGGTATTGCCGCCGACCATCGCGTCCGCCCCCGGAACCGCGTGCACGGCGGTCCGGACCCGGTCAATCGTGCTGAACGCTGCCTGGCTGTCCGGTGCCGAGGTGAGCGTGCCCTGCAGCCAGGCGTGGCCGGTCCTGATCACCGGAGGGGTCACGCCGGTGATCCCGGACGTCCCCCTGAATGCCGCCTCAACCTGGGCCGCCTGCGGCTCGTTGGCGACCACGATCACCGGCTGCCCGGCGCCGGCCGGGAAGTTCTGGTCGATGACCGCCTGCCCGACCACCGAGTCCGGGTGGTGGCCCACGAAGGACTCGGCGGCGGTGAGGCCGCTGGCCCTCAGGCCAAGCAGGCCGAGCGCCATTACGCCGAGCACGACGGCGGTCGTCACCCAGACCACCCGTGGCCTGGCCGCGATGCGCCGGCCCACCCCGGCCCAGATGCCACTGGTGGTCGGCTCGGCCGAGCCAAATGTGGGCTTGACCGGCCAGAATACCCAGCGCCCGCAGATCACCAGCAGGGCCGGCAGCAGCGTCATCATGGAAACCAGCGCCACCCCGACGCCGATGGCCAGCACCGGTCCCAGGCTCTTAGTGGAGTTCAGCTCGGCGACCGATAGCGTCAGCAGGCTGAGGATCACGGTGCCGGCGCTGGCGATGATGGCCGGCCCGGCCCGCCGCAGCGCGAGGGCCATCGCCTCGTGCCGGTCCTCGTGCCGCCGCAGTTCCTCCCGGTAACGCGCGGTCAGCAGCAGCGCATAGTCGGTTCCGGCGCCGAAGACCAGCACGTAGAGAATGCCGGCGCTCTGTGCGTTGACGGTCAGGCCGGCGTGGGCCGCCAGCAGGTAGATGAGCGCCTCGGCGCTGACCAGCGCGATGCCCGCCGAGATCACCGGCAATAGCCACAGGGACGGGCTGCGATAGGTGATCAGCAGCAGCACGATCACGACGACCAAGGTGGCGGCCAGCAGGGTGCTGTCGATGCCCTTGAACGAGTTGGCCGAGTCCGCGGCGCTGCCCAGCGGGCCGGCGATGTGTGTGGCCAATCCGTCGGCGTTCGCCTGCGCGATGTTGCGCAGGTCGGTCGCCGCAGCCGAGGCGCCGTTCCAGCCTTTCGAGCCCAGGTTGACCGGCACGATCGTCTCGATCGCCTTGCCGTCGCTGGCAAAAATCGGCCCCTCCACCTGCCCGGGCACGACGCCGGTCACGTCGGCGAACCGCTTGGCGTCGGCGACCGCCTTCGCGCGGTCCGCGCTGGTCAGCCCAGAGGGTCGGTCATAGACCACGACCCCGGTAAAGATGTTCGGCGACTGAAACTGTGACTGCAGGTCAAGCACCTTGGTCGACTCGGCCTTGGCCGGAAGCCAGGCCGATGAGTCGTTCTTCTCCGCCCCGGTGAGCTTGCCGGACAGCGGCCCGGCCAGGGCCACGATGATCAGCCAGAAGACCAGCACGGCCCATTTGGTCCGGCGTCCGCTGGCAATGGTCAAGATCCTTCGGCCTCGGCTCATGGTGATCCCCCGTTGAGTCGCTGGTCCGGTTGCCTCCTGCCAGCACTATCCGACAGTGCTGGAAGCAAAGTCAAGACATATCTTGTATATCGGAAACTTTGCATGGCGCTTACTCCTCTAAGAGTGCGGCCACCGGGATGCCCCCGTCGAGCGATATATCCGGTGGCCGCGCCCGTCCTACGGTCCCCGCATGCCTGTGAACGCCCGGCGCCGGTCAGCCTAACCGGCAACTGGTCTGGTAAGGCGGACCAATTTGTGGATAAATTATGAGACCAATTGGCTCGTCCGCTAGCGAACGCCCCTTCCTCGCGCTTCGGGCCCGGACCGAGGTGGCTGGCCGTGGAGCTGGGGATCAAGTTCACCGCCGGTGTCCCGCTTCGCAGGCAGCTTGAGCAGGCCCTGCGGGTGGCGATTCGGTCTGGGCGGCTTAGGCCGGGATCGGTATTGCCGTCGAGCCGGGATCTGGCTGAGGAACTCGGCGTATCGCGCGGGGTGGTGGTCGACAGCTACGCCCAGCTGGCCGCCGAGGGCTACCTGTCAGCCAGGCGCGGATCGGGTACCCGCGTGGCCTTCCTGCCCGAAGTCGCCGGACCGCCTGTCCGCCGGCAGCTGAGTCCGCCCGCGCAGTTCCGGTACGACCTGAGACCGGGGCAGGCCGATTTCCATGCCTTCCCGCGGGACCGCTGGAAGGCGGCACTTGCCCGCGCGCTACGCGAGCTACCAGATACCCGGCTGACCTACCCCGATAGCCGCGGCGTCCCCGAGCTCAGGAATGCGGTAGCCGAGTACCTGGCCCGCGTGCGCGGGGTCGTCGTAGAGCCCGAGCACGTCATCGTCTGCTGCTCGGCATCACACGCGCTGACCGCGCTCTGGCGTGCGCTCCGGCATCAGGGTGCCCGCCGCATCGCGGTCGAGGACCCTGGCTGGACCGCTCAGCGCCGCACGGTCGAGCAGGCCGGCCTTGAGGCGATCCCCGTGCGGGTGGACCCCGAAGGCCTCGTCATCTCAGATCTCGCCGCCGCCGACGTGGATGCGGTGGTGCTCACCCCCGCGCACCACTATCCGACCGGAGTGGTCATGACGGCCGAGCGGCGCGGCGCCCTGATCGCGTGGGCGCGCCAGCGACGGGCACTGATCGTCGAGGACGATTACGACGTTGAGTACCGCTTCGGCCGCGATCCGGTTGCTAGCCTGCAAGGGCTCGCCCCGGATCTCGTCACGTTCGTCGGGACAACAAGCAAAACACTCGCCCCCGCCTTGCGCCTCGCGTGGATGGTCCCTCCCGCGCACCTGATCGACGACATAGCGGACGAGCTCGACGTCACAGGGACGACACCGCCGACGCTCGATCAGGTCGCCATGGCCTCGTTCATCCAGGACGCCGGACTGGAGCGTCATCTCCGTTCGATGCGCCGGCGCTACCGTGCCAAGCGGGACGTCTTCATCGACGCACTAGGCCGGCACCTCCCTGAGGTCCGCGTGAGTGGCACCGCCGCGGGACTGCATCTCTTCGCGTGGCTTCCCGACAGGATCGACGAGCGGAAAACAGCGGCGCGAGCCCGGCGCTCCGGCGTCGGCGTGCACGAACTGCACCGCCACTGCACGGTGCAAGCGCCGTCACCACCTGCGCTTCTGCTCGGCTACGCGCTTCCCACGGCGTCAGAGCTATCAGCAGCTACGATGCTGCTCGCCGACGCCATGGATGCCAGCGCCCGGAATCAGGCGTAAAGATCCCGAGCCCGCGCCTCTATGGGGAGCATTCTGAGTCGTATTCCCCTGAGAATGCTCCCCATGGAGCGCGATCTGCCGCGTCCGCCGTCCGCCGCCGCATCTAGTGCGGGTCTTCGCTCGCTATAACCTGACGGAGCCTGGTGAGGAGGGAAGCTTCCATAAAGGGCTTCTCGATCAGGTTGACGTCCCCCGCCACGATGCCCTTGCTGTCCAGCAGGCCCCGGGTGTACCCCGACATGAACAGCACCTTCACGCCGGGTTGCAGCGCACGGATCCGCTCGGCGGCTTCTTGCCCGAGCATCTGCGGCATGACGATGTCGGTGACCAGTACGTCGATGCCGCCGTCATGGTTCGTGGCGACCTGGATGGCCTCGCGGCCGTTGGCCGCGGTGATCACCTGGTAGCCGCTACGGGAGAGGATCCTGCGGGTTACCTCCCGCATCGCGGGCTCGTCCTCGACCACGAGTATGGTCTCGCCCGTGCCGCTTTCCGAGGCCGAGGCCGAGGCCGAGGCCGGTGCCCGCGCCGGCACCGCGTCGTGGCCGGTGGCCGGGAGCAGGATGGTGAACGTGGTGCCGATGCCGGGCTCCGAGTAGACCTGCACGTGACCGCGGGCCTGGGTGATGATCCCGTACACGCTGGCCAGGCCCAGGCCGGCGCCCTCGCCCTTGGACTTGGTGGTGAAGAACGGCTCGAACGCGCGGTCGATGACCTCCCTGGTCATTCCCGTGCCGCTGTCGCTCACCTTCAGGCTGGCATACCGGCCGGGCACCACGCCCGTCCGGCTGGCCGGATCGGTGGCGTCGATGTCGGTGGTGGCGGTGGTCAGCGTCAGCGTGCCGCCCGCCGGCATGGCGTCGCCGGCGTTGACGGCCAAGGTGACCAGGACCTGCTCGATCTGGCCGGGGTCGGCCAGCACCGCGCACAGGTCTGGGTCCAGGCTGGTGGTCAGGACCACGTGCGCGCCTAGGGTTCGGATGAGCAGCTGCTTGACGCCATTGATGACGTCGTTGAGGTCCAGCGGCCGGGGCTGGACGACCTCCCGGCAGGCGAAGGCCAGCAGTTGGTGGATCATGTCTGTCGCGCGTTCGGTCGCCCGCTGGATCTGCAGGACGTCCTCGCGGACCGACGGCAAGCTCACCTGCGAGCCACCTTTGCCCACCTCCGTGCTGACGAACGCGGCGTAGTTCGAGATGACGGCGAGCAGGTTGTTGAAATCGTGGGCCAGCCCGCCTGCCAGCTCGCCGAGGTTCTCCAGCCGCTGGGACTGCCGCAGCTGGCGTTCCATCTTGTCCCGCTCGGCCTGGCCGCGCCGCCGCTCGCGTTCGGCTAGCACCTCCAGCCGCTCGGTCACGTCACGGATCGCCGCCATGACCAGGAGGCCGTCGGGGGTGTCGATGGCCGACAACGAGATCTCGCCGGGGAACGTGCTGCCATCGCGGCGGCGGCAGGAAGTCTCCGTCCGGGCACCCACCGGGCGCGGCTCCGGATCGGCAATCTGCCGGGTACAGTACGCCGCGAGCGCCGCCCTGACCGCATCGGGAATAAGTATCTCCATCTGCTGGCCCACCAGTTCCTCACGCCGGTAGCCGAACAGCCGTTCCGTCTGCGCGTTAACCAGCGCGATCTGGCCGTCCGCCGCCACGCACACCATCGCGTCCGGGGCGCCATCGAGCAGGCCGACGAACAAGTGATCAGTGACCTGCATGCTGACCTGCCCCCGTCGACATTGGTTGGCCGCGGCCGGTCCCCGCCGGAGGCGCGGCCGCCACGGCCGACCCGGAGGCAGGTGCCGACGCCAGCATTAACTTTAAGTAATTACAGTATAACTGTTCGTTAAGGATCCGGACCATCCGGGGCTGGCGATTGATAGCCTTCGCTCCGCCCTCGGCCAGGCCTTCCTGGTCCCTGGACCCGCCTGGTTGTTGCACGTTCAGGCTGTTCCCGGCGGGTGCGGCCAGTCAGGGATGGTGCGGACTTGGCGCAGCTTGGTGAGCAGGGCGGTCGGTCAAGGGCTACGTTCGCCGGGGACCCCGGCGGGATGACCGGGTATGGCGGCGGGCAGCCATACGGTGACGGTCGTGCCGGTGCCGGGCGCTGAGGAGATCGCGGCGGTCCCGCCGGCCTGGCGGGTTATGCCGTAGACACTGGCCAGGCCGAGCCCGCCGCCCTCGGCGAAGGGCTTGGTCGTGAAGAACGGCTCGAATGCGTGCTCAATGACCTCCGGTTCCATTCCCGTGCCGCTGTCGCGGGCGGTCAGGCACACGTAGCACCCTGAAGACAGGCCCAGGTCCGCTGCCTCGCTGTGTCCGAGCGTCAAGTTCTGTGTCTGAATCGAGAAGCTCCCGCCGTCTGGCATGGCGTCCCTGGCGTTCGTCGTGAGGTTCAGGAGGATCTGCTCGACCTGGCCGGGGTAGGCGGTGACGGGCCAGAGCCGGGGGGACAGGCACAGGCGGAGCTCGGTGCTCGCGCCGGCTGTGCTCCGCAGTAGCTCGTCGATCCCGTCGATGACCTTATTGAGGTCGATGAGCTCGGCGCGGATCACGTCGCGGCTTCCCGCCTCGCGCAGCTGACTGACGAGCTTGATCACTTGCTGGCCGGCCTGCTCGATATGCCCGGCATTCCCGCTGATGCCGGGCAGATCGAGGCGGCTGCCTCGCTGCAACGTCCCGGTTGCCTGGTCGCGGATGAAGGCTGCGTAGCACAGGATGGCGCCGACCTGGTTGTTCAGTTCGTGGGCGACGCCGTCGGCCAGCCGGCCGATGCTTTCCAGGCGCTGCGCCCGCTGGAGATGAGCTTGCATGCGTGCTACCCGCGAGCGTTGCTCAGCTTCGGCGACGGCGCGGCGGATGACCGGCGCCAGGCGGGCGGGCCGGTCCTTCAAGATGTAGTCGGTGGCTCCTTGCCTGATGAGCTCGACCGCTGCTTCGTCGCCGATCGTGCCGGACACGACAACGACGGGCGTGTCCGGGCACCGCTCCTGCGCGATCTTGATGGCGCCCTCGCCGGAGAAGTCCGGTAGGGAGAAATCGGCCAGGATCACGTCCGGGCGGAAGGCGTCGATCTGCTGCGCATAGGAGGCCGCCGTGTCGACGACGACGGCAGTGAAGTCCAGGCCCGCGCCGGCTAGGAGGCGCTGCTCGAGTACGGCATCGGCAGGATCGTCCTCCAGGATGAGGATGCGCAGCCCGCCCCGCGCGGCCGTACCTGTCCCCTCGTCGGGCAGGGCCTGCGTCTGCCACGTGCGCGGGGCCGCGCCTGGCTCAGTAGCTCCCGGGTCGCGGCCACGTTGTTCGTCACTCATGAACGGCCCTCCCTGCTCAGCCGGTGACATTAAGTCCCTCGAGCCGCCCGCGGGTCTTTCACGTTTCGTGATCATATCACTACTTTACGTGAGCAGGCAGCGGACCGGGGACTGGCCCCCAGGGGCCCATGTGCGGCTGACCGGCCGCGACAGCGGCGCGGGAATGGATCAGGAGACCCCTTGAGTACGCGATATTCGCGGCGGGCCTCACTCAGGAACTTGGGCGGGGATCTTGAGCGCCGTTCACCACATACGGGGGTATGGGCACGGGCTCGGCGTGCCAGATGTCGCGGCAGTAGTCGCGGACGGTGCGGTCGGAAGAGAAGAAACCTGAGCGCGCGGTGTTCAGGATGGACATCCGGGTCCACCGGTCTTGATCGGCCCAGGCTGGCCCGGCGGCGTGGTCGTGGCAGTCGATGTAGGGGCGGTAGTCGGCGAGGACCATGTATTCGTCCCATTCCAGGAGCGAGGTGGTGACCGGCGCGAAAGCTTCGCGGTCCCCGTTGGAGAAGGCACCTGAGGTGAGGGCGTCAATGGCTGCCTGGAGTTCGGTGTCGTTGCGGTAGTACGTGTCGGGGGAGTAGCCCGCTTGCCTGAGGGCGGTGGCGTCGCCGGCCGTGAGGCCGAAGAGGAAGAAGTTGTCGGGGCCGACCCGGTCGCGGATCTCGATGTTGGCGCCGTCGAGGGTGCCAACGGTGACAGCCCCATTGAGGGCCAGTTTCATGTTGCCTGTGCCGGATGCTTCCTTGCCGGCGAGCGAGATCTGCTCCGAGATATCGCCGGCGGGCACCACGATCTCGCTGACCGTGACGTTGTAGTTGGGGAGGAAGACGACCTTGATCCGGTCGGCGACGTCGGGGTCGGCGTTGACCACGGCTGCGACCGAGTTGATCAGCTTGATGACGCGTTTGGCCTGCTGGTAGTTCGGTGCCGCCTTCGCGCCGAAGATGACCGTGTAGGGCGTCAGGACGGCGGCCGGATCGGCCTTGATCCGGTTGTACAGGGTGATGACATGGAGCAGTTTGAGAACCTGGCGCTTGTACTCGTGCAGCCGCTTGACCATCACGTCGAAAATCGAGCTGGGATCGATAGTGACGCCGGTAGTGGCGAACGCGTGGGCGGCCAGGTCGAGCTTGTTCAGCCGTTTCACCTCGCGCCACTGCGCCCGGAACTCCGCGTCGTCGGCAAGGGGCTCAAGGTCCCGCAGCCGGTCCAGGTCGGTCAGCCAACCTTCGTCGCCCAGCCGTGCGGTGATCAGGCCGGACAGGCGCGGGTTGGCCAGGAGGAGGAACCGGCGGGGACTGACGCCGTTCGTCTGATTCAGGAACTTTTCCGGCCACAGGTCCGCGAAGTCCCGCAACGTCGTCTGGGCGAGCAGCCGCGACTGCAGCCCGGCCACGCCGTTGACCGCGAAGCTGCCGACGACGGCCAGGTTGGCCATCCGCACCCGGCGCTCGGGTGCCTCCTGGATCAGCGACATCCGGGCGATGCGCTCATCGTCGCCCGGATGTCGGGCGCGCACGTCTTCGAGAAAGAACTGATTGAGGGCGTAGATGATCTCCAGGTGGCGCGGCAGCAGCCGCTCGAACATCTCGACCGGCCACGTCTCCAGAGCCTCGGGCAGCAGGGTGTGACAGGTATAGGCGAAGGTACGGCGGCTGATGGACCACGCCTGCTCCCAGCCCACCCCGTTTTCGTCGACCAGCAGGTGCATGAGCTCGGGTATGGCCAGCACCGGGTGGGTGTCGTTGAGCTGGATGACGACCTGGTCGGGGAAAGCCTCCCAATCCTGGTTGCGGAACCGGAACCGGCGGATGATGTCCCGCAGCGAGCAGGAGACCAGGAAGTACTGCTGCTTGAGCCGCAGCTCGCGGCCGGCCGGCGTGCTGTCGCTCGGGTACAGCACCTTGCTGAGGTTCTCCGAGTGCATCCGCGCCTCGACGGCCTCCGCGTAGTGACCCTCGTTGTACAGTGCCAGGTCCAGCGACTCGCGGCCGGCCCGGGCCTGCCACAGCCGGATGATGTTGACGGTCTCGGTGCCGTAGCCGGGGACCAGCATGTGGCTGGGTTCGCCGAGTATTGTCTCCCCCGGCACCCAGCGGGCCCGCAGCCCGCCCTGATCGTCGGCCACCGCCTCGGTATGGCCGTAGAACCCGACGACCTGCCGGTCATCGGGGGCGGGGAACTCCCACGGGTTGCCGTAGAAGGCCCAGTCGTCGGGGTGCTCGACCTGATAACCATTCTCGAAGGCCTGCTTGAAGATCCCGTACTCGTAGCGGATGCCGTAGCCCACGGCCGGCATGTCGAGGGTGGCCAGCGAGTCCAGCAGGCAGGCGGCCAGCCGGCCGAGCCCGCCGTTGCCCAGCCCGGGCTCAATGTCGAGGGCCTCGATGTCTCCGGCGGAGACGCCGGAGCCGGCCACGGCCTGGCGGGCGAGGTCGGCGGTGCCGGTATAGACGGCGTTCTGGGGGAGCTGGCGTCCCAGCATGTACTCCGCCGACAGGTAGTAGACGAACTTGGGGTTGGCCTCGTAGTTCGCCTGGGCTGTCCTGGTCCGGCGGTCAGCCAGCCGGTCACGTATTGTGACGGCCAGCGTCCAGTAGGTGTCCTGGGCGCTCGCCGACCCCGCCGTCGTCCCCCGCTCGTAACACAGGTTGTCAGCGAGGCTCTGTTCGAACTCGGCCAGCGTCTGGCCCATCCGCCGTGCCCGCAGTCCGCGTCTTATGGCCATGCGCCGAATCTAACCCTCAGCGCGCGACGACGACAGTCCCGGCCTGGGACGGGCTGGGAGCGTGAGCACGAATTCCTGTCCGGTCTCAGCGTGGCCAGCGTCAGCGCCCGTAGAGCGTTTCCGCAGGACGGGGTTAGAGCAGCCGGGCTGAGCGTCTTGCCCCAGGGACTCAACCACCTCCTATTGTGTGTCCTGTCCTCCTTTGGGTGTAATGCTGCTGGTTCATTAGTTCAGGTTCCCGCGTCCACCCGCGACGCCGCTAGGAGGTCGACCGCAGTGATCAGCCGGCAGAGGTCAGCTCGATATGTCGCCCAGTCATCCGGGCGGGAGCGATGGGACAGCCTCGGCCAGGATGCCTTCCGGGCCAGCGCAAACGGCGGCTCGGCACACGACAGTAAACGCTGAGGCAGCCGTGTTCATTGTGATGATTGCGACGGAATGCGCGCCAGCGGCGCAGGCGGGCGGGCTGGGCGAGGTCATCTTCGGCCTGAGCCGGGAGCTGGAGTTGCGGGGCCACACTGTGGAGATAATCATTCCCAAATACGACTGCATGCACTACGACCAGATTTCCGGGCTCACGGTCACCCATGAGGACCTGTGGGTTCCGTGGTACGGCGGGTTCGTGCACTGCACAGTGTGGTTCGGGTGGGTTCACGGCAGGAGGTGCTTCTTCATTGATCCGCACTCACCGGACAACTTCTTCAACCGGGGGCACTTGTATGGCTCGCCCGACGATGTGACCAGGTTTGCCTTCTTGTCGAAGGCGGCCATGGAGTTCATGTGGCAGACTGGGAAGCGCCCCGAGGTCATCCACTGCCACGACTGGCAGACGGCTATCGTGCCGGTGCTGCTCTACGAGATCTATCAGCACATCGGCATGAGTGATCAGCGTGTCTGCTATACCATCCACAATTTCGCGCACCAGGGTATCGGTGGTGAGCACATCCTGTGGGGGACAGGCCTCACTCGCCCAGCACACTTCTTCGATGACGACCGGCTCCGCGATAACTTCAATCACAGCGCGATCAACCTGATGAAGGGCGGCATCGTTTACTCTAACTTCGTCACCACGGTGTCGCCACAACATGCCTGGGAGGTGATCAACACCGATCAGGGAATGGGGCTGGGGCACACACTCTCCCTCCACAGAGACAAGTTCGGTGGTGTGCTCAATGGTATCGACTACAACGTATGGAACCCGGAGATCGATATCCTGATCCCGGAGAGATACACGGCAGACACGGTAGAGCTGAAGTATGCGAATAAAGCTGCGCTGCGGGACCGGTTCCTGTTGCGGAAGGAGTACAAGCCGATAATCGCTTACGTGGGCCGAGTCGACCGCCAGAAAGGCCTACATCTCATCCAGCACGCGCTTTACTATGCTTTGTCTCAGGGCGCGCAATTCATTTTACTGGGCTCTTGTCCGGACCCTGCCGTCAATGTCCACTTCTGGGATTTGAAGAACTACCTGAATGACAACCCAGACTGTCACCTGGAAATCGGGTTCGACGAAGGTCTGGCCCATCTGATCTACGCCGGTGCCGACATGGTGGTGATGCCGAGCGTGTTCGAGCCGTGCGGCCTGGCCCAGATGACCGCCCTCAAGTACGGCACCGTCCCCGTCGTGCGGGCCGTCGGCGGCCTGGTGGACACGATCTTCGATCGCGATTACTCAGACCGCCCCCCGGGCGACCGGAACGGCTACGTGTTCCACCAGCTCGACAAGCCGGCGCTGGAGTCCGCGCTAGCGCGGGCCTTCGGGCTTTGGTATTCATATCCGGACGACTTCCGCCAGCTTATGCTGAATGGAATGCGTGCGGATCACTCCTGGGCCGAGCCCGGCCAGCACTACCTGGACATCTACGACCATATCCGGCACAAATAAAATCCGCGCACATGTCAGACAAAGGGAGCCAGGGAAATGGGCGAGCTTGCCGAATACATTGACGGCCTTCCCAACATCTGCGGCTCGGAGCAACGCATCGAGGAGGCGATCCGGGGCAAGGGCAGTGATCCCGTCTTCGGACCACCCGGGGTCACCGGATTCGCCGACGTGGACAGTGCTTTCGCTATTGCCCTGCACATGCACCAGCCCCTCATCCCGGCAGGAGGGCCTGATCTGCGCACCGCGCCGATCATCAGCAACCTGCAGTGGATGATGGACAACCCCAGCATCGGTGACAACCACAACGCCCCGGTGTTCCTGAGCTGCTACAAGCGGATGGGTGAGTTCGTCCCCCGGTTGCTCGACGAGGGGCTCGCGCCGCGGGTCATGCTCGAGTACTCGGGCACCTTGCTGCACGGCCTGCGCCAGATGGGCGCGGACGACGTGCTCGACAGCCTGGCCGGCATCACGGCCGACCCGCGGAACCGGCAGGCGGTGGAATGGCTCGGCTGCCCGTGGGGGCATGCCGTGGCGCCCTCCACCCCGGTCCAGGACTTCCGGCTGCACGTGCGGGCCTGGCAGCACCATTTCGCCGCCCTCTTCGGCCTGGAAGCTCTCAGCCGGGTCCGCGGCTTCTCCCCCGCGGAGATGGCCCTGCCCAACCACCCGGATGTCGCCTACGAGTTCGTGAAGACCCTCAGAGACTGCGGCTACCAGTGGGTCCTGGTCCAGGAACACACGGTAGAGGAACCCGATGGGGGCGGCCTTCAGCGGCAGCACCTGCCGCGCCGCCTGGTCTGCACCAGTTCCAGTGGTGAGGTCGCCAGCATCACCGCCGTCGTCAAGACCCAGGGTAGCGACACCAAGCTGGTCGCCCAGATGCAGCCGTACTACGAGGCCAAGGGCCTTTCACGCTGGGACCTTGGCGGCCGCCGCGTGCCGCCACTGGTTACACAGATCGCTGACGGGGAAAACGGCGGGGTAATGATGAACGAGTTCCCGCCCAAGTATTTCGACGTGATCCGGGAGTGCTCGGGTACCCAGACCCCGGCCATGAACGTCACCGAGTACCTTGAACGGCTCCACTCGGCCGGTGTCGGCCCCGGTGATCTGCCCGTGATCCAGCCTCTCTTCCAGTCCAGGATCTGGGGCCGGATGGCACCTGGCGACGGGCCGGACCGGCTGGCCGAGGTGATCGAGCAGCTCAAGGACGAGGACGGGCGCTTCAGCATGGAAGGCGGCAGCTGGACCAGCAACATCTCCTGGGTACGCGGCTACGACCGGGTGCTCGCCCCCATGGACGAAGCCAGCTCGTTGTTCCACGAGCGGGTCCTGGCCAAAGCCATTCCGGCCGACGATCCCCGCTACCGCAACGCCCTGTTCCACCTGCTCACCGCCGAGACCAGCTGCTACCGCTACTGGGGCGAGGGCATCTGGACCGACTACGGCGCTGAACTGGCCCGGCGCACCATCGAGATCGTCACCCACGACCTGTAACCGCCAAGGAACCCCGATGGCTGACCCGGCCTTTGCCCTGGTGCTCAACCTGCATCAGCCCGCTCACAACCTTGAGAACCTCCTTGACCGGCAGGAGTGGGAGGCCCGGGAGATCCTCTGGGCCATGGACCGGATACCCCGCTCGCTGTGGGCCTATGAGGATGTTGGCCGGGTGCACCTGTCGGTTTCTGGCACTCTGCTCGAGACCTTGACCAGTCCCGACTTCCAGCGCCGCGTCTACGGGATCGTGGACTGCGGATCGCTGCTGTGGTACCTGCAGAACACCAAGATCATCCGCATCCTGGGCTCCGGCTACTACCATCCCGTCCTCCCCCTCATTCCCCGGGCTGACTGTGACGAGCAGATCGCGCGCTGGCAGGGGATCGGTCAGCACCTTTTTGCGCGAACTCGCTTCCCTGGATTCTGGCCCCCGGAGATGGGCTTTTGCATGGAGCTCATCCCCGCTCTCAAACGCCAGAACTACCGCTACGTGCTGGTCGACAGTGAGCACGTCGAAGCGGTCACCCCCATGGGCTGGGACGAACTCCGCTACCGTCCGCACATTGCCAGGTTCGGGGGTGAAGAAATCATCGTCGTGGTACGCGACCGTGAGCTCTCCAACGCCCAGGAGACGGGGATGGAGGCTGACTGGTTCATTCACGAGGTGTCCCAACGGACCAGGCACTGCAACTTCCCGCCCCTTGTGACCACCTGCACCAACGGAGAGAACGGGGGCTGGTTCCGCAACACCTCACCAGAAGCCAACTTCTGGTCCGTGTTTTACCAGGACCTGCTGCGGCGGACACGGGACAACCGAAGCGACGGCATTCATCCCTGCTTCATCGACGACTACCTCGACCGCCACGGTAGCCACGGCGAGGTTACTGTGCGCCCGGGCGCGTGGAACACCGGCTGGCACGACGGCTCGGGCTTTGTCCAGTGGGTCGGCTCGCCGGCCCAGCAGGCGGCGCTGACCCGCCTCGACGAGATAAGCCAGGCCATCTACGCTGCCCGCCGCAACGCCATCGGCATCTCCGTTCGCGACCCCGGCGTGTACCGGCTCCTCGAGGAAGCCCACTGGCGCGTTCTCCGGGCCGAGACCAGCTGCAACTTCTTTTGGGGCGAAGCGTGGCTGGAGCGCTGCTACGACGACCTCGACCGGGCCACCCACTTCCTGGGCCAGGTGGGATCACGTTTGACGTGAATCCCGCCCGGCTGCCGCTGGCGCCCATCCGCTGCCCGAGTGCACCGGCTGCCTCTGGGTAGCCCTCCGGCGGCTGGGAAACCGCGGACTGATGTCCCTGGGCGGGTGATCCCGGGCCTGGGTTACTTTGCGAAGGTAGGTCGGGGGCCAATCGTGGCTTCGCCTGGCGCAGTGATGGCGGACGAAGGGCTGGTCGTGTCAGCAGCTAATGATGGCGGGGAGCAGCAGCGGCGCGTCGTGATCGCCTGCCAGGGCGGCGGGAGCCATACCGCCTTCACGGCGGGTGTGCTGAGACGGCTCCTGGGCGCGGACGAGCTCACCGGTTATGAGGTTGTCGGGCTGAGCGGCACGTCCGGCGGGGCGGTGTGCGCGCTCCTCGCCTGGTATGCCCTGCTCGACGCCGACCCGGCGCGTGCGGGGCAGCTCCTGAACCAGTTCTGGGCGGACAACTCCGCCCGCAGCCCCATGGAGATGCTGGTCAACAACATGATCATGTGGGCCAGCGCGTGGCAGGACTTCGGCCTTGTGCCGCCGGCGGTGAGCCCCTATCACTCGCCGGCCGCGGCCATGGGCGCTGACCAGTTCTGTCAGCTGCTTGGCCGCCAGGTGGACTTCGACCGGATCGAGGCTGACCCGGCAGGAAAGTACCCGGTGCTGCTCATCGGAGCCGTTGACGTGCTGTCCGGGCAGTTCCGGACGTTTAACAGCCGCCGCGACCGGATCACCGCCGGCACCGTACTGGCCTCGGCCGCGATCCCGAACCTGTTCCGCTCCGTGCGCCTGGAGGACGGCGGCACTTACTGGGACGGCCTGTTCTCCCAGAACCCCCCGGTCCGCGAACTGCTCGACGCCGGGCCGGACGAACTCTGGGTCATCCAGATCAATCCGCAGCAGCGGGACACCGAGCCGACCACGCTCGCCGAGATCGCCGACCGCCGCAACGAGCTGGCCGGCAACCTGTCGCTCTACCAGGAGCTGGCTTTCATCGAGAAGATCGACCAGCTGCTCGAGACCGGGCTGCTGGGTCACGGGGGAAAGTACAAGCAGGTCGTCGTGCGGGTGATAGAGCTGTCCCGGTCCAGCCTTCCGCACGCCCATGCGGCATCGAAGCTCAACCGCGACCCCCTGTTCATCCAGAACCTGATGTCACACGGTGAGCAGCAGGCTGAGGAGTTCCTCGCCGCGCTCGCCTTCGAGCGGGCCTGGGCGGACCAGGACGTCGACGCGGTGCTGAGACAATTCGCCGAGGACGCGGAGCTGGTCGCTGCGCCCCCGTTCAGCGGGCCGGGCCGCCACCGGGGTTCCGAGCAGGTACGTCAGTTCGTGCAGAAGCAGCTGCCGGCTGGGGTCCGGGTGGACCTGACCCACAAACTGGTCGCGCGGGAGCGGGTTACCTGGACGCTTCAGGTACGCAGCGACCTCCCCGGGCCCGATCTCCACGGCCAGGCCGAGGCCGAGTTCCGGGACGGCAAGGTCGTGAGCTTGCGTCTCGGACCGCTCCCGCCGAGCTCGTAGCCGCCGCCCGCAGCCGCCAGGGCCGAGCCGGAACCCGTCGGCCACGCGCGTGCGCTACCCGGCCGTCAACGGCCGCCGGCCGCCGTAGATGACGTAGTCCAGTTCCTTCCAGTACACGTCCACGCCCTCGAAGCCCGCGGCCCGGAGCCAGCCGAGCTGCGGGGATAGCGGGCTCATGTACCGCACATGGTTGGCGTAGCGATGCTGCTCGTCCGGAGTGCAGTGCGCCCGCTTGGCCGCCGCGGCCGGGTCACGGCGCTCATCGGCCCGCAGCCAGGTCTCCTCGACGACCGGGTCGCTAGGGGCCACCGGGTCGAAGTTCAGGAACCAGCCGCCCGGTGCCAGGCGGGCGAGAATCTCGCGGAAAAGCTGCTGTTTGCGTTCGTCAGGCAGATGATGCACGCACATCGAGCTGATCACGGCGGCCACCGTGCCGGGAATGCCGTCGGGCCAGTCGCTGCCCGTCAGATCGAACTCGACATAGGTGCAGCGGCCGCTGTAGGGGGCGAGCTCTTTTTCCCCTTCGGCCATCATCTGCGGCGAGAAATCGGCCAGGACCGCCCGGGCCCCCGGATAATGGTCCAGGACGGCACGCGCCGCCGCGCCGGTTCCGGCTCCCAGGTCGACGAAGGTGAAGGGCTCGTCCTCGCTGAACGGCAGCAGCGCGGCCATCAGCTCGCGCTGGCCGGCCCGCCGCCGCTCGCGGTCACCGGCCGTCGATCTCCAGTAGGAGACGCCCTGATCGGACTTCCAGATGGCGGCGTTCGTGTCTGGCGTGTCCGGCATGCTCGCGATGCTACCGGCGGGCGCCCTGTGGCGGGCGCCCTCCTGGTGGCGCAGCTGGCCGCCAGGACCACGTGCGATCCGTCCGCACCCCGGCCGCGGCGGCTACTGCAGGACCCTGGCCGCGGCGGCTACTGCAGGACCCTGGCCGCGGCGGCTACTGCACCCCGGCCGCGATGGCGGCTCCGACCGCGATCAGAACGAGCCCGCCGATGAATTCGCTGCGCCCGCCGGTCTTGGCCCCGAGCCGGTTACCCACTTCCAGCCCGATCAGGGAAAGGGTCACGCTGACCGCGCCGATGATGACAGCAGCCAGCAGCACGCCCACCTGGTAGGTACCAAGGGCAAAGCCGACCGCCAGGTTGTCCACGCTGAGGGCCAGCCCGGTGACCAGCAGCCGCCCGGTGTCCTGCCCGGCGCTGGCGGCCTCCTGCCCGCGGTCGTCTGCGTTGCGGTCGCGGACGGCCTGAATCAGGGCGTAGCCGCCCACGGCGATCAGCAGAGCCGCGCCGATCCAGTGCGCCGCGTGGCCGAGGGTGCGCGCGAGGCTGTGGCCGAGCAGCAGGCCCAGGATCGGCATGCCGGTCTCGAACAACCCGAAGACCAGCCCGACGCGAAGGCGGGTCCGGGTGTCCACCCCGCTGACGCCGATGCCGACCGCCCCCGCGAAGTCCGACAGGCCCAGCGAAACTGCGACGAGCAGCAAGGCGAGCACAGGCCAACGGTACATACCACCAGGCCATGCGCGTAACGAGACCGCCGTCCGGGGCGGATCGGCTCCGCCTCAGCCGATGCCGAACCAGCCCGCCACGGTCAGGCCCAGGACGGCGGTCGCCATGGCCGCGGTCACGGCCACGCACACGGTGGCGACGACGCGGAAGACCGGCCCGTTCGCGGCGGTGCCGAGCAGGCTGCGGCGGTTGGCCAGGACCAGTACGTAGGTGAGCAGCACGGGCGTGATCACCCCGTTGACCACCTGGGCCTGTACAAGCAGCTGGATGAGGTTGCCGGGAATCAGCGCGACGGCGGCCCCGATCACGACCTGGCCGGTGAAAAGGCCCAGGAACAGCCTGGCTTCGCGGAAGCTCTTGCCCACGGAACGTTCCGCGCCGACGGCCTCGCTCAGCGCGTAGGCGGTCGACAACGGCACGACCGCTGCCGCCAGCGAGGACGCGCCCAGCAGGCCCAGCGCGAACAGCTGCGCGGCGAACCGGCCCGCGACCGGCCGCAGCGCCAGCGCCGCTTGCTGGGCGGAGGCCAGCGGCGCGCGGGTCTTAATCGCCGCGGCGGTCGCGACGATGATGAATATGCTGATCAGGTCGGCGAAGATCGCGCCGCTGATCGCGTCCACCCGTTCCTTGCCGTAGTCAGCCGGGCCGATGCCTTTATCGGCGACCGCGGCAGCAATATAGAACTGCATGTACGGGGTGATGGTCGTGCCGATCAGGGCCACCGCGAGCAGGAGGAACGCCTTGCTGCCGGTGAAGTGCGGCCAGATGAGCTGGCTGCCCGCCTGGGCCAGGTCCGGGCGGGCCAGCACGGCGGCGACCGGGTAGGCCAGGAACGCCAGGGACAGGATGAGGAAGACCCGCTCGGCGTACCGGTAAGAGCCGAAGACCACCAGCGCCCAGATCACCGCCGCCGCAACCGGAATGGACACGTATTTGCTGACCCCGACCAGCTCGAGGGCGGCGGCGATCCCGGCGAACTCCGACACGACCAGCCCGATGTTGGCGAGCAGGAACGCCAGCAGCGCGAACGCCGTGACCCGCAGCGAGAACTGCTCACGGATCAGTGCCCCCAGCCCTTCGCCGGTGTAAGCGCCCAGCCGGGCGCACATCTCCTGCACCACGACCAGCGCCACGGTGATGAGCACCATCAGGAACAAGGTCTGGTAGCCGAACTGGGCCCCCGCCGAGGCGTAGGTGGCGATCCCGCCGGCGTCGTTGCCGGCATTCGCCGCGATCAGGCCGGGGCCCGCGAAAGCAAGCGCCAGCAGCAGCCGCCGCCACCGCCACCGCCACCGCCGGCGCGGCGGCACCGGTGCGGCCCGCGGCGTCTCCGCGCGGCCGGTGTCCTGCCCGGGGGTGGTCGGTGATGTCATGCGCGGTCCTCTTCGTGCTCGTCAGGATCAGCGCGTCACCGCGCGGGGGAACTGCCAGCGGCGGTGACCTCTGATCACCGCGTCCAGCACGTCGTCGGCCAGGATGCGGCCCAGGGGCCGGTCGTCTTCGTCCAGCACCACGACCGACAGCCGCCGGGAGTCGATCAGCCGGTCGGCGACTTCGCGCACGTCCGCTTCGGTAGTGACGGTGACCGGCCAGGGCGGTCCCATCAGCTCCGACAGGGCGGTGCCGGGCTCGGCGAGCAGCAGCTCGCCTACGGAGATGTCGTCGGCCAGGCGGCCCTCGTCGTCCACCACGATGATCGCGTCCAGGTCCACGGCGTGCTCGGCCTGCCCGGCCAGGCGGCGGCGCACCTCGGCGACGGTGTCGTCGGGGTGGGCCAGCACCAGGACCGTGGTCATCGCCCCGCCGGCCGAATCAGGCGGGTATTCCAGCACCGGCCGGAGGTGGGCGGCGGCCTCCTGCGGCAGGGCGGCCAGCAGGACCGTGCGTTCTTCCTGGCTGAGGTCACGCAGGGCGTCGGCGGCCTCGTCGGGTTCCATCCGCGCGAGCAGCCGGGCCGCGTGGCTGGTGTCGGTTTCGGTCAGCAGCTGATGGAGTTCGTCCGGGTCCATTTCCTCCAGCGCATCCGCGGCGGTCTCCGGCTCGACCAGGTCCAGGAGCTCCTGGCGCTCCCGGCGGCCAAGATCTTCCAGAAGGTCGGCCAGCTCCGCGGGACGCAGCGTGTTCAGCTCTCCGCGGTGCCGGGCCAGCCGGGCCCCGCCCTGGCCGGCCTCCGGCCCGAACGACTGCACCGAGGCCCAGTCGATCACCACCTCAGGGGTCGGGCGGGTGCGCCAGCGGGCGGGCCCCAGCCGGCGCAGCAGCGACCCGAAGCCGACATCCACCCCGACCAGCCGCACCGGCCCGCCCACGGTAGCCAGGTACAGATCCGACGCCCGCACCACGCGGGCCCCGTCGATGTCCACGAGCTGGTGATCGAGTACCTCACCGGCGAGGGCTGTTTCCCCCTCGCGCGCCACGAAGTCCTGTAGGTCCAGCCGTGCGGTGGTCAGGATGACCTCCCGCTGGCGAACCGAGGCGACCGCGCTGGCCGGGACAAACGCGCGGTGCATGGCGACCTTGACCACCACACCAGCCAGCGGCGGATACGGCTGGTCGGTGTCCCAGCGGACCACGACGTCCGCGACCTTTCCGATCACCCCGCCTTTGCCGCTGCGCACCGGCCGGCCCTGCAGCCCGGCGAGCGAGACCAGTGAATCACGGATCTCCCGGGCGAGCTCCAGGCGGCGCGAGCGCCGCTCGAACCGGTGCCGCAAAGCCGTGGACGGGGATGGGAATGACACCATGGTCAACCTCGCACAGAACAACGCAACGGGCAGGGGCTGGTTCGCAGCACACCCGGTCAGACACCGGGACCATCGCCCGCATGCCCAGCGAGAGCGGCCGCCGGCTCAGGCAGCGTCACTCAGTGGGCGCGATTCGAGGGCCCATCGAGGCGTCCTTCAGGAAGTGCCGGGAGGGGACTTGGATCATGTGGTTCGGACATGGCCGTCCACCTCCTCGTCGCACGCGCCGCAGCGCACCCGTCATCGTTTCGCCAAGGGCTGCGGCGAGCCTATCCCGCGACGGCGTCCCAGTGACGCCGCCCCGTCCGCACGCCTGATGCGCAGGTGACACGTGCGGCGGGCGGGTCACCGCAATCGCTGCCCACCCGGCAGAGCAGCCGGCGGCACCCCAGCGGCGCTTCTGGAACAGGCCTTAGCGGCGCCGGGCCGGCGCGTCGAGCAGCGGGCCCGCGAAGCGGACGATTTCCGCTGCGGCGTCGAGGTTCTGGGCGGTGAGGCCGATCGCCGCGGCGGCCTGCGGGTCGGAGACGGCGACGGATCCCGGCCAGGTGTGGCCGCCGCCGTGCACGGTCAGAGTCTCCACCTTGGTACCGCCGACGCCGCCGGTGATGATGTGCCGGGTCAGGCCCAGCCAGCCGGGTCGATCGGGCGACGACGGGGTCTCCTCGACGGTCTCGAAATCCGGCCCGCTCCCGCAACGGTTCAGGGCGCGCCAATGCTCTGTGGTGTCGTGCTGGGAGAGGACCCGCCCGCGGAGTTCGCCATTGGGCCCGCGGTGGCGTGAGTACCCGCCGCCGAGCGGTACCAAGGGGTCGGCGGTGCCGTTGATCAGCAGCGCGGATACCGCGTGGGTCGGCTGCACTTCGCGCAGCGCAGCGGGCAGCGCACCCGCCACCGCAGCGAACGCTGCGATCCGCTCGCTCGCCTGCAAGGCCAGCCGATGTGCCATGATCGCGCCGTTCGAGACTCCGGCGATGATCGTGTGATCGGCTCGGGTGCCGTGCCGTTCGGCCGACCAGTCGATCAGTGCGCACAGGAAGGCGATGTCGTCGACGCCATCCGCTTCGGCTGCGGTGACGCCGCGGCCGTCGGCCCAGCCACCACGGTAGCCGTCCGGGTAGGCGACCGCGATGCCCCACTCGTCCGCGTTTGCGTCGAAGCTGGTCCAGGCGCGCATCGTCGCTCCGGACGCGTCAGGGCTGTGGCCATGCAGCACGATCACCAGCGGGAGCTGGCCATCTCCGGCACGTCGCGGCTTGTGCAGCGTGAAGGTGCGCTCGTGATTGCCGATGCGCAGCCTGCTGGTCGCCGGGTCGCCGCTCGTTGTCATCCGTCGGCCCCTTCGACGATCCACAGTCCAACTGCACAGCTTTACTGCCCGTTTACTGCCTGAAAAGTAGCATCGCCCGGGGCGACCCGTGCTGGCTGTGCCGGCGCTGGACGCTCGGCTGGCGGACTCCAGTGCCCAGGCGACGACGTCGCCGAGATGGCCGGTCGCGGCGGATGATGATGGAAAGAAGAGCCTTGGCCTGCTCTGGTGCCGAGGCACCGCTGCCATCCCCGGACGGCTACGCGCAACGGTTGGAGAAGCGATGATGCAGGCCACCAGCCCAGGCGTGGCTGCGCACGATCATGTCGTCCTTGCCTCGGCCGACAGCGAAGCCTTTACGTCACTGCGACGGAGATCAACGTTGCGGCGCGACCGGTACCGGATGGGCAAAGAGCTCCGGCGGCAGGTTCCGCGCAGCTCGCTGGGTGATTGGTCCGCGCCGGCCGACCGGCCCGACCCGGTACGGCTGGTCATGGAGTCGCATGTCGGCCGGCTCGACTGGCTGATCCCGGTGCGGGTGGGGCGAATGGCCGCCTCACCGTACGGATTCATGCGCGGTGCCGCGATCGTTATGGCCGAGGACGTGGCCCGGTTGCCGTCCACCGGCATCACCCCGGTGATCTGCGGTGACTCGCATATGGGCAACTTCGGCTTCTACGCCTCCCCGGAACAAGACCTTGTCATTGACCTGAACGACTTTGACGAGGCGCACCCGGGCGGATGGGAGTGGGATCTTCGCCGGCTGGTGGCGAGCATCTGGGTCGCAGGCCGCCAGAACGGCGCCAGCGAACGGGAGTGTGAATCGGCGGTCTTGCGCTGTGTCGCCGGGTACCGCAAGGAGGTGCGGGATCTCGCCTCGACCGCGCTGCTGGCCCGGTCCTACCAGCGCCTCGACGTCGACCATTTGCGTCAGAGCACGAAGGACAAGTCGTTGCGGGCCGAGATCAAGCGGGCCGCGAGCCGTGCGCGCCGGAGAACCAGCGACCGGGCGCTCCCCAAGTTCACCAGTGAAAGGGACGGGAAACGTCGCATCGTGGAAGACTCCCCGCTGATCACCCGGGTCAGCTACGCCGAAGCAGACCAGGTCGCGCGGGGGCTGGATGAATATCTGGGCACGCTTGCTCCGCACTGGCGCAGGGCTCTGGGGGGCTACACCCTGATCGATGTCGCCCACAAAGTGGTGGGCGTCGGCAGCGTCGGACTGCGCGCGTACGTCGCGCTGCTCGAGGGCAGCAGCCCTGACGACGTGGTGTTCTTGCAGCTGAAGCAGGCGCGGCGGTCAGTCCTGGCCCGCTACGTCCACGGTGAGTCGGCCCGGCACGCCCACCAGGGGCAGCGGGTCGTGGAGTACCAGCAGGCCTTGCAGACGGTGAGCGATCCGCTGCTGGGCTGGGCCACCGTGGGCGAGCATCAGTACTACGTGCGCCAGTTCAGGAACATGAAGGGGACCGTAGCCCTGGACTCGATCGACGGCGCGGCGCTGGCCGACTACGCCGGGATCATCGGCCACCTTCTGGCCAAAGGTCATGCCCGCACCAGCGGCGCATCCATGATCGTCGGTTACGCGGGCTCCTCCGAGCACCTTGACCTCGCGATGGCGCGCTTCGCGCGGCTGTACGCCGACCAGACCGAGGCGGACCATGCGTCTCTGGTGCAGGCTGCTGACCGGGGCATCCTGCCCATCGAACGTGGCCTGTGAATCGCCGGGAAGGCCCGGGCCGTCCGGCGGGGCGGCCCGGCCTTCAGCTCACACCGCTGGTGACGGTAGAGCGGCCTTAGTGTGGCGAGTGCCCGCGTGCGCTGATGGGTGATCTGCGGGCCGGCCGGGTGGCCGGGTGTTCGTTGAAGAAGCGGATGAACTCCTCGCTGGCGTCCGGCCCGCGGGGATCGGTGTAAGACTCACGCGGGACGCCACCGGACCAGTTATGCCCGCTCTGATGGATGGTCCAGCGTTCGGCCAGGATCCCCCCGCCGGGGTTCTGGTAGCAGATGCGGGTGTAGGCATGGCCGCCGGGCACCTGCCCGCGGCTGGTCACCCCGGCGGGCGGGCCGGCCGACTGGAGGTCCGTGCTGCCCGCGAGGGCGTCGTCGATGAGATCTGCGGCGTTGTCGGGTGCCACGGTCCCGTCGCGGTCACCGTGGAAGACGATCAGCGGCAGCGTTGGCGCTGGAGGCCTGGAACGCGGCTTCGGGCCGTGTTTCATCGCTGCGTACGCTGACCCCAGGTTGTCGGCCGCGGCGTAGGCCAGCCCGGAGTGCACGCCGGCGGCAGCGTAGAGGTCGGGGTAGGCCGCGGCCATCACCGCCGCCATCGCGCCCCCGGCGGAGAACCCGGCCACGTACACCCGGCTGGCATCTACCGCGTAGTCGTCCCCGACCTGGCCGGTGATTCCGGCGATCAGCGACGGCTCGCCAGCGTCGCGGCGCTGATGGCGGGGGTCAAACCAGTTCCAGTACTGGCCCGGGTTTGCTGACCGGGGCTGTTCGGGGTAGGCGACGAGGAACGCATCCCGCTCGGCCAGGTCGTTCATGCCGGTGGCGGCGGCGAAGGTTACGGCGTCCTGAGTGCCGCCGTGCAGCAGGACGACCAGCGGCAGGGGGTCACCGGTGTAGCCCTCGGGGACATAAAGCCGGTAGCCGCGGGTGCCAGCGGCGTTGGTATAGGAGTAGGCGTCAAACCGGCCGGCCGCCACTCCAGGCGGCGCCGCGTGCGGTGGGGCAAGGCCGGCATCCGACGTTCCCCGGCCACGGAACGCGCCGAGACGGCGAGTCCAGCCGCGGGGAATCTTCACCGGCTGAGTCCTTTCGCGGGGCCGTGGCGGAGGAGGACCCGGGTAGCGGGCTCCCGCGCCGCCGGTCTCTTCCTCAGTGCGTGGCGCATCCGGCGCACGCCCTGTCGTTCCGGCACTGGTCAGGGTCTGCTGGATCAGCGCGGTTGCCTCAGCAAGGCGCCCCTGGCGCGTCAGGCGGGTGGCCTCAGCCATCGCCGCCATCTGGCGTGCATCCATGACGGTATCCCTTCTTGGGGTGTCGTCGCCGGCCTCCCGGGCGGGCGGCCCGTGTGCTGGCGGGACCGGCGTTCCTGGCCAGCTGTTGTGATCGCGGCGGCTCAGGCGGTGCGATCCGCCAGGACGGCCTTCACGGCGGTGGGGGCCCGGAAGGCGCCGAGTACCTCCACCGAGGCAATCGTGTCCAGGGCCAGCTGAGGGGAGACGTCAACAGCAATGGTCGCGAGCCCCAGCACCCGGATATGGATCATCTGCCCGGTCTCGCGGATCTCCTCCAGATCGCGGCGAGTGTAGTAGCAGTTGCCCAAAGTGAGAGTGCGCCGGGAAACTGTCTTATCGAGCACTTCACCCCGGGTGGCGAGCTGGGTACGGATAGCCGTACGGATGAAATCGGTCCGGTTGGTGTAGAAGCCCTCCTGGACCAGGAGGTCGATCTGCCCGAGGTCCACCAGACCCAGGTTGATGGTGATCTTCTCGGTCTTTTCGCTCTCACCCGCAGCCATCCATCCACCATCTTCTCACCATCTCCCGACCATCTGTATGGATGGTAGCTCGTAGAGCGGCGGCCACGCAATGGAGCGAGCGGGCCGTCACCGTCCACGCCCGGGCTCGCGGTGCTGGCGGGCGGCCTGGTGCTGGCCGCGCTGGCCGGCCTGCTGATCCCGTCGGCCCGGCGGCTGCGCCAGGCCACGGGTGAGGGAGCGCAGGCCGAGTAGATTCCGAAGCATCGCTAACTCGCCCGGGGCTGGTGACGGTGGCAGACATATTCGAGTTTCCGCTCAGGGTCCGGTACATGGAAGTTGACGCGCAGGGCGTCGTCTTCAACGCCTGGTACCT
>Ga0302229_10000732_pt1 | contig 25450 bp, 22 predicted proteins | sample II_Palsa_N1_3_FD_193518 | JGI IMG/M metagenome (GOLD analysis project Ga0302229, IMG submission 193518) | Peat permafrost microbial communities from Stordalen Mire near Abisko, Sweden - II_Palsa_N1_3 | ecosystem: Environmental > Terrestrial > Soil > Palsa > Peat permafrost | place: Sweden... | reverse complement strand
GGACGCCGCCGAACTGGTCGAGATCGATATCGCCGAACGGCCCGTGGTGCTCGATGCCCGCACCACGGACAGCCCGCCCGCGGCCGAGTTGACCCGTGGCTACGGCGACGTGGAGGCTGCCTTCGCCGCCGCCCGGCACGTGGTCCGGATCGAGCTCGCCATCGGCCGGCATAGCGGGGTACCGCTGGAGCCCCGCTGCCTGCTCGCGGTGCCCGACCCGGACACCGGGTCGCTTGACATCTTCGGCATGACCAAGGTGCCGGTGTTCAACCGCGACCTGCTGGCCCGCCTGCTCGGCCTGGACGAGACGCTGATCCACGTGCACGGCGTCGACGCGGGCGGCGGGTTCGGGGTCAGGGGCGAGTTCTACCCCGAGGACTTCCTGGTCCCGTGGCTGGCCCGCCGGCTCGGCTGCCCGGTCAAGTGGGCCGAGGACCGGGCCGAGCACCTGGTCGCGGTCAACCACTCCCGCCAGCAGTATCACCGCATCGCCGCCGCCTTCGACGACGCCGGCCAGATCCTGGCCCTGGCCGACGACGTCGCGCACGACAACGGCGCCTACTGCCGCACCCACGGGGTCGCGGTGCCCGAGCTGACCGTGGCCATGCTGCCCGGCCCCTACCGGGTGCCCGCCTACCGGGGCCGGATCCGGGTCGTCCTCACCAACAAGACGCCGTGCGGCACCTACCGGGCGCCAGGCCGGTTCGAGGGCACCGCGGCCCGCGAGCACCTGCTCGACGTGGCCGCCGACCAGCTCGGCCTGGACCGGATCGAGCTGCGGCGGCGCAACCTGCTCACCCCGGACGAGATACCGCACCGCCGCCCGATCGCCACCCTGGGCACCGACCTGATCCTGGACACCGGCGACTACCCGGCCCTGCTCGCCGCGGCGGTCCGGGAGGCCGACCGCCTCGGCTACCGCGCCCTGCACCCCGAAACCCCCGAAGCCAGCGAACCGGGATGCCGATACGGGTTCGGCCTAGCCCTGTTCGTGGAGAAGAGCGGCCTCGGGCCGCAGGAGACCGCGGACGTGACCGTGAGCAAGTCCGGCGCCGTCCACGTGTACTCCGGCGGCACCTCACTCGGGCAGGGCATCGAGACCGTGCTGGCGCAGATCGCCGCGGACGCGCTCGGCGTCGACCCGGCCGTCGTCCGCGTCACCACCGGCGACACGGTGGCCCAGCCGTTCGGCGCCGGGTCGTGGGCCTCCCGGTCCACCGTGGTGGGCGGCAGCGCGGTGCACCAGGCGGCGGCCGCGGTCCGGGAGCGGGCCGTCCAGCTCGCGGCCCGGATCCTCGAGGCCGCCCCGGAGGACCTGGAACTGCGCGACGGCGCGATAGCCGTCCGCGGTGACCCGGGCACCACGCTGACCCTGGCTGAAGTCGCGCAAGCGGCCGGACCGGCCAGCCGGTATCTGGAACCAGGCGAGCCGGCCGGCCTGACCGCCCGCCGCCGCTTCGAGGTCTCGCACATGACCTACCCGTACGGCGCGCACGCCGCGGTCGTGGCGGTCGACCCGGGCACCGGGCAGGTCCGGGTGCTGCGCTACCTGGTGGCCTACGAGGTCGGCCGGGCCGTCAACCCGATGCTGGTCGAGGGCCAGCTGCGGGGCGGCGTGGCCCAGGGCATCGGCGGCGCGCTGTTCGAGGAGTTCAGCTACGACGACGCGGGCCAGCCGCAGGCCATCAGCTTCATCGAGTACCGGCTGCCGACCGCGGCCGACGTCCCGCCGGTCGACCTCCTGGTCTGCCAGGACCACCCGGCGCCCGGCAACCCGCTGGGCGTGATGGGCGCGGGGGAGGGCGGGGTCAGCGCGGCCGGCGCGGCGGTGGCGAACGCGGTCCGGGACGCGCTCGGCCTGGTCGGGGGCGTCGGGCAGCTGCCGCTGACCCCGGCCCGGGTCCGCGAGCTATGCCAGCAACGGGAGGGCATCCCATGACGGCCGAAGGCTACGTCAGCAAGACCGACCTGGTCGCCGCGCTGATCCGCGAGCTGGTCATCACCGGCGAGCTCGCCGCGGGGGAGCAGCTGCGCCAGCGTGATCTGGCTCAGCGGTTCGGGGTCAGTCAGACCCCGGTCCGGGAGGCGATGCGACGGCTGGAGTCCGAGGGGCTGGTGGTCTGCGACACCCACCGCGGCTTTACCGTCGCGGCTCCCGAGCTGGGCCCGGTCGAGGAGAACTTCCAGATCCGCGCGGCCCTGGAGTCGCTCGGCGCGTCGCTGGCGGCCCGCAAGATCGACGCGGCCGGCCTGGCCCGGCTCCGCGACCTGAACGACCAGATGCGGGCGCTGCCCGACCACGACCCGTCCTACGCGGAGCTGAACCGGGAGTTCCACTTCACCGTGTACGAGTACGCCCGCAGCCCGCTGCTGCTGTCCCTGATGCGGCTGCTGTGGGCGTCGCTGCACGGCGGGCCCCGGGTCACCCGGACGCACGCCGAATCGGCGCGCCAGCACGACCAGATCCTCGCGGCCCTGGCCGACGGTGACGCCGCGGGCGCCTCGGCGCGGACTTACCAGCACATCATGGGCGCGGATCCGGTAAAAGAGACCGAAACGGACCGGTAGGCAGTCACACCGGTGGGGAGTCAAGGAGCCAACATGGCAGCGATCGTGACCGACGACGGCGTCACGCTGTACGCCGAGGAAGCCGGCCAGGGCGAGCCGCTGGTCTTCATCCACGAGTTCGCCGGCGATCACCGCAGCTGGGAGCCCCAGGTCCGGTTCTTCTCCGCCGCCTACCGCTGCGTCACCTACGCCGCCCGCGGTTACCCCCCCTCGGACGTGCCCACCGACCCCGCCGCCTACTCCCAGGCGCGGGCCGTCGCCGACGCCGTCGCGGTACTGGACGGCCTCGGCATCGACCGGGCCCACGTGGTCGGCCTGTCGATGGGCGGGTTCACCGCGCTGCACCTGATCCTTGCCCACCCGGACCGGATCTTGTCGGCGGTGGTCGCCGGCGCCGGGTACGGCGCCCAGCCCGAGCGCGCCGACGCCTTCCGGGCCGAGTCCATGCTGACCGCCGGGGCGTTCGCCGCCGAGGGCGCGGCCAAGGTCGCCGAGCGGTACGCGGTCGGCCCGGCTCGGGTCCAGTTCCAGAACAAGAACCCGCGCGGCTGGGCCGAGTTCGCCGACGCGCTGGCCCGGCACTCGAACCTGGGCAGCGCGCTGACCATGCGCGGCGTCCAGGCCGCCCGCCCGTCCCTGTACGGGCTGACCGACGAGCTGGCCAAGGTGCGGATCCCGGTCCTGGTCGTGGTGGGCGACGAGGACGACGGCTGCCTGGAACCCGCGCTGATGCTCAAGCGGACGATCCCCACCTCCGGCCTGGCCATCCTGCCCCGCACCGGTCACACCGCCAACCTGGAGGAACCAGACGTGTTCAACCAGGCCGTCGACCGCTTCCTCGGCGCCGTGGCGCGCGGTGCCTGGCACCCCCGCGACCCCCGCTCGGTCTCGGACTCCACCATGGGCCTACGCTGACCGGCCCGCCTCAACCCTCCCCGGACACCACTGCGACCTCAGACCACACCAAGCACACCGTCATCGGCACTCGAACAATTATCCGGGAGTGTTCGGGCTTGCGGGAGCGCTGTGGGGTCTATGCTGCACAAATCGCTCCCTGAAGCCTAAATACTCCCGGCTAGCTGCGACGGGAGTGGCAAGGTACTCCCACTGAGGCGAGCGTGACCATGGCGGGGGCCACCCCACCATTTCACAACGGGAGGTTAGTCCCCCAGGGTGCGGGACCGCTGATCTACGCCCAGCTCACCGTAGGGGTAGTCGACGGGGTGCGGGTCGCTGGCGGCGTCCAGCGCGGCGGTCTCGGCCGCGGTCAGGTGCAGCCCGGCCGAGCGCAGGTTGGCCTCGAGCTGGTCCAGCGTGCGGGCGCCCAGGATCGTCGAGGTGACCGCGGGCCGGGCGGTCACCCAGGCCAGCGCGACCTCGGCCATGGACACGCCGCGGTCCTCGGCAACCTTCTGCACCGCGTCGATGACGTGCCAGGTCCGGTCCGTGCCGCGCCGGTCGTAGGCCTCCATGCCGCGGTCGGGGTCCTCGCCGAGGCGGGTCGCGCCGGCCGGGCGCTGGTCACGGCGGTACTTGCCGGACAGCCAGCCGCCGCCGAGCGGGCTCCAGGGCAGCAGGCCCATCCCGGCGTCGAGTGCGGCCGGCGCGATCTCCCACTCGATCTCCCGCGCCAGCAGGCTGTACTGCGGTTGCAGGGTCACCGGTCCGGCCACGTCCAAGGCCCGGGCCAGGTGCACGGCCTTGGTCAGCTGCCAGCCGGTGAAGTTAGAGAGCCCGTAGTAGCGGATTTTGCCGGCCCGGACGAACTGGTCGAGCGTCCGCAGCGTCTCCTCCAGCGGCGTGAGCGGGTCGAAGGCGTGGACCTGGTACAGGTCCACCGTGTCCAACCCGAGCCGCCCGAGGGAGGCGTCCAGCGCCCGGGTCAGGTGGCGCGCGGACAGCCCGGCACCGTTCGGCGAGTGGTCGCCCGAGCGGCGGAAACGGCCCTTGGTGGCCAGCACGACCGGCTCGGTGACCTCGGCCGGGCGGCGCGCGAACCAGCGGCCGATGATCTGCTCGGACCTTCCGTCTGCGTATACGTCGGCGGTGTCCACCAGCGTGCCGCCCGCCTCGACGAAGCGGTCGAGCTGCTGATGCGCGACGACCTCGTCGGCCTCGGCGCCGAACGTCATCGTTCCCAGGCCCAGGCTCGACACCGCGCAGCCGCTGTTCCCTAGAGTTCGATAGTCCATGGCACCAGGCTACGCGGAGGAGAACACGCATGGCGGTCGGCGAACTCACGGCGGACGGGCGAGCCCGGGTCCTCGCGGACGGGCATCAGATGCCCGTCCTCGGCCTCGGCGTCTGGCAGGTGCCCGCCGGGCCGATCTGCGTGAACGCCGTGCGCTGGGCCCTCGACCTGGGATATCGCCATATCGACACGGCCCAGGTCTACGGGAACGAGGAGAGCGTCGGGCAGGCGCTGCGCGACAGCGGCGTGCCCCGCGACGAGGTCTTCATCACCACCAAGTTCTATCCGGAACACCGGGACCCGGTCGCCGCGGCCGAGCAGAGCCTGCGCCGGCTCGGCGTCGACCAGGTGGACTTGTACCTCGTGCACTGGCCCCAGGGCGGCCCCGTCTGGGCCTGGCCGGGGATGGAACGGTGTCGCGAGCGCAGGCTGGCCCGGTCCATCGGGATCTCCAACTTCAGCGCGAGCGACCTGGCCGCGGTGCTTACCGCCGGGACGATCCCGCCGGTCGTCAACCAGGTGCAGTTCAGCCCGGTCTACTACCGGCGCGCCCTCCTGGACGCGTGCCGTCAGCAGGACGTGCTGATCGAGGCCTACAGCTCGCTGGGGACCGGCCGGCTCCTGACCAACCCGGTGGTGCAGCAGGTCGCACAGCGAGCAGGCCGGACTCCCGCGCAGGTGCTGCTGCGCTGGTGCCTCCAGCACGATCTGCTGGTCATCCCCAAGTCGGTCCACCAGGAGCGGATCCGCGAGAACGCGCAGCTCTTCGACTTCACCTTGTCGCCGGCGGACATGGCCGAACTCGACGCGCTGGATCGCACCAAGGGCACCGACCAGGCCCGTGAACGCCGCATCTGGCGCGGGGCGCTCCGGCGCGCCCGCGCGATCATGCCGATTCGGCGGACTTCTTGAGCGCGGCGAGGGTGGCCGGAATGCCGTCGCGCGCGGCCAGGGCGCGGTCGGCGATCTGGGCCGGGGCGTCCGCGCCGAACCGGTCGTGGAACCTGGTGATGCCGTCCGGGAGGAACTCCCATGACTCGGTGACCTGCGTCCCCTCATCTACCGAGGTGAAGGTGTAGCCCCACCGCACCCAGGACCCGCCGACCACGAAGGCGAACTCCCGGCCCCGGTCAGCCGCCACCACCTGGGAGCGGGTCTCCCATATCCGTTCCGGCAGCTCGTTGCGCCCCACGAACCAGGCACCAGGCCGCGGGCCTTGCCCGTCCTCCCACCAGCAGGCCGTGCAGACCGGGCTCCACTCGCCCATGCGGGTCACGTCGGAGACCATGTCGTACAAGTCTTCCGGCGAGCGGGCCACCACGACGGACTCGGAGTAGCTCAGACTGCTCATCAGAACCTGGCCCGGACGCTCTCGGCTACTTCCTCTGGGCTCACATCGATCAAGGCCTCGCCCCAGATGCGCTCGAAGTAGGTCGCGTCGCTGCGATAGACGGGCTCCGGGTTCGATCGGCTGAGCACCTTGAGCACGACCTGATATCCGTCCTCGTGCGCGTGCGGTCCGCCCCCGACCAGGCCGAAGTTGAACGAGGCCAGGTTCCAGGCCTGGTAGGCCGCCAGGACCTGGGACAGTCCCTGCCCGAGGGACCGGCAGTCCTCGTCGGTCAGCTCGGTCACGTCGGCGGCGCCCGCGACCACGCCCCATACCTCGCCGAACCCGGTCGGCGCGAAGGGGGTCAGCCAGGCGACCCGGCCGATCTGCCCGACCCACCGGGGGCCGTCGGCCTCCTGTTCGACCAGCGCCGCCCAGTACGACCCGTGCCGTTCCTTCCAGGCTCGAGACCGTTCGACCAGCAGGCGCTGGCCGGTCAGGCCGTGCGCGTCGTGCGCGGACTGCAGGTGGGGATGAATCAGCGACGCCCCCGCGGGCGGCAGGTAGTTCGCGTTGATCGAGCTCCACTGGGCGGCCGGGTCGACCCGCCGCACGGCCTGGGCGTGCCGGACCATGGCGGTCAGGGCGTCGCCCACCAGGGCCGGTGTCATCTCGTCCAGGTCGATGAAGTGCCGTCCCGGATCGTAGATGCCGACCGCGCTGTGGGTCGCGTAGGCCATGATGTTCGGCACCACCACCGCCTGGCCGACGCGGATGCGGCCCTCGGCGGTGAGCTCGGCGGGAAAGGGCACGGTCGCCGTCTCGAGGTACTCGCTGTCGAACGGGCAGAACGCGGGCTTCGCGGTGAGTTCGGTCAGGTCCGGCCGGGTCGACGGCTGGAGTTTCTCCCCGGTCAGGATGCGGGCACTCGCCCCGGTCAGGGGATCCCGCCGCCAGCGCAGCCGCACCCGGGTCCAGGCTCCGCCCGCGGCCAGGTCGGGCACGCTGGCCTCAAGGTCTCGTTCTTCGAAGTCGATCGCCGTCACGCTGATGACCGTAGTGGCTCCGGCGGCGGATGGACAGGGGGAAGATTGGCACATGCTGGTCGTTCATGTTCAGGTCCGGATCGTGCCGGGCCGGACCGCGGAATTCCTGGCCGCGACGGTGGTCAACGCGCGGGCGTCCCTGGGTGAGTCCGGCGTGCTGCGGTTCGACGTGATCCAGGACCAGGCCGACCCCGAGCACGTGGTGCTGGTCGAGGTCTACCGGGACGCCGACGCCTCGGCGGCGCACAAGGCGACGCCGCACTACGCGGTGTGGCGGGACGCGGTGGCCGAGATGATGGCCGAGCCCCGGCAATCGACCCGGTTCTCGGCGGTTTTCCCGGACGGCGCGGCGAGCTGGGAAAGCGGCCCGCGGTGACCGCGCCGAGCTTTGACTTCGCCACCGCCGGCCGCATCATGGCCGGTCCCGGCCGGTCGCAGGAGCTGCCGGGCCTGCTGGCCGGGCTCGGGTCCCGGGTGCTGGTGATCACCGGTGCGGACCCGGCCCGTCACGCCGGACTGCTGGCCGGTCTGGGGCTGGCCGCGGCGGCGTTCCCGGTGGCCGCCGAGCCCACGGTCGAGCTCGTCCGGGCTGCGGTCGCCGCGGCCCGTGAACACGGCGCGGACGTGGTGGTGGCGATCGGCGGCGGCAGCGTCATCGATACCGGCAAGGCCGTGGCCATGCTGCTGGGCAACGGCGGCGACCCGCTGGACTACCTGGAGGTGGTCGGGGCTGGGCACGCCATCACCCGGCCCGCCGTGCCCTGCGTCGCGGTGCCCACCACCGCGGGCACCGGGGCGGAGGTGACCGCCAACGCGGTGCTCGCCGTCCCGTCGCACCGGGTCAAGGCCAGCCTGCGCAGTCCGCTGATGATCCCCCGGGTGGCGCTGGTGGACCCGCTGCTCACGGTCTCGTGCCCGGCGCCCGTCACCGCGGCCAGCGGCCTGGACGCGCTCACCCAGTGCCTGGAGCCGTTCGTGTCGGTCCAGGCCAACCCGCTGACCGACGGGCTGGCCCGCGAAGGGCTGCGCCGCGCGGGGACGGGCTTGCGCGCCGCCTACGCCGACGGCGGGGACCTAGGCGCGCGCGCCGACATGGCCATGTGCAGCCTGCTCGGCGGAATGGCGCTGGCCAACGCCAAGCTCGGGGCGGTCCACGGCCTGGCCGGCGTCATCGGCGGGACCGCGGACGTGCCGCACGGCCTGGCCTGCGCCGCGCTGCTGGCCCCGGTCATCGAGGCGAATGTGCGGGCGCTGCGGCCGGCCGGGCCCCGGCCGGCCGCCCTTGACGTCCTGGACCGGTACACCGAGGCGGCGCGGCTGCTGACCGGGCACCAAGCCGCGTCCATCGAGGACGGCCTGGCCTGGATCCGCGAAACGCTGACCCTGCTGCACGTGCCCGGCCTGGCGGTGTTCGGCCTCGGGCCGCAGGACGCCGACGACATCGCGGCCAAGGCCATGACCTCGAGCAGCATGAAAGGCAATCCGGTAACGTTGAGCCACGCCGACCTGAAGGCCGTCCTGCTCCAGGCCCTCTAGCGCAGGAGGGTGAGCTGACATGGCCCGTCCCGTTCCCCGTCATGATCGCGACGCCGGCGGTCCCGCCGACGTGCTGGCCGCCAAGGCCGCCCTGCGGCAGGAGGTCTGGTCCGCGATGCGCGCGGCCAAGGTGGCCCGGTTTCCCGGCGCGGCCGGACGGATCCCGAACTTCACCGGCGCCGAGGCGGCCGCCGAGCGGCTGCGCGCCACGTCGGCCTGGCAGGCGGCCGGCACGCTGAAGGCCAACCCCGACTCCGCGCAGCTTCCGGTGCGCCAGCGCGCGCTGGAAGACGGAAAGACCGTGTACATGGCCGTGCCCCGGCTGGCCGGGGCCGAGCCGTTCTTCGCCCTCGATCCGGACCACCTCAGCGAGCCACCCAGGAAGGCGGCCTCGATCAGCGGCGCGTCCCGCTCCGCCCGCCGGGTCGCGCTAGCCGACCTGTGCCCGGTCGACCTGGTGGTGATGGGCAGCGTCGCCGCCGCCGAGGACGGCGCGCGGCTGGGCAAGGGCGGCGGGTTCGCCGACCTGGAGTTCGCGCTGGCCGCCGCGGCCGGCCTGATCGGACCGAACACCGTCTGCGTCACCACCGTGCACGAGATCCAGCTGGTCGCGGCCGGGACCATCCCGCTCACCAGCCACGATGTACCGGTGGACCTTATCGTCACGCCGGACCGGGTGATCGACTGCCGGCCCCGGCACGGGCCCCGGCCGGCCATCGGCATCCGCTGGGAGGACCTGACCAAGGAGAAGATCGCCGCCATCCCCCTGCTGGCCGCCCAGCGGCCCGCACCGCGAGGCCCGTGAGCTAGGAGTCGAAGCCCAGCCCGGCCGCGTCCAGGGCTCGCAGCCACAGGTTCCGGCGGCCGGCATGGCGGTCGGCCCGGGCCAGGGACCACCTGGTGGCCTGGATGCCCAGGTAGGCGAGCGGCTCGGGCGGGAACGGGACGGGCTTGCTCCGGACCAGCCGCAGTTCGGTCAGCTCGGTCTGTTCGCCGCTCAGCAGGTCGAGCATGACCCGGGCGCCGAACCGGCTGGCCCCGACGCCGAGCCCGGTGTAGCCCAGCGCGTAGGCCACCCGGCCGCGGTGGGCGGTGCCGAAGAAGGCGCAGAACCGGCCGCAGGTGTCGATCGCGCCGCCCCATCGGTGGCTGAACCCGATCCCTTCCAGCTGCGGGAACGTGGTGAAGAAGTGCTCCGCGAGGGTCGCGAAGGTGGCGGGCCGCTGATCGTAGGCGGCGCGGATGCCGCGGCCGAAGTGGTAGATGGCGTCGTAGCCGCCCCACAGGATCCGGTCGTCCGCGGTGAGCCGGTAGTAGTGGAACTGGTTGCCCGAATCGCCGATGCCCTGCCGGTTGTGCCAGCCGATCCCGGCCCGCTGCGCCGCGCTGAGCGGTTCGGTCACCAGCACGTAGTCGTAGACCGGGACAATGTAGGGTCGCAGCCGGCGCAGCAGCGCGGGGAACGCGCTGGTGCCGAGGGCCACCTGGCCCGCCCGCAGCACCCCGTCCCGGGTGCGGACGGTCACGTCGTCCGCGTCGACGGCCAGGCCGGTGGCCGGGGTGCCCTCGAAGACACGGACGCCGAGCCGCTCGCATGCCGCGGCCAGCCCCCAGGCCAGCCGGGCGGGCTGGACCATGGCCGCGCCCTGCTGGTCCCATAGCCCGGCCAGGTAGGTGGGTGAGTTGACCTCGGCCCGCATGGCACCGGCGTCCAAGAAGGTGCCGCCGTCGCTCCCCGCGGCCGTACGGAGCCCGTCGACCTGGTACTCCTCGGTGGCGACCCCGATGGAACCGGTCCGCTCGAAGTCGCAGTCGATGCCGTGCCGGCCCACCGCGGCCGCGATCGCGTCCAGGTTCTCCGCGCCGAGGCGCTGCAGGGTGGCGAACTCGGCGGGGAACCGCTCCCGCCCGTTGACGGCCCCGTGGGTCAGGCTCGCGTCGCAGAACCCGCCGTTGCGCCCGCTGGCCGCCCAGCCGACCCGGTGGCCCTCGACAAGCACCACGGACCGTTCGGGATCAGACTCTTTCGCCAGCAGGGCGGTCCACAAGCCGGTAAACCCGCCGCCGATCACCACCAGGTCGGCGGCCGCCTCGCCGCGCAAGGGCGCTCTGGCCGGCGGCGCGTCGGCCCGGTCCAGCCAGAACGGCCTGGGCTCGGCCGCCATGACCAGCCGGTCGAAGTGCTCCTCCGGCGACCTCACCCGCAGACGGAGGCGAAGCCGTCCTCCAGAATGGACAGCCCCTCGTCGAGCAGGTCCTCCCCGATGACCAGCGGCGGCAGGAAGCGGATCACGTTGCTGAACGTGCCGCAGGTCAGCGTCACCAGTCCGGCCTGATGGCAGGCCTTGGCCACGGCCGAAGTGGTGGCCGCGTCGGGCTCCAGCGTGCCTGGCCTGGTCATCTCGATGGCCAGCATCGCGCCGCGGCCGCGCACTTCCGCGATGACCGGGTAGGTCTCGGCCAGCTTGTGCAGCCGGGGCAGCATGACCTCGCCGATCCGGCGGGCCCGCCCGGCCAGGTCCTCGGCCGCCATGGTCTCGATCGCGCCGAGCGCCGCCGCGCAGGCCACCGGGTTACCGCCGTAGGTTCCGCCGAGGCCGCCCGAGTGCACCGAGTCCATGATCTCGGTGCGGCCGGTCACCCCGGCCAGCGGCAGCCCGCCGGCGATGCCCTTGGCCGTGGTGACCAGGTCCGGGATCACGCCCTCGTGGTCACAGGCGAACCAGTCGCCGGTCCGGCAGAAGCCGGTCTGGATCTCATCGGCGATGAACACGATCCCGTGCTCGGCGCAGAACTCGGCTAGCCCGGGCAGGAAACCGTCAGGCGGCACCACGAACCCGCCTTCGCCCTGGATCGGCTCGATGATCACCGCGGCCACGTTGTCCTCGCCGACCTGGGTGTGGATCAGCGTCTTGATCGTGTCCAAGGCATCCGCCTGACACGCTTGCGGGCCGCCCGGCCAGCGCAGCGGGTAGGCCATCGGCATCCGGTAGATCTCGCCCGCGAACGGCCCGAACTTGTCCTTGTACGGCATGTTCTTGGCGGTGAGCGCCATGGTCAGGTTGGTGCGCCCGTGGTAGGCGTGGTCAAACGCGATGACGGCCTGACGGTGGGTGGCGTGCCGGGCGATCTTCACCGCGTTCTCGACCGCCTCGGCGCCGGAGTTGAACAGCGCGGAGCGCTTGTCGTACGACCCGGGTGTGCGCCGGGCCAGTTCCTCGCACACCTCCACGTAGCCCTCATACGGGGTCACCATGAAGCACGTGTGCGTGAACCGGCTCGCCTGCTCGGCCACCCGCGCGGCCACCCGGGGCGCGGCGTTGCCGACCGAGACCACCGCGATCCCCGCGCCGAAGTCGATCAGGGAGTTGCCGTCGGCGTCCACGATGACGCCGCCGCCGGCGTCCGTGACGAACACCGGCAGCACCGTGCTGACCCCGCGGGCCACCGCGCGCTCGCGCCTGGCCAGTAGCTCGCGCGAAGCGGGTCCGGGGATCTCGGTGACAAGGTTGCGGCGCTGGGGGAGGCGGGGTTCTGCGGCTGCTTGCTGGGTCATGTTTCAGACCATAGATCATCAGGCCGGACGGCTGAAGTGCGGTCCGGCCGGTACCCGCGATGGCGGGAATGGGGCCGAAGGCGAGGGCTATCGTGTGTGCCGTGGGTTCGGGGAGGGAGTCGCCCGCAAACCTATAAGGAGGACGGATTCCGGAGATGGCCGACCATGAGGAGCCGAGCACGCGGGGGTTGTTCGGGGGCGTCTTCGCCCGGGGCGGTGCCGACACGAGTGACGTCGCGTGGCTGCAGGCCATGCTGGACGCCGAGGCCGGGCTGGCCCGGGCCCTCGAGCGGGCCGGGCTGACGCCCGCGGGCTCCGGCGCCGCGGTCACCGAGGTGGCCCAGGCCGGCAACTTCGACGTCGGCGAGCTTGGCGAGCTCTCGGCGCTGACCGGTAATCCGGTTCCCGCCCTGGCCCGGGCCCTGGCCCGCCGGGTCCCGCAGACCGCGGCGGGCGCCGTGCACCGCGGCGCGACCAGCCAGGACATCGTGGACACGGCCGTCATGCTGCTGGCCAGGCGGGTCATCGACGTGGTGCTGGCCGACCTGGCTCAGGCCGCTGCCGCGGCGGCCGGACTGGCCGACGCGTACCGGTCCACGATCATGATCGGCCGCACGCTGCTCCAGCAGGCCGTTCCGGTCACCTTCGGCCTCGTCGCGGCGGGCTGGCTGACCAGCCTGGACGAGGCCCGCGCCGGACTGGTCACGGTCCGCTCGCAGCGGCTGGCCGTGCAGTTCGGCGGCGCGGCCGGCACCCTCGCCTCGCTCGGCGACGACGGCCCGCGGGTGGTGGCGCTGCTGGCCGAGGAACTGGGCCTGGCCCGGCCCGTCCTGCCCTGGCACACCAACCGGCTGCGGATCATCGACCTGGCCACCGCCCTGGCCCGGGTCACGGCCGCGCTGGGCAAGATCGCCCGAGACGTCACCTTGCTCGCTCAGTCCGAGATCGCGGAGGTCAGCGAGGGCGGCGGCGAACCGGGCCCGCGCGATGCCGCGTCCCCGCGCCGCGGCGGCTCCTCCGCCATGCCACACAAGCACAACCCGGTGGCGGCGATCGCCATCCTCGGCTGCACCAGGCAGGCGCCGGGCCTGCTGGCCACCCTGATCGCGTCCGCCGAGCAGGAGTTGCAGCGCGCAGCCGGGGCGTGGCACGCCGAATGGGAGCCGCTGACCGCGCTGCTGCGGCTGACCGGCTCGGCGGCCAGCTGGGCGGCCGAGCTCTTGTCCGGGCTCCGCGTGGACGCCTCGCGGATGGCGGCCAACCTGGCCGCGACCAAGGACCTGCCGCTCGCCGAGCACGTCACGTCGCTGCTGGCCGGGGTGCTCGGCGGCGTCCAGGCGCACGACTTGGTGGCCGAGGCCGGCCGGCGGGCGCTGAGCGCGGGCCTGCCGCTGCGCGACGTGCTGCTGGCCGTGCCCAAGCTGGAGGGCCGGCTGGCCGCGGCGGGCATCACGCCGGAGCAGATCGAGTCGGCCCTCGAGCCGGCCGGCTACCTCGGCGCCACCGACGCCTTCGTCACCGCCGCCGTGGCCGCCCACGAGGCGCTCGACGCCCAGCTATCGAAAGAGGGATGACCATGGATGACGCCGAGCGCACCCGGCAGGGGATGACGGTCCGGCGCGCGGTGCTCGGGGACGAGCACGTCGACCGGGCGGTGGCTACGACCACCCCGTTCACCGCGCCGTTCCAGGACCTCATCACGCGCTACGCCTGGGGCGATATCTGGTCCCGTGTCGGCCTGTCGCGAGCCGAGCGCAGCATCATCACGCTCACCGTGCTGGCCACCCTGCAGCAAGAAAACGAGCTGGCCATGCACGTCAAGGCCGCGTTGCGCAACGGTCTGACCCCCGAGCAGATCTCCGAGGTCCTGCTCCAGGTCGCCGTGTACGCAGGCGTCCCGGCGGCTAACCGGGCTTTCGCGGTGGCCCAGCGCGTGCTGTCCGAGGTCGGCGTCGGCGAGTGACCCGGCCTCGTTGTTCTCTGGCATAACGTCACTAGCTGCGGAGTTGGTCCGGGGTCACAGCTAGCCGTCCGACATGCGAACGCCTGTACTCCTGGCGAGCGCTAAGGCGGTATCGTTTTGCTAAGCGAACAGAACTGGAGCGACATGGCGGAGATCGTCTCACTCGCCGAAGCCGTGCAGCGGGCGATTCACGACGGGGACGCCGTGGCCATGGAGGGGTTCACGCACCTGATCCCGTTCGCCGCCGGACACGAGGTGATCAGGCAGCGGCGCCGGGACCTGACCCTGATCAGGATGACGCCGGACCTGATCTACGACCAGCTCATCGGGGCTGGCTGCGCGCGCAAGCTGATCTTCTCCTGGGGCGGCAACCCGGGGGTGGGGTCGCTGCACCGGTTCCGGGACGCGGTGGAGCACGCCTGGCCGACCGCCCTGGAGATCGAGGAGCACAGCCACGCCGGGATGGCCAACCGCTACGTGGCCGGCGCGTCCGGCCTGCCGTTCGCGGTGCTGCGCGGATACAACGGCACCGGCCTGGAGTCGCTCCACGGGGACCATGACGCGGCGCCCACGATCAAGCCGATCACCTGCCCGTTCACCGGCCAGACCCTGACCGCGGTGGCCGCCCTCCGGCCGGATGTGGCCGTCATCCACGCCCAGCGCGCCGACCGGTCGGGGAACGTGCAGTTCTGGGGGATCGCGGGCGTGCAGAAGGAGGCGGTGCTGGCGGCGCAGCGGTCCGTGGTCACCGTCGAGGAGATCGTGGACCGGCTCGACCCCCGGCCCGGGGCGGTGGTCCTGCCCAGCTGGACGGTCAGCTACGTGGCCCACGTGCCGGGCGGAGCGCACCCGTCCTATGCGCTCGGCTACTCCGTCCGGGACAACGACTACTACGTGGCCTGGGATGCGATCGGCCGCGATCGCGAGGCGTTCACCCGCTGGCTGGACGATCGCGTGTACGCCGTGCCGGCGGGGCAGTCATGACCGGCCAGGCGAGCGCCGATCCGTCGGCGCTGAGTGAGCTGACCTACACTGCCGACGAGATGATGACCGTGGCCGCCTCCCGCGTCCTGCGGGAGGGGATGACCTGCTTCGTCGGGATCGGGCTGCCCAGCGCGGCCGCGAACCTGGCCCGGGCCACGCACGCACCGGGGCTGGTGCTGATCTACGAGTCCGGCACGATCGGCGCCAAGCCGACCGAACTCCCGCTGTCGATTGGTGACGGCATCTTGGCCGAGACCGCGGACGCCGTGGTCAGCGTGCCCGAGATCTTCAACTACTGGCTGCAGCCGGGGCGCATCGACATCGGATTCCTCGGTGCCGCGCAGATCGACAAGTTCGGCAACATCAACACCACCGTCATCGGCGGGGATTACGAGCACCCCCGGGTGCGCCTGCCCGGGGCAGGTGGTGCACCGGAGATCGCCGCCTCGTGCCGCGAGGTGATCGTCGTGGTCAGGCAGAGCAGCCGGTCGTTCGTGGAGCGGGTGGACTTCGTCACCTCGGTGGGCTACGGGTCAGGCCCGGGGGACCGTGAACGGCTCGGGCTCACCGGGGCCGGGCCGAAGAAGATCATCACCGATCTGGGCGTCCTCGAGCCCGATCCGGTGACGTTCGAGTTCACCTTGACCGGCCTGTTCCCCGGCGTCTCCGCCGCCGCCGCCCAGGAGCGGACCGGCTGGGACCTGGCCGTCGCCGCGGATCCGGAGATCATCCCCGGGCCCAGTCCCGCCGAGCTCGATGCGCTGCGCAATCTGCAAAGGAGCACCGATGACCGCTGAGGTTTCGACGACCGCCTTCACCGGCACCGGTGAACTCGTGCTGCCCTCGTACGAACGTCCTTCGGGGCTGCACCCGCCGCTGGACTTCGCCGGGTACCGCTCGACGGTGCTACGCCACCCCAAACGCCCGCTCGTGCTGCTGCCGCACCGGCTCACCGAGGTAACCGGGCCGCTGCTCGGCGCCGACCTGATCACCGCCACCGACTCCGACCTGACCATGCAGCACGCCGGCGAGCCGCAGGGACAGCGGATCATCCTGGCCGGGCGGGTGCTCGACTCGGACGGACGGCCGGTGCCCGACACGCTGATCGAGATCTGGCAGACCAACGCGGCCGGACGCTACCGGCACTCGCGCGAGCACCACCCGGCGCCGCTGGACCCGAACTTCAGCGGGATCGGGCGTGCCATCACCGACGCGGCCGGGCGGTACCGGTTCATCACCATCGAGCCGGGCGCCTACCCGTGGGGAAACCACCACAATGCCTGGCGTCCCGCGCACATCCATTTCTCGCTGTTCGGCCGCGCGTTCACCCAGCGGCTCGTCACCCAGATGTACTTCCCGGGCGACCCGCTGCTGCCCCTGGACCCCATCTTCAACTCGGTGCCCGATGAGAAGGCCAGGCAGCGGATGATCGCGGACTTCAGCATGGATCTGACCCAGCCCGAGTGGGCGCTCGGCTACACCTGGGACATCGTGCTGCGCGGCCGGGGCGCGGCCGTGTTCGAGTGAGTACCGTGTTCGAATCGGCACACACAGAGCGGGAGCGACGCGTGCCAGGGATGACCCCTTCGCAGACCGTGGGCCCCTTCTTCGCGATGCGGCTGCCGTGGCCCGATGGCCCGTTCGTGGTGGCCGACGGTACTCCCGGCGCCATCACGATTGTCGGCCGGATGTACGACGGTGCCGGGAACGTCATCCCCGACGGACTGGTCGAGACCTGGCAGGCGGGCCCGGACGGGCGGTTCGCCCACCCGGACGACCCGCGCGGCGCCACGCCCGGCGGCTACTACGCGTTCCGCGGCTTCGGCCGGTGCCCGACCGCTCCGGACGGGTCGTACCGCATCGTCACCCTCAAGCCCGGCCCGCTGCCCACCCCGGACGGCGCCATCGAGGCGCCGCACCTGGACGTGTCCGTGTTCGCGCGCGGCCTGCTCGACCGGGTGGTGACCAGGCTGTACTTCCCCGACGAGCAGACCGCCAACGCCGTCGACCCGGTGCTGTGCTCGATCAGCGAGCCGGCCCGGCGGGCCACGCTCATCGCCGTGCCCGAACCCGAAGGCGAGCTCAGGTTCGACATCTGGCTGCAAGGCGAGCGCGAGACCGTCTTCTTCGATGTCTGAAGTGAGGCTCGCGGCCTCGCTGGACGGGCCGGACGGCGCGCCGGTCCTCGTGCTCGCCAACCCGATCGGCACCACCCGGGCCATCTGGGCGGCGCAAGTTCCCGTGCTGCAGGAGCATTTCCGCCTGCTCAGGTTCGAGCTGAGAGGGCACGGCGAACCGGGTGCCCGTTCGGCCGCCCCGCCGGGACCCTACTCGATCGCCGAACTCGGCACCGACGTGCTCAGCCTCATGCGCGATCACGGCGTCACCGCCGCCGCCTACTGCGGGATCTCCCTCGGCGGCATGATCGGGCTCTGGCTGGCCGCCAACGCGCCGGAACGGATCTCCTGCCTGGTCGTCTGCTGCGCGGCGATCACCCCGATGCCGTCCCGGCAGGCCTGGCTCGACCGGGCCGCGCTGGTGCGCTCGGCCGGGATGGCCGCGATCAGCGAGATGATTCCGCCGCGCTGGTTCACCGCGGACTTCATCGCGCGCCAGCCCGCGGCCGTCTCGGCGGTCATGGACATGCTGCTCGGCACCGACCCGCAGGGCTACGCCGGCTGCGCGGAGGCCATCGCCGACGTGGACCTGGCGCCCGCGCTGAGCGCGATCAAGGCGCCGACGCTGGTCCTGGCCGGCGCGGAAGACCTGGCTGCGCCGCCCTGGCAGGGCGCGCGCACCGCCCTCGGCATCGCCGAATCCCGGCTAACCGTCATCCGCGGCACGTCTCACCTGGCTCCCTACCAGACACCGGGCCCGGTCACCGCCGCCATCCTCGGCCACCTCGTAGGCTAGGAGTCCGACTGCTTGTGGGGAACCCGTCCCCCAGACCCTCCTCGGGAAGGGACCGCCGTGCTGCCCTGGTCCGCCGACCTCGCCGGCCGTATCGACGAGCGTGTCATCAGCAGCGAGTTGCTGCGCGGCAACCCGCTCGGTGACCCGCACGAGCGGCCGCTGCTGGTCTACCTGCCGCCGGGCTACGACGACGATCCCGAGCGCAGGTACCCGGCCGTATACGTGATCCAGGGCTACACCGGGAACGTGGCCATGTGGCGGAACCGGTCGCCCTACCGGCTGCCCTTCCCCGAAGCGGCCGACGCGGTGTTCGCCAGCGGCGACGCCCCGCCCGCGATCGTGGTCTACGTCGACGCGTGGAGCAAGTACGGCGGCAGCCAGTTCGTGGACTCACCGGGCACCGGCCGCTACCACTCCTACCTGTGCGACGACGTCGTGTCCTGGGTGGACGCGCGCTACCGGACCCTGCCCGACCCCGCGCACCGGGCCATCATGGGCAAGTCGAGCGGCGGATTCGGCGCGATGATCACGCCCATGCTCCGGCCCGACCTGTTCGGGGCACTGGCCACCCACGCGGGCGACTCGCTGTACGAGTACAGCTACCTGCCCGCATTCGCGGGCGCCGTGCGGCACCTGCGTCGCTACGACGGCGATATCTGGCGCTGGTGGGAGGACTTCTCCTCACGGGTGGCCTTCACCAAGGAAGAGGACATGGACCTGCTGGAGGTGCTCGGCGTGGCGGCGTGCTTCTCCGCGCAGCAGGACGGCACGATAGACCTGCCGTTCGACCCGGCGACCGGGGCGCTCCGGCCGGCCGTGTGGCAACGATGGCTGGACTGGGACCCGGTCCGGATGGTGCCCGCCCATGCGGAGGCCCTGCGCGGGCTGCGGGCCATCTGGATCGACGCCGGAACGCGGGATGAGTACCATCTCGACCTCGGCGCCCAGGCGTTCCGCGGCGCGCTCCGAGACGTGGGCGTAGCCGACGAACTGGTACATTTCGAGCTCTTTGACGCCGGCCACGGGGGCATCGACTACCGGTACCCGCTGTCACTGGCCTGGCTCTGCGGCCGGATGGCTAAGTTACGGAACGTAACCACACACCAGAACCCGCCGTTCCGTCTCCTTCACCTGCGCTCGTCAACAAGATCGCGGTAACTTTGGGCACTCGGGCTGGCCAAACTCCTTGTGACCAGGGCCGCCGGCGTGCTGCGTGGACAGGTTAAGTAGCGGCTAAGAAGCCACCGGCCGGCTCGGCGGTCTGGTACGTTTCCGGCGTATCGGGAACGGGTCAAACCCCATGGAACATTTGAATGGAGTCGTTATGCGCAAGAGCGGGTGGGCGGTAGCTGCCGCGGGGATCAGCTCGCTGGTACTGCTGCTAACCGCGTGCGGGGGATCGTCGTCGTCGTCATCGTCGTCAGCCGCGGGTAACTCCAGTTCGACCCCCAAGGCCGCCGAGGGCCAGCCCTCCAGCGCGGCGGGCCTGCCTTCGCCCGGGACCACGGTCTTGATCGTGCAGCACTCCGACCTCGGCTGGGTGCTTGCCGAAGCCAACGGCCAGGTTGTGTACACCTACGGGGCCGACACCAAGGGCGGATCGCCGAGTTGCACCGGTTCGTGCGCCGCGATCTGGCCAGCGGTGACCGGCCTGCCGATGGCCGGCCCGGCTGACGCCCTGCCCGGCACGCTCGGGACGATCAGCGAGACCAACGGCGCCAAGCAGATCACCTACGACGGCCTCCCCTTGTACACGTTCAAGGGCGCCGCGCCGCTGAGCACGAAGGGCAACGGCGTCGCGGGCAAGTGGCACGTGGTCAAGCTCACGGCGAGCGACGTCACATCCACTGGCTGAGTCCTGGCTTACCCCGAGGGATCCGGACACCGGGTCCTGTGAGGAGAGACACGTTATGCGCAAGAGCGGGTGGACGGTAGCTACCGGGCTCGGTTCGCTGGTACTGCTGCTAACCGCGTGCGGGGGATCGTCGAGCTCACCCTCGGCCACCGGCGCGGCCTCTGGGACGGTAGACCAGAGCACGGCCTCCTCGTCGTCGTCCAGCACCGGGTCGACCTCGGCCTCGGCCGCGGCTACCTCGCCATCGTCGTCCACGGCGACGGGGCACGCCAACGCGACGCACTCGAGTTCGGCACCCAAGCAGACGGCCGGGCCCCAGCCGAGCAGCAATGACGGGGTCACGTTCCCGCCGATCGGCACGACCGTCCTCATCGTGCAGCACTCCAACCTCGGCTTTGTGATGGCCGAGGCCAACGGCAGCGTCGTGTACACCTACGCCAAGGACAGCAAGGGCGGACCGCCGACCTGCACCGGATCCTGCGCCTCGGTATGGGCTCCGGTCACCGGCGTGCCCAAGGCCGGCCCCGCCGACACCTTCCCCGATGCGTTCGGCCTAGTCACCGGGGCAGGCGGGCACAAGGTGATCACCTATAACGGGTACCCCCTGTACACCTACGTCGGCGCGCCCCCGTTGAGCACGAAGGGCAACGGCATCGGCGGGGTGTGGCACGTGATCATGCTCTCCGCGGGTGACATCTCGTCGTAGATCCGCAGTTCCGGGCGTTCCCGGGCCGGCCGAATCGGTCCGGGAACGTTCGCCTCAGCTGAACGGAGACGTCCCGGTGGCCGGCCAGACGGTGCCGACCCAGCAGCCCGCCAGACCGCGCGGGCTGCTGGTCATTTACAGCGCGCTGATGCTGGCCATGCTGCTGGCCGCGCTGGACCAGACGATCGTCGCCACCGCGCTGCCCACCATCGTGGGCGACCTAGGCGGCCTCAGCCACCTGTCGTGGGTGGTCACCGCCTACATCCTCGCCACCACGGCCACCACCCAGGTCTGGGGCAAGCTCGGCGACCAGTACGGCCGCAAGTACCTGTTCATGGCCTCGATCGTCATCTTCCTGATCGGCTCGGCGTTGTCCGGGCTATCCAGCAGCCTGACCCAGCTGATCGCGTTCCGCGCGCTGCAGGGCATCGGCGGCGGTGGCCTGCTCGTGCTGACCCAGGCCATCATCGGCGACGTCGTCCCGCCGCGCGAGCGAGGCAAGTACCAGGGCGCGTTCGGCGCCGTCTTCGGGGTCGCCAGCGTCATCGGCCCGCTGCTCGGCGGGTTCTTCGTGGACAACCTGTCCTGGCGGTGGGTGTTCTACATCAACCTGCCGATCGGCGCTATCGCGCTCGTCGTGATTACCATCGTGCTGCCGGCGACCTCGACCCGGCGCCATCACAAGATCGACTACCTGGGCGCCACGCTGCTGGCTGGCTTTGCCACCACCGTGGTCCTGGCCACCTCGTGGGGCGGCACTACCTACCCGTGGGGCTCGGCCGTGATCATCGGGCTGTTCGTCGCGTCCATCGTGCTCATCGCGGGCTGGTGGGTCTCCGCCCGGTACGCGGCCGAGCCGGTGCTGCCGCTGAGGCTGTTCTCCAACCCGGTATTCAGCGTGTGCGCGGCCATCAGCCTCGCGGCTGGCTTCGCGCTGTTCGGCTCGATCTCCTACCTGCCGCTGTTCCTGCAGGTGGTACACGGCGTCTCGCCCACCATCTCCGGCGTCTACCTGCTGCCGATGGTGGGCGGCCTGCTGATCACCTCGATCGGCAGCGGCCAGCTCATCGCCAAGACCGGCCGGTACAAGCTCTACCCGATCGTCGGCACGGCGGTGCTCTGCGTCGCGCTCTTCCTGCTGTCCCGGCTGGACGAGCACACCTCGACCGCGATCACGTCGGTCGATTTCTTCGTGTTCGGAATCTCCCTCGGGCTGATCATCCAGGTCCTCGTCATCGCCGTGCAGAACTCGGCCGACTACGCCGACCTGGGCGCCGCCACCTCCGGGGTGACGTTCTTCCGCAGCATCGGCGGCGCCTTCGGAGTATCGGTGTTCGGTGCCATCTTCTCCAACCGGCTGGCCGGCGAGCTGGCTTCGGCGCTGCGCGGCGTGACGCTGCCGCCCGGGCTCAAGATCGCGAACGCCGCGGCCGACCCCGAGTTGCTGAAGAAGCTGCCCGCCGCGATCCGGGCGGACGTGCAGCACGCGTATTCGCTGGCCTTGCACCCGGTGTTTCTGTTCGCCATTCCCATCGCACTGGTCGCATTCGTGCTCTCCTGGTTCCTGCGCGAGGTGCCGCTGCGCGCCACCAGCTCGGTCGGCATCGGCGAGGGGCTGGGCGCTGCCCCGCCGGCCCGCTCCTCGGTCGACGAGGTGGAGCGGTCGCTGGCCCGGCTGGGCGGCGCGGACCTGCGGCGGCGCGGCTACGAGCGGCTGACCGCGATGGCCGGTCTCGACCTGCCCGCCGGGAGCAGCTGGATCCTGACCCGCCTGGCCAAGCAGGGTCCGGTCGCGGGGGAAAAGCTGGCCCAGGAGGCCAACGTGACCACGGACTACGGCCGGCCCTACGTGGACCGGCTGGTCTCCGAGGGCATGGTCGTGCGCTCCAACGGGATGCTCGAGCTCACCGACTCCGGCCGCCAGGCCGCCGACCGGCTGTTCGCGGCCCGGCGCGAGGGGCTGCGTGAACTGCTCGCCGACTGGTCGCCCGAGGAATACGCCGAGCTGGGAGAACTGCTCACCAAGCTGTCCCGGGCCATGCTCGGTGAGGATGCCGATCGGCACCTCATCAGCGCCGAGCCGGCCGCCACCACCCCGCCCGCCGCCGCCACCCCGCCCGCCGACAGCTGACGAGGGTTCTTAAGCCCGGGGCTCCGGCTTCCGCGCCACCACCACGCAGTAATACGATTCGCCGGCGTTGGCCGGCACTTGGTCACCGGGGTCCGGCCGCCATCGCGGCGGCCAGGTCAGGCCGGGCTCGATCAGTTCCAGGCCCGAGACGAGCTTCATGACGGCGGCGCGGCTGCGGACGTGGGCCTGCTCGGTCGCGTCGTCGAAGAGCCGCTCCGCTTCGTTGACCTCGGCCACGGTATCCGGCGTGACGTGCGAGATCGCGACGTGGCTGCCGCCCGGGAACGGGTCGAGCAGCGCGGCGACGAGCCCGGCCGGGTCCGACTCATCGGAGACGAAGTGCAAGGTGGACAAGAACAAGAACGCCGTCGGCTCGCGGAAGTCGATCAGGCTTCGCAGCGCCGGGTCGTTCAGGATCTCATCCGGTTCCAGTAGGTCCTGCCCGATGATCGCGGCGTTGGGCACGTTGTGCAGCATGGACCGGGCGTGGGCCAGGACCACCGGGTTGTGGTCGACGTAGACCACCCTCGCCTGCGGGTCGGCGGCCTGGGCGATCTCGTGGGTGTTGCCGACGGTGGGCAGCCCGGCGCCGATGTCGACGATCTGCCGGATGCCAGCCTCGTTGATCAGGTAGCGGACCACCCGGCGCAGGAAGGCCCGGTTCCACTGCACCGCGAGCTGCACGTTGGGCAGCTGAGCGATCAGCGACTCGGCCACCGCCCGGTCCTCCGGGTAGTGGTCCTTGCCGCCCAGCAGGTAGTCATAGATACGCGCCGCGCTTGGGATGTCGGGCCTGAAGCTGGTCCGCCAGTCTCCGTCGTCAGTCACTGAGCCCCCCCAGGCCGTGGCCCCGCTCGCGCCCCAGACCTCGCCAGCATGCCGAGGGTATGAGACTCTGGCGGGGCGGCGCATCGCCCGGATGGTGTAGGCGATTGTGTATTTTTGGCCACCGGGGCGGGGGCGCGGCGCGCCCGCCAAGGTTCACGGTTTCCAGGCCACGCCTGCCTCGACGGTAAGGATCGGCGGCGAATAGATTTTGCCTATGACGGGTGAAGCGGGCCAGCCCGCGCCGGCTCGTCGGTTGGAACTCGTCAATGATCCGGCTGACGGGCTCGGGGCCCTGCTTGCCGCCGGGGCCCGCGCGCTCGAGGCCGATGGTGATCTGCGGGCCAGCCGGCGAAGCTTCGAGCGGGCCTATCAGCTCGCCGAGCGGGCTGGTGAGGTGCAAGCCATGGGCCTGGCCGCGCTGGGCCTGGCCGGGCTGTGGGTCTCCGAGCGCCGCACCGTCACCGGCGCGGTGCAGCTGGCGGCGCGGCTCGAGTACGTCCTGGCGCTGCTGGATCCGGACTCTTCGCTGGCGCGGCGCATCCGCACCCGGCTGGCGGGGGAGGCCGACTATGTCCAGGGCGGGCACGAGGCGATCCTGGCCGAGCTTGACGCCGCCCGCGCCGCGGCCGATCCGGAGCTCCTGGCCGAGGCCCTGAGCCTGGCTCATCACTGCCTGCTGGGCCCGGAGCACGTCCAGCGGCGCCGGGAACTGGCCGTCGAGCTGATCAAGGTCAGCTTCCGGACCCGGCGCCGCAGCGACTTGCTGATGGGGCTGCTGTGGCAGACGGTCGACGCTTATTCGGCCGGTGACCCGCACGCGGGACGGCACCTGGGTGAGCTACGCGATCAGCTTGAGCAGCAGAACCACCTAGCCGTCGCGTTCGTGGTCAGTGCTGTCGACGTGATGCTGGCCATCCGCGCGGGGCGTCTGGACGAGGCGGAATCCCTGGTCCGCGCGTGCGCCGCGAACGGCGCTGCGGCTGGCGACATCGACCATGAATGGTGGTCCGGCGCCCAGCTGGTGACGATTCGCTGGTACCAGGACCGTCTCGCCGAACTGCTCCCGGTCCTGCGCGACCGGGAGCACTCCCCGGACCTCAGCCCGGTCGACAACTCCGCGGTCGCCGCCCTGGCGGTCGCCGCGGCCCAGGGCGGGGACCGGCGGACGGCGGCCAGCTCGCTGCGGGCCCTGTGCGGCAGCGATCTTGCCGGGCTGCCGCGATCCAGCAGCTGGCTCGGCACGATGAACGGGATCGTGGAGACCGCCGCCCTGCTCGGCGACGCCGACGTGTCCGCCCGGGCCTCCGAGCTGCTCCGCCCGTACGCAGGCCTGCCGATGGTCGGCAGCCTCGCCGTTACCTGCTTCGGTTCGGTTCAGCACGCCCTTGGCGTCGCGTCCTTGACGTCTGGGCACCTGGACCAGGCCATCGATCAGCTGCGAGTCGCAGTCCAGCACAATCTCGCCCTAGCCCACTGGCCCGCGGTGGTGGCCTCCAGGCGGCGGCTGGCGCAGGCCTACCAGCGCCGCGGTCAGCCGGGAGACGCCCAGGCCGCGCGAGGTGAGCTGGAGACGGCCGCGAGCGAGGCGGTGGCGCTGGGCTTGCGCGATCTCGATGAGGGTGCTCGCGAGCCAGCTGGCCTGGTCGCGGAATGCCACCGGGTCGGCCGGAAGTGGCGTCTGGCCTGGCGAGAACGGAGCGTTCTGATGGAGGACAGCATCGGGATGACCCATCTGGCGGTGCTGCTCGCCAACCCGCGCCAGGAGATCCTGGCCGCCGAGCTGGCCGCCGGACTGTCCGCGCTCGGTGCCGCCGGCGAGGGCGGCTCGGCCCATCCCGTGCTG
>Ga0302229_10000729_pt1 | contig 25475 bp, 22 predicted proteins | sample II_Palsa_N1_3_FD_193518 | JGI IMG/M metagenome (GOLD analysis project Ga0302229, IMG submission 193518) | Peat permafrost microbial communities from Stordalen Mire near Abisko, Sweden - II_Palsa_N1_3 | ecosystem: Environmental > Terrestrial > Soil > Palsa > Peat permafrost | place: Sweden... | reverse complement strand
TGATTTCGGCTACGCGAAGGCGACGGGCGAGTCGATCCAGATGGTGCTGCCGAGGTCCGCATCGATGCCCGAGATGGAGCTCGAGTGGAAGGTGCCGGAGAAGTCCAACGCGATCGAGCGCGACCGGGCCCGCTCCTACCACCAGGCGTACTCGGCGCTGATCGGGCTGCACTGCCTCGAGCGGGCGCTGAAGGAGGTGCGCGCCGGGCGGACGAAGAGCTGGAACGAGTTCAAGGTGCCCGAGGAGGCTGTCAGCGTCGGCTTCCACGAAGCGGCGCGCGGCGTCCTCTCGCATCACATGGTGATTCGCGACGGCAAGATCGCCAACTACCAGCCGTATCCGCCGACGCCGTGGAATGCCAGCCCGCGGGACGTCTACGGAACCCCCGGTCCTTACGAGGACGCCGTGCAGAACACGCCGATCTTCGAGGAGAACGGGCCGGAGAACTTCAAGGGCGTCGACATCATGCGTGCCGTCCGCAGCTTCGACCCGTGCCTGCCCTGCGGAGTGCACATGTACACCGGCGGGGGTAAGGTGAGGAAGGTGGTCCACACTCCGACCGGACTGTGCTAGTGGTCGGTTCCGCAAGTACCGAAGGGGTCGCCAGGTGAGCAGCCAAGACGACCTACCCGATCAGCTCCTGCAACGGGTTCAGTCACTCAGCGAGGAGCTCGATCAGTTACCCGAATCCAGGGCACGCGAGCTCGCCGAGGAGCTCGTCGAGGCGATCGTCGCGATGTATGGCGACGGTCTGTCCCGGATCGTCGAGACGATCGAGCGCGCCCGCGAGGCGGGCGCGACGATCCTCGACGAGCTCGCGCAGGACGGCGCCGTCGCCAGCCTGCTGCTGATCCACGACCTGTACCCCGTGCCGCTGTATGAGCGGGTGCTCGAGGCGCTCGACACCGTGCGCCCCTACATGGAGTCCCACGGTGGCAACGTCGAGCTTTTGGACGTCGAGGACGGGGTCGCGAGACTTGCGCTCAGGGGAAGCTGCAACGGGTGCGCGGCGTCGCAGGCGACGCTCGAGCTGGCGATCAAGCAGGCGCTCGAGGAGCACGCACCTGACCTCGCCGGACTCGAGGTCGGCGGCGTCGTGCCGGAGCCGGACCGTCGCCTTTCCGGTGCCTTCGAGCTGCCGGTGCTGCACGCGGCGCCGGGGCCGTGCCTGCCGTGAGCCGGCTCAACGACCTCACCGCCGGCCGCCGGCGTCAGGCCGGGCTCGCGCGCATGCGCTCGTTCGCGCAAGCGACCACGGTGGAGTCAGACCGGCGGCGAGCGCCGTCGGTCGAGCGCTGCGACCTCTGCCACACGACGATCCCCGATGATCACCGTCATCTGCTGCACCTCGAGGAGCGGCGGATCGTGTGCGCGTGCGAGGCGTGCTGGGCGCTGCGCTCGGGCGACGCCGAGTTCCGCCCGACCGGGATGCGGACGCTGTGGCTACAACGCTTCGACTGCCCCGCCGAGACGTGGGCCGCGTTCCAGATCCCGATCGGGCTGGCGTTCTTCATGCGCTCGACCGTGACCGGAGGCGTCGTCGCGTTCTATCCGAGTCCGGCGGGCGCGACCGAGTCGGAGCTGAGCCTCGACGCCTGGGAGGCGCTGGTCGAGCGCAACCAGGTGCTCGAGAACCTCGATCCCGATGCGGAGGCGCTCGTCGTCAACCGCACCGCCGAGCCCCACCAGCACGTGATCGCTCCGATCGACGACTGCTACGCGCTCGTCGGTCTGATCAAGTCGCGCTGGGAGGGCATCTCCGGTGGCGCGGCGCTGCGCGAGGCGGTTCCCACCTTCTTCGAGGCGATGCGGGCCCGTGCAGCGGTGGTGCAATGAGCGTCGCCGCGGACGCACGGGAACCGGCGGCGGCCCCGCAGGCCGCCGCCGCGACGATCCCCGCCCCGCAGTTTGCGGTCACCGGCGCCGCCCACCTCGCCTACGCCGCCGCACCGACGATGGTGTTCACGGCCGGCGTGAGCGACGACACGGGGATCGAGATTCAGTCGCTGTCCCTGTCGGTCCAGGTGATGATCGATCCGGCCCGTCGCGGCTACGACCCGGCCACGCGCGAGCGGCTGGCCGAGCTGTTCGGGCCGCCCGCGAGCTGGACGCCGTCGACCCAGGGCCTGAGCTGGGCGCGCGTCGGCACAGCCGTTCCGAGCTTCACCGGCGAGACGGCGTTTGCGCTCGAGCTGCCGTGCACCTACGACCTCGAGGTCGCGGCGGCCAAGTACTTCTACGCGCTCGAGGACGGCGTCGTCCCGCTCAGCTTTCACTTCTACGGGACGATCTTCTACACGGGCGCCGAGGGCCGGCTGCAGATGACCCCGGTCCCGTGGAGCTCGAGCGCGCAGTTCGGGATGCCGGTCGCCGCCTGGCGCGCGATGATCGACGAGCACTACCCGGGCGGTGGCTGGATCCGGCTCGCGCCGGACACGCTCGCGGCGCTCAACGCCCGGCGCGCGCTGCGTGGGCTCACGTTCGACCACTGCCTCAGGGAGCTGCTCGATGAGCGCTGAGAAGCTGGTCGACTCGCTGCTCTACGAGGGCTATGCGCTGTATCCGTACACGCCGGGGGCGACCAAGAACGCGACGCCGACCCCGTTCGGGATCGTCTACCCGCCGGCCTACGCAGCCGAGTGCGAGGGGGCGCAGGACCATCTACGGCTCGAGTGCGAGGTTGCGGCCGCAGGGCCGCTGCGCGCGACGATCCGCTACCTCGAGCCGACCGGCGATCGCCACCAGGCGGCCGAGCAGCGGGTCGAGCTCGGCCCGGTGCAGGCCGGGGGCCGGACGACCAGGACGGTCTCGAACGCACGATTCGCGCTCCGCTACGGCGAGGACGGAATCGTTCGTTGCTGCGTGCACAACACGGCCGAGGTCGAGCGCGGGCTCGATCGCGCCCGCGCGCTGACGCACTCGCTGATCTCGGTGCACATCGTCGTCCGCCTTGGCGGCGGGCGCTTCCGCTCGCCGCTCGAATCGCAGTGCGCGAGCGTCAACATCTGGCCGGCGCTCGCGACGCCGAACGACGACGCGATCCTCGGCGCACCGATCGTGCTGCCCGACCATCCGCAGCTCGCGCCGCGCAGTTACGGCAACCTGTTCGACAACACCGAGATCGAAGAGGCGCTCGTCCTGCACGTGCACTCGCTGACGGAGTTCGAGCGCGAGGCGATCACCGACCCGGCGGTCAAGGAGATGCTCGACCGCGCGCTCGCGCTCGGGCCGGACGAGATCATCTCGCTGCACGGCGGGCTCGGACCCGCCGACAACAACCCGGGCGAGGAGCGCGTGACCGTCGACGGGGTTACCTACGAGAAGGGCGCAAGGCTGCTGCTCAAGCCCGGAACCGAGCGCGACGTCTACGACCGCATGCTCGACGGGCGCTCGGCGACGCTCGAGCGCATCTACGTCGACTACGACGACCGGGTGCATCTCGCCGTGACCGTCGACGACGACCCGGGTCAGCAGCTGATGCGCGAGACCGGCAGATATCTGTTCTTCTTCCCAGGCGAGGTGCAACCGCTATGACCGACACGATTTCGCGCGTGAAGCAGATCCTCGTTGCCGGGGTCGGCAACGCTTGGCTCCGCGACGACGGCTTCGGCGGCGAGGTCGCCAAGCTGCTGGCCGAGCGCCAGTTGCCGGACGGGGTCGCCGTGATGGACTTCGGCGCGGGCGGGCTCGACCTCGCCTACGAGGTGATGCGCGGCTACGACGCTCTGATCATGATCGACTCAAGCAGGCAGGGCGAGGCCCCCGGCACGCTGTACGTGATGGAGCCCGACGAGGCCGACGTCGACGGGTCGATCGAGGACGGTCAGCTGCTCAACCCGCACGCGATGGACCCGCAGACGGTGCTGCGGTTCGTCAAGTACGTTGGCGGCTGGCCCGGTCGCGTGCTCGTGATCGCCTGCGAGCCGGAGACGGTCGAGGACGTCGGGCTCGGGCTCAGCGCCGTCGTCTCCGAAGCGGTCGGACGCGCCGCCGAGCTGGTGCTCGAGACGATCCGGGAACTGCGGGATGCATGAGCTGTCGGTCGCGGGCGCGGTCCTCGACACGGCCATCCGCCACGCCGGCGAACGGCCCGTCGACGTCGTCGCGCTGCGCGTCGGCAGCCTCCGTCAGGTCGTTCCCGACTCGCTGCGGTTCTATTGGGAGATCGTCGCTCGGGACACGATCTGCGACGGCGCCCGCTTGGAGTTGACCGAGGTCGCGGCGCGGCTGCGGTGCGAGGGGTGCGGGTACGAGTGGGAGCCGGACATCCCGGCGTTCCGCTGCCCCACCTGCGCGCGCAGCGAGGTCACGGTCGCCGCCGGCGGGGAGCTGGAGGTCGAGTACATCGAGGTCAGGGAGCACGCACATGCATAGGACCAGGATCAGGATCGTCGAGGATGCCCTCGACGCCAACAACACGATCGCGCGCGCGAACCGCGACGACTTCGACCGGCACGGCGTGACTGTCATCAACCTGATGAGCGCCCCGGGCGCGGGCAAGACGGCGCTGCTCGAGCGAGCGCTCGCGCAGCGCCCCGCGGACGTGCGGATCGGCGTGCTCGAGGGCGATGTCCAGGGCTCCTACGACTCCGACCGGCTCGCGAGCTACCACGTCCCGATCGTCCAGCTCAACACCGACTCGGGATTCGGCGGCGAGTGCCATCTCGACGCGAACATGGTGCGCTCGGCGCTCGGATCGCTCCCGCTCGACGAGCTCGACCTGCTCGTCATCGAGAACGTCGGGAACCTCGTCTGCCCGGCCGAGTTCAGGGTGGGCGAGGACGCCCGCGCGATGGTCTGCTCGGTGACCGAGGGTGAGGACAAGCCGCTCAAATACCCGCTGATGTTCCGCAGTTGCGAGCTCGTGGTCGTCAACAAGCTCGACCTGCTGCCGCACCTCGACTTCGACCTCGATCGCCTGCTGTACAACATCGATGCGGTCAATCCGGGCGTCGAGCGGATCCTCGTCAGCGCCCGCACCGGCGAGGGCGTCGAGCAATGGACCAGGTGGCTGCTCGGCGCCGCGCTCCGGGCCGCTGCGGTATGAGCGCACTCGCGCAAGGCGCCGCGGTCCGCGACCGCGCGTCGGCGAGCGAGGCGTACTTCCCGCCCGCCGCGGACCGCCTTGCGCGGCTGTGCTACGCGATGTCGGAGCGGTTCCTCGCTGGTGGGCGGCTGCTGGCACTGGGCTTCGGGCCCCACGCGTGCTCGGATGCGCGGCACGTCGCCGTCGAGTTCGTCCACCCAGTGATCGTCGGCAAGCGGGCGCTGCCGGCGCTCGCGGTGACCCGGTGCAGCGAGCTCGAGCTGCTCGCGGAGCCGCCCGACACAGTGATGGCGTTCGGCGAGCCCGGAGGCGAGCCGGGGCTCGCCGCGGCCCTCGCGCGCGCGCGCGAGCGCGGCTGCCTGACGGTCGCCTTCGCCCAGCTCGGGGCAGAGTGGACGTTCGAGCCCCCGGCCGAGGATCCGTTCATCCGCCAGGAGCTGGTCGAGACGGCCTACCACGTGCTGTGGGAGCTCGTGCACGTGTTTTTCGAGCACCGCGGTCGCCACGAGCAGACCGCCGGCGCGGCGAGCTTCCTGTACCCGTTCCTGGCCGGTGGCGAGTACGACCGCGAGGCGGTGATCGCCGACGTCCGCGAGTCGGTGCTGATGAAGGCCGAGGAGGTTCAGCGGCTGCGTGAGCGCACCGTCTGCGACAGCGCTGCGGAGCTCGACGGCGCGGCGGACGCGCTGCGCCGCAGCTTCGCCGCCGGCGGGCGCGTGCTGGCGCTCGGAAACGGCGGCTCGGCGACCGACGCGATCGACGTCGTCGCCGACCTGATCGCCAATGGCCACGCGGCGATCGACCTGACCGCCGACCCGGCGATCATCACCGCGATCGCCAACGACATCGGGCCGGCGTCGGTCTTCGCACGGCAGCTGATCGCCTATGGCCGCGCGGGCGACGTGCTGATCGCGCTGTCCACGAGCGGCAACTCGCTGAGCGTGATCGACGGGCTCGCCGAGGCGCGGCGACGGCGCCTGGAGACGATCGCGTTCGTCGGCTATGACGGCGGCCGCGTCGCCGGCGAGGGGCTCGCCGATCACGTCGTCGTGACGCCGTCGCAGCACATCCCGCGGATCCAGGAGGCGCAGGCGACCGCGTACCACGTGCTGCTCGAGCTTGCAGGTTGCAGCGGTCTCAGTTCAACCACGGGCGGTTCGGAGCCGCCCACGTCGAGTGGAGGAGCTCACACATGAACAACGGAAAGAACATGCAGATTCTGGGCGCGATCGCCGGGCTCGCCGCCACCGAGCGGCAGCTGCGGGAGGTCAAGGGCTTGGTCGACCGCAGTCTCGAGAGCGCGCAGCGCTTCTGGTTCGTGCTGCCCCTCGTGGCCGCCGGTTGGATGTTCGTGGTGTCCGACGACGAGCGCTTCGCGTTGCTCGAACAGGCGGCCGATCAGCTGCTCGACCGGTTCCCGGTGCTGGAGCCGCTCGAGCGGCTGATCACCGCCTGACAGATCGGTGGCCACCCACGCCCCGCCGCCGAACCCGCGCGTCCGCACCCGCGCGCGCGTCGAGGGCACGGTCCAGGGCGTCGGCTTCCGCCCATTCGTGTACCGGCTCGCGCACGAGCTCGGGCTGACGGGACACGTCCTCAACGACGAGCGTGGCGTGCTGCTCGAGGTCGAGGGCGAGCCTTCCGCGATCGAGCGCTTCATGGTTCGCCTGTCGGGCGACGCACCGCCGCTGGCGGTGATCGAGAGCGTCCGCGCGCAAGCCGTCGCGCCGACCGGCGAGGCCGCTTTTCGGATCCTCGAGAGCACGCGTGCCGGCACGCCCGACGCGCCCGTGACGCCCGACAGCGCGACCTGCGATGACTGCCTCGCCGAGCTGCTCGACCCGGCCGACCGCCGCCACCGCTACCCGTTCATCAACTGCACCAACTGCGGGCCGCGCTTCACGATCGTCCGCGACGTCCCGTACGACCGGGCGCAGACGACGATGGCGCCGTTCGCGATGTGTGAGGCCTGCGCCCGCGAGTACCACGATCCGGCCGACCGGCGCTTCCATGCGCAGCCGAACGCGTGCCCGCGTTGCGGCCCGCGCGTGTGGCTGCACGGGATCGAGTGCGCTGAGGCGATCGGCGAGCTCGCCGATCGCCTGCGGGCGGGCGCGATCGCGGCGATCAAGGGGATTGGCGGCTTTCACCTGGCGTGCGACGCCGCCAACGAGCGGGCGGTCGCCGCCCTGCGGGCGCGCAAGCACCGCGAGGACAAGCCGTTTGCGCTGATGGTGCCGTGCGTCGCCGCCGCCCGCCGGCTGGTCGAGCTCGACGCCGTCTCCGAGCGGCAGTTGCGCTCCCCGGCGCGACCGATCGTGCTCGCGGCGCCAATGCCCGTGATGGCAGTCGCGCCGTCCGTCGCGCCGCGCTCGCCGGAGCTCGGCGTGATGCTCCCCTATTCGCCGCTTCACCATCTGCTGCTGAGCGACTTCGGCGGGCCGCTCGTGATGACCAGCGGCAACCTGTCCGACGAGCCGATTGCGTTCAAGGACGAGGATGCGCTGCGGCGGCTCGCGCCGATCGCCGATGCATTCCTGCTGCACGACCGCGAGATCCACGCCCGGACCGACGACTCGGTCGTGCGGGCGGGGGCGATCGTACGCCGCTCGCGCGGCTACGTGCCGGCGCGAATCGGCCTGCCCGTCCCGGCGCGCCGGCCGCTGCTCGCGTGCGGCGCCGAGCAAAAGAACACGTTCTGCCTGGCCCGGGAGCGTCACGCGTGGGTCTCGCACCACATCGGCGACCTCGGCTACTACCCCGCGCTGACCGCCTTCCGGGATGGCATCAAGCACTTCGAGCGGCTGTTCGCGGTCGAGCCCGAGCTCGTCGCGCACGACCTGCACCCGGACTACGGTGCCACCAGGTACGCCGTCGAGCGCGCGGGCGTCGAGCTGATCGGCGTCCAGCACCACCATGCCCATCTGGCGGCCTGCCTCGCCGAGCACGGCCTCACGGGCCCGGTGATCGGCGCGATCTTCGACGGCACCGGCTACGGGCTCGACGGGACCATCTGGGGGGGCGAGCTCCTCGTCGGGGACCTCGAGGGCTTCAGCCGTGAGGGCCACCTGTGGCCGGTCCGCCTCCCGGGCGGCGAGCGCGCGGTCCGCGAGCCCTGGCGGATGGCGTGCGCCTGGCTGCTCGCCACCGGCATGCGCGAGCCCCCGCCTCCGCTCGCTCGGCTCGTCGAGGAGTCGGCGTGGACGGCGGTGGCGAGGCTCGCCGCCGGCGCCGCAAGCGGCGGCTCCGGATCTGGCGCCGCGCCGATCACGAGCAGCGCCGGTCGCCTGTTCGACGCGGTCGCGGCGCTGTGCGGGATTCGGCCGACGGTCAACTACGAGGGGCAGGCGGCGGTGGAGCTCGAGGCGAGCGCCGACGTCCACGAGCACGGCTCCTACCCGCTGCCGGTCGTGACGTCGGCTCGCCCGCTGCTGCTCGACGCGCGCGAGACGATCAGGGCCGTCGTCGGGGACTTGGAAAGGGCCGTTCCGGTCCCGCTGATCGCCGCCCGCTTCCACAACGGCCTCGCCGCGGCGACCGTCGCCGCATGCGTCGAGCTCGCCGGCGGCCATCGGCTGTCGACCGTCGTGCTGTCCGGCGGGTCCTTCCAGAACCGGCTGCTGAGCGAGCGCATCAGCGCGGGCCTGCGCGGCGCCGGCCTGCGCGTCCTGACCGCTGAGCGGCTCCCGTCCAACGACGGTGGGATCTCCTACGGCCAGGCGGCGGTGGCGGCGGCCCGAACGGCGTGACGGGCGCCACTCCGCCTACGGCAGGCTCTCGAGCAGCCGTTCGCGCGGGAGACCGATAGTGCCCGCCGTCAGGCCGCGGCGGGCGGATCGACCTCGATCCGAGCGAACGTCACCTGCACGGTCGCCGTGATCGCCTTCGGGCCCCCACCGGCAGGGGAGAAGTCGACCTCGCCCGTGCCCGAGCACGGGACCGTCAGCGTCGTCGGAATCGGGAGCGGGTCGTCGTAGCGCCGGAACGTCCCGAGCGGCGCCGCCACCGTGATCGTGCCGAACGAGTAGATCAGCGTCGCGCCGACGCGGTGCGCATCGCCGGTGAAACCGATCTGGGGCGGGAGCTCGGGCGGCGGCGCCAGGTAGCTGACCTCGGCCGACTGGTTCGGGAGTGGCGTCCCGGTGCTGCTGCCCGCCACGCAGGCGACGGCGATCGCCGGGCTCGCCGTGGTCGAGCTGGCGTTGACCTGGGCCAGGAAGTACTCGTCCGGGCCGATCACCCGCGGCGCTGCCGTGGCGGCCGCGGCACCGCCGAGCGTGGCGGCTGCACTGACCAAGGCGATGAGCGCAAGTCGGCGCATATTCCCTCCCTACGATCGAGATGTCTGGCCGCGACTAGATTGTCGCGCTCGCGCGACGGCCCGTCCAGCGGGTCACCGAATCGTCACGAATCTCACAGCAGCTCGGCGATCAACGCGGCTGCGCGCGTGGCGCCGCCGGGCTCGACCGGGCGGAAGCCGACCTCGCGACCGATCTCCTCGGCGATCGCCGCCGCGATCACCTCGGGCGGCGACGCATCGAAGTCCATCCGCCGCCCGGCGCCGTAGCGGTCGAGGCGGTGGGCGACATGGAAGTTCTGCTCGAAATGGTTGCGCAGGGGGAAGTAGAGGAACGGCCGGCGGCTGGCGGTCAGCTCCATCGTCGTCGTCAATCCGCCCTGCACGACCGCCAGATCGCATGCGGCGAGATGCAGGTACAGGTCGCGGACGTAGCCGCGGAGCTCGAGACCGTCGTGAGAGGGCAGCGTTGCCGGATCGATCCGCGGACCGGCGACAGCCACCATCCTCAGGTCCGGAACCAGATGCTTTGCCTCCGGGAAGCTCGCGATCACCCGGCCGAGCAGGTCGCCTCCGACGCCGGAGCCGCCCACGGCGACCACACACACCTGTTCGTCGGGGCGGTAACCGAGCCGCGCACGCAGCGCGGCGCGGTCGGCCAGATCGTCGGGATCAAAGCCGGTGATGTACCCGCTGAAGCGGTAGTGCCGCTCGGTCCAGTCGCGGATCGCAGGGAGACCGGGTCCGAACGTGCCCGGGACGATGTCGTCGGGATCCCCGACGAAGATCGACCGGTCGCGGACCCGCGGGTAGCGGGCGATGTGCTCGAGCATCTCGGCGTTGTAGTCGGCGGTCAGCGCAGCCTCGCGCGAGCCGCCCTGGGGCATCGGCAGGAACCCGACGAAGTCGGTCAGCCAGGCGAACGCGGCGCTCTTGAGCTCCGGGTTCTCGTGCAGGAAGTGGTCGAGGTCCCATGCCTCGTCGCCGATCCACAGGTCGTAGTGGTCGTCGCCGATGACGTCGTGGAAGACCATGAAGTTCGACAGCAGGATCTCGTCCATCCGCCGCAGCGCCTCGAAGCAGGGCAGCTCGTGCCCGTCGGTGGCCTCGGCCTGGAAGTGGGCCGACTCGCTGGCGAGCTGCGCGCTGGCCGGATGGATCCGCTCGCCGGCCGCCTCGAGCACGCGCGTGACCGGATCCTGGGCGAGCCAGTCGATCTCCAGGTCCGGAACAACGCGGCGCAGCTCGCGAGCGATCGCGAGATCGCGGCGGGCGTGCCCGAGCCCGATCGGCGAGGAGATGTAGAGCGCTCGGCGACCGCGTGAACGCGCCCGCGGCCATCGGGCCGCGGGCGGCGCCGGACAGAGGAAGTCGCGCAGCAGCAGGTTGACCCTGACGGGGTCGCTGGCGACGGGCAGGTGATCGCCCCCCTCGATCGTCACCAGGCGCCCGCCTGTTGCCTGCGCCAGCGCCGCTCCCTGGCCGTGGGAGCGAACCCTGTCCTCGTCGCCGTGGATCACGAGCGTCGGGCAGCGCACCAGCGCACACCGCTCGCGCCAGCGCTCGGTCCCGCCGAGCGCGATCCCGCGGGTCGCGTCGCCGAGCGCCTCCGGCGTCGTCTCGTGTGCCCATCCGATCGTGTCCTCGGTCGGCTTGGTCATGTGCGCCTCGTTCAGGCACTTGCCGACGAAGAACTCGAGGAACTCGTCGTAGGCGCGCAGCCAGTAGTAGGTGTTGTACTTGGCCCAGCCCTCGTCGGTGTCGAGCGGCTCGTCGAGCGCGTAGCCCTGCCGCTCGGGCAATTGGGGGGCGAGCGACACCGCCGGCGCGATGTACGCCACACGCTCGACGCGGTCAGGATGCTCGGCGGCGAGCACCGTCGCCCACAGCGCGCCGCACGACAGGCCGACGAGCGCCGCGCGCTCGGTGCCGGTCGCGTCCATGACCGCCAGCGCGTCGGCTGCGAACTCGTCGACCGCGTACGCCTCGGCCCCGGCCGGCCGGTCGGAGCGGCCGTTACCGCGCCCGTCGAACGTGAGCACGCGGCAGTGCCGAGCCAGGTACGGGATCTGGGCCTTCCAGAAGCGTGAGTGGACGAGTGACCAGGTCGGCAGCAGCAGGACGGTCGGCTCGCCGTCCCCGTAGCGCTCCCAGAAGATCCGGACGCCGTCGCGTTCGAGGAAGCCATCCTCGTCCGGGTACCGGGCGCGGGTCTGCTCCTGAGCTCGTGCGGATCGGTCGACTTCGGTGGTCATTTTCAGGTCCTTGGCTTCTGGCTGGGTCACGGAGATCGTCTCACCCCCGCGGCGGTGCCCGCAAGCGCTGCGGTCGTGCGGGCACCGGCGGGTGGGCGGATGGGGCCCCTAGATTCGCGCCTCGTACACGAGGTTGAACGGGGTCTCGGCGGCACGGCGGAAGCGAGCGAGGCCGCCCGCCGTGACCACGTCGCGGATCCGCGCCTCACCCGCTTGGGCGCCGAGCGCGAGCCCGACTTCCTGCGACAGCGAGGCCGGGGTGCACAGCAGGGTCGAGAACCCGTAGAACGCGCGTCCAATCGGATTGAAGTTGTCCTCGACCCGGTCGCCGGCGTTCGGCTCGACGATCATCCACGTCCCGTCCGGCTTCAGCGTGCTGCGCACGTGCCGGGCCGCGCCGACCGGATCGCCCATGTCGTGGAGGCAGTCGAACATCGTCACGAGGTCGTAGCCCTGACCGGCATATGCCGCGGCACTGGCGACCTCGAACCGCACGCGATCGCCGACGCCGGCCTGCTCCGCCCGTGATCGCGCGGTCTCGATCGAGCCGGCGTGGTAGTCAGAGCCGACGAACTGCGAGTGCGGAAAAGCCGTGGCCATCAGGATGGTCGACGCGCCATGCCCGCAGCCGACGTCGGCCACGAGCGCGCCGCGCTCGAGCTTCTCGACGACGCCCTCGAGCGAGGGCAGCCAGTCCGCAACCAGGTGGGCGTTGTAGCCCGGCCGGAAGAAGCGCTCGCACCCTTCGTGGACGTCGTGGACGTGCTGATGCCAGCCGAACCCATCACCGCTGCGGAGAGCCTCGGTGATCTTCGGCGAGTCGAGCACCGACCCGATCGCGGTCTGGAACAGGCCGGGCAGGAAGGCCGGGCTGCCCGGATCGGTCAGCGCGACCGTCTGCTCGGGTGGCAACGTGTAGCGGCCGGTGTCGGGGTCATAGGTGACGTAGCCACCGGCTGCCTGCGCGTTCAGCCATTCGCGCACGTAGCGCTCCGACGTGCCCGTGCGATCGGCGAGCTCGGCCGGGGTGAGCCCGCCTGATCCGGCGAGCGCTCGATAGAGGCCGAGCTTGTCGCCCATCACGACAAGCGCCGCGCCCAGCGTGGCGCCGACCTCGTCGACGGCGCGGAAGACGAACTGCATCAGCTTGTCGGTGTCGACCTCGACGCCCTGCTCGATTGTGCTCATGGTGTCCCTCCTGTGGTTGACTGCGGCGAGGCTAAGCTCGAAGGGCTGCCGTTCGCTTCCGGGGGGGCACCTAGTCTGTTTCACCCGGGCCCCCGGCCAAACCTAGAATCTGCGGATGCTGGTCGGTCGCAAGCGAGAGCGCCGCGCGATCGAAGAGGCGCTCGCGGGAGCGCGCGCGGGGTCGAGCGCGGTGCTCGTGCTCGTGGGCGAGCCGGGGATCGGCAAGAGCGCGTTGCTCGACCACGCGGCGGCGCGGGCCGACCGGATGCAGGTGCTGCGAGCGCGAGGGATCGAGTCCGAGGCCCAGATCCCGTTCGCCTCTCTGTTCGAGTTGATCCGGCCGGCGCTCACTGTCCTCGAGCGAATCCCACAGCCCCAGGTGGCGGCGCTCGAGGCGGCGCTCGCCCTGCGGCCGGGGCCGGCACAAGATCGGTTCGCCGTTGGCGCCGCGACCCTGAGCCTGCTTGCCGCCTACGCTGAGCAGGCGCCGGTGGCCGTCCTGATCGATGACGCACAGTGGCTCGACCATCCGAGCGCGCAGGCGCTGCTGTTCGCGTGCCGCCGCCTGCTCGCCGACCGCGTTGCCGTCCTGATCGCCGCGCGTGAAGGTGAACCGTCGGTCCTGGCTGGCGCCGACCTGCCGACGCTGTCGCTCGCGGGCTTGACGAGCGAGGAGGCAGGTCAGCTGCTGGGCCGGGTCCGGCGCGAGACCGCGGAGCGCCTGCACGCGGCGACCGGCGGTAACCCGCTGGCAATGCTGGAGCTCGCCGCCGAGGCCGACGACCTCGCACTCACACCGGCCGGCATTGCCCTGCAGGTTCCAGCGACGATCTCCGAGGCCTACACGCGGCGCGCCGAGCAACTCGATCCGGCGAGCCGCCGAGTGCTGCTGCTAGCCGCCGCCAGTGACACCGGCGACGTTCGCACACTGGAGCTCGCCGCCGCCAAGCTCGACGTCGATCTGTCCGCACTCGCCGGCGCCGAACGCGCTGGTCTCGCCTCGCTCCACGCCGGGCGGGTCGAGTTCCGGCACGTACTGGTGCGTTCGGCGATCTACGCGCGCGCCACGACCGAGGAGCGGCGCGAGGTCCATCGTGCGCTTGCATCCGTCCTGCCAGACCGTGATGTCGATCGCCGCGCGTGGCATCTCGCCGCTGCCGCGATCGGCACCGATGACGCCGCTGCCGCGGCGCTGGAGCAGGCCGGTGCGCGAGCCCGGGACCGCAGCGCCTACGCCACAGCCGCGGGCGCCTTCGAGCGCGCAGGGCGCCTGGCCACCGAGGTGGAGCGGCGGGCTCGCCTGCTGTGCGACTCGGCCGAGGCGGCCTGGCTGGGCGGACTGCCCGAGCGGGCGCGGATACTGCTCGACGAGGCGCGGAGCCAGACCCACGATCCGGCGCTGACGACGAGGGTCGCCCACCTCGCCGGCTACCACGCGATCCGCGACGGCCGCGTCACTGAGGGGTACGCGATCCTGGCCGCGGCGGCTGACCGCGCCGATCCCGAGCAGGCGGTCGTGATGCTGTGCGAGGCTTGCGTCGCCTGCTTCTACACCGGCGACGTGAGCCTGATGATCGCGACGGCGCGGCGGGCGGTCGAGTGGCTCCCGGAGCACGCCTCCGCGCGGGCCAGGTTCATGGCCACGATGGCCGCCGGAATGGCGTCGGTCCTCGGCGGTCATGCCGACGCAGGCGCGCGTTCGCTCCACGACGCGGTCGGAATCGCCGAGAGCGCACTCGGCGTTCGCGATGACCCGCGCCTGCTGCCCTGGCTCGTGCTGGCACCGCTGTGGCTGCGCGAGTCGGCGGCGGGTCGCTCGCTCGTCGAGCGCGCGATCGAGGGCGCGCGGGCGGACGCGGCCGTCGGAGCGCTTCCGTACCTGCTCGTCCTTGTTGCCCGCGATCAGGCGACGAGCGATCGCGCCACGGTCGCCGACGCCACCTATCACGAGGCGATCGAGCTGGCGCGCGAAACCGGGCAGCGGCTCCCGCTCGCGTTCGGGGTCGCTGGGCTCGCCTGGTTGCAGGCCCGCCGGGGCCGGGAGGCGGAATGCCGCGCGCATGCCGCCGAGGCACTCGAGCTCGCGCGCGCGTTGGGTCTCGGCCTGCTCGAGATCTGGGCCACGGCGGCGCTCGGCGAGCTGGAGCTGGGGCTCGGAGCCGCCGAGGCGGCCGCCGCGCAGTTCGAGCGCCAGCAGCAGCTGATCCACCGGCTCGGCGTCACCGATCCCGACCTGTCGCCCGCGCCCGAACTGATCGAGAGCTACGTGCGCCTCGGCCGCACCCGGGAGGCCGAGCAGCTGGCGCGCGCTTTCGACGCCGTGGCTCGCGACAAGGGGCAGCCATGGTCGCTTGCGCGGTCGCGCCGCGGGTTTGGTCTGGTCGCAGCCGAGGCGGAATTCGAGCCGTCGTTCCAGCAGGCGATCGAGCTGCACGAGCGGACGCCTGACCGGTTCGAGTCGGCTCGAACCCGCCTCGCCTACGGCGAGCGCCTGCGGCGGGCGCGCAACCGGGTGCGGGCTCGCGAGCAGCTGCGCGCCGCCCTGGAGACGTTCGAGCGGCTCGACTCCCCGACCTGGGCCGAACGGGCTCGAGCCGAGCTCGCCGCCACCGGCGAGACCGTTCGCCGGCGCGACCCGAGCTCGGTCGAGGAGCTGACCCCGCAGGAGCTCCAGATCGCGATGTTGCTGTCGGCGGGCAGGACCACGCGGGAAGCGGCCGCGGCTGTGTTTCTCAGTCCGAAGACCGTCGAGTACCACCTGCGGCACGTGTACCTCAAGCTCGGCATCAACTCTCGCGGCGAGCTGGCTCGAGCGCTGGAGGTGGCACAGGACGCGTCTCGCTCGAGCCCATAACGCGCTCGCCCGCGCATAGCCAACCGCTCACGCGTCGGCCGGAGCACTACCGTGCTCCGGGATGGAGACGAGCCACCGCGAGCGCGTCGCGGCGATGTTGAGCGACGCTTCACGCGAGCACCGAACCCTGCTCGAGCGCCTGCCGGCTGAGATCGCGGCTTCGCTGCCCGTCGACGCGCAGGGCCTGACACACGCGATCGACCACCTCGCGACCGTGGCGGGCCTGTCCCCGTCCGAGCGGCGGGCGATGCTCGCTCCACACGCGGGCAACCCCGCCGTCCTGCACGCTCGGGTGTTCGGAGCGGCATCGCCGCTCGCGCCGGCGACCGTGATCGGCGCGTTCGTCGACGGCGCTCGTGTCCGCGCCGAGGCGCTCGCGTCGCTCGCCGACACCATCGGCGGCGAGCCGCTCGGAACTGAGATCCGCGCCCTGCTGGTCGAATACCCGCCACCAGGCGACGCCGGCGCCGAGGCCGTCAGCCAGCTACGCGCGACCTACGCGGCCCAGGAGCGTGCGGCGTTGACGATCGCGGCCGCGCTCGACGCCGACGCAGCCGACTGATCATCCGTAGGATCCCGTCAATGAGCGATGCAGACGCGATTCGCGCCGCGATCGAAGGGCGGCTCCGGGAGCTGGCCGACGAGGAGCAGGCGCTGCGCGCCGCGCGCGCAAAGCTGGTCGGCGAGCTCGCTCCCGACACGAGCAACGGTGGCGCCCCACCCCCCGAGCGCGAGCTCCGCCGTCCCGCGCGCCGCCGACCGGCCCGCGCCAGGCCTCGGCGGGACACCCAACCGCTTGCGCCGGCGGCGCTCGAACGCCCGCTGACCGACGACGAGCGGATCGCGGCCCGTGCGGCCGAGCTCGAGGCTCAGCTGGCGAAGATCGCCGCCCAGCGGTCCGCACCGCCGCCCGCCGGCACTTGAGCACGTCCTCGCGGCTGCACCGTCTCTCTGAGTCGATTTGGCACCGGGGTCGCTTCACCGGGCGCCGGTTTCCGCCGATCACTCAATCAGACGATGCTGCGAACTTCCCGAATCATGGCCTACACCGCCGCCGCCATGTACGGCGTAGTGCTGGTCGGCGCCGTGATCGAGCAGTTCCTGCCGGGCGATCCGCCGTTCTCGCTTCTGCCGGTGATCGTCGTTGGCGTGCTGTTCGGCGTGACCTTCATCGCCGGGCCGCGGCTGAAGCCGTGGATGCTGATTCCGCTGGGTCCGCTGGGAGTCGCGCTCAACGGCTACGCGCTCGCGACCGCGCCTTACCCCGGCGACGGCGCCGCGCTCTACCTGCTGCCGGTCGTCTGGACCTCGCTGTTCTGCGGGCGCCGAGGGGCGATCGGGATCGTCGCCTGGGTCGGTGTCGTCCACGCGATTGTGTTGCTGGAGCTCCCGGCCGCGGTCTCCTATCCGGGACGCTGGGTCGACGTGATGATGTCGGTCGTGGCGGTCGCAGTCGTCGTCGATGCGCTCGAGCACCGCAACCGGCGGCTGCTCGATCAGCTGCTCGCGGACGCTCGCACGGACGCGCTGACGCATCTGCTCAATCGGCGCGGCTTCGACGAGCGAGCCGTCGTGGAGCTCGCGCACGCGCGTCGCTACGGGGTCGAACTGGCGCTGATCGAGTTCGACATCGACTTCTTCAAGCGGATCAACGACGAGTGGGGGCACGAGATGGGCGACCGCGTGCTCGTCTCGGTGGGCGAGATTCTGCTGAGCTGCGCCCGCGAGATCGACATCGTGGCGCGGGTCGGCGGGGAGGAGTTCGTGGTGCTCCTCCCGGGAGGAGATCAGGCTGGCGCCAGGGCACTCGCCGAGCGCGTGCGAGCGACGGTCGCATCCGAGCTGCCGCTTGACCTGCCGCCGGTCAGGATCAGTGCGGGGATCGCGTGCGCCGACCAGCACACCGGCGTCCAGACGCTGCTGCGGCAGGCCGACAGCGCTCTCTACGAAGCGAAGCGGTCCGGTCGCGACCGGACCGCTGTGTTCGCCCGGAACGAAGCTACAGTCTGACCGTTGCGGCGACTGATCGTCTCGATGCTCGCCTGCCTCGCGGCCACGCTGAGCGCGGGCGCCGTCGACGCTGCCGCCGCCGGGACCGGTGGGGTCTCACCATCCCCGCCGAGTCCGGCACCGATGATCGATGCCCGGACGCCGTACATGGGCTGGAACACCTACTACGGGGTCGGCGGTGTCTTCGACCAGGCGACGATCATCTCCGTCGCGCGGACGCTTCTGAACCGCGGGCTGGCAGCGGCGGGCTACCAGATCGTCTGGCTCGACTTCGGCTGGGCGAGCGGCGCGCGGACCGCCGGCGGGCAGATCCTCGTCAGCCGCAGGCAGTGGCCCCGGGGCCTGCGCTGGCTGACCGGATGGCTGCACCGTCACGGGCTGCTCGCGGGCATCTACACCGACGCGGGCAGGTCGGGCTGCGCGCACGAGGGGCTTGGGTCGTTCGGGCATTACCGCCGCGACGCCGACAGCTTCGCGGCCTGGGGGTTCGACGCGGTCAAGGTCGACTTCTGCGGCGCCGGCCAGGAGGGTCTCGACCCGCGCCCGCTGTACGAGAGTTTCGCCCGCGCTCTGCGCCACAACTCGAGTCACCGGCACATGCTGTTGAACGTGTGCAACTTCTGGGTGCCGGACCAGATCAACGGCCACCTCCCGAGCTTCGCCAACTCCTCCTTCGACAATGCGGTGTGGGCGCACCAGATCGCGCAGAGCTGGCGCACCGACACCGACATCGGCGGGCATCATTCGATCAAGTTCGTCGACGTCGTGCGCAACCTCGAGGAGGACGCTCGTCATGCGAGCGACGCCGGCCCGGGGCACTGGAACGACCCCGACTACCTCGGCCCGCAGCTCGGCATGACCTTCGCGCAGGCCAGGGCGCAGATGACGATGTGGGCGATCGTCGCCGCGCCGCTCGTGCTCGGGAGCGATCCCCGCAAGCTCTCGCGTGCGAGCCTGAAGATGCTCGAGAATCCCGGGGTGATCGCGATCGACCAGGATCCACTCGGGATCCAGGGACGGCAGGTCGCGAGCGACGGCGCCGTCCAGATCTGGGTCAAGCCGCTCGCGGGCGGCGATCGCGCCGTGGCGCTGCTGAACCCGAGCGACGCGGCGGTCGACGTGTCGACGACGGCGACCGCGATCGGGCTGCCGCTCGCCCCTCGCTACCGCCTGGTGAACGTCTGGCGCGACCTGGTCACCGAGACCCGGGGCGGGATCAGCTTCAAGGTCATCCCGGACGCCGCCGTGCTGCTGCGAGTCTCCGCGCTCTACTGACTACGCGAGCCGCGTACAGTCCAGCGCATGCCGAGCGAGCGTGCCTCCGCACCGCCCCAGCTGATCGTGGACGTGCCGATCCGCGGCGACACGATCCGGCTTGGCCAGTTGCTGAAGCTCGCCGGCGAGATCGACAGCGGCGCCGAGGTCAAGGCGCTGCTCGCCGGGGGCGCGGTCATCGTCAACGGCGAGCCCGAGTCGCGCCGGGGGCGCCAGCTCCACACGGGCGACACCGTGCGCACCGGCGGGCGCACGCTCCGGGTAGCCACGGACGCGTGAACGACGTGCTCGGGCTCCCGGACAGCATCACCGCCTGCCTGTTCGACCTCGACGGCGTCCTCACGAAGACCGCCGCGGTCCACGCCGCCGCCTGGAAGGAGATGTTCGACGACTACCTGAAGCGCCGCGCCCAGGCAACCGGAGCGCCGTTCGTCCCGTTCGACGAGCACGACGACTACGACGAATACGTGGACGGGAAGCCGCGCGCCGATGGCGTGCGCTCGTTCCTCGCCTCGCGGGGGATCGAGCTGCCGGAGGGCGATCCCGACGACCCGCCTGACAGGGAGACGATCGAGGGCCTCGGAAACCGCAAGAACAAGCTCGTCCTGAAACGCATCCACGAGGACGGCGTCGAGGCCTACGAAGGGTCGGTCCGCTACGTCAAAGCAGTCCGCGAGGCCGGTCTGCGGCGCGCGGTCGTCTCCTCCAGCAGCAACGCCCACGACGTCCTCGAGGCGGCCGGCATCATCGATCTGTTCGAGGTGATCATCGACGGCCATGTCGCCCAACGCGAGCACCTCGCCGGCAAGCCTGCGCCCGACACGTTCCTCGCCGGCGCCCGCGCACTCGACGTCAGCCCGGCCGCCGCGGTCGTGTTCGAGGATGCGCTCGCGGGCGTGCAGGCGGGGCACGACGGCGGCTTTGGGTTCGTCGTCGGCGTGGACCGTGTCGGACAGGCCGAGCAGTTGCGCGGTCACGGGGCGACGATCGTCGTCGAGGACCTCGCCGAGCTGCTCGACGCGCCCAATCCAACCGGCGCAGGATGATCGCGGACCCCGAGTTTCCGGTCGAGCCGTGGGCGGTCCGCGAGACCGAGCTGCGGCTCGAGCAGCTCGCTCAGGCCGAGTCTGTGCTGGCGCTGTCCAATGGCCACGTCGGGCTGCGCGGCAACCTCGACGAGGGCGAGCCGGCGGGCCTCCCGGGCACCTATCTGAACGGCTTTTACGAGCTGCGACCGCTGCCGTATGCCGAGGCGGGGTACGGGAACCCTGAATCGGGCCAGACCGTCCTCAACGTCACCAACGGCAAGCTGATCCGTCTGCTGGTCGACGACGAGCCGCTTGACGTGCGCTACGGCGAGCTGCGCCGCCACGAGCGCGTGCTCGATCTCCGCGACGGCGTCCTGCGCCGCACGGCGGAATGGGTCTCGCCGACCGGGCGCGCGATCCGCGTCAGCTCCACCCGGCTGGTGTCGTTCACCCAGCGTGCGATCGTGGCGATCTGCTACGAGGTCGAGCCGCTCGACGGCACGATGCGCCTCGTCGTCCAGTCGGAGCTGGTCGCGAACGAGTCGCTGCCGGATGCCTCCGCCGACCCGCGCGCCGCGGCCGCACTGCGCGAGCCGCTTCTCTCGGAGATGTTCGAGCACCGTGCCGAGATCGGCGTGCTCGTGCACTTGACGCGGGGCAGCGGCCTGCGGGTCGCGGCCGCGATGCACCACCTGGTGCAGGCGCCGGACGGCTACACGACCTCGAGCGACAGCTTCGAGGACCTGGTGCGCTTCATTGTCACCGCCGACGTCGCGTCGGGCGAGCGCATCCGGGTTGTCAAGCTGGTCGCCTACGGCTGGTCCGAGCACCGCTCGGTGTCGGCAGTGCGCGACCAGGTCTCGGCTGCGCTCGCCGAAGCTCAGCAAACGACCTGGGCGGGGCTGCTCTCCGAGCAGCGCGCCTACCTCGACGACTTCTGGGAGCGAACCGATGTCGAGATCGACGGCGACCCCGAGCTCCAGCAGGCGGTCCGGTTCGCGATGTTCCACACGCTCCAGGCCGGCGCCCGCGCCGAGGGCCGGGCGATCCCGGCCAAGGGTCTGACCGGCTCGGGCTACGACGGCCACACGTTCTGGGACACCGAGATGTTCGTCCTCCCGCTGCTCAGCTACACGCTCCCACAGGCCGTCCGCGACGCGCTCCGGTTTCGCCACCGCACGCTGCCGGAGGCGCGCGAGCGGGCACGCCAGCTCGGGCTCGGGGGCGCCGCGTTCCCGTGGCGGACGATCGCCGGACAGGAGTGCTCGGGGTACTGGCCCGCCGGGACGGCGGCGTTCCACAACGCTGCCGCGATCGCCGACGCCGTCGTCCGCTACCGGTACGCCACAGACGACGGGGAGTTCGCTGCCGCGGAGGGATTCGAGCTGCTCGTCGAAACCGCGCGGCTGTACCGCTCGCTCGGGCACTTCAACGCCCAGGGCGAGTTCCGGATCGACGGTGTCACCGGGCCCGACGAGTACACCGCGGTCCAGGACAACAACACGTACACGAACCTGATGGTCGAGCGCAATCTGCGCGAGGCGGCCGACGCGGTCACCCGCTGGCCCGAGCGGGCGAGCGAGCTCGGCGTCTCCGACGCCGAGGCTGGTGGCTGGCGCGAGGCCGCCGCGGCGATGCTGGTCCCGTACGACGAGCAGCTCGGGATCCATCCCCAGACCGAGCTGTTCGCGCGTCACGACATCTGGGACTTCGACCACACCTCAACCGAGGACTACCCGCTGCTGCTGCACTTCCCGTACTTCGACCTGTATCGCAAGCGGGTCGTCAAGCAGGCCGACCTGGTGCTGGCGCTGCACCATCGCGGCGACATGTTCACGCTCGAGCAGAAGGCCCGGAACTTCGCCTACTACGAGCCGCTGACCGTCCGCGACTCCTCGCTGTCGGCCTGCACCCAGGCGGTCATCGCCGCCGAATGCGGCCACCTCGAGCTCGCCTACGACTACCTTGCCGAAGCCGCCCTGATCGACCTCGACGACCTCCAGCACAACACCCGCGACGGCCTCCACATCGCCTCGCTCGCCGGTGCCTGGATCGGCGTGGTCCACGGTTTCGGCGGCCTGCGCGACCACGACGGCGTGCTCAGCTTCGCCCCGCGACTGCCTCCCGGGATCCCGCGCTTCGCCTTCCGCCTGACCGTGCGCGACAGCCGCCTGCGGGTCGAGGTGCGGGCCGCCGGCGCGACCTATTCGGTCTCGGGCGGGCCGCTCGACCTCGTCCACCACGGGAGCCCGCTGACGGTCGTCCCGGACGCCCCGCAGACGCTCGAGATCCCGCCGCCGCCGCAGTTCCCGGAGCCATCGCAGCCTCCAGGGCGGGCACCCATCCGCCGGGCGCTGCGCTGAGCATCGCCGGGGAGACGTCAGCGTGCGAGCAGACGCTCCCCGAGGCGGCTGTGGCGCTTGCCGGTGTCGGGGGTCCGCGCCGCCCGCGCGACGACCTCGCCCGAGCCCACGATCACGGTCGCGAGCTTCGCGCGCGTGATCGCGGTGTAAAGCATTTCGCGCCGCAGGAAGAACGCGCCGGCCGCCGCATGCGCGACGATCACGGCGACGGGCAGCTCGATCCCCTGACCGCGGTGAACCGAGCAGGCGTACGCGAGCCGCAGATGCTCGGCCTCCTCGGGGGCGAGCCTGAAGACCGATTCGTCGGATTCGAGCAGCAGCGCGCGGTCGTCGCCGTCGCCGTCGAGCTCGTCGATCAGCCTCAGCAGGGTCCCGTTCATCAACCCGAGCTCGTGCAGGTTGCGCCCCGTCATCATCAGCTTGTCGCCGAGCCGCAGCCGGCCGCCACCGACCGGCACGCCGCGCGGGTTGATCGCCTCGCGCAGCGCCTCGTTGAGCGCGTCTATCCCGAGCTCGCCCCTGTACACGGGCGCGAACACCTGGATGTCGGCGACCGGATCGACTCCGTAGTGCGCCGGCAGCCGCTCGGACACGAGCGACACGATCTCATCCCGGGCCGACCGTGGATCGCGCCGCTCGATCAGGAACAGGTCGCGTCGCATGTCCGCCCCGGCGACGAAGTCCGGCGCCTCGCCGCGCCTGATCGCGTGCGCCCCCTGGACGATCATCGAACCGGCCGCCTGGCGGAAGATGTGCCCCAGGCACGTCGTCGGCACCGCCTCGCTCTCGACCAGTTCCGCGAATGGCTTGCCGGCGCCGACCGGCGCCAGCTGATCGGCGTCGCCGACGAGCACCACATGCGTGCGGCGACCGACGGCGCGGAGCAGCATCACCATCAGCTCGAGGTTCGCCATCGAGCACTCGTCGATGATCAGCAGATCGCATTTCAAAGGCTCGTCCTCGTTGTGCGTCGGACCCTCACCCGGAATCCAGCCGAGCGCCGAGTGGACCGTGGTCGCGCGGAACCCGCTCGCCTCCGCCATCCGCGTCGCCGCGCGCCCGGTCGGGGCGACAAGCAGGACCCGGGCATTCTGGGCGGTCGCGAGCGACGCGATCGTCCTGATCGTCGCGGTCTTGCCGGTTCCCGGCCCGCCCGTGATCACCGACAGCCGCCGCGCGAACGCCGCGCGCACGGCATCTCGCTGCTCGGCGGTGAGCGCCAGTTCGCTGTGGAGAGCGGTAGCTCCGGAGGTGCCGGCTTGCCGGCCGGCACCTCCGGCAATGGCGTCTGGCTCGACCTTGCGAAGGCGCCCGCCGGCGTCGCTGCCCGCCAAGCCGCGCACGCGCTCGGCCAGTTCCGCCTCGAGCTCGGCGGTCGCGGCCCGGTACACGTACTCGCGCTCGCCGACGAGCTCACCCGCGCCGATCAGCTCATCGATCAGCTCGGTGTCGGGCTCATCGCCGCCGAGCAGTTCCGCTGCGGCGGCGAGCAACTGGGCGCGCGGCAGGCACGTGCTGCCGGCGCGCTCGGCCTCGCACAGCACGTGGATCAGAGCCGCGCGCGGGCGTCCGGGCAGATCGCCCGCGACGCCGTCGCCTGCCAGCGTGGCGCGGGCGATCCGGTCGGCTGTGAGGAAGCCGACGCCGAACACGCGGGTCAGCTCGTATGGGTTGGCGGCGACGGTCCGGTGGGCGGTTGGGCCGTACTGCGCTTGGATCCGGTTGACCAGATACGCGAGCCCGTGCGGCGCCAGCAGCAGGTGCAGCTGGCGGGTCACGCGCAACTCGTGCCACGAGTGCGCCGCCTCCGCGGCGCGGACCCCGGACAGGCCGGCGGTGGCGAACGCCGCGCCGGCGTCGCCGTCGATCGCGTCGAGCACGCCGCCTGGGCCGAAGCGGTCCACGAGCGCCTGCGCGCGCCGGCGCCCAACGTGTCTGACGCGGCGTAGGTAGGCGATCAGCGTCGCCTCGTCGGACGGCGGCAGCGGGTGCGCCTCGGCGACCTTGACCTGCCGCCCGTAGCGGCGATCCTGCACCCACTCTCCGACCACCCGCGCGCGCTCGCGCTCCTCGAGATGGACGAGCGGCCCGACCAGCACGACCGGCTCGCCGCCGCTGTCCGCGTCGAGCACCGCAAACCCGGTCTCGTCGCTGGCGAACCGCCGCCGGCGAATCGTCACCTCGGCATCGAACGCGGCGTGCAGGCTCACCGCCGCCACGTTAGTCGCTGCTTAGGCGTCGCCCTCCGCATACGTATGTTTTCGCACGAACCTGGCACAGGTTCCTCACAAGTGGCGGATGTCATCATGTCTCGCCGTGAGTGCCGAGGGGACTACGGGGGCCGGCGGCGTAAGCACGCTCCGCAACGCCCCGGCGCCGCGGACGGTGCTCGCGATCGCCTCGCTCGGCGCCGCGGTGGCGTTCATCGACGCGACGATCGTCAACATCGCCTTCCCGAACATCCGGGAGTCGTTCCGCGGGACGTCGATCTCGAGCCTGTCGTGGATCCTGAACGCCTACAACATCGTGTTCGCGGCGTTCCTGCTCGCGGCCGGCCGGATCGCGGACCTCGTCGGGCGGCGGCGGATCTTCGTCCTCGGCCTCGAGCTGTTCACGTTCGCGTCGCTGCTGTGCGCGCTGGCGCCGTCGCCCGCGGCGCTGATCGCCTTCCGGGTGCTGCAGGCGTTCGGGGCGGCATGCCTGGTGCCCTCGTCGCTCGCGATCGTGCTGAACGCGTTCCCGCCGGAGCGGCGCTCGCACGGCGTCGCGCTGCTCTCGGCGGTCGGCGCCGGCGCCGCCGGGATCGGCCCGTCGCTCGGCGGCCTGCTGATCGCCGCCGACGATTGGCGCCTGGTGTTCATCGTCAACATCCCGATCGGGATCGCCGCGATCGTGCTTGCGCGCGGCCGGCTGGTCGAGAGCCGGGCGCCGGGGCGGCGGCGGCTGCCCGATCTGCTCGGGGCGCTCACTTTTGCGATCGCGATGGGCGCCCTCGTGCTCGCCGTCGTCCAGGGACAGAGCTGGGGCTGGGGAAGCGCGCAGATCATCGTCTCGTTCGCGCTCGCCCTGATCCTCGGCGCGTTCTTCGTCGCGCGCTGCCGGCGCCACCGGGCCCCGATCATCGACCTGTCGCTGCTGCGCAGCCGCACGTTCGCGG
>Ga0302229_10000727_pt1 | contig 25525 bp, 29 predicted proteins | sample II_Palsa_N1_3_FD_193518 | JGI IMG/M metagenome (GOLD analysis project Ga0302229, IMG submission 193518) | Peat permafrost microbial communities from Stordalen Mire near Abisko, Sweden - II_Palsa_N1_3 | ecosystem: Environmental > Terrestrial > Soil > Palsa > Peat permafrost | place: Sweden... | reverse complement strand
CCCCACCCGCCCCACTCGTCCCAGGCGTTTGCCTCCGCCTGCAATCTCAGCCCATCGCGTGTAGTTACCCACCCCAAAACGGGGGGTAACTACACACGATCCCGGACGCGGGACTGATGGCGGGGCAGCAGGGGACGGAGTTGCTTGCGGGGTTGCGGGCGTTCGCTATCCCGATGCCGGTCAAGTTCCGGGGGATCACAGTGCGGGAGGGGGCGCTGATTGAGGGGCCCTCGGGCTGGGGGGAGTTCTCGCCGTTCGCCGAGTATGGGCCGAAGGAGAGCGCCCGGTGGCTGGCCAGCGCGGTTGAGTCCGCCACCCAGGGCTGGCCGGCGCCAGTCCGCGACCGGATCCCGGTGAACGTGACCGTCCCGGCGGTCGGGCCGGCCCAGGCGATCAAGATCGTGGCCGGGTCGGGCTGCCGGACCGCGAAGGTCAAGGTAGCCGAGCGCGGCCAGTCCGAGGCGGACGACATTGAGCGGGTCGAGGCGGTCCGTGAGGCGCTGGGGCCGGACGGAAGGATCCGCGTCGATGCCAACGGCGGCTGGGAGACCGCACAGGCCGCCCGGATGCTGCGGCAGCTGGCCCGGTTCGGACTCGAATACGCCGAGCAGCCCTGCGCCACCCTGAAAGAACTCGCCGAGCTGCGTCGACATATCGACATCCCGGTAGCCGCCGACGAGTCGATCCGCCGGGCCACCGATCCGCTACGGGTGCGGGCGGCAGGCGCGGCCGACATCGTGATGCTGAAGGTCCAGCCGCTCGGGGGAGTCCGGACGGCGCTGGCGGTGGCGGAGGCCTGCGGTCTTCCGGTCGTCGTGTCGAGCGCCGTCGATACCTCGGTCGGGCTCGCCGCCGGGGTGGCCCTGGCCGCCGCGCTGCCCGAGCTTCCTTACGCCTGCGGCCTTGGCACGATGTCACTGCTGGCCGGGGACGTCACCGCCGACCCGCTGGTACCTGAGGCCGGGGAGCTGCCGGTCCGGCGCCCGCCCGTCGATCTGGGTCAGCTGGCCCGCTGGGAAACCGATCCGGGCCCGTGGCGGGAGCGGGCCGAGGCCGCCGCCCGCTTCCTGGGCGAAACGGAGTCCTGGTCCGGTCCGGCGAGCGAAGCGTCACTTTGGTGAATCCCTCCACCGCGTTTGGGCTGTCCTTCACGGACGAACTGGTCAGGTGCGGGCTCCTCGAGGTGGTCCTCGCGCCAGGCTCGCGCAGCACGCCGCTGGCTATGGCGTTCCTCGACGCCGAACGACGGCGCGAGGTCCGGCTGCACGTGCGGATTGACGAGCGGTCGGCATCGTTCACCGCACTCGGGCTGGCCAAGGCCAGCCGCCGACCGGTGGCGGTCCTGTGCACCTCGGGCACGGCGGCGGCCAACTTCCACCCGGCCGTGATCGAGGCGGACGAGTCTGGCATCCCGCTGCTCGTGCTCACCGCCGACCGGCCGCCCGAGATGAGGGGGACCGGCGCCAACCAGGTGATCGACCAGGCCAAGCTGTACGGGACCGCGGTGCGCTGGTTCTGCGAGGCGGGCGTGCCCGAAGCGCGACCGGGCATGGTCGGGTACTGGCGATCGCTGGCCTGCCAGGCGTGGGCGCACGCGTCCGGTCGCGCGGGCGCGCTGGCCGGCCCGGTCCATCTCAACCTGGCCTTCCGCGAGCCGCTCGTCCCCGGCGATGCCGGGGAGCCGGACTGGCCGGAGCCCCTGGACGGGCGCCCGGACAGACGGCCGTGGACGAGCTTCGGGTGGCCAGGGCCATCGCCGGACGAGCTCGAGGTGCCTTGGACCGAACGCGGCGTGGTGGTCTGCGGGGACGGTGATTATGACGAGGCCGCCCTGGTCGAGCTGGCGGAGCGGGCCGGCTGGCCGGTGCTCGCGGAGCCCTCGTCAGGCGCCAGGCGCGGACCGAACGCGCTATCTGCCTACCAGTACCTGCTCGCGACACCCGAATTCATGACGGCGCACCAGCCTGACCTGATCGTGTCGTCAGGGCGGCCTGGACTATCCCGCCCGCAGAGCGCCCTGCTCGGGACCCCCGGGTCTCTCGGGGTACTCGGGTCCGGGCCGGCGCGCAGGCATGTGGTCATCGCCCAGGGACCAGGACGCTGGGCCGACCCGCAGCGGGCCGCGACCGACGTCGCGTCCGCGATCAGGCTCACCGCCGTGCCTGGTCCGGCCAAGGACTCCCGGGGCTGGCTGGGGGACTCCCGGAGCTGGCTGGGGGACTGGCGGCGGGCGGACGGCGCGGCCCGGTCCGCGGCGGACGCTGTGCTCGATGACGGCGACGCCCTGACCGAGCCGCGGCTGGCGCGGGATATCGCCAACCACGTGCCAGCAGGCGCCTTGCTCTGGACCGGATCAAGCCTGCCCGTTCGGGACATTGATTTTCATCTTTCGCCGCGGGACGATCTGCGCATCCTGGCCAGCCGCGGCGCCAGTGGCATCGACGGCACCACGTCCACGGCCATCGGGGCGGCGCTGGCTCACCGCGGCCCGGCGTTCGCGGTGATCGGCGACCTGACATTCCTGCACGACGCCCCCGGCCTAGCGCTCGGGCCGAACGAGCCACGCCCTGACCTGTGCCTGATCGTGATCAACAATGACGGCGGGGGCATCTTCTCGACGCTGGAACCGGCCGCCTTCCCCGGCTCGTTCGAGCGGATCTTCGGTACCCCGCACGGCGCGGAGCTGAAGCATCTGGCCGCGGCGTTCGGCCTTCCCTATCAGCGCCTCGAGCAGCCGGACGACCTGAGCAAGGTGCTGCAGGGCACGGGCCTGAGGATCGTCGAGGCCCGGACCGACCGCGCTGCGGGTGCCGCGCTGCGGGCCAGGCTGCGGGAGGCCGTCGCGCAGGCCATACGCTCCGTCCTCTTAAGGGCCCGGCCCAACGCAGGCCACATAAGTCTTCAAGCGGACCCTTATGGACGGCCGCGCCCGGCCGTCGAGTCAGGTCCGGCCGCCGGAGCCCGAGGGTCAGCTGGCCGGCCACGCGACCACGTGCCCGGAGTTGTCGTAAGCTGTCCAGCTCAGCGGATCCGGGCCGGCGCGCAGCTGGAACACGAAGAGCTTCTGGCCGCCCACGGTCACCGGCCAGACCTTGGTCGTGGTGCCGTCGGACTGGTTCACGATGACCCAGGCCGCCGAGGTCGGCGCGTGCCCGGCCGCCACCGCCAGGCCGTCCCCGGTCATGGACAGGGTGCCCGAGTTCAGGGGGCCCGAGTTCCGGTCTAGGGCAGTGGTGGGCATGCAGTATGCCCACGTGAGCCCGGTCGCGGGGACCTGGTAGCAGATGCCCCACGGGCCCAGGTAAGCGGTGACCGACCACGCGTGCCCGTTGACCGTGCCCGAGCCGATCCGGCCCGAAGCCCGGGTGAGCCCGTGCTGCCCGGGCGTGAGCCAGACGCCGAAGGCGGCCACCCCGCTCGGGGCGTTGAAGGGGGTCGCGGCGGCGATCTCGCCGTGCCGCGAGTACGCGGTGGCATCGACGATCCCGGCCCCGACCGGGACGGCGAACGCGATCGCGCGGACGCCGTACACCGCGACCGGGTGCAGTGTGAGCACGGTGCCGTTGGTGAGCCGCACCGCGACATACGTCACATCGGCCCGGACCGCGCCGTACTGCACCTGGACGGGCCCGCGGGTGAGCACCAAGCCGGATATATCGGAGAAGAAGACAGGATCCGCACTGTCACCGGGAGGCCTGTCCACGGGGCCCACGGCCAGCGCTTGGCCGGTTCGGGAGGTCGCGTCCCCCCCGAACGCCGGACCGGAGGTCGTGAAGATCTGCTCGCTGGGCTCGGGCGTGCCGGTGCCCGGCTTGGCCGCGGTGAGCTGCCAGCTCTGGCCGTCGATGGTGCCCGACGCGATCAGGCCGGGCGCGGGGTGCGGGTCGGGAGCCTGGACCGTCACGGTGTAAGGCCTGGCCGGCGAGACCGGGGCCGGAGAGGCCGTCTGGTGCAGCAGGGACAGAACGGCAAAGACCCCGATGGCCACCGCCGCGGCGGCACCGGCCGCCACGGCCACGCGCCGCCGGACCCTGATCGCCCGGCCCCGCCGGACCGCCCCGTCGATCGGGGCCGGCCGAGGGGTGATGGCCTCGAAGGCCGCTTCCAGCTGCCCGTGCAGGTCACGCTCGTCGTCGATCCTCACTGGAATCCCTCATCCACCAGTTCCGTGTCCTGCCGCAACGTGGCCAGGGCGCGTGACGCCTGGCTCTTGACCGTGCCGGCGGAGCAGTTCAGGACGGCCGCGGTCTCGTGTTCGGTCAGGTCCATCCAGTAGCGGAGCACGATCACCGCCCGCTGTCGCGGGCCCAGCCGCTGCAGCGCCGCGATCAGCACCGAACGATCGTCGTAATGCCGCGTCGCATCGGTCCACGCCACATCGGCGAGCCCGGACTCCGGCGGCGAGTGGGTCAGGCGTTCGGTCACCTGGTGCTTGCGGAACCGGTTCCGGTTCTGGTTGATCACGATCTGCCGGACGTACGCGTCGGGGTCGCCGGCCCGGCTGACCCTCGGCCAGGACGCGTAGGCCCGCGCGAACGCGGCCTGCGCCACGTCCTCGGCATGGCCCTGGTCCCCGGTCAGCCCGTACGCGAGCCGGACCATGGCCGGCCACCGGGCGTGCATGAACTCCCGGAACTCTCCGTCCAGCCTCGCGTTCACGGCTCACCCCTTCAACCATGCAGACCACCGGATGCCAGCCGATGGTCTGCATCAGGGATGCTGAGCACATTCTCCAGCGACCCGCTGCCGTAACCATCAGGTACAGGCGGCTACTTGCGCGCCGCGCGGCGCACGGCAGGGGAGGTACCGCGGTGATGTTCCGGCCTGAATTGCGACGGACATTACTGTCCGGTCAGCGGGCATAATGGCAAATGCAATGACGCTTACCCAGCTGAACGCGTTCGTTCTGGTGGCCCGGCTCGGATCGGTGACCGCCGCCGCCAACGCGCTCGGCGTCAGCGAGTCAGCTGTGTCCCAGGCCCTGTCGGCGCTGCGGCTGCACCTGGGTGACCAGCTGGTCACCCGCGGGCCAGTCGGCATGACGCTGACCGCGGGAGGCTCCCGGCTGCTCGCCACCGCGTCACAGATCGTCGTGCTCGGCGCGGAGGCGCACGCGGCTGTGCGAGCCGCGCAGGGCGCCCCCGAGCAGCTGCGAGTGGTATCCACCTCCACGATCGCCGAATTCGTGATCAGCCCGCTGACCGAGGCCTTCACCAAGCGCTTCCCCGGCTCGGTTGAGGTGTCAGCCGGCGTCGCGGTGACCAAGGAGATGGGCGTCCTGGTCGCCAATCGGCTCGCGGACGTCGCCATCGCCCCCACGATGCCCGACGATCCGGCCCTGGCCCTGGCGACCGAGCCGATCTTCAAGTACCGGCTCGTGGTCGTGACGGCAGGCCAGCCTCGGCTGCGCGGCAATCCCCGCCAGTGGCTGTGGTTCGTCGACCCGTCCGGGACCGATGCCGGCAGCGAGACCGGCCAGATGCTGACCGGCCTACGCATTCCCGAGGACCAGGTCAGGGTCTTCCCGAACCAGACCGCCGCCTGGGCGGCCGCGGCCGACGGCACAGGCGTGGCGCCCGCGGTCGACCACCTGGTCGCCCAGCGGCTGCGCCGCGGCGAGCTCTCCCGCGTCGATCTGCCCGGCTGCCGGATGGATGCCTGCTGGTACGTCACCCTGCTGGAACGGCAGCACCAGAGCATCGCCGCCAGCTCGTTCCGCCGCTACCTGGGCACACCTGAGGCCATGCACCTGATGCGCTCGCCGGCTGGCGGGGTCCCGCCCTCGCGGTTCCGGCCACCGGTTTATGTCACTATTTGGAGCTAAGCCATCACGGACTGGTAAAGTGCACGGCTACGATGCGCCTTAAGTAAGCACTTATTCGCGTATTGCGGGCCAGTGCAGGCCAGTGGATCATGTGACACGTTGACAGGCGATGGCGCTTGTGCAGAGCAGGAGCATCCGGCATGCGAATTGAATCCGACGGGCACAGCCGCGGTAACCCGCGCCTCTATGAGCTGATCGAGCACGCTCCGAAAACCGGGAAGAGCCCGACCGTCTGGGCCTGGCCTGAGCTGATCGACTACCTCAAGGTCGCGGGCCAGCCGGTGGCGGGGCCGTGGCCGCCGCATCAGCAGCCGCGACCGGACCCCGAGGAAGACTCGCTCCCTGTGGCCGTGGCTGACCCTGAGTCCAGGCAGCCGGCTGAGCCGCCGTCACGGCCTGAGCCTGCTCCGGAGCCGGCGTCAGCGGCCGACCGGGCCTCTGCCTCAGCGGGTGACCCGGTGCCTGCACTGGGCCCCGAGCCGGCGACCGAGCGCGAATCCGAGCAGTAGGCTCTCACCTCCCTCAGCCCAGTCTCCTCAGGACATTCTGGAGGATCTATGTATCCGTCGCGGTTCCGCTACGAGGCGCCGCGTTCGCTCGACGAAGCGATCAGCCTCATGCATAACGGCGGGGACTACGTGAAGGTGCTGGCCGGCGGCCAGAGCCTGGTTCCGCTTATGAAGCTTCGCTTTGCCTCGCCAGAGCTCGTTGTGGACATCAACAACGTGCCCGGACTCGCCTACCACCGGACCGACCCCGACGGCAGCTTGCATATCGGCGCCCTGTGCCGGCACGCCGACCTTGAGCGCTCGGATCTGCTGAAGACGTCGCAGCCCACCATGGCGGCGGCGGCACCGGTCATCGCCGATCCCATCGTCCGCAACCGGGGCACGCTGGTCGGCTCGCTGTGTCACGCCGATCCTCAGGGAGACTGGGCCTCGGTGGTGCTGGCGCTCGGCGGCGCCGTGGTGGCGCGAGGACCGCGGGGCTCCCGCGCCATCCCGCTCGCCGATTTCGTCACCGGGCCGTTCCAGAACGTCCTCGACCCGGATGAGATCGTCGTCGAGGCTGTGATACCGGCGGCGAAGGGAATCCGTTCCGGCGGCTACCTCAAGCTCGAGCGCCGTGTCGGTGATTTCGCGACTGTCGGCGTGGCGGTAGCGGTGGAGACGGTCGGCGAGAACGTGACCAGAGCCGGGATTGCCCTGACCGGGGTCGGCGGATCCACCATCGGAGCCACTGCTGCGGCCGACGCACTGGTCGGCCGGCCGCTGACGGCCGAAAGCATCGGGCAGGCCGCCGACCTCGCGGCCGAGGTCGCGCGTCCGAGGACTGACCATCGCGGTAGCGCCGAATACAAGCGGCATATGGTGCGCACCTTCGTGCAGCGCATCTTGAGCCGCGCGGAGGCGGCGGAGGAAAGGGCAGCCTGACCATGACAATCGTTTACGAGGATCACGACGATGAGGCCGCGACCGATGTTCCGGTACGCAGGATCAAGTTCAGCATCAACGGCAAGAAGATGGTCGCCGAAGTAGAACCGCGGTTGCTGCTGGCCCACCTGATCCGCCGCGGGCTCGGTCTGACCGGCACGCACATGGGCTGCGATACGACGAATTGCGGCGCGTGCACGGTGCTCGTCGATGGCCGCGCGGTGAAGTCCTGCACCATGCTGGCGGTGCAGGCTGACGGGCACGAGATCAGCACCGTGGAAGGCCTGGCGACTGCCAGCGAGCTGCATCCGCTTCAGGAGGGCTTCAAGGAGGAGCACGGGCTGCAGTGCGGGTTCTGCACACCGGGCATGATGATGGCCGCCAAGGCGCTGCTCGAGGAGAATCCCGACCCGACCGAGGAAGACGTGCGGTGGGCGCTGTCGGGCAATCTCTGCCGCTGCACCGGCTACCAGAACATCGTGAAATCGGTGCTGTGGGCCGCCGAGAAGCTTAGGTCCTAGGAGGGGCAGAACGTGTCGCAGGCACTGGACGAGATCAAGATCGGCGGACTGGGCGCAAGCCGCAAGCGCGTCGAGGACAACCGCTTCACCCGCGGCAAGGGCAACTACACCGACGACATCACCCTGCCCGGCATGCTGCACATGGAGATCTTGCGCAGCCCGCTGGCCCACGCCCGGATCGTGTCGATTGATACGAGCAAGGCATGGGACATTCCCGGCGTCCACCTGGTGCTGACCGGCGAGATGATGGCGACGCGGAACCTCGCCTGGATGCCGACGCTGTCCTACGACACGCAGGCGGTGCTGGCTACCGACAAGGTGCGGTTCCAGGGCCAGGAAGTGGCCTGCGTCATCGCCGACGACCCGTACATCGCCAAGGACGCCTGCGAGGCCATCGACGTCGAGTACGAGCAGCTTCCCGTCATCGTCAACCCGATCCAGGCGGTCGCCGACGGCGCGCCGCTGATCAGGGACGACAAGGAAAACCAGCAGGACAATGTCATCTACGACTGGGAGGTCGGCGATGCGGCCGGCACCGACCGGGCGTTCGCGCAAGCTGACGTGATTTCCAAGCTGCACTTGCACTACCCGCGCTCGCACCCGTCACCGATCGAGTGCTGCGGTTCGATCGCGGACTTCAACCGGGCGACCTCGAAGCTCACCGTGTACATGACCACCCAGGCGCCGCACATCATCCGCGCCGCGGTCGCGCTGGTGGCCGAGCTGCCCGAGCACATGATCCGGATCATCTCCCCGGATATCGGCGGCGGATTCGGCAACAAGGTGCCGGTCTACCCCGGCTACGTCATGTCGATCCTGGCCTCGATCCTGCTCGAACGGCCGGTGAAGTGGATCGAGGACAAGACCGGCAACCTCATCTCCACGGGGTTCGCCCGGGACGTCTACCTGGACGGCGAGATGGCGCTGCGCCAGGACGGCAAGATCCTCGCCGTCCGCATGCACACCGACGCGGACCACGGCGCGTTCTTCGCCGATGCCCAGCCGAGCAAGTTCAAGATCGGGCTGATGCACTCGGCCTTCGCCGCCTACGACATCCCGGTCGCGCACCTCAGCGCGCGCGGCACTTATACCAACAAGGCGCCCGGCGGGGTGGCCTACCGGTGCTCGTTCCGTGTCACTGAGGCGATGTTCTTCCAGGAAAGGATGGTCCAGGCCGCTGCGGACGACCTCGGCATGGACCAGGCGGAGTTTCGACGGATGAACTTCGTGCGGGACGACCAGTTCCCGCATCGCACCCCGTTCGGCTTCCTGACCGACTCCGGGCAGTACGGCAAGTGCCTCGACGTCGGGCTGAAGGCCATCGGCTACGAGGATTTCCGGCGGCAGCAAAAAGAAAGCAGAGCCAGGGGCAGGCTGCTCGGCCTCGGCATCTCCACGATGACCGAGCCGCTCGGCGCGGGCAACAGCCGGGAGTACGACATCCTCGGCATCAAGATGTTCGACTCCGCCGAGCTCAAGATCCACATGACCGGCAAGGCCATCGTCCGGACCGGCGCGCGCGGCCAGGGCCAGGGGCACGAGACGACCTGGGCCCAAATCGTGGCGCATGAGCTCGGCATTCCGGCCGATGACATCGTGGTCGAGGAGGGCGATACCGATACCGCGCCGTTCGGCATGGGCACCTACGCCTCGCGGAGTACGCCGGTGGCGGGGGCGGCGATCGCGATGGTGAGCCGCAAGATCCGCGCCAAGGCCCGTAAGCTGGCCGCTCATCTCCTGGAGGCGTCTGAGGAAGACATCGAATGGGAGCTCGGCCGGTTCTACATCCGCAGCGCACCCGATCGCGGGGTGACCATCCAGGAGTGCGCGATGGCCGCCTACAGCAACATGCCGGACGGCATGGAGCCCGGCCTGGAGAACACCGCCTACTACGATCCGCCCAACCTCACCTGGCCGTTCGCTGTCTACATCGTCACGGTCGAGGTTGACCCGGAAACCGGGGTCTGGGATGTCCTGAACATGGTCGCGGTGGACGACTGCGGGGTCAGGATCAACCCGATGATCGTCGAGGGACAGATCATGGGCGGCCTGACCGAGGCCTACGCGATGGCCAACATGCAGTTCATCACCTTCGACGCCGAGGGCAACTGCGTCGGCTCGAACTACATGGACTAGCTGCACAGCGAGGTCGTCACCCCCTGCCCGCATCACCCGATCGGCGCCAAGGGCATCGGCGAGTGCGCCGCGGTCGGCGGCCCGGCGGCCTTCGTCAACGCGGTGATAGACGCGCTATCCGGCACCGGCGTCCGCAACATCGACATGCCGCTGCTGCCCGACCGGGTCTGGGAGGCGATCACCTATCGACGCGACGTCTCCGGTGCGCCTCCGGTGAAGTCGGATGACTGAGCGGAGGTGCTGATGGAAGGCTTGGGCGTGCTGGCGGAGATGGCCGAACTGACCCGCCGCGGTGAGACGTTCGCGCTCGCGACCGTGGTCTGGCGGCAAGCGCCGTCGTCGAGCCAGTCAGGCTCGCGCGCGATCATCACCGCCGACGGGGAGCTGCACGGCTGGATCGGCGGCGCCTGCGCTGAGCCCGTTGTGATCCGCGAGGCGCAGCGGGTGATGGCGGCGGGCGCGGCCAAGCTACTGCTGCTCGGCACGCCGGAGCAGTTCGGCGCGGCTGTCCCTGACGGAATGACCGTGGTCCCCATCTCCTGCCAGAGCGAGGGTGCGATCGAGGTCTATATCGAGCCAGTGCGGCCGGCGCCGCACCTAGTGATCGTCGGCGTTTCCCCGATGGCGCATACCCTGGCCAGCTTGGCCAGAGCGGTTGGCTGGCGGGCCGACCTGGTCAACGGCCCGGATTTTGCCACCGCAGGGGCGGACGAGCGCTCCATGGTCGTGGTGGCCACTCAAGGCCATGATGACGAGGACGTGCTCGAGCGGGCGGTCGCCGCCAGGCCCGTGTACCTGGGCCTGGTCGGGTCGCGCCGGCGGGGTGCAGGCGTACTCGGCTACCTCGCCGAAAGGGGGGTGCCGCAGGATCAGCTTGACCGGGTCCGGGTGCCGGCCGGCCTGGACCTTGGCAGCACGACGCACCAGGAGATCGCGGTCGCCGTCCTCGCAGAGCTCGTCCAGTTGCGTGCCTCAGGAGCCCTGGTGAGGCCCGCGGCTGAGCCGCTGAAGCAGGGGCGTGCCATGGGGCCAGATGAGCCGGGGGGGAGCGGGGGGGACACGGGGGTCGGAGGGGCTAAGCCGGTGCGGCCGGCGCAGGCCGTCGACCCAGTCTGCGGGATGGCTGTGGCCGCGGAGGCGTCCGGCCGCCCGGTGCGGCACGAGGACGTGGACTACTACTTCTGCTGCGCCGGCTGTCGTCGGGCATTCGAGCAAGACCCGGACGCTTACGTGAAAAGAGAGACCCGATGCTGATCAAGAACGAGTTCGAGGTCGCTGAGCCGGTCGAGAAGGTCTGGCAGTTCTTCGAGAACATCCCTCAGGTCGCCACGTGCCTGCCCGGCGCTGAGCTGACGGAGGATCTCGGCGACGAAAAGTACAAGGGTAAGGTCGCCGTCCGGATGGGCCCGGTCCGGATGCAGTTCGCCGGCACGGCGGACATCACCGAGCGTGACGAGGCGGCCAAGCGCGTGGTCGTGCATGCGGCCGGCGCCGACGAGAAGGGGCGCGGCCAGGCCGCCATGGTCGTGACGGCGACGCTGACGCGCGCGGGCCGCGGCACCAAGGTCGCCGTGGCCCAGGACCTGCAGTTGTCGGGCGCGGCGGCGCAGTACGGCCGCGGCATGATCTCCGACGTCTCATCGGTGCTCATGCGTGACTTCGCCACGAACATGCAGGACCGGATCCAGCGGATCGAACGCGGCGAGTCGGTCGAGCAGATCACGGCCGCAAGCGCCTCGCCTGCCCGCGGGTTCACCCTGGGGATGCGGGCCGCGATGATGGCGCTGAGCCGGGTCTTCCGCCGTTTCTTCCTTCCTTACCAGGCCGCGAGCTGAGGAGAACCAAATCATGGTCTTGTGGTGGATCGGCAACGCGATTCTGCTGCTGGTGGTGCTGCCGGTGGTCATCTTCCTGGTCAACCGCCTTCTGGCGGCGGTCGAGCGGATCCGGGGAGCGACCGACGACATCTTGTCCGGGGGCGTGGCCCTCATAGGTGAACTCAACGGCGTGCCCGAGGCGCTGGCCACGACCGACGCGACCATCAAGGATGTCTCGGTCGGCGCGGTCAGGTACGCGGGTTCCGTCGCGAAGCTGCTCGGCTAGAGCGGATCAGAACTACAGAGGAGAATGGCTATGCCAGCAGCCGCCTGGGCGACGCTGATCATTGCCGCGCTGATCATCGCGATCACCGCGGTGGGCCTGCTGAGGGTCATCTTCCACCTCAGGCAGGTCCGCAAGACACTGGTGGCCACCACCGGCGGCGTTCAGGCCGTCGCCAGCCTGACCAGCACCGTGCCCGAACGGCTGACCTCGGTCAACGCGAGCCTGAAGCCGGTCCGTGACTTCTGTGAAACAGTTTGACACCCGGCGAAGGAGCCGTTTATGCAACCGAATGTCCTGGCCGCAGGGACGTCTACCACGGGCTGGGTGGTGGGCTACACGATCGGCATCGTCATCGTCCTGGTGGTGGTGGCGCTCGTGGTGCCGATCCTGCTTCTCGCCCGCTCGATCGGTAACGAGGCGCCGAAGATCAACGACGCGCTGACCGACGCGGTCAAGCACACCGCGCCGCTCGCCGCGCTGCGTACGACGATCGAGCACGCCACGATCATCATCGGCGGCCTGCAACGCGGTCGCGCCAGGCTGGGAGGGTAGCGATGCATACGCTGGCCATGTCCTCGACCGAACACAACCTGTGGACGATCGCGAACATCCTCGGCATTGTCGTGGTGGTCGCCGTCGCGGCCTTGCTGAGCCTGCTCATCTACCTGGTGAAGACCATCGACCGCCGGGTCGTCGCGGTCAGGGAGACGCTCAAGGCGGCCGCGGCGAACACCTCCGATACGGTGCTGATCCCGCAGGTTGCCACCGGTGTCGAGGCGGTCCTCGCGGAGGGCCTCCAGCACCATCTGTTCCTCGGCCGTGTGCTCGGGAAGGTGAAGTCGTGACAGGACTGGTCGTTTTCACCGTCATCGATGTGGTCCTGCTGATCGCCGGCCTGGCATTTTACCTGTTCTGGGTGGGCAGCCTGCTCACCCGGATCGCAGGGAACCTGGAGGAGTGCGCAGAGATCGTCCGGACCATCGTGGGCCACGCCAAGCTCATCGGACCCGGAGTCGAGCACATCAACGAGACCGGTGGCGTGGTCGCGGGGGCGCTGCCGCTGCTGTACGAGATGGCGGAGGGCATCGTCACCGGTGTTACTCCCGCAGCACCGCGGCCCGAAGTGCCGGAACCGGCCCGGCCGGCGTCAGGGACGCGCCGTTCGCGGCTGCTCGATGCGGTCGGCTTCGTATCAGGGCGGTAATCCTAGGGGCTAATCCGGGGGGCTGTCGGCCTGAAATCCAGCATCTTTGGCCAGGCTGGGGGAGGACCCCTTGGAACTGCCGATCCATTCTTCTTTCCAGGCCTGGTCGTACTGCTGGGTGTTGCAGCTCGGACGGTAGATCGCGGTGAGCTCTCTGGCGATCTGCTCGCGGTGCGCCCGAGACCCGCCCGGGACCTCATAGGTGCAGATGTAGACCTTCCATTTGGACCCAGCCCGCTTGATCCAGCTGTGCGCCCGGGGGTGCTGGAACGGGAAGCGCTCGGTGGCCAGGTCGTCGGAATGGTCCACGTAGATGATGGCGTACCGGTCCGGCTTGGTCTCCGGGTCGGGCTTGCAGGCGATGACGTACACGGCCGCGGTGGCCGGCGCCGTCCACCCGGCCAGCAGGCGAGGCCCCTCGAACGGGTAGCCGGCCAGCGATCCGAGCCGGATCATGTGACTGTGTCTTCTTCTTCGCTGATCGCCTCGGTCCGCACCACGGGGGCGGCCGGAAGGCCGGCCTTGGCCGCGGCCCGGGTGAACTCCTCGGACGCCTTGGCGATCGCTTCGTCGCGGCTGTCCGCGTCCACGATCAGCTGGGCACCGTACCGGTTACTGCCAATCCCGGTGGCGATGCCGCCGTTGACCGCCACGGCGTCGGCCAGCTCGACTACCTGCTCGCGTGACATCACGCGGTCGCCCTCGGCCTCGATCCCTACGCTCCACCTCAACACGTACTCCTCACAGGCATGCTCCTAAGTTAAGCACCCGCCCGCGCCCCGGGGCCGGCCCGCGCTTCCCTCAGGGCGCGCTAATTAAGCCCGGGCAGCAGCGTCGCGAGTTTCTCCAGGCTGCTCAGATCGTGACCGGACAGCAGCAGGTCGATATGCGGGGCGGCGACCATCATACCGAGCGTGCTCGGCCGGAAGCCAGGATCGTCGCCCTTGTGCGGATTGAGCCAGACCACCCGGTGGCTCAGCAAGGACAGCCGCTCCATCGCCGCGGCCAGGACGGCGGGGTCCCCTCGATCCAGGCCATCGGAGCAGATCACGACGACGCCGCCCCGGCACAGGCCGCGGCGTGCCCAACCGCGAACGAAGGCGTCCAGGCAGTCACCGATCCTGGTTCCGCCGTCCCAGTCAAAGGCGGCCCGCGCGGCCCGTTCCAGCGCTTCATCCGGGCGGCGGCACTCCATCGCCCCGGTGACCCGGGTCAGCCGGGTGCCGAAGCAGAAGACCTCGACGCGCCCGGCCGACCGCTTCGCCGAGTGCGCGAACTGCAGCAGGTTGCGCGAGTAGTCGGCCATGGAGCCGGATATGTCGAGTATGAGGATCAGCGGCCGCAGCCGGACCTGCCGCTTCCGCCAGTACAGCCGGGCGGGCTCGCCGTGCATTCGCATGGATTCCCTGATGGTCCGGCGTGGGTCCGGACGAGATCCCGTCCGCGCCGCGGCGCTGCGGCGGGTCCGGCGCCGAGGCGGGGTCAGCCTGATCCTGGCCATGATCCGGCGCAGAGCCGCGAGTTCATCCGGTGTGCAGGCGGCGAACGACTTGTGCTTGAGCGCGTCGACGTCGGAGGCCATCCAGCCCAAGATGGCATCGTCTTCCTGCTCATCTTGTCCCGGTTCGGTAGAGGGAATCGCCAGCGCGCCCTGCGCCTGCGCCGACGCACGGAGCATGAGCGCCAGCACGTCTTCCTCGGGTCCGGTGGCCTCGAGGAAGAAGCGGCGGAACACCTGGTCGTACTTCGCGATGTCGTCATACCGGTTCACCAGCGTGGTCCGCCCGGCCCAGTACAAGTCCACCAGATCGGTCGGGTCCAGCCTGCCCACAGCCGAGCAGTAAACCAGCACGTCCCCGGACCCCACGGCGAGGCCGGCCGGGCGCAATTCGTCGGCGAAGTTCACCAGCAGGCCGATGAACGGAGCGCCTCCGGGGTCAGGAGTCTGTCGCACCAGAGGTGATTTCCTGCAGGTTGTCACGCACCACGTCGAGATCGTCCCGGTCCTTGACCACCGCACCGAGCGTGTCCTGCGCATTGCTGGCGTCCAGATTGGTCTCGCCGAGGAAATCCAGAGTGCGGGCCCAGTCGATGGTCTCGGCCACTCCCGGCGGTTTGGCCAGGTCGAGCTCGCGGAGCCGCTGAACGGCGCTGACCACCTTGCGGGCCAGCGTCGCCGAGATGCCAGGCTCCCGGATCAGGACGATCTCCACCTCCCGTTCCGCGGTCGGATAGCCGATCCAGTGGTACAGGCAGCGTCGCTTCAACGCGTCATGCAGCTCACGGGTGCGGTTGGAGGTGAGCACCACCAGCGGCGGCCGTTCGGCCTTGATGGTGCCGATCTCGGGAATGCTGATCTGGAAGTCGGAGAGGACCTCGAGCAGGAAGGCCTCGAACTCGTCGTCGGCCCGGTCGATTTCGTCGATGAGCAGCACCGCCTGGTCACCGGCGCGGACCGCCTCAAGCAGCGGTCGCTCGAGCAGGAACTTGGGGCCGAACAGCTTGTCCACCGCTTCGGCGTCGGCCGCCTGGTGCTCGGAAAGCGCCCGGATGTGAAGCATCTGACGGGCGTAATCCCATTCGTACAGCGCCTGGTTGGTGTCAATGCCCTCATAGCACTGCAGCCGGATCAGTTTCCGGCCGAAGACCGAGGCCATCACCTTGGCGATCTCGGTCTTGCCGACCCCGACCTCGCCCTCGAGCAAGAGCGGGCGGTTCAGGGACATCGCCACGAACATCGCCGTGGCCAGGCCTCGGTCAGCCAGGTAACCGCCCTGCCGCAAGATCTCGGTAAGTGTGCCGACGGTCTCAGGCGACTCCATGGTCAGGTTCTCCTTGCCGCCGAGATCGCGGGATCAGCTAATGGACCTCGGCTGGGGGTAGCACCAGGTCCCGCACGCTGCCCGCGTCCGGGTTCAGCTTGCCCTCACGGGCTAGCTGAGTCCGCCAGGCGAGCCGCAGGTCACCGTCGGTCTCCTCGGCGAGGCCGTCAAAGCCCACGTCCGCCATCCTCTTGCAGGACTTGGTGTTGCCGCAGGCCTCTTCGACGTCCTCGGCGGTCTGCCCCTGAGCGCTCCACACCCCGCGGAGCACGTCGAGGGCCTCTTCGGTGTTGCCGCTCATCTAGCCGGTTCTCCCCTCGCCAGGCACGCTTGTCTCACCTGAGACTAAGCCCTGGCCACCCGCCGGGCGAACGCGGATTAAGAGTTCCCTTATGTGGACCCGTCCTCCAGCGCGCCGCGCATGGGCTGGAACTTCACCAGGGTCTCGGCGAGCTCAGCGGCCGGTTCCGAACCCGCCACGATGCCGCATCCGGCGAACAAGCGGGCGGTCCGACCTGAGAGCTGCGCGCAGCGCAGCGCAATACCCCATTCACCGTTTCCCTCGGCGTCCACCCAGCCCACGGGCCCGGCGTAGCGCTGCCTGTCCATGTGCTCGAGTTCACGGATGAGCTCAAGCGCGGCGCTGGTCGGGGTGCCGCAGACAGCGGCGGGCGGGTGCACTGCCGCAGCCAGCGCGAGCGCTGACTTCGGCTTCTCGCTGCCCGCGAGGGTTCCGCGCACCTGGGTCCCCAGGTGCTGCAGGTTCGGGAACTTCAGCAGCCCGGGCCGTGCCTCGACCTCGAGCGCGTCGCACAGCGGCCCGAGCGCGTCGCGTATCGAAGCGACCGCGTAGGCGTGCTCCTCGTGGTTCTTGGCCGAGGCCAGCAGTTCCGAGCCCAGCGCCTCATCTTGGGCCGCGTCGCCGCCGCGCGGCGCCGTGCCGCCGAGCACGAGCGCGCTCACCTGACGGCCAGCCCGGCGCACGAGCAATTCGGGGGTAGCGCCCACCATGCCGTCGCAGGCGAAGGTGAAGCAATCCGGATAGCGGGCGGCCAGCCTGCGCAGGAGCACCCGAGCATCGATGGGCTCGGCGGCGGTCGCGAACAGATCCCGGGCGAGCACCACCTTGCGCAGGCCGCCCGCTTTGATCGCCGCTACCGCTTCGGCGACCGCCTCCTCCCAGCGAGGTCCCGGCAGGCTCCCTTCCCGCCAGGCCAGCGGGCCAAGGCCGGCAAGGGAGGCCAGGGGCGCCTGGGAGGTCTGGGAGGAAGCAGACCTCTGGGGGGCCATGGGCGCCTGGGAGGCCAGGGGCGCCTGGGGCGCCTGGGGGGCAGCAGCCCCTTGGGGGGATTTATCCCCCCCAAGGGGGGTCTGGGGGGATGGGTCCCCCCAGAACCGGGGGGGTCTTGGGGGGTCGTCCCCCCGGCTAATAGGGTCGTCCCCCCGGCCAACAATAGTAAGCCAGGCCTGGCCGCGGCCGTCGCGGCCGAGCACGATGCGCGGGACGATCAGCACGGACTCATCGGATGACGCGTCGAAGGTGAAGCTGCCGAACGCGATGGGCCCCGAGCCGCGCAGCCCTACCTGGTCATCGATGTCGGCGGCATCGAATACCGAGCGGAGCCATTTCTCCCCGGCGGTAAACCGGTCTTCCCCCGCAGGCAGCGATACCCTGACCGCCTCGCCCCACCCGGCCAGCCCGGCACCGTGCTGTACCCAGGCGACGACGTCCGGCTGGGGAATATGCCCAAGAAGATCCCCTGGGTCGGGTATGGCGACGGTGCGGGCGCTGAGCCGCCCAGTCTCCTGGCGGCTCAGCGGCCGCACGCCGTCGTCCGCGTCACCTGATCACCCGCCACGAACCCACATCCTAGGTGCCGTCCGTCACGGGGCTTACTTCCGGGTTCGTCGCCCCGCTCGGGCCCGGTTTCGCCAGCGCGCTCGGCCACCAGATATGCCGCCCGATATCCAAGGTCAGCGCGGTCACAAGGACGGACCTGACCACGATCGTGTCAAGCAGCACGCCCAGCGCGACTGCCACTCCGATCTCGGTGAATTCCACCAGCGGCAGCGTGCCGAGCACGGCGAACGTGCCCGCCAGCACCAGGCCAGCCGAGGTGATGACGCCACCGGTGGCGGCCAGGGCAGAGAGGGCACCTCGCCGCGTGCCGAACCGGACCGATTCCTCGCGCACGCGGGTCATCAGGAAGATGTTGTAGTCGATACCCAGGGCCACCAGGAACACGAAGACGAGCAGCGGCACCGAGGTATCGGCGCCCGCGAACCCGAACAGGTGCTTGAAGACCAGCGCAGACAGGCCGAGAGCTGCGCCGAAGGACAGCACCACGGTGGCGATGAGCACGAGCGGCGCCACGATCGCGCGCAGTAGCAGACCCAAGATGAGGAGCACCACGCCGAGTATCAGCGGGATGAGCAGATCCCGGTCATGAGCCGCGGCGGCCTCCACATCCAGGTTAATGGCGGTGCCGCCGCCCACCTTGGCGTCGGCACCAGGTATGGCGTGCACCGTAGTCCGTATCCGGTCCACCAGCGTGTACGCGGCCGGGCTATCCGGCGGCATGGTCATCGTGGCCTGCAGGAAGGACAGGCCGTCCTTGGTCACCGGCGGGGCGACCGAGGCGATGCCAGGCGTGGCGGCGAGCGCATCCCTGACCGATCCCGCGCTCGCCGCGGTGGAGATCACTTGCACCGGTTCGCCGGAACCAGCTGGGAAGTACCTGGCCAGCTCCTGCTGGGCGGTGATGGACGGCGGGGTGCCGCGGAACGACTCGGCTGTGGTCAGCGCGCCGAACTTGAACCCGGCCAGCCCGGCCGCCCCGGCCCCGAGCAGGATCACGGTCACGATCCACACGGCGCGCGGGCGGTGGCTGATGGCCTGCCCGACGCGCGACCACAGTCCGCGGCTGGTGGGTTCCGCGGTACCGTAGCCCGGCCGGACCGGCCAGAAGAGCCAGCGGCCGAAGACGACGAGCAGTGCGGGCAGCAGCGTGATCATGGCGATCAGGCCCACGGCGATGCCGATGGCGGCGACCGGGCCTAGCCCGGAGATGTCATTGGACTCGGCCGCGAGCAGGCAGAGCATGCCGGTCACGACGGTCAGTCCGCTGGCGATGATGGCCGGGCCGGCCCGGTGCAGAGCCACGGCCATGGCCTGGTGCTTATCGGCGTGCCTGCGCAGTTCCTCCCGGTACCTGGCGATTAGCAGCAGCGCGTAGTCGGTGCTGGCACCGATCACCAGGACGACCAGGATGCCGTCGCTCTGCCCGTTGACGGTCAGGTTCGCGTGCTGGGTGAGAAGATAAATGACGGCCTCGGAGACAGTCAGCGCCACGCCCGCCGACATGATGGGCAGCAGCCATAGCACCGGGCTGCGGTAGGTCAGCAGCAGGAGCCCGATGACCACGCCCAGGGCGGCGTACAGCAGGGTGGAGTCGATGCCCTTGAATATCTTGAGCTCGTCGGCCGCGCTGGCGGCGGGCCCGCCGATATACACGCTCAGGCCAGGATCCCCCTTGACGGCGGTGGCCTTCAGGTTGGAGACGAAGCCACTCAGGTCGCTGTTGTAGCCAAGGTCCGCGCCGACAACCGTCTCGATTGCCTTGTGATCGCGGGACACCACCGGCGCGGCGACCCGCCCGGCCACCGCGGACAGCGACCCGAAGTAGCGCGCGTCAGCGTCGGCCTTGCGCAGGTCGGCCGCCGTTAGCCCACCCGGCCGCACGTAGACCACCAGGGCGGGGTTGAGGTTCTGCGACTGGAAGAGGTTCTGCTCGTTCAGTTCCTGGGTGGATTCCGCCGACGAAGGCAGGTAGGCCGACGAATCGTTCTTCTCCGCTCCCTGAAGCTTGCCCGCCAGCGATCCCAGGGCCACGACCACCAGGATCCAGAACGCGACTACCAGGTACTTTGACCTCCGGCCGCAAATAATCCCGACCAGCCGGCCCACGCCGCCCGGCCGGGCTCGCGTCCGGCGTTCGGCGGGGCCGTCATCTCGCGGATCCCCGGTAGTGCGACGCTGTGCTTCCTGGCCCCGTGTTCGCTCGTGCCGGGCCGTCCCGGTGTCCTCGCCCTCGGCGCGGACACCGGAATCTCCACCCGGCGTGTTACGGGGCGCCCCCGCGGTCCCGCGTGCCACGTCGTCCTCCTTGCGTGTAGAAGATCCTGATAAAGTACTCAGGGAATACGATGTATCGCATCAGCTCCGACTGTCAAGTTATATCTCGAATATTTCACGTCGGCTTAACCGAAATAAGCGCGCAGTTATCTCGGGGTCCCGGTAGTAATCGCGGAAAATCCAACGAACCCGCCGCGGACCTAGTGTTATTCGAGTTCTTGGGACGGCTGACGACCTCTGTCGCTACGGTTCGTACTGGTTCCTGTGCTTCCGTGGAGGTCGTTGGGGTTGGCGACTCAGTTCTTCTCTGACGAGCAGACGGAGCGGCTGCGGTCGTACCCGGACATCGGCCGGGAGGAGTTGATCCGGTTCTTCACGCTGACGCGGAAGGATCTGGGGTTCGTCGACAACCTGGAGCGTGGCGACGGGCGTGGGCCTGCGGCGCGGCTGGGGCTGGCCGTTCAGCTGTGCACGCTGCCGTGGCTGGGATTCGCCCCCGATGACCTCTGGTCGGTGCCGCAGGCCGCGGTGCTGCGGCTGGCGAATCAGCTGGCGGTGTTCCCCGGCGTGCTGGAGCAGTACGGGCGGCGGGCGCAGACTCGTAGCGATCACCTGAAGCTGGTTCTGAAGTACCTGGACTGGAATCCGGTGCCGACCGGCGGGGAGCCTCGGCCTCGGACAGCCGGTCCCCGACCCGCCACTGACGAGGACTCTGGGCAGAGCGGGCACTGAACACCGGTTCACCGGTCTGCGCCTGGGTCCTCCGAAGCTGCTGCACCGCGCTGACCAGCGCATCTGCGGGGCCTGGCGGTTTGAGTAAGACCCGATAATCAAGATGAACTGGTAGAGATCGGGTCGCCCTCGGCCGGCCATGTACTATGGGCTGTAGTAGCCGTGGCGAGCTGAACGGGGCGCGACAGTGACACGAGCGCGCGCGGTGGTGATCGGCGCAGGAATCGGCGGCCTGGCGGCGGCTGCGGGGCTGTGCGCGGCCGGCTGGGACGTCACTGCCTGCGAGCGCGCCAGGTCGCTTGAGCCGGTCGGGGTCGCCCTGGCACTGGCTCCCAACGGGCTGCGCGCGCTGGATGCGATCGGTGCCGGGGATGCGCTGCGGGCGCTGGCGGTCCCGCAGGAACTGGGCATCCGACGTTGCGACGGCCGGTGGCTCATGCGCAGCACTACCGGCCGGATGGTCTCGGACCGGTTCGGGGATCCGGTCATCTTGCTGCCGCGGGCGGCCGTCATCGACGCGCTGGCGGCCCGTGTTCCCGGCGGGGTGCTCTCCCTGGCAACCGAGGTGACGTCGGTCGAGTCCGGGGGCAAGGCGGCAGCGCGCGTGGCCACCACGGCGGGCGAGCTGGATGCCGACCTCGTGGTGGCTGCGGACGGGATCGGTTCGGCGTCGCGCTCGGCGCTGTTCCCCGGTCATCCGGGGCTTCGCTACGCGGGGTTCACCACCTGGCGGCTGCTCACCGGTCCGGTGACCGGGCAGGTCCCGATGGCGGAGAGCTGGGGGCGCGGTACCGTCTTCGGCGTGATGCCGCTGCCGGACGGGCGGGTCTACTGCTACGCCGCCGCGCCCGCGGACCCCGGCGTGCGCGCCGGCGACGAGCTGCCCGAGCTGGTCAGGCTCTTCGGCAGGTGGCACGAGCCGATCCCGGGACTGCTCGCGATCACCAGGCCGCAGGACGTGCTCCGCCATGATGTCGCCGAGCTGGCCGCACCGCTGCCGTCCTTCCACCGCGGCCGGGTCGCGCTGCTCGGCGACGCTGCCCATCCGATGACGCCGAACCTCGGCCAGGGCGCGTGCCAGGCACTCGAAGACGCAGCGGTCATCTCCCGGCTGGCTGCCGGGACAGGACCGGACGCGGTAACCGGGATGCTGGCCCGTTACACCGCCGCCAGGCTGCCGCGCACCACCGACGTCGTCCGCTGGTCCCGCCGTGCCGCCACCATGACAACCTGGGCCTCGCCTCCCGCCGTCGCCTTCCGCAACACGGTGGCGCGGCTGACAGGCAGGCTCGCACCGGGAGCCGCGCTGCGCGGCCTCGCCGCCATCTACGGCTGGCAACCCCCGGCAGCGGCCCGCCCCGGGGACGCGGGCTGACGTGAAAGTGAGCAGCTAAACCAGGCGACTGGCAGAGGTCGGGTCGTGACGCCGGCCGGTTGCTGGCGTATGACCGGGGCATGCGGTATGCGCAACGGGGCGGGTACACGCCCGCCGAGCAGCAGCGGCGTGAGTGGCTGCGGCTGGAGGCCGCCGGGCGGTTCGCCCGCGGCGAGGGTGCCAAAGAAGCGGGGAAAGCAGCCGGGCAGCCCGGGCGCGTCCATGACGTGGGAGGTCCCGGACCGGACCGAGGACCACTATCCCGAGGGTGCGTGCTCATGCGGCGCGGACCTGGCGGATGCCGCTGACCTGGGAGTCTCCCGGTCGTTTCAGCAGGAGGAGATCGCGGCCGCAGCGGCGGAGCGGGTGCAGCACGACCTGCACCAGGCGCGGTGCCGAAACTAAAGATCTTCAGTGGCGGAGGTTACGGAAGGGTGAGGTCGAGCCCGGTCTTGGCAAGGAAGCCATCGATGGGGCCGGGCCGGTACTGCATCGGTGTGAGCCGGGTCTTGACCAGCGCGTCAGCACACGCCACGCGGTCGCTTGCCGTACGGGCGGCCATCGCCGGGCAGCAGACCCGGCTGCCGGCGGGCACGGGCACAATGACTGGTATGGCGAAGGCTCCTGACCGCTGGCACCGGTGGCTGACGGACACGCGATCCGGCGGCGATCCCGCCGCCCGTGAGCGGCTCCTCACCGAACACTTGTACCTGGTCCGGGACACGGTGCTCGACAAGGCCGGGCTACAGCCCGGTGACACCGTGCTCGACGTGGGCACCGGGGACGGCCTGATCGCCTTCGGCGCGCTGGAACGGCTCGGCCCGTCCGGTCACGTGGTCTTCTGCGACATCTCCCAGGACCTGCTCGATCACTGCCGTGCCGCCGCCGCCGCGGAGGGGCTGCTTGACCGGTGCCGCTTCATCTTGGCCTCGGCCAATTCGCTGGACGGCATCGCAGACGCCTCAGTCGATGTCGTCACCACCAGATCTGTCCTGATCTATGTGAAGGACAAGGAGGAGGCGCTGCAGGCGTTCTACCGTGTGCTCAGGCCCGGCGGGCGGATCAGCGTGTTCGAGCCGGTCAACGTGCTGATGCGCGATCCTGACCGGCTCCTCGGCTACGACATCACCCCGGTCAAGCCCCTGGCGGCCAAGCTCAAAGCGTTCTATGAGTCCATCCGCCCGCCCGGTGCCGATCCCATGGTTGATTTCGACGAGCGTGACCTGGTCCGGCACGCCGAGCGGGCGGGGTTCACCGACATCGGCCTCGAACTGCGCGTCACCGTGAAGAACGGCAAGCGGCCGGTTCCCTGGACACGTGCCCTGCGCACGGCGGGAAACCCGCTCGTGCCGCCGCTGGGCGAGGTCCTGGACCGGGTGCTCAGCCCGCAGGAGATCGCCGAGTTCACCGCGCATATCAAACCGCTAGTTGAGTCTGGCACCGGGCGGCAGCGGCAGGCACACGCCTATCTAGCTGCCGCCAAATAGCGCTACCCATCACCCCGCATGCGTGGGCTGAATGTTCCTATTTATCTGGGCACGGATCAGTGTCAACGGCAACGCTCTTTCGTGACGGGTAACCCCTGCCCGACTGCCCGGCTTTGAGGATCACGAAGACATCCGAGGCCGTATGCGGGAACTATCCCTTCGAGTGACCGCGGCGCCAGACGTTCGCCAGCAGACACACCAATCCTGCCGATCCCGACCTAACCGCACCGCTCGCCACCTCACCTTGCCTGCCTGAAACCGGGCCAGTGCGGGTTGGTGACACGCAGGCGTGGCGCACCTCGGTAGAAACAGGGCATCAAATGGTTCAGCCTGCGCAAGCGTTTCACTGAAACCAGCGCCGCTCTTGTTCCACTCCGTCGTACATAGTAGACAGGAACGATGAGGAGACAGGCAGCCGTCGTGCTTTACGTGCTCGTGATGGTAGCCGTCGTGGTCGGCGTGGACGTTCTGTTCCTCAGGCACCAGTTCTGGGAGCGGCTGATAAGTAACGTCGGAATTGTCCTGGTGTTCGCGGCGTTCTATTTGCGGTTCCTGAAGCGTCCATGAGGGGTCCCGGTAGTCCTGGGGAAATTTGGTCGGATATCCCTGCCCTGCGTTTATCGCGGGGCCGGTATCGGCGGGAGATCAGCCGCTGGCTGTCCCTCGGGCGATGTGCCCGATCGACACCACGTCGCCGCTGATCTCGTACAGCGCCCGGTACCGGCCGGCCCGCAGCCGCCGCAGGCCCGGCGACCCGTACGGGAACGACCCGGCCCGGGCGAGGATCATCGGCCAGCCGGTCAACGGCGTCCAGCACCGCGCCGAGCCAGCGGGATCATCAGCCAGGAACCCGGCCGCCTGGTTGATCGCCTTCTCCTCGTAGATGACCCGAAGGCTCACCTGGTCAGGCCCAGCCGCTGCCGTACTGGAGGTCTGGCCGGCTGTCTCCCGCGTCCTCCGCAGTAGCTTTCTCCAAGCCAGGCTCTGACGGCTTCAGCATTGGCGTTTGTGCTGTGGTGATGGCGCCCTTACGCGGAGGGCGGCCGGGAACCCGGGCCGGTGGCTCGATCCGGCATCCAGGCGCGGGACGTGTGGTTTGTCATGGCCGGCCCGGGCGGATGTCACCGGGACTGGTGATGGCGGGCACGGGCGGGAATCCTGGTTCGCCGCGATGCTGGACCTGTGAGCCCGGGTTCATCCCGGGACGTGACTGAACGGAGTCTGCCATGAAGAACTCGCAACGCGCTGGATCTCAGGATGATCGTGCAGGTACTGCCCGGATGCGCCGCTGGACCGAGGAGAAGCCCAGCGTGCGCCTGTTGCTGGTGGCGTTCGTTCTTGTCCTGACCGGGGCGCTGGTGTGGGCGGGGTGGTTCGCGTCCGCTAGCCAGAATGCCACGTGGAGCCCGTTCCTGGTGAGCATCGCCGTCGTCGGCGCAGTGGCCCCGCGGAGGCGGCGGTCTTGGATGTCACGATCTCGTTGACGGGATCTGCCGGCCTGGCCGCGGCGAGCCCTCGCGATCGCGCGGGCGGGGTCGCGGGGGTCGCGGTCGCTGCGTCCGGCGATGGTTCCGCCTGCCCGTCCGTACCTGCTGATCGCGGCGTTTCGGGAGCTGCGGGTGCTGGCTGGATCGTGGTGGCCGGGTGGGCGGCACGACGCTGGTTCCGCTGGGAACCGCGGCGCTAGGTAGGCGTGACACTCTGGAGGGGTGACGGCGATGTGGCGGCGATGGAACGAGCGGGGCAGTCTCGG
>Ga0302229_10000723_pt1 | contig 25577 bp, 25 predicted proteins | sample II_Palsa_N1_3_FD_193518 | JGI IMG/M metagenome (GOLD analysis project Ga0302229, IMG submission 193518) | Peat permafrost microbial communities from Stordalen Mire near Abisko, Sweden - II_Palsa_N1_3 | ecosystem: Environmental > Terrestrial > Soil > Palsa > Peat permafrost | place: Sweden... | reverse complement strand
GGTTACAGGCCAGGAACGTCGCGCTCTGCCCATTCCACTCGGGCGGGCGCCAATTGCGCGTGTCGTCACCGGATCGCGGCGATTCAACCTTGATGACGTCTGCGCCCAGGTCACCGAGCAGCATCGTGCAATACGGACCAGCCAGGTTGCGCGAGAGGTCGAGCACAGACATGCCACGGAGGGTCTCAGAGAGCAGCGAGGGAGGCATCGGATCCATTGCGTTCGAGCCTGTCAGTTCGCTTTGTCGCGCTCGGGCCTCAGCGCCCTCTCGACGTTGGCCCGCAACTCCGGCGTCGTGAACGAGCGGTCCTCGGCGGTGAGCGCAAAATCGAGCGCCGCCAGAATGGCCCGCTCCATCTGGATGTTGATGATCCGCTTCGTGTCCTCCACCGCGCCTTTTGGCAGCCGCGCGATCTTCTGGGCGCAGGCCATGGCCTGGTCGAGGACCTCGCCGTCGGCGCAGACGTGGTTCACCAGCCCGATGTCGGCCGCCCGCTGTGCGGGGATGCGCTCCCCGGTCAACGCGTACTCCTTGGCCAGCTGCAGGCTGGTCAGCATCGGCCACACCACGGGGCCGCCGTCGGCCGCCACCAGCCCGAGCAGCACGTGCGGATCGGCCAGATGCGCGCTCTCGGCCATGAACACGATGTCGGAGAGCGCGACCAGGCTGCAGCCGAGCCCTACCGCCGGACCGTTCACGGCGGCGACGATCGGCACCCGGCACCTGACCATGCCGGTCACGATCTGGCGGCCATGGGCGAGGGTGCGCGCACGCAGTGCTGCATCCTTGGAGAGTTCGTCGATGTAGTTGAAGTCGCCGCCGGCGGAGAAGGCGCGGCCCGCGCCCGTGATGACGGCCGCCCGCGCCTCGTCGTCGGAGTCGATCTGCGGGAACAGCGCAGCCAGGCCCCGGTGCAGGTCGTGGTTCGTTGCGTTGAGCTGTTCGGGCCGATTGAGCGTGATGATGCGCACAGGCCCGTCGGCGCTGACCTGCAGCTCGTCGGGAAGGTCGTAGGCGTTCATGAGGTGGGCAGCTCCAGAATTCGGCCGGCAACGAGGTTGCGCTGTATCTGCGAGGTGCCTCCCATGACGCTCTGGGCACGACTGTAGAGGTACACCTTCAACCAGACGTCGTCTCCGTCGGCGTGCACGGCGCCACCGATGGAGAGCGCCGCATGGCCAACCGCCTGCTCGGCCGCCGTCATCAGGAGCTTGTCGACGGAGCCCTCGGGCCCGTGCGACAGGCCGTTGAGGCGGTCCGAGAGCCGGCGGCTCACGTGGCACCGCAACATCTCGGTCTCGACCAGCGCCCAGGCGAGGTCACGCTGCGCCTCGGATCCGAAGCGCGACGGCTCTTCCTCGACGAGGTGCGCCAGCTCGTTGACGAGCTTGCCGTACCGCGCCACGTAACCGAGCTCACCCGGCTCACGTTCGTGGCTGACCACCGTCATGGCGAGGCGCCAGCCTTCGCCGGGCTCGCCCACCATGTTCGCCGCGTCGACACGGGCACCGTCGAAGAGCACCTCGCCGAATTCGCGCCTGACGCCGTTGATCATCTGCAGCGGCCGCTGCTCAATGGCGGATTGTCCCATCGGCACAATGAAGGCGGAGATGCCCTTGTGCTTAGGCACGTCAGGGTCCGTCCGGGCCAGGACCAGGCACCAGTCGGCCGCATCCGAATAGCTGGTCCAGACCTTGTGGCCGGTGATCACGTACTCCTCGCCGTCCCGTATGGCCCGCGTCCGCAACGAGGCCAGGTCTGACCCTGCGTCGGGCTCACTGAAGCCCTGGCACCAGCGCTCCCGGCCGTTCACCAGCCCGGGCAGGAAGCGGCGCCGAATGTCCTCGTTCCCGTGCCGGAGGAGCCCCTGGACCAGGTAGCCCACGCTCGGTCGCGGCGGCGTTCCGGCAGTGGTCAGCTCCTCGTCGAGGATCACCTCGTAGACGCTGGGCAGGTCGTGCCCGCCGACTTCGGCCGGCCAGGACAGCCCGAAGAAGCCGGCGTCGAAGAGCGTCTGGTGCCAGGCGGCCTGCCCGGCCCAGTACTCGTCGGCCGTCGACGAGGCCGGCAGGCCGGGGTTGTTCTCGCTGAGCCACGCTCGCAGGCGCAGGCGGAACTCGAGCTCCCCGGGGGAATCAGCGAAGTCCATCGTCCACTCCGATGTTTCGGCCGGCGAGTACCCGCTCCAAGCTCGGCCCGATGCCGCCGAGCACATCGCTCGACAACAGCGCTCGGCGTAGGAAGACATGGGCAAGGCAGTCCCAGGTGTTGCCGATGCCGCCGTGCACCTGAATGGCCGTCTCGCACGCCGTGCGGGCCGCCCGGGCGCAGTAGGCCTTGGAAGCCGACGCCGCGGCGAGCGCGTCTGCCGCGGGAAGCGCGTCCACGGCCCAGGCTGCGTGGAGGGCGATGCTGCGGGAACCCTCCATGGCTACGAAGGCGTCGGCCAGCAAGTGCTGCACCGCTTGGAACGACCCGATGGGAGCGCCGTACTGGCGGCGCGAGCGGGCGTAGTCGGTTGTCAGGTCGAGCGCGCCGCGCATCACACCGATCAGGTCGGCGCTCGTCATGGCCAGGCCGAGGCTCTGCCAGGCCGCCATGTCCTCACTGCTGAGCGAATGGGCCTGCCCGTCAATGGCGGCGACGGTTCCCGGTGCCTCGACCGACGCGACGGGCCGCGTGAGGTCGACGCCGCTGGTCGATGCTGCGGGGACGGGCGGTTCGAGCGCGACCACGCCGATGGTCCAGCCGTCTGCGCCGCCCATGCCCACCAGCGCTGCCGCCGCGGTACCGGCGTCGAGCGCCAGGGCACCCGGGGGCACGTGGCCGCCCTCAACCGTGGCCAGCCCCCTGAGGTCGGCCCGTAACGCCACCGTCTCGGCTCCGCCGGCAGCGGGCGCGCCGGCTCGTCGGCGAAGCTCGGCGGCCAAGGTCGCACCGACAAAGGCAGCATCGGCGAGGCCGCGGCCGAGCTCCTCGGCCACCAGCGCGACCTCGACCGCCGACGCCCACGGTGTCCGGTCGTCCATCGCTGTGCGCAGCTCGCGCCAGCCTGAAGCGTGCACTGCAGCGTCGAGCTTGCCGGCGCGCTCGCGGTCGTCGAGCGCGGCAACGCCGTGCACGCCGAGGCGATCCACGACCTGTGCGGCGGCATCGCGCAGGGCGACCTGCTCGGGCGAAAGGCGGACGTCCATCAGTCGGGCTGGGCGGGCGAGGAGGTCGGGAGCCACTCGTCCCTGAGCGTGCGGCGCAGCACCTTGCCCGAGGGCGTCCGGGGGACGGCGTCGACGATGACGACGTGATGGAGGCGTTTGTAGGTGGCCAGCGTGTCGGTGACGAGCTGTGCGAGGTCGTCTGCGCTCACGTCGGACCCGGGTTCGAGTTGCACCGCGGCCACCGGGATCTCGCCGGCGCGTTCGTCGGGCACGCCGAACACCGCGCAGTCGATGACCGCGGGGTGACCGTGCAGCACGGCCTCGATCTCCGCCGGGGCGACCTGGAAGCCGCTGACCTTGATCATCTCCTTGCTGCGATCGGTGAGGTGGACCCAGCCCTCCGGCTCGAGCCATCCGACGTCGCCGGTCCGGTACCAGCCTTCGGCGAAGGCCGCAGCGGTGGCCTCGTCGGGCAGGTAGCCGGCCATGGCCGACGCGCTCAGGACCTGCACCTCGCCCACGCCACCTGCGTCCAGGACGTCCCCGGTCTCGAGGTCGACCACGCGCAGGGTGACGCCGCCCACCGGGAGCCCGGCGGAATCGAGGCGCCACCTGTCCGGATCGGCCACCGGGTTGGCCGTGATCACGGGCACCTCGCTCGTGCCGTAGGCGGGCAGCCAGCGCACGCCGGTGCGGGCCGTCACCCTCTCGGCCACGCTCGGCGTGATCGGGGTGGCGCCCCACATGATGTAGCGGAGCGACGACAGGTCGTACTCCTCGAGCCGGGGGTGGTTGGCCATGGCCAAGGCGATCGGCGCCACCGCCATCTCGAGCGTCATGCGTTCTTCCTCAATGCAGCGGAGCTCCTCGTCAAGGTCGAAGCGACGGTGCAGGCGGACGGTGGCGCCCGCTTTGGCCGCAGCGAGGAGGTTCAGCAATCCGAGGATGTGCGACGGTGGCGTCGCCACCTGGAAGCGGTCGTCGGGACCCAGGCCCAGTGCGGTGACCCAGTGCTGCGTGCCCAGGTCGATGGAGCGATGGATGTGACGTACCGCCTTCGGGCGGTCGGTCGTCCCGGAGCTGAAGACGAACACGGCGTCGTCGCTCTCCGCCACGTCGACGACCGGGGCGGGCGCGCCGCTGGTGCGGTCGATCACGACCGCGGCGGAGGGGTCGTCGAGGTCGAGGACCGCGCCGGCACCGAGCTGCTCGGCCAGGAAGACGGCGCCGGCGCCGTCGGCCACACCGAAGCGCGGTGCGGTGAGCGCGACGGCCGTGCCGACCTCGAGCGCCTTCCACGAGGAGTTGAGCATGACAGGGGCCGCGCCGAGCTTGCTGGCCGCCTGAACCGTGACCACGAACTCCGGCCGGTTCGACGTCATGACCGCCACCCGGTCGCCCCGGCCTACGCCCCGGTCGGCCAGGTACTGCGCCAGTGCATTGGCGGCCCGGTCCAGCTCCCCGTACGTCCAGCGGTCGTCGCCGGCCAGGACCGCCACGTGATCGGGATCCTGCGCGGCCGCCGACTCGAGCCCGCGATGCATGAGGCTCGCTGCCATTGGGAAACATTCTTCTCTGAATTGAGATTCAGCGTCAACACCAGCGAAGTGTATGGTTATCGGCGCTATGAGCAGCCCGAACGTCGGGGCCACCGACGAGGACGTCCGGTCCGCCATCATCGAGACGGTCCACCGCTTCGTGGCGCGCGAGGTCATCCCGGTCGCCGCCGATCTCGAGCGTTCCGACACCTTTCCCGAGGCCATCGTCGAGCAGATGCGCGCGCTCGGGCTCTTCGGCGTCACGATCCCCGAGGAGTACGGCGGCCTCGGCCTGGACCTGTTGACCTACATCGGCGTCATTGAGGAGCTGGCCTACGGCTGGATGAGCCTCACCGGAATCGTGAACACGCACACCATGGCCGCCACCATGATCATGACGCACGGGACGGAAGCGCAGAAGCGGCGCTGGCTCCCCGCCATGGCGGCGGGCGAACGGCGCGGCGCACTCTCGCTGTCCGAGCCCGATGCGGGGAGCGACACCCGAAACATCTCGTGCCGGGCCCTCCGCGACGGGGAAGAGTACGTCCTCAACGGGAGCAAGGCCTGGGTGACCAACGGCGAGCGGGCCTCCATCGTCTTACTGGCCGCCCGGGCCGAGGAGGGCATCACCGCTTTCATCGTCGAGAAGGAGCCCGGCCCGCGCTTCGAAGGCATTGCGGTCAGCAAGCACATGGGCAAGCTGGGCTACCGCGGCGTCGAGACGGTCGAGATGGCGTATACGGACCATCGCATTCCCGCCGCGAACGTCGTCGGCGAGCTCGGGCGCGGCCTGCCCCAGATTTTGGGCGTGCTCGAGGTGGGTCGCATCAACATCGCCGCACGAGCGGTCGGCGTGGCCCGCGCCGCCTTCGAGGCCGCGCTCGCCTACAGCCTGCAGCGCGAGACCATGGGCAAGGTGATCGGCGAGCACCAGGCGATTCAACTCAAGCTGGCTGACATGGCCACGAAGTTGGAGGCGGCCCGCCTGCTGACCCGCAACGCGGCCGAACGCCGGGCCCAGGGACTGCGTTGCGACGTCGAGGCCGGCATGGCCAAGCTCTTCGCCAGCGAGACCGCACTGGAACTCAGCACCGAGGCCATGCGCATTCTCGGCGGGGTCGGTTACACCACCGAGTTCCCGGTCGAGCGTTACTACCGTGACGCGCCGCTGATGATCATCGGCGAGGGCACGAACGAGATCCAGCGCATCGTCATCGCCCGCGGCCTGCTGGCCCGGGCGCGGGAGCGCGGTCAGGCCTGAGCTGAGCCCTCGGCAGCCTTCCGGCGCGCCGCCTCGAGCTCAGCCAGCACCTCGTCGGTGTGCTCGCCGAGAAGCGGCGCCGGTGCGGCCCGGTCGACGGGGAGGTCCGAGAAGCTCACCGGGCCGTTGACAGAGCGGCGCGTCTGGCCGTCGGCGTCGTCGGGAAGCCGGAGAAACCCGTCGTTGGCGGTCAGCTGCGGGTCAGCCAGCACGTCCGTCGGCCCCTGTGCCGGCGCCCACCAGACGCCCTCCGCATTCAGGCGCTCGGCCCACTCCTCGAGCGTGCGCTCTCCGACGATCTCGTCGATGACGGCGATCACCTCGGTGCGGTTCTGGCGCAGCGCCCGGGCGTTCTCGAAGCGGGGATCGTCCCGCAGGTCGGTCCGGCCGAGGGCACGCAGCACCGGGTCGATGTGGCGGTCCGCCTCGAGCCCGGTGAAGAAGAACCAGCGGCCGTCCTTCGTCCGGTAGGAGTTCATCAACGGTGTCTGGTTGGAGTGTCGTGCCTCGGCTTTGGACACCTTGCCGACCGTCTCCTGCAAGCTGAGATCCCACCCGAGCACATACGTCCCCGTCCGCAGCAGCGAGACCTCGACCACGCGCCCGCGGCCGGTCTGGCGCTGCTCGAGCACGGCGGCCAGGAGGCCGGCCAGCGCGGCCAGTCCGCTGATGTGGTCCCCGATGCCGCCGCGGGCGTTGAGGGGGACGCCGTCGCTGTTGGCCAGCTGGACGGATAGGCCGGAACGGGCCCAAAAGGCACCGATGTCGTAGGCCGGGCGGTTGCGGTCCTCACCCCGCAGGCCGTAGCCGCTCACGCTGCAGTACACGAGGCGGGGGTGGCGGTCGACCGTGGTCGCCGGTTCGAGGCCGAGGCCGTCGAGCGCGTCGGGGCGCAGGTTGGTGAGGAAGACGTCAGCCGTCGAGAGGAGCTCTTCCAGGCGCTGCCGTGACTCGGGCTGGCGCAGGTCGAGGACCACGCTGCGCTTGCCCCGGTTGTCCTGCGCGAAGGCGGGGTTCGGGAAGTCCTTGCCGATGCCCAGCGAACCGAAGGCACTGCGCATCGGATCGCCGTTCGGCGGCTCCACCTTGATGACGTCGGCGCCCCAATCGGCCAGCAGCGCGCCGGCGGACGGCGCGGCGACCCAGACACCCATCTCGACGACGCGCAGGCCGGTGAGCGCCGTCAGGCCGGCCGGTTCGCTCGTCTCGGTCGGTCCGGTCGAGTCCGTCATGGGGCCAGGTTGGCGGACCGGCCGGCCGGGGCCCGCTGACGGAGGACGTCCTTGAGCACCTTGCCGGTGGCGTTGAGGGGCAACGCGTCGACGATCTCCACGACGCGGGGGACCTTGTAATTGGCCATTTCGTTCCTGCTCCATTCGATGATGTCGTCACCCGAGACGTCCTCCGACACGACGACGAAGGCCATGCCCACCTCACCCAGTCGGTGGTCGGGGAGGCCGATCACCGCGGCCTGCCGCACGGCGGGATGACGCAACAACGCGTTCTCGATCTCGGCGGGGTAGGCGTTGAAGCCGCCGACGATGAACATGTCCTTGACCCGACCCACGATGCGGAGCCGGCCGGCCTGGTCGACCTGGCCGAGGTCGCCGGTGCGCAGCCAGCCGTCGTCCGACAACACCTTCTGCGTCTCCTCGGGGTCGTCGAGGTACCCCGCCATGATGCTGCCGCCGCGGAGCAGCACTTCGCCCGGCTGCCCGGTCTCGACGTCCACGCCGCCGTCACCGACGATGCGCAGCTCGAAGCCGGGCCGTGGCCGGCCCACCGTCGTCGCCACCGCCTCGGCATCGTCGCCCTCGGACGTGGCGCAGGCGGTCCCGGCCTCGGTGAGGCCGTAGCCGGTGACGATGTTCGAGAACGGAAGCTCCTCGTCGACCCGGCGGATCAATTCCACCGGGATGTCGGCCGAGCCGGTCACCGCCACGCGCAACGACGAGAGGTCGTGCTGTACACGCTGCGGGTGGTCGAGGATCGACTGGTAGAGCGTCGGTGGACCGGGAAGAACGGTGACACGCTCCGCCGCGACGCGAGCCAGCACCCGGTCGACGTCGAAGACGGGCTCGGGCAGCATGGTGGCCCCGCTGGCGACGCTCGCCAGGATGCCCGCCTTCAGGCCGAACATGTGGAAGTACGGGTTCACCTGGAGATAGACGTCCCCGGGGTTGAGGCCGGTCATGGCCACCCAGTCCGTGGCCACAATCAGCGTGCGGCCGTGTGTCATGACCACGCCCTTGGGGACGCCGGTCGTGCCCGAGGTGAAGAGGATGTCCGAAGGATCGTCCGGGCCGAGCGCGGCGCGGCGGCGCTCGACCTCGGACCGGGAGGCCGCGGTCGCTCCGGCGAGGAAGTCACGCCACGACACCGCGTGTCCCGTCGCATCGCCCTTGGCCACGACGATGGTCCGGAGCTCGGGCAGCGGGGTGCCGGTTCTTTCCAGCATGGCCACGTAGTCGGTGCCCAGGAAGTCGGTGACGGTCACGAGCACGCGGGCCCCGCTCCGGGCCAGGATCATCGCGGCCTCGGCACCCTTGAAGCGGGTGTTGACCGGCACCAGGACGGCGCCGGCGGCGAACAGGCCGAGGGCGGCCACCGTCCATTCGACGCAGTTGCCGCACCAGATCGCCACGCGGTCGCCGGGCTCGACCCCGGCGGCGACCAGCGCGGCCCCGAATTCGCCGGCCGCCTGGTCCAGCTCTGCGTAGGAAAGCGTGGTCTCCCCGTCGCGCACGGCCACCCGGTCGGCGAACTGCTCGGCGGCACCGCCGAGCATGGCGGGGATGGAGGGCCAGAACGGCATGGCCGGCGCCGGACTCACCGGCTGACCGGTACTTGGCCGGTGCCGATCTTTGAGAATGGTCCTCTTTCCATACAATAATGATACTTTCGAAGGGCGACCTCACAAGAAGGTGGCGTCCGCCGGCTCACCACGCTGCACGAGGGAGAGAAACGACATGGTCAGTACCGCGCCCGCGCCCTACTACGACCCTTACGACTTCGAGATAGACGCCGACCCCTACCCGGTCTGGAAGCGGCTGCGTGACGAGGCCCCGCTCTATTACAACGAGAAGTACGACTTCTACGCCGTCAGCCGGTACGAGGACGTGGAGCGCGCCGCCGTCGAGTGGCAGACCTACAGCTCGGCCAAAGGCTCGGTGCTCGAGATCATTAAGGCACAGATGGAGATGCCACCGGGTCTGTTCATCTTCGAGGACCCGCCGGACCACGACTTGCACCGCGGCATCATGAACCGCGTCTTCACCCCTCGGCGCATGGCCGCCATTGAGCCACAGGTGCGGGACTACGCCGCGCGCACGCTCGACCCGCTGGTCGGGAAGAGCGGCTTCGATTTCATCCTCGACCTCGGCGCCGAAATCCCCATGCGCACCATCGGCATGCTGCTCGGCATTCCCGAGGAGGACCAGCAGGCGATCCGCAACAACATCGACGAGGGCCTCCGCCTCGAAGAGGGCGTGATGCCCGAGGTCGACTTCAGTCAGGGCGGCGCGACCGATTCGGACTACGGCGCCTACATCGACTGGCGGGTCGAGCACCCGTCAGACGATCTCATGACCGAACTGCTCAACGCGGAGTTCACCGACGTGGACGGGACGGTGCGCACGCTCACCCGCGACGAGATCCTGGGCTACATCGGCCTGCTCTCGGGGGCGGGCAACGAGACCACGACCCGGCTCATCGGCTGGGCGGGCAAGCTCCTGGCCGAGCACCCGGAGCAGCGCAGGGCCCTGGTGGAGGACCCGGCGCTGATTCCGGCCGCAATCGAGGAATGTCTCCGCTTCGAGCCGCCGTCCCCGGTCCAATCGCGCTACGTCACGACCGACGTGGAGCACCACGGCCAGACCGTGCCGGCCGGCAGTGTCATGGTGCTCCTCAACGCCTCGGCCAACCGCGACGAGCGGCAGTTCGACGACCCGGACGCGTTCGACATCCATCGCAAGGCGCAGCGCCACCTGAGCTTCGGCTACGGCCTGCACTTCTGCCTGGGCGCGCACCTGGCGCGCCTCGAGGCGCGTGTCGCGCTGGAGGAGCTCCTGAAGCGCTTCCCGCAGTGGGAGGTCGACACGGACAACGCCGTGCAGGCGCGCACCTCGACGGTGCGGGGCTGGGAGAAGCTGCCGGTGCTCGTCCCGTGACGGAGACCGACCGCTACAGGGTGGTGCAGTGGGCCACCGGGAACATCGGCTCGCACTCGTTGCGGTCCGTCATCAACCACCCGAACCTCGACCTGGTCGGGTTGTACGTCTACTCGGAGGACAAGGCGGGGCGCGACGCCGGGGGGCTGGCCGGGACGGCACCCACCGGTGTGCGGGCCACCCGTGAGATCGACGAGATCCTCGCCCTGCAGCCGGACTGCGCCCTGTACATGGCCGACCGGGTGGATGTGGACGTGCTGTGCCGGCTCCTCGAGGCCGGGGTGAACGTGGTCTCGACGCGTAGCGAGTTCCACAACCCGGCGCGGCTCGACCCGGAGACGCGCCGGCGGCTGCAGGCTGCTTGCACCCAGGGCGGATCGTCGCTCCACAGTACGGGCTCGAGCCCGGGATTCATCACCGAGGCACTGCCGCTCGTCCTGACCTCGCTCCAGCGCCGCTTGGATCATCTGCTGATTGAGGAGTTCGCCGACATGTCGTCGCGCAACTCGCCGGAGCTGATCTTCGACCTCATGGGCTTCGGGCGCGACCCGGACACCTTCGACCCGAGCGGCGTCGAAGCCCACGGTGGTGCCTCGTTCGCCGGTTCGCTCGAGGTCCTCGCCGAGGCGCTGTCACTCCCCCTTGACGGAGTCGAGGCATCGGGCCAGGTGGCGACGGCCCGACACGACGTGGACGTCGCCGCTGGCACGGTGCCGGCGGGGACCATCGGTGCACAGCGGATGCAGGTCCGTGGCATGCGGGACGGGCGACCGCTCGTGACGTTCAGCGCCAACTGGTACCTGACGGCCGATGTCGAACCGGCCTGGGACCTGCGAGAGACGGGCTGGCACGTGCTCGTCGAGGGCGACACGCCGCTGGATGTCGACATCCGCTTCCCGGTGCCAGCCGACGAGTGGGCGGCGACCTCTCCGGGTCTGACCGCGCACCGCCCGGTGAACGCCATCCCCTCTGTCTGCGCCGCAGAACCCGGCATCGTGACCATCGTCGACCTGCCGCAGGTCATCGCCAGACTCGGCTGATGGCTGTCCCCCGTTCACCTCGTGGCCCGCTCCCGTCGTGACCACCGTCGGCCTCGTCGTCGGGAACCCCAAAGCCCAGTCGCGGACGCTCGCTTTGGCGGAGTCGGTCGCCACCGCGGCCGCCGACGCGGCAGGGCTCGACGGCGCCGACAGGATGACGATCGACCTCGCCGAAGTGGGCCCACAGCTGTTCGACTGGTCCTCGACAACCGTGAAGGCGGCGGTCCAGGGCGTCCGATCATGCGCACTCGTCGTCGTGGCCTCGCCCACCTACAAGGCCAGCTACACCGGCCTCCTGAAGTCCTTCCTCGACTGGTTCGGCACCGCTGATCTCCTCGGCGTCACCGTCGTCCCGGTCATGACCGGCGCCGGCGCCCACCACGCGCTCGCGGTCGAGGTCCACCTCCGTCCCGTGCTCGTGGAGCTGGGTGCGACCCTGCCGACGCGGGGCCTGTACGTCACCGAGGGTGAGCTGTCCGAGACGGACGACGTCCTGAAGGCGTGGCTGGTTGCGGCCAGGCCGCAGTTGCGGGCGGCAACCGGAGGGAATCCATGACACCGCGGACCGAACCGCGGCTGACGCCGCTCCCCTACGCCGACTGGGACGAAGAGACCCGTACCATGTTGCTGCAGTACCTGCGCCGGCCCGAGCTCTACCTGTCGGAGGCGCCCGACGCGCCGCCCATGCCCGTTGTCCTCGAGATGTTCGCCCATCACCTCCCACTCAGCGCGTCGTGGCTCCCGTTCACCGAAATGCTCGCAGGTGAAAGTGCCACGCTGCGCGTCGAGCACCGCGAGCTGCTGATCCTGAGGGTCGCGTGGCGGACACGTTCGGGCTACGAATGGGCCCAGCACAGGCGCATGGGTGCCGAAGCAGGTCTGACCGCGGCACAGCTCGACGCCATCCCCAGCGGGCCCGCTGCCGCGGCGTGGTCACCGCTCGAGACGGCACTGTTGACAGCAGTCGACGAGATGATCGACGACCATGCGGTCGGCGACGCCACCTGGGCCAGTCTTGCGTCACACTTCGGTCCCGCCGAGATGTTCGAGCTGCTGTTCGTCGTCGGGGGTTATCTGTGCCTGGCCGCCGTGCTGAACAGCATCGGGCTGCAGGGCGGGCTGCCGACCCTTCCGCCCGGCGATGACGGTGCAGCCGGTGATGCGGACGGCGAGAGCCGAGAGGGCGGCGCAGCGCCGTAGGTCACGACAGGTCGCGGACGCACCCGCTGGCGCCTCCCTCTCAGGACGCCCAGTACTGCTCGAGACCGGCGGCGATGTCGCGACTGACCAGCTCGATCCGGGGGCCGCTGGCGCTGCGGTGATAAGCCCAGACCGCAGTGCCGTCGGGGCGGACGCCGGTCGCCTCGGCTGCGTAGCCCCGCGCGCTCAGGCGCGCCGCATCGGCGGCCACATCGTCCGACCAGTAGCCGAGGTGGTGAATACCCGATGCCGGTGCGGGCATCCACAGCGTCCCCGGCATGGTCTTGATGACCTCCACCCGGGGCGCCGTCCTCGAGTAGGTGAAGACGAGGTCAAGGGTGGACTCACCGTCAGGGAGGAGGACCGGCGTGCTGATGGACATGGTCGGGCACCACTCGTGGCCGAAGAGCTCGGAAAGCTCGTCCAACGCGGCGTCGAAGTCGTCAACGACGATCCCGACGTGGAAGTGATCGGCTGCCCTCATGACGGCTCGATCACCACCCGCAGTGCCCCGGCCGCTTTTTCGGAGGCCACCCGGAACGCCTCGGCGGCATCTTCGATCGGGAACCGGTGCGTGATGAGGGTGCGGGCGATGTCGGGATCGTCAGCCAGCATGGCCGCCGCGTCCTCCATCTCGCGGCCGCCGTCGTGCGCGCAATATCCGAGTGACGGGATAACCCTGGCCTCCTTGTGGAAGAGGGGCATCCAGTCCAGCTGCACGGGCCCGAAGTGGACGCCAAGGACGACAATCGTCCCCCCGGGCGCGACGAGCTCGCCGCATTTGGCCAGACTCGCTTGGGTTCCAGCCGCCTCGACCACGACGTCGTAGAGGCCGGTGGAACCGGGATGCGCGCCCAGCCGCTCTCCCGCTTCCTTCTGATGGGGGTGGCGCGCCTCGAGTGCGACGTCCGCTGCGCCGACGCGTCCAGCCCCGGCCACGGCGAGCAGCCCGAGGGCACCCGCGCCGACGACCGCGACACGCGTGCCCGGTCCGGTCTCGGCCAGGCGGAGCGCATGCCACGAGACCGCGGCCGGCTCCACGATGGAGGCATCGCATACATCGATGCCGGCCGGCAGGGGGACCAAGCGGGCCGCAGGCGCCCGGAAGTGCTCCGCCATGCCACCGTCGGCGCTGATGCCGAGGGCCCGCTGGCCATGGGTCGGGCACAGGTTGTAGGCACCGCGGGCACACTGCGCGCACTCCATGCAGCCGTAGATGGCCTCGACCACCACGGCCGTGCCGTCCTCCCGCACACCCGCAAGCTCATGGCCGAGAATGGCGCGGCTGCCGAAACGGATGTAGCTGAGGTCGGAGCCGCAGATGCTCGTGGCCTTCATTTCGAGTAGCTCCCCGCTGCCGGGTGGATCGTCGAGCTCGACGACCGCCACTCCCCCCTCTGTGCTGCGCACGGCCTTCATGGTCCTCCTCGTCCGCCCCTTTCACTACCACGCGGGGGACGGCGCTCACACGTGGCGAGGGATCCGCACTGCCAGATGGATATCCTCAACGGCACGTGTCATGGGGGGTCCGACGACGGTGCCGTCCAGGCCGATCTCGCTTGCGTTCCTTGATGAGGAGTTGCCCGTGATGAGCCCGCTCGAGTTCTGGGTCTTTCTGCCGCAGATGCGGCTGAGCATGGCGCAACTGGTGGAGCGCGCCCGCGCTGCGGAGGCAGCGGGGTTCAGCGGCGTCGCCGGCATGGATCACCTGACTCCTCCCATGGCGGAGAACCAGCCCATGTTCGAAGCGATGATCACGAACACGTGGCTCGCCAGTCACACCGAGCACCTTCGGGTGGGATCACTCGTTCTCTGCGACTCATTCCGGCATCCAGCCGTTCTGGCGCGCGAGGCGGTCTCCATCGACCATGCCTCGGGAGGGCGCTTCGAGCTCGGGATCGGCTGGGGCTCGGTCGCGGCCGAACTCGGAACGTTCGGCGTCGGGTCACCGCAGGCAAAGGTCCGACTCGGCCGGCTGCGCGAGTCCCTCGAGATCATCAGAGCGCTCTGGACCGGTGAGGTGCTCGACTACGAGGGCGAACACTTCAGCTTGCACGGCGCACAACAGGTACCGGGACCAGCCGGGCGGATCCCGATCGTCATCGGGGGAGCCGGCAAGGGAACGATGCGGTTGGTCGCCGCGCACGCCGATTGGTGGAACGTGCACACCCACATCGTCGACAAGCTCGACGAGATGCGGCCGCTCGCAGGAAACGCACGATGTTCCCTCCAAGTGCAGGTCGCCTTCGTCCCGCCCTCGGGCTCACGCAACGAGATCGAAGCGGCGGCGCATCGACGTTTCGGGCAGACTCCCATCGTCGGCACCGCGCCCGAGCTCGTCGACTACTTCGGCTCGCTCTACGCGCGCGGCGTCGAACGGGTCTACGTGTGGTTCTGCGACTTTGCCGCACCCGAGACGTTGGCCGCATTCGGTGCCGCCGTCATCGGGCAGTTCGACCAGTCGCACCGGTGACGACAACGACGACGTGATCGCGCGACGGTGAGAATGCGGCGTTTACCCCCCGATGAGGGGGTCGGTTCGTCATTGACGCGCTGCCGAACCGTCAATGCGCACGCATTTCTCGCTGAAACCGGTGGGACCGCAACGACAAGGCCCGACCCGAGGTCTAGAGTTCAATTACGGATTGAGAGCGTCGGCACGACACGAGGTGTCGCCGCTGTCCCCGGAGCACTCCAAAGCGAATGCGGGGAAGCGGATGCAAACGGCCACTATCGAAACCACGCCAGCCGATTTCGGCATCTTGGCCAGACAGGTTCGCGAGGCCGGACTGCTCGACCGCCGATTCGGTTATTACGGCGTCATGATCCCTATCACCGTCGCCGCCTTCGCGCTGGGATTCGCCGCGCTGATCCTGATCGGGAGCTCCTGGTGGGCCCTCGCCATCGCCGGGTTCCTGGGCCTCACGTTCACCCAACTCGGGTTTGTCGGACACGACGCCGGTCATCATGAGGTCTTCCGCTCCAGGAAGTTGAACCGGCTCCTCGGGCTCGCGGTGGGGAACGTGTTGATCGGCATGAGTTTTGGTTGGTGGGTCCCCAAGCACAGTGCGCACCACGCGCATCCCAACGAAGTAGGGCGCGACCCTGATGTCGGCGATGGCGTCCCCGTGCCGGACGCTGACGGGCAGATCGCAACGGGGAGCTGGCCTGCGCGCTTCATGACGAAATGGCAAGCTCCGCTGTTCTTTCCGCTCATGGTCCTGCGCAGTACGGGAATCTACGTGTTAGGCATTCAGAGACTGATCCGTCAGCGTGACAGAGCCGCGGCCCTCGAGGGTGCGCTTCTCGCTTTACACGTGGCGCTGTACCTGACCGTCGTGTTCTGGTTCCTCTCACCACTGAAGGCGGTGGCGTTCATCGCCATTCAGCAGGCGGTCTTCTCCGTGTACCTGGGATGCAGCTTTGCGCCGAACCACAAGGGCATGCCCGTCGTCGATCCCGAGCTCGGACTGAGCTTCGTCCGGCGCCAGGTCATTTCGTCGCGCAACGTCGCCGGCGGCTGGTTCACGAACGTGGCACTCGGGGGACTCAACTTCCAGATTGAGCACCACCTGTTCCCGAGCATGCCCCGGCCCAACCTGGCCCGGGCACAGAGGATCGTGCGGACCTTCTGTCTCGAGAACGAGCTCGGCTACTGCGAGGACAGCCTGACCGGCTCCTATCGCCAGACGATCCGGCACCTGCGGGCGGGCGCGCTGGCAGCCGCCCAACCGCGTCTCGTCATGGCTCCAGCCGGTCAATAACGCTCTGGACGAAAGCGGCCGTGGCGTCGTGCCCGGCGGTGACACCGAGCACCCGCTCGAGCGAGAGCACCTGGGTCAACCCGGTCATGAGGAGCAGAGCGGCGATCGGCGGGAGTTGCTGCGGAGCGATCCCGTCGGCCTGGAGGGCGGCCGTCAGTGCCTCGAGCTGAGCGGCGCGTGAGCGCTCGGCGTAACGGGCGATCTCGGCGCGGATCGACTTGCGGTGGTTCGCCAAGGCGACGAACTCGGTCATGAAGGCGGCGCCACGGGGATCGGCATTGAGCCGCCACAACGTGCGCAGCGAGGTGTCTTTGGCGACAGCCCGCTCGAAGTGGGCGATGTTCTCGTCGGCCCGACGACGGAACACCTCCAAGAAGAGGTCGTCCATGGTCCGGAAGTAGTAGTGCACCAGCTGTGGCTTGAGGCCCGCCTTGGCTCCCACGCGGCGCGAGGTGACGGCCGCGTATCCCTCGTCGAGCAACAGCTGTTCGGTGGCGTCGAGCAGCTGGGCCCTCGTCTTGGAGTCGGCCGCACCGATCCGTCTCGGCTGGGGTGCCGTCGTCACCCCGACAACTTGTCACATTCGAGAGGCAATGCTAAGCATTCGCCAAAACTTGCTGAGCGAGTGCACAGCGCAGCCCGCCGCTCCCGTTGGGGTGGCCAGGCGAAGGGAGACCACGTTGAGCGACTGGGAGACGATCGACTTTTTCAGCGACGAGTCCCTGGTGGAGGACCCCTATCCCTACTTCGACCATTTGCGGTCGCAGTGCCCGGTACTCCCGACCGACAACCTCGGCGTGGTCGCGGTCTCGGGTTACGAGGAGGCGATGGAGATCTACCTCGACACTGACACCTTCTCCTCGTGCAACTCGGTCATCGGCCCATTTGCGGCCTTCCCGGTGCCGCTCGAAGGCGACGACGTCGGAGCGATCATCGACAGCCACCGCGATCAACTGCCCATGAACGAGCACATGGTGACCATGGACCCGCCCATGCACACCCAGGAGCGCGCCTTGGTCATGCGTCTGCTGACGCCGAAGCGCCTGAAGGAGAACGAGGAGTTCATGTGGCGGGCGGCCGATCAGCAGATCGACGAGTTCATCGCGGACGGCCGCTGCGAGTTCATCAGCGCCTACACGCAGCCGTTCGCCATGCTGGCCGTCGCCGACGTCCTCGGCGTGCCCGAGGCCGACCACCAGCGCTTTCGGGAGTTCTTCGGCTTGAGCGCGGCACCGGGCGAGGTCGGGGGCGACGGGGACATCGTCCTCAATGCGCTCGAAGGACTCGATGCCTGGTTCGCCACCTACATCGAAGACCGGCGGCGCGAGCCCCGCGATGACGCACTCACGCGTTTGGCCCTGGGTACGTACCCCGATGGGACCACGCCCGAAGTGAACGCGGTCGTGCGGACGGCGACGTTCCTGTTCGCCGCCGGCCAGGAGACGACCGCCCGCCTCCTCGCCGTCGGCCTGAAATACCTCTGCGAATATCCCGACCTCCAGGACGAGCTGCGGGCGCATCCGGAACGGATCCCCGATTTCATCGAAGAGTCGCTGCGCATAGAGAGCCCGGTGAAGTCAGACTTCCGCCTGGCTCGTCGCTCGACCACGGTCGCCGGCGTCGATATCGCCGCCGGGACACCGGTGATGCTGCTCAACGGCGCGGCGAACCGCGACCCCCGGCTCTTCGAGTGTCCCGCCGAGTTCCGCCTCGACCGGCCCAACGCAAAGGTCCATCTGGCGTTCGGACGCGGCGTACATGCCTGTCCCGGTGGCCCCTTGGCACGCGTCGAGGGCCGGGTGAGCATTGCGCGCATCCTTGACCGCATGCGCGACATCCGGCTGTCCGAGGAACACCACGGGCCGCCGTCGGCCCGCCACTTCGACTACGAGCCCACTTGGATTCTACGCGGTCTGCACCAGCTGCACATTGAATTCACGCCGGCGGAGGTGGCGCGATGAGCGGCCGCGTGGCGGTCGTGACCGGCGCTGCGTCGGGCATCGGCCTCGGCGTCGCCAACAGGTTCGCGGCAGACGGCATCGCCGTGGCCCTGCTCGACCGTGATGATGCGGGCGTGACGCAGGCGGCCGAGGCGCTGACCGGCCAGGGCCGGTCAGCCGTGGGCTACGCGGTCGATGTCGCCGATCGCGGTGAGCTCGAGCGGGTCTTTGCCGACGTGCGACAGAAGCTGGGACCGATCACCATTCTTGTGACCAGCGCAGGCATTGAGTCGTTCGACGCCGTGGCCGACATCACGCCAGAGAAATGGGACCGTCTGCTCGCGGTGAACCTGACCGGCACCTTCACCTGCATGCAGCTGGCGGTGCCGGACATGACAGCCGCGGGCTGGGGCCGCATCGTGACCATCTCCTCGTCGAGCGCGCAGTCGGGAGCGCCCCAGATGGCGCACTACGTGGCGTCCAAGGGCGGCGTGATCGGCCTGACGAAGGCGTTCGCCCGCGAATTCGCAAGTCAGGGCGTCACCGTCAACACCATTCCGCCGACCATCGTCGACACGCCCATGGCCAGGAACGCGGCCGGAGTCGGCAACGTGCCCAGCATCGACGTCATGGGGAGCATGGTCCCGACCGGGCGGGCCGGAACGCCGGAGGACATCGCTGCCGCATGCGCCTTCTTGTGTTCGGAAGAGGCCAGCTACATCACGGGGCAGCTGATCGGCGTCAACGGCGGCATGTACGTCTGAGCAGGCTTACGAGGACGCGCTGCAACGCGTCCCCGTGGACGGCACGACGCCGTCCACGAAGTAGGACGTCACCACGTTGTCCATACATACGTTGGTCGATCCATTGAGCAGCCAGGTGTGTCCGTACCCCACGTAGGTCACGAGTCGCCCTCCGACGGCCGAGGCGAGCTGGGGGGCCACGACGTAGGGGGTGTTGGGGTCATAGACATTCCCGATGACCAGTGGTGTCGGTACGCCATTGGGCGCGAGGTGGGCGATGGCCTCGCCCGAGCCGGTCCACCCCGGGCACGCGATGAGGTAGTTGGCCACAGCCTCGGCTCCGCCGAGCGGATCGCGTGCCGTCAACGATCGAGCCAGTGCGGCCGTCACCTTGGCGTCGGGGTGGGTGACCGCATCGTTGCAGGTGATCGTCCAGAGCGGACCGACCAGGGACGCCCCGTTCAGGTCGTCCTCCAGCCCGAGGGCCACCGACCGGAGTGGGGCGCCGTTTCCCGCCGCCGCCGCGGCCAAGGCGGGAAAATAGCCGGGGGTGAAGATCGGCGCGGAAAGGTAGAGCAAGGACGCGGTCGAGAGATCCCCCGCCGTCACCCGGGTCGTATCGCCGCCGCCCGGGGCGGGAAGCGGCGAGCGCAAGAGCCGTTGTTGCAACTGCTGATAGAAGCCGACCGGGTCCGCTCCCAGTGGGCAGCTCGGCAGGGAGCTGCAGCTGTTCAACGCGTGCACCAATGCCGTCTGTATGGCGGCTGCGTCCGCGGTGGCGTCGGTCACGAGGCTCAGGTTGGCGTCGACCGCGCCGTCGAGCACCATGGAGCGGACGTGGCTCGGGAAGAGGTGCGCATAGACGGACCCCAGGGCCGTCCCGTAGGACATGCCGTAGTAGTCGATGCGCTTGACCCCCAGGGCGACCCGCAGGCGATCCATGTCTCGCGCCGATGTCGTGGTGTTCACCGTCGGGAACAAGGCGGGGTCGCTGGTCCGGCACGAGCGCTCCAGACCGGCGAAGGTCCGGGTCGCCGCCGCCGTCCCGGCGATGGCGCTCCCCGCGGCGGCGGCCGCCGGCCCGCAGAGAAGCGGCTGGCTCGACCCCGTTCCCCGCTCGTCGAAGCTCACGAAGGTGAACTGATCCTTGAGCGCCTGCGGCATCAGGGACGCCAGTATCGGCAGAATGAGGTCGCCGCTCTCGCCCGGTCCGCCCGGGTTGAACACGATGTCGCCCTTGCTCTGCGGGACGGGTTTTTCCATGACCGCCAGGTTGACCGAGCCACGGGAGGGGTCTTGATAGTCCAGCGGGACCGGCAACGTCCCGCACAGGTAGCCCGACACCTTGGGGCAAGGCGTCCAGGCGATACGTGGACCAGGGGCAGCTGCTGCGCCGGCGCGTGCACCCGGCATGAGCGAAAGAGCCAGCACGATCCCGGTCAGCAACACTGCCTGCAGACGTCGGTGCGACAGAGGGTACCTGCCGTTCGCCGGTGCGAAGTCCACGATCTACCCAACCCCCTGAGCCACCGTCCGAACGGGAACCACCTGTCTCTCCCCCTGCCGCTGCGCAGGTTAGCCCGGGGGTCTCGGTCGGATGGGGGCGCGCGCTTTCCCGGAAGCGCGAGAGTCCTCACCCGCGCCCGCGACGCAACAGCGCGAGAGTAGGCGCTGTGCAAAGAGAGACGCCGACCGGAACGATCCGTCCGTGACGCGCCAGTCGTCACACCCCTTCGCCGACGTGGCCATCGTCGGCGTCCACAACACGGTGCAGGCCCGCGTCTTGCCGGAGCACGACTCGACCTCCATTGCCTTGGCGGGCGCATTGGGAGCACTCGCCGATGCCGGCATCGCACCCCGCGACGTCGACGGTGTGGTCGGGGCGGACTGCGCGCAGATCGCCCTCGAGCTGGGCCTCGGACCTTGCACCAGGCGACCCACGCAGATGGGGATCCCCGCCGTCCTCGATGCGGCGGCGCTGATCACCACCGGCCAGTGCAGCGTGGTGCTCGTCGCCGCCGGTGGTGCCGCTGTCCACGTCGATCGCTCCGCCACCGCGCCCTGGACCCGTCCAGCCAACGAGCTCGTCGTCGGATACGGGCTCTTCACCGCCGCCGAGTTCGCGCTCATGGCCCGACGTCACATGCTCACCTACGGGACCACGCCGGAGCAGATGGCCACCGCGGCGGCGGTGATCCGCACCAACGGTCACGCCAATTCCGAAGCGGTCTACTTCGGACGGGGCCCGTTCTCGCCCGCGGACGTTCTGGCCTCACGCATGATCGCCGACCCCTTTCACCTCCTCGACTGCGCCACGACGTCGGAAGGCGGCTGCGCCCTGGTCCTCACCACCGCCGGGCGCGCCGGCGAATGCGACGCACCCGTCTGGATCCTCGGTGGCGCCAGCGACGCCTTCGGCCCGGCCTACGTCGTCGCCCCGGTATGGGACTTTCAGCCCCGGGCCGACTCCTTTCCGGCCGGGCTCGTGGGGGCCCGGGCGGCCCGCATCGCCTTTGCGATGGCCGGCCTCTCGGTCGGCGATGTCGACGTGGCCGAGCTCTACGACCCGTTCTCGTTCGAGATCATCAGGCAGCTCGAAGCATTCGGCTTCTGCTCCCCCGGGGAAGGCGGACCGTTCGTCGAGGATGGGAACATCGGGCCGGGCGCACAACTCCCGGTGACCACCGACGGCGGGACCATGTCGTTCAGCCATCCGGGGATCAATGCCCAACAGTTGCAGCGGGTCATCAGGGCCACGCAGCAGGTGCGGGGGTCGTGTGCCAGCAACCAGGTCGAAGGCGCCGAAGTCGCGCTGTGTTCGAATGGTGGCTCCGGCGCCCTCTTCTGCGACGTCCTCCTCCTGGGGCCGGAACGCCCATGAGCCTTCTGTTGCCACAACCGGAGGGGATCCCGGCCCCTCGTCCCAGCTCGCGCGGCCAGGCCTATTGGGAAGGTTGCCGGGCGCACCGGCTGCTGTACCAGCGCTGTTCGGCGTGCTCGTTCCGCGGCCTCGGCGCCTTCTCGGTCTGCGCCGAATGCCATGCGACCTCACCCGAGTGGGAGGAGAGCACCGGAACGGGGTCGCTCTACAGCTGGACAGTGGTCTGGCGGCCGCCGGATCCCTCCTTCCGGGTGCCCTACGCGCCCGCCGTGGTCCGGCTGGACGAGGGGTTCTGGATGATGAGCGCGATCATCGGCTGCGAGCCCGCGGCCTTGCACGACGGCCTCCGCCTGGGCGTCGAATTCCACCGGGCCTCCGACGACATCACTCTGCCCTACTTCCGACCGACCTGAGGGTAGGCTCGCGTCGTGCCGTCCGATCGCCTCCCGGTGACGTTTCCGTCCTTCGACAATCTGGAGGATGAGCGGCGGCACCGCAAGCAGCGTCTTGCCGCCGCCTTCCGTTTGTTCGGGCATTTCGGGTTCGACGAAGGCATCGCCGGTCACATCACCGCTCGGGACCCTGAGCTTCCGGACCACTTCTGGGTCAACCCGTTCGGCATGAACTTCAAGATGATCCGCGTGAAGGACCTCATTCTGGTCAACGACCAGGGTGAGGTCGTCGACGGCAATTGGCCCGTGAACCTGGCCGCGTTCGCCATCCATTCGCAAGTCCACGCGGCGCGACCGGACGTGGTGGCTGCGGCGCACGCACATTCCGTGCACGGCAAATCCTGGTCGTCTCTGCGCCGGCTACTCGATCCGTTGACCCAGGACGCGTGTGCCTTCTACGGCGACCACGCGCTCTTCGACGACTACACCGGTGTCGTGCTCGATCTCGAGGAGGGCAAGCGACTGGCTCACGCGCTCGGCGGGAACAAGGCCGTGATCCTTTCGAACCATGGGCTTTTGACGGTCGGGCAGACGTCCGTCGACGAGGCGGCATGGTGGTTCATCACCATGGAGCGCACGTGCCAGGCCCAGCTGCTGGCGGAGGCCGCCGGGACTCCCGTGCTCATCGACCTCGACCAGGCCAAGAAGACCGCCGGACAGGTCGGACCGTGCATGGCCGGATGGCGGGCATTCCAACCGCTCTACGACTGGATCGTGTCGACGCAGCCCGATCTGCTCGACGAGTAGCGGCGACTCCGGCCTTCCTGGCTCGGGTCAGGCGCCTTCGCTCACACTGCCCCAGCCCTCGCCGGGCGCTTCGACGTGAATGATCTCGGGAGACGCGGCAAGAAGTCGGGGCATGTCGGCCATCGCCGCCTTGAAGTGCTCGGACGACACGTGCGCCTCGCCGGCCTCGGCATCCCGAAATCCCTCGATGAGGAACCAGAGATTGGGGTCGTCCGCACTGCGGCACCAGTCGAAGAAGAGGTTGCCCGGCTCCGCCCGTGATGCGGCGATGTAGTCCGCGATCAACGTCGGGAAATCGTCGGCGTACTTGGCGCGGACCGGCTGCTTGACCACATTGAAGATCATCTGACACTCCTCTGTCCCTCGGTTCGCTGTTCCCCTGCTCTCACGACGCCGGCCGGGAGGGTGAGAGCTCCAAGTGGAGTCGGGTGAGTCCCCGCAGAATGTACGTCGGCATATAGTCGTAGCGCCGGGCGTCGGGGGGGCCGTGGTGCTCCTCGGAAATCCCGATGTGCGTGGTGCGGTCGAGGAGCCGCTCAATGCTCACCCGCGTCTCCAGCCGGGCCAGCGGGCCTCCCGGACAGCTGTGCACGCCGCGGCCGAAGGCGAGGTGCTCGCGTGCGTTGTCGCGCTCGACCCGGAACTCGTTCGGGTCGGAGAACCGGCGCGGATCGCGGTTGGCGGCACCGTTGAGCACCATCAACGTGACACCGGCGGGAATATCGACGCCGCCTACGGAGGCCGGGCAGCGCGCCAGCCGGAAATCGCCCTTGACCGGCGACTCCATGCGAAGCGTCTCCTCGACAAAGTTCGGGATGAGGTCGCGTCGGTCACGGAGCAGTTGCTGCAGGTCCGCGTCATCCCCGATCATCTGCAGGGCGGTACCGAGGAGGCGGACGGTTGTCTCCTGGCCGGCCGCGAAGACGTTGGTGGCCACGCGCACGACGTCGATGACCTCCGGGAGGTCGCCGTTCGGGAACCTCGTGCTGGCCAGCGCAGTGAGGACGTCGTCGCGCGGCGCGCGACGGCGGTCTTCGATGTAGCGGCTGAATCGCTCGTAGAGCCACTCCAGCGGGTTGTGCGACATTTCGGACTGCGTGCTGCCGACTCCCCCGCCCCGGTTCTGGCGCGACAGAGCGGTGCGGAATTCCTCGTGGTCCGACTCCGGGACACCCAGCAGGTCGGCGATGACGAACATGGCGAAGGGGTTGGCGTATCCCGTCATGAGCTCGGGCTCGTCGTCCCCCATGAGCTCGTCGATCTGACGGTCGGCCAGCCGCCAGACGAAGTCCTCGTTCTCCTTGAGCCGCTTCGGCGTGAGCTGGCGCATCAGCAGGTGCCGGTGATCGTGGTGCTCCGGGGGATCCATGGTGATGATCTGGTCGCTGAACGGCAGCTCGCCGCGGTGCTCCGCAATGAGGCCACTGACGTCCTCCTGCCCCTCGAGCGGGACGGGGAAGCCCGGGAACGGACCGGTGACGGAGTTGCAGGACGAGAACGTGTCCGGGTCCGTGTAGACGGCGAAGGCTTCCTCGTACCCGGTCACCATGTAGACGCCGTATGCAGGCTCCCGGCGGACGGGACACTGCTCCCGCAGCCAGTCGAAGTACGGATACGGATCGGCCACGGTCTCCGGGCCGCGGAAGAAGTCCAGGGCGTCGTAGTCGAGGGCGTCGGTCATGTCGGCTCCTTACCTGGGGGCGGTTCGATCACGAATGTGGCCGCACGACGATGGAATCGCCACAGTGCTCCGTCACGGTGGAGCACGTCGTTGTAGCGACCCACGAGCTTGATGTCCCACCCGCCGTCACCCAGCAGGATGAAGACGACATCGCTGACGGCGGTGGCCTCGTCCACGCTCCAGGTCTCGACGACAGTGTTGAGGACGAGGTGGCGCTGTGGGCGTCGCGGCGCCCACTTCTCGTACGCCAGACGAAGGGCGTCGTGCCCGGCGTGCGTGCCCATGCCCGGGATCTCGCACAAGCCGTCGGGACAGAAGGTGGCGACGACGTCATCGGTCCGGCCGTCGTCCAGCGCCTGCGTGTAGCGGGCCAGGGCGGCACGCACCCCTTCGGAGACGTCGGCGAACGTCGTCGTGCTCACGGTGCCACCTCCCCCATGTCCGTCCCTTGCGTCACGTCTGCTCCACTCAGAGCCCGAGATCGGCCACGGATTGTTCGAGCGGGTTCACGTTGACCGCCTCGAGGGCACCGAAGAGTTGGTCGTAGGGGCGTCCGGCCAAGAAGCCGTCGAGGGTGCGCTCGAAGTTGGCGATGCCGCCCTCGACGCCCTCTGAGAGCCGCATGTAGGCAAATCCCTTGTTGTGCAGGCCGCGTTGTTGGCGCGGCAGGTTGGAGAAGTCCTGGGTGGGGATGGGCGGGATGCGCTCGTCGTCATAGGCCCGCGGCTCAGGAGGAACCGGTGGCCCGGGTTCTTGGCCGGCCGGATAGCGGGTGAGCGACCAGATCTCCATCATTGTCTCTTCGGGGCCGAGGGGCCGGAAACGGTACGAGGTGGCGCTCGAGTACATGGGCAGCACGAAGTAGTGGGGGAAGGCGTAGTACATGGTCTCGCCGATGCCCCGCTCTGCCAGCTCGTTGAGGTCGGGCATGGCAGAGCCTCGGCCCCGGTGCCAGGCCACCACGGCGTCGTTGAGGGTGGCGTGCCAGGTCGCCATAGCCTCGGC
>Ga0302229_10000722_pt1 | contig 25583 bp, 22 predicted proteins | sample II_Palsa_N1_3_FD_193518 | JGI IMG/M metagenome (GOLD analysis project Ga0302229, IMG submission 193518) | Peat permafrost microbial communities from Stordalen Mire near Abisko, Sweden - II_Palsa_N1_3 | ecosystem: Environmental > Terrestrial > Soil > Palsa > Peat permafrost | place: Sweden... | reverse complement strand
CCGGAACCCGGGCAGGCCGCGCCGGAACCCGGGCAGGCCGCGCCGGAACCCGGGGGCCTGATGGTCCGTACTGTGCCCATCGACGACCCCGGCGATCTGCTGGCCCGCATTCCCCCGGCGCCAGCCCTGGCGTGGATACGCCAGGGCTGCGGCCTGGTGGGGTGGGGGGAAGTCGCGCGGGTCACGCTGCCCGCGGGCGAGGACCGCTTCACTGCCGGGGAGAAGTGGCTCCGGGACTTGTTCGAGGGCGTCGTGGCTGAGGACCGGGTCCAGCTGCCCGGGACCGGCCCGGTGGCTTTCGGCAGCTTCACGTTCGACCCCGCCTCAGACGGCTCCGTGCTGATCGTGCCGCGGGTCATCCTCGGCCGGGACCAGTCCGGCCAGGCCTGGTTCACCACCATCTCCGACAGCCCGGAGACCGCCGCGCCCGCGGACGACCTCGCCGCGGCGGTCGATCTGGCGGCGGTTGATCTGGCGGCGGCGACCGGCACCCGGCTCCGCCGGGACGCCACGGCCCGCCCGGACGCCACGGCCCGCCCGGACGCCACGGCCCGCCCGGACGGCATGGGGAGGCTGCGCTGGCACGATGGCAGCCTGACCGCACCCGAGTGGGCGCAGGCGGTCGCGGACGCGGTCGGCCGGATCACCGCCGGGGCCCTGTGCAAGGTCGTGCTGGCCCGGGACGTCCTCGCCACCGCGGACGGCCCGATCGACGCGCGCATGCTGCTGCGCCGGCTGGCCGCCCGCTACCCGGACTGCTTCACGTTCGCCTGCGCGAACCTGGTCGGGGCCACCCCCGAGCTGCTGGTCCGGCGCCAGGGCAGCGAGGTCACCGCGCTCATCCTGGGCGGTACGGCGCCCCGGGGGGCGTCCGAGGCCGAGGACGCCGAGCTCGCCGCCGGCCTGCTCGCCTCGGCCAAGAACACCGAGGAGCACGCCTACGCGGTCGCCTCGGTGCGGGACGCGCTCGCTCCCCTGTGCACCGAGCTGGACATCCCGTCGCAGCCGTCGCTACTGAAGTTTGCCAACGTGCATCACCTGGGCACCGCCGTTCGTGGCACCCTCGGCTCGGATCGTTCCGTGCTGTTCCTGGCCGGTGAGCTGCACCCGCCCGCAGCGGTGTGCGGGACCCCGGCCGAAACGGCGCTGGAGCTGATCCGCGAGCTCGAGCACATGGAGCGCGGCCGCTACGCCGGCCCCGTCGGCTGGGTCGACGCTCAGGGAAACGGCGAGTTCGGGATCGCACTGCGCTGCGCCGAGCTGGCGGGCGAGCGGGCCCGGCTGTTCGCCGGCTGCGGCATCGTCGCCGGCTCCGATCCAGCCGCCGAGGTCGCCGAGACGGAAGTTAAGTTCCTCCCGATGCGCCAGGCACTCGAAGGCTGACCCCGGCCTCCTGCACGGCGTCATCGGCCCCGCTGGCGGAGCCGAGCATCCGGTAGGCAACCGCGCGCAGCTGGCCGCGCTGTTCATCGAAACGTTCCGCCAGCGTGTCGCGCTCGTCCACCGGTCACCTCTTCGCGTCGCGCTCCGTCAGCCTTCATGACGGACGCAACCTCACCGAAGTGACGGGAGAACCGGTGACTTCCTTGCTGCACCTGGACTGCAGCGCTAACCGTTCCGGCGAGTCGGTCAGCAGGCAGCTGACCGCCCTTTTCGCCGGCACCTGGCGGGCCCGGCACGGCGGGACCGGATGCGTCTACCGGGACCTGGCCGGCGGCCCGGTGCCGTCGCTGGATACCGCCTACCGCGCACTCGGCCGGCGGGTGGAACGACACGGTCTCGTCCCGCCGGGCGAAGTGGCCGCGCTAACCGTCAGCCCGGCCGAGCTACGGGCCTGGGCGCTTACCCGCCCGCTGATCACCGAACTGCGCGCGGCAAGCACCGTGCTGATCGGCGCCCCGATGTACAACTATTCGGTTATTCGGTCTCCGCCGCACTGAAGGCATGGATCGCCCGGGGGAGCTTCCCTGGCGCGTTCACCGACCCAGCCACCGGGGACAGCCTGCTGCGCCATACCAGGGTCGTGGTGATCAGCACGCGAGGCGGCGCCTACGGTCCGGGCACCTCACGGGAACGCGGGATTTCCAGACGCCCTACCTACGGGCCTACTTCGCCAATCAGGGAGTAGCCGACGAGAACATCCACCTCGTCAGCGCTGAGCTGACCCTGGCCACGCTTGTCCCGCGGCTGGCCCATCTCCAGCCGCTGGCGGCGCGCTCGCTGGCTACGGCACGAGCCGAGGTGATCACGCTCGCCACCGCAGCCGTCCAACCAGTTCCGTAGGCGCAGCACTCGAAGGCTGACCCGCGCCCAGCATGATCGGCGTTGGGTTTCCGCAGCATACTGCGGAAAAGCAGCGCCGATCATGAACTCGTTGGCCCCGAATGCGCGGGCCGGGGGGCGGCTTCCAGTCGGGCGGCGGCGCGGCAGGCTTCCTGCAGGCGGGCCCGCAGGGCGGTACCGGCCTCGCGGGTGGTCCGGGCTTCTACGACCCGGAGGCCACGGCCCGCCAGTGCGCCCGGCAGGTCACCCCATTCCTCCAGGCGCGTGTACGGCAGTCCTGCGGCTCCCGCCAGCTGGGCGACGTCGGCCCCGTGCGGCGTGCCGAAGACCCGCTCGAATGGCCCGGGGAACGCCGCCTGTTCCAGCAGGGAGAAGATCCCGCCGCCGTCGTTGTTGACCACCACCAGGCACAGATCCGGGCGTGGCTCGCCGGGGCCGAGGAACAGGCCTGGGGCATCGTGCAAAAACGCCAGGTCGCCGAGCAGGGCGAACGCCGGGCCACCGCCCACGGCCTGGTGGGCCAGGGCCGCGCCGATCGCCGCCGAGGTGGTGCCGTCGATACCGCTGGCGCCCCGGCCGGCCAGGACGCGGAGCCCGCCCCGGGGAGCCAGGTGGTGGTCGAGGTCGCGGATGGGCAGGCTGGACGCCGCCCACAGCAGGGCGCCGTCCGGGAGCGCGGCCGTCAGGTCCCGGGCCAGCCTCGGCTCGGTCAGGCCAGGCTCGGCATCCAGAATCTCGTCCGCCACCCGCCGGGCCGCCGCGTCGGCCCGCAGCCAGGACTCGAGCCAGGCGGAGGCGCGCCCGGGGGCGCCGGTGAGCCGGACGGCCGGTACGACGTCACTGGCGGTGCGGGACGGGTCGTCCCACCGGCCAGGCTGCCTGCTGAGCACGATGTGGCGGGCCGGCGGCCGCGTTCGCGGTGTGTCCGGGCCGCCACCGGGAGGCGCCGGCCCCCGGGCGGCGGCCGACTGGTACAGCATGGTCTGCAGCCGGGACAGGCCGGGACGGCCCGCCGAAATGATCACGTCCGGCCGGTGCTGGCTCATGAACACGGGCGAGCTGCCGAGCACGTAGTCGTAGGCGGACAGCGCGTTGGGCCCGCGGCGGGCACCGGAGGACGGTTCGGCCAGGATCGGCCACCCGGCGGACTCCGCCAGCTCGCGTACAGCGTCGGTATCGTTGTCGCCGTCCCCGCAGATCACCAGGCCGCGTTCGGTCCATGGCAGCTCCAGCGGCGCCGCCGTCCACGTCCCGCCGAACGTGGTCCAGGGGACGCCGCCGGATCGGCCCGCCAGCACCTCCGGCCAGTGGGCCCCTGCCTTACCGGACGCCCGGCCCGCACTCTCAGCGCCGCGGCCGTCCACCGCCTCGTTCCCGCCGCCCACCGGACCCGTCTCGGCACGGCCGGCCCGGGCTTCTCGGACGGGCTGCCCGGCCTGCCCGACTCCGCGGCTATCCGCCTCTTCCTGGCCGCCCGCTTCCTCCTGGCCACCGGTCTGGCGCTCGGGGACGAGCGGGTCGCGGAAGGCCAGGTTCAAGTGGACGGGACCCGCCGGGCCACCTGGTCCTCCGGTGGTCCCCGCCGCGAGCCCCCAGGCCCGGCAGGCCAGCGACCGCCAGTACCCCACCATCCCCAGCTGCGCCTCCGGGGCGCCCACCTCGCAGAACCAGCGCACTGCGCTGCCGTACAGCTTGATCTGGTCGATGGCCTGGTTGGCCCCGGTGCCGCGCAGTTCCGGCGGGCGGTCAGCCGTCAGGACCAGCAGCGGCACGCACGACTCGTCCGCCTCGATTACCGCCGGGTGGAAACTGGCCGCCGCCGTCCCGGACGTGCAGACGACGCACACGGGGCGCCGACTGGCCTTGGCCAGGCCCAGCGCGAGGTAACCGGCCGAACGCTCGTCGATGCGGACGTGCAGCCGCACATCGCCCCGCTGCGCCCGGGTGAACAGCTCCATGGCCAGCGGTGCACTGCGGGAACCCGGCGCGACCACGGCGTCGGTCATCCCGCACCGGATCAGCTCGTCGGCCAGGGTGACCGCCAGCGCTGTCGACGGGTTCATCACCTGCTCAGGCCCTCACCGGTGGGCCCGCCCACGGGCGCCACCTCGTCCAGGAACCTCGCGGCGGCGGCCGCCCGGTCCCGCCACGGCCCTGGGTCCACCTCCCACCGGGCCAGCTCCGCCGCCGAGACGGCAGGCCGTCGCACCGGCAGCGCTCCCCCGGCCGGGGCCAGCGGCTCCGCGGTCACATCCCCCGTCAGCAGGCTCATCGTACCGAGCCCGCAGGCGTACGGCAGCGCTGGCAGCGCGGCCGCCAGCGCCACGCCCGCCGCCAGCCCCACTGAGGTGTCGACCGCGCTGGACACCACCACCGGCAGGCCGCACGCCTCGGCGATCCACAGGGCAGGGCGGACCCCGCCCAGTGGCTGCACCTTGAGCACCACGATGTCGGCGGCGCCGGCCGCCCGGACCCGCAGCGGGTCGTCGGCGCGCCGGATCGACTCGTCGGCGGCGAGCGGCACCTCCGTCAGGCGGCGCAGCTCGGCCATCTCCGCCAGCGTCGCGCACGGCTGCTCGGCGTACTCTAGGCCGAATTTGCTCAGCTCAGACAGCATCCGGGCCGCGTGCGCGACATCCCAGTGGCCGTTCACATCGATCCGGACCTTGCCGCCGGGGCCCAAGGCGTCCCGGACGGCCTCGACCCGCGCGATGTCGTCGGCGTCGGCCTGGCCTCGTTCGGCTACCTTGACCTTCGCTGTCCCGCAGCCGGACCCGGCGGCAATCTCGTAAGCCCGCACGGGACCCACGGCCGGCACCGTCACGTTGACCGGCACCTGGTCCCGGACCGGAGCCGGCCACCCGGCCGTCGCCGCCTCGATCGCGCTGGCCAGCCAGCGGGCGCTTTCCCGGGGGCCGTACTCGGCGAACGGGGAGAATTCCCCCCAGCCGGCCGGTCCCTCGATCAGCGCGCCCTCGCGGACAGTGATGCCACGGAACTTCGTGGTCATCGGGATCGCGAAGGCCCGCAGCGATCCGAGCAGAGACTCCGCAGCCTCCAGCGCAGCCCCCGCTTGCTGCCACTCGGCCACTCGCGCACCCTCCGCCATAAGAATCGTCACGGTGCAAGGTTCGTCACCGCGCGGGCCCGCCACCCGGCGATCACTGTCCCCGCGGACCGCCGTGTACCTGGGGCCGGTCAAGCAGGATCTAACCTTACGTGCGTGATAGAGCGTCCTTTGCACGCGGTTGTCCTGCCCCCGCCGGCGGCCGGCGGGCGGCTGCTGGAGCTGCTCGCGGCGGCCCTGGACGGCAGTGGCCCGGCGATCCTGCCGCTGGAGGCGGATCTGCCCCGGGAGCGGCTGACCGGCATCCTGGACGCGTTCGCGCCGGACGCGGTGGAGAGCGCCGACGGCCTCGTCCGGCGGCCCGGCGGGCGCGGAACCAGCCCGCACACTGCTGTGGTGATCGCCACATCCGGCTCGACCGGGCAGCCCAAAGGCGTGGAGCTGAGCGCGGCCGCGCTGACGCATTCGGCGCGGGCGTCGCTGGCCCGGGCCGGCGCCGCGCCGGGTGACCGGTGGCTGCTGGCCCTGCCCGCCACGCACATCGCCGGTATCCAGGTCCTGGTCCGCTCGCTGGTGGCCGGCACCAGCCCGGTGGTCGCGGGGCAGCTGGACCCGGCCGTGCTGGCCGGCTCCGGCTGCGCCCACGTCTCCATCGTGCCGACCCAGCTGCGGCGCCTGCTGGCGGATGACCGGCCGCCCGTGACCTGGGCTCCGGCGTTCCGCTCGGTCCTGCTCGGCGGGGCAGCCGCGCCGCAGAGCCTGATCGGTCAGGCCCGTGCGGCAGGTATCCGCGTCGTCACCACGTACGGGATGAGCGAGACCTGCGGCGGCTGCGTCTACGACGGTTTCCCGCTGAAGGGGGTCACGGTGGCGACGGGCGGCGACGGCCGGATCCGGTTCCGCGGCCCCGTGCTGTTCTCCGGGTACCGGCTGCGGCCGGACCTCACCGCGGCCGCGCTGGACGGGGGCTGGTTCGCCACTTCCGACCTGGGGGCAATCGATGCCTCGGGGCAGGTCAGGGTGCGCGGGCGGGCTGATGACGTGATCAACACCGGTGGCGAGAAGGTCGTGGCCGGAGAGGTCGCGTCGGTGCTTGAGACCTGCCCGGGTGTGCGCGAGGCTGTTGTCATCGGCAGGCCGGACCCGGAATGGGGCGAGCGCGTGACAGCGGTGATTGTTCCGGACAATTCCGCTCAACCGCCGACGCTGGATCTGCTCAGCCGACATGTACGGGAGCGTCTGCCACGTTACGCTGCTCCACGAGAACTGGTGCTGCTGGACTCGATGCCGATGCTGCCAAGTGGCAAACCCGATCTCGAAGTTCTCCGCCGGGAACAATCCCCGGCCGAAAACGTTACTAGATAGTGCCCGAGCGCACGCTGTCGCGAAAGCGCCGGGTCCCCTAGACGAGGACGCCTCGCGGCGTCTGTGAACGGCACGCCTGTCGTGCCCGTGTCAAGAGGAGAAGGAGGGAGGTGTCGCATGCCGCGGACCGCAATCGCCACACCGGTCAGAGACGGTGAGGTAAGCACTATGCGCGTGGACGACCTGATCCAGCGAGGGCGCAGCCAGGGTCACCTGTCCCTCTCCGAGCTTCGGACGGCCTTTGAGCAGGCGGGCATTGCCCCGGCCGAGGGACGTTCCATCCTGCGCGAGCTCGCCGACGCGGGCGTGCGCCTGGCCAACGAGCGCCAGGAAGCACCCAAGAGCAAGCGCACGACGCCGAAGCCGGGCACCGTGAAGGCTGGCACGGCCAAGGCAAGCACCGCCGAGGCCGGAACGGTCAAGTCGCGGGGCGCCAAGACCGCCGAGGCATCCAGCGCGGACGAGGCGACGCCCACCGCTAAGGTGGACGCCGACGAGGACGTGGCGATCGAGGCCGAAGCCGAAGCGGCCGCGCTGGCCGAGGCCAGCGACCGGCTAAGCGAGGCTGACCTCGACGACCAGACGCCCGCCATGGGCGACTCGGTGCACACGTACCTCAAGTCGATCGGCCGGACCAGCCTGCTGACCGCCGAGCAGGAAGTAGACCTGGCCAAGCGGATCGAGGCGGGACTGTTCGCCGAGCACAAGCTGGACACCGAGCCGGACCTGAGCGAGGACTTCCGCCGGGACCTGGAGGCGGTGGCCGAGGACGGCCGGCGAGCCAAGGCCCACATGCTGGAGGCCAACCTCCGGCTCGTGGTGTCGGTCGCCAAGAAGTACACCGACCGCGGCCTGTCGCTGCTCGACGTGGTGCAGGAAGGCAACCTCGGCCTCATCCGGGCCGTGGAGAAGTTCGACTACAGCAAGGGCTACAAGTTCTCCACCTACGCCATGTGGTGGATTCGCCAGGCTATTCAGCGTGGCTTCGCGGACTCGGCCCGGACCATCCGGCTGCCGGTCCACGTGCTCGAGATGCTCAGCAAGCTGAGCCGGGTCGAGCGGGACATGCACCAGCGCCTGGGCCGGGAGCCGACTCCGGAGGAGCTGGCCGTCGAGCTGGACCGGACCCCGGACCAGATCGAGGAGCTGCTCCGCACCAGCCGCCAGCCGATCAGCCTGGACTCCACGATCGGCGAAGATGGCGAGACGAGCATCGGCGACCTCATCGAGGACACCGACGCCCCGGAAGCCTCCGAGATGGTCGACCGTCAGCTGATGGCCGAGCAGCTGCGCAGCGCGCTCGACGCGCTGACCCCGCGCGAGGCGACGATCATGTCGATGCGGTTCGGCCTCTACGACGGGAACCCGCACACGCTCGACGAGATCGGCCGGGCCCTGGGCCTGACCCGGGAGCGCATCCGGCAGCTGGAGAAGCAGTCGCTGTCGAAGCTGCGTCACCCGAGCCGCGCTCAGCCGCTGCTCGACTTCGCCAGCTAGATCAGCACGGCAAACGTCCGCAGTCCCCCGGGGGCTGCGGACGTTTTTTATTCTGAACGGCTCCGCTAGGAGCAGCACCGCGAGTCGCTCGTTACCGGCTCAGCGAATCCCGGCTGTAGGCCGGCGGTGACCGGCCCGGCTGGGCCGCCCTACCGGCAGCGGAACGCGGCGTCCAGATAGGCCGGCGGTGACCGGCCTGGCTGGGCCGCCCTACCGGCGGCAGAACGCGGCATCCAGCGTGGACGTGCTCCTGCCCCACATATTGTCGGCGACGTTGACCGTGTCTCCGGGGAGAACGATCTCATCGATGCGATCGAGCAGGTCGCTGGATAGGTCGATGCCGTCGGCGGCCAGGTAGGACTCGAGATGCTCCATCGTGCGCGGGCCGATGATCGCGGAGGTGACCGCCGGGTGGCGGGTGACGAAGGCGATCGCCAGCTGGACGAGGGTCGTCCCGGCTTCGTCGGCGAGCGCCCCGAGGGCGTCGGCGGCGTCGAGCTTGGCGGCGTTGGCGGCGTTGGCGGCGTTGGTGCTCTCGTAGACTCCCGGGAAACGCTGCGCCCGGGCGGCCGAGCCCGGGCCGCTGATCTGCTGGCCCTTGCGGTAGCGGCCCGACAGCCAGCCACCGGCCAGCGGGCTGTAGGTCAGGACGCCCACCCCGTAGCGAAGGCAGGTCGGCAGCACGTCGTACTCGATGGCGCGGGTCAGCAGCGAGTAAGGCGGCTGGTCGGTGCGGAACCGCTCGCGGCCGCGGCGCTCGGCGGTCCACTGGGCCTCGACGATCTCCGAACCGGCGACGTTGGAAGCGCCGAAGGCACGGATCTTCCCCGCGTGGACCAAGTCAGACAGCGCGCCCAGGGTCTCGTCGAGGTCGGTGGCCGGATTGAGGCGATGGACCTGGTAGAGGTCGATCCAGTCGGTCCCCAGCCGCCGCAGCGAACCCTCGACCGCCGCCGTGATCCACCGCCGCGACGTGCCACGGTGGTTGGGGTCCTCGCCGAACGGCAGGCCGACCTTCGTGGCGAGCACGACGTTCTGGCGCCGTCCGCCGGCGAGCGCCTGGCCGACGATCTCCTCTGACTCGCCATCGGAGTAGACGTCGGCGGTGTCGATGAAGTTGATCCCCGCGTCGAGGGCGCGGTGGATGATCTTGACCGTGTCGTCGTGATCGGGGTTGCCGAAGCCGCCGAACATCATCGCGCCCAGGCACAGCTGGCTGACCGAGACGCCGCTGCGTCCCAGCGGCCGGTACTCCATAAATAGCTCCTCAGGTCGCCGCGAGCGGGTCGCGGCAGGCAGGTAGGATAGGCCCGAATTAAACGGATAGACTATCCGTTTCGCTTTAACGGATAGCCTATCCACTTATCCAGGAACGTCAAATGCCTCCTCCAGAACCCCGATCGCCGGCCCGACGCGCCGACGCCGAGCGCAACCGCGACAAGATCCTCGCGGCCGCCCGGGCCGCATTCGCCGGCTCGGGCGCCCAGGTGTCGATGGCCGAGATCTCGCGGCGCGCCGGCGTCGGCATGGCGACGCTCTACCGCAATTTCCCCAGCCGCCGGGAGCTCCTCGAGGCCCTTTACACCGACGAGGTCAACGCCGTCTGCGAAGCCGCCTGGACGGCGGGCGGCGAGACGCCCGGCGCGGCGCTGATGGCCTGGCTGCACCGGTTCTTCGCCTTCTACGTCAGCAAACATCCCGTGGGCTCCGAGCTGCTCAAGGACTCAGACGGCAGCAACCCTGTCGTCGGCCAGGGCCGCCCCCGGGTGCTCGCCGCCGGCCGGCCGCTCCTCCTCGCCGCGCAGCGCGCTCACGAGGTCCGCGACGACCTCACGCTCGAGCAGGTCCTCGACATGGTCATCGCCATCGGCACGATCCACGGCGACCCCCGCTATCTCGAGCCGATCCTGCAGACCGCGCTCGACGGCCTGCGCCCCCCGGCCACGGCGGAGCCCGCGTAGGGCCGCCCTGTGCACCGTCAGCGGGCTGCCGGCCGCCTGGCTGCGGCGCATCCCCTCGCTGGAGCCACCCCGCGGCCGGGAATAGGATCGGAACGTGGCCACGAGGACAGAGCGGCGGCGGGTGCTGAAGATCTCGCTGCCCGGGTCCGCTGCGCGCGGGTCCGCTGCGCCCGGGGTCGCCGTGCAGCGGGCGGACCTGCTGGCGGTGGAGGAGCCGCTGGAGATCCGGATCGGCGGGACCCCGCTGACCGTGACCATGCGGACCCCCGGCGACGACACCGACCTGGCGGCGGGCTTCCTGTTCGGCGAGGGCCTGATTGACCCGGCCGGCCCGCGGGAGATCCGGATGTGCGACGAGAACGTGGCCGACGTCACGCTGGCGGCCGCACCGCTCCCCCGGGACGTCGAACGGGCCACCGATGCCCGCCGGGCGCAGCGGAACTTCCTGACCACCAGCGCCTGCGGCGTCTGCGGCAAGGAGAGCATCGAGTCGATCCGGGTCCAATCCCGCTACGACATCGCCGCCGACCCGGTGCGGGTCTCACCGGAGGTGCTGGCGTCCCTGCCGGACCGGCTGCGCGAGACCCAGCGCGTGTTCGCCAGCACTGGCGGGCTGCACGCGGCCGGGCTGTTCTCACCCGACGGCAGGCTGCTGGTGCTGCGCGAGGACGTGGGCCGGCACAACGCGGTGGACAAGGTGGTCGGCTGGGCGCTGCGCACGGGCCGGCTGCCCCTGGCCGGGCACATCCTGCTGGTCAGCGGCCGGGCCTCCTTCGAGCTCGTGCAGAAGGCCTGCATGGCCGGCATCCCCGTGCTGGCCGCGGTATCCGCCCCGTCCTCGCTCGCCGCCGGCCTGGCCGAGGAGGCCGGCCTGACCTTGATCGGCTTCCTGCGCGGCGCCTCGATGAACGCCTACACCGGCACCGGGCGCCTCGCCCTGACCCAGCCCCCTAGCCGCAGCAGCCGCGCTGCGCCGGTATGAGGTAACCGCTTGGCAGCCGGGGCCTATGGGGGTGAAAATCCAGGCCGCGGCGGGTACCTAAGGCGCTGCCCGCGTCCCAGGGACCGCGCTCAGCGGCCGGTTATTACGTGAGATGGCAACGAGACGTGAGCGCCAGTTGCCATGGGCCGTGGGTGCGCTGTGCCTGGTGCAGTTCATGGATGTCCTCGGCGTAACGGTCGTCGTCACCTCGCTGCCATCCATGCTGGCCAGCCTCCACGCGTCGCAGTCCTACAGCAGCCTCATCGCGACGGGCTACGCCATGTTCTTCGGCGGTTTGCTGATGCTGGGAGCACGGCTAGGTGACAGATATGGCCACCTGTCGTCGGCGGCATCGTGACCGACCTGACCAGCTGGCGGTTCGTCTTCTGGGCCTGGGAACCGCCGTCGGTATCGCGGTCCTGCTCCTCGTCGCGGCCGCGACCAGTGGCGTGCCAACCTTGGCGAGCCCGCCGCCGCGCGGGGCGTGAGCCGTCGGCGCGGCAGTGGCCGCCGCCGGCGCGACCCGCTTTGCCCTCACTGCCCGCGCGCAAAAGCAGGCGCCGGCCAGCCCGGCGGCAGTCAGCTCCAATCGGCGGCAGGCCTAGGCTCAGCCGGCGAAGGTGCCGAGCGGGAGGCCGCGGACGCCGGGGGTGACGTGGAAGACCGCGCCGGCCTCAGGCTCCGCGCCGGGCGGGAGATCATCGCGGGATGTGGTGATGTACAGCTGGTCCAGGTCCTTGCCGCCGAAGGCGCAGGAGGTGACCTGGCTCGGCGGAACCTCGACCACCGCGTCCAGTTTCCCTTCGGGTGAGTAGCGGTGCACCGCGTGGCCGCCCCAGATCGCGACCCACATCCCGCCCTCGGTGTCCAGGGCCATCCCGTCCAGCTGGCCCCGTGCTCGGCGTAGATGGCGAGCTGGTCCTGCAGCAGCCGGTAGCGCTGGTCGCCGCGCTGGGCGTCGCCGGTGTAGAGCGGCCCGAACTCGCCAATCCAGATCGGGGCCCCGGTGGCCCGCATGAACTCGGTCCGCTTCAGGCGCGTCCGCTCGACCTGGGCCCGGTCGACGTACACGCCCTGGGTCTCGCCCGGATAGGGACCGCCGAAGACGAAACCAGGCAGCGCGTAGTCGTGCGCGGCGTACACCGTGTTCTCGTACAGCGGCGCGCCCTCGAAAATGCTGAAGTCGGTGGAGTACCGGTTGCCGTCCAGGAAGATGATGTGGCCCGGATCTACGGCCCGGACCGCCTGGACGGCCCGGTCGTAGAACGGCTTGACCACCGTGCCGTCGGGGTCACCGGGCTCGTTCATGAGGTTTTAGCCGGCCACGGCCGGGTTGCCGCGGAACCGCCCGGCGATCGCCTCCCACAGGTGCACCGCCCGGTCCTGGAAGTGCCGGTAGATCCAGAACCCGGCCCGGTGGGTGCCGTTGTCGCTGTGCCAGTGCTGGTTCTGCGCCCCGGGCAGGGCGTGGAAGTCGAGGATCGCATACAGGCCGTGCCGCTCGCAGTGCTGCACCGCCCGCTCCAGCAGCGCGAACCCCGACTCCTTCAGCTCGAAGATGCGGGCCCAGCACCTGACGCAGGATCCGGCGGTGCTGCGACTCGGTGCCCGGGTAGCCAGTGAGGAAGTTCTCCATGTTCATCCAGCCGCCGATGTTGTACCCCCGCAGCGCGACCAGGTGGCCATCGGGACCGGCGATCCGGTCCCCCTGGACGGAGAGCACGGGCTGGGGCATGCGGATCCTCCGGCAGGCTAGGTTCGAAATTTTGCGGATTGATTTCGGCAATATCACCATGCGGAGGTTGCGGTGACGGCGGTGGTGCAGGCCGATGGCAGCATAGAGCCCGGCCAGGCAGCGGGGCGCCTGGCCGGGCGCCTGGCCGGGCGACGTCCGGGCCGCGGTCTCGCGGCCGCGGTCAGGGATCGCTTACCGCACGGCGGTCCCGAAACGGAAGGAGCGCGCGCTGCTGGGCGCCGGGGCGAGGCCGCGGCGCCGCCGGATCGATTCGTTCAGCACGTTGAACATCATGTCGACCGCGATCCCGAGCACCAGAATCACGATCATGAGAGAGATCACGCCAGTCATGTCGCTCTGGTCCTGGTCGGAGGACAGCAGCGTCCCGATGGACGGCGAGTTGGCCACGATGACCAGCAGTTCGCCGGCGAACAGGCCGTGCCAGGCGAACGCCCAGCCCTGCTTCAGCCCAGCCACGAACGGCGGCAGGGCGGCCGGCATGATCAGGTCCCGGTACAGCGCGAACCGCCGCAGGCCCATGGTCTTGCCCGCCCGCAGCAGCAGCGGCGGGGTGAAGTCCACCCCGGCGATCAGGCCGTTGGCGATCGAGGGGGCCGCGGTGATGATGACCATGAACAAGATGGCGGTCGTGTTGTTGCCGAACAGGATGATCGCGAACGGAATCCACACCACCGACGGAATGGTCTGCAGGCCGGTGATCAGCGACCCGATCGCGACCCGGACCGGCGGGACCCGCGCCACGACGAGGCCAACCAGAGTGCCGATGACGAGCGCCAGCGCGAAACCGACGACCGCGCGGCGCAGGGTGATCCCGATGGCCTTCCAGAGCTGCCCGTGGGTGAGCTGGCTCCACAGGTCGGGGAAGACCTGGGCCGGGCCGGGCAGGATGTCGTGCGGCTTGAAATTGAGCAGGTAAACCAGCTCCCACAGGGCCAGCACGATGGCGACCGCCAGCACCTTGGGCCACAGCGCGCCCCAGACTATGCCGCCGATCTCCCCGGCGCTGCGCCCGGAGGGCGCGACGGGGCCATTTTCCAGGTTGTCCAGGCCGGTGAGCGCCGCCGCTTCCTCCGTGTCAGCCGACATGGCGCATCACCTCCTCGTTCAGCTGCTCCTTGATCTGCATGGCCCGCTCGACGGTCTCGCCGGAGTCGATGCCCCGCGGCCGCTCGATGTCGATACTGAAGTCCTCCAGCACCCGCCCGGGGCGGCTGCTCAGCAGCACGACCCGGTCGCCGAGCCGTACCGCCTCCCGCACCTCGTGGGTGACGAACAGCACGCTGAAGCCCTGACGGCGCCAGATGCCCTCGAGCAGCTCGTGCAGCAAATCGCGGGTCATCGCGTCCAGCGCGCCGAACGGCTCGTCCATCAGCAGCACGTCGGCGTCCTGGGCCAAGGCCCGGGCCAGCGCCACCCGCTGCCGCATGCCGCCGGACAGCTCGTGCGGCCGCTTGTCGGCGAACCCGCCGAGGTGGACCGACTGCAGCAGGTCCGTCACCCGCTGCCGCCGCTCGCTGCGGGCCACCCCGTTGGCCCGCAGCGGCAGCTCGACGTTCTGGGCGGCGGTGAACCACGGGAACAGCGCCGGCTCCTGGAACATGAGGGCGACCCGGCGGCCGCCGGTCGCCACCGTCCCGCTGGTCGGTGCATCCAGGCCGGCCACCAGCGACAGCAAGGTGCTCTTGCCGCAGCCGGACGCGCCGATCAGGCAGACGAACTCACCGGGCGCGACCGACAGGGACACCCTGTCGAGGGCCACGGTCACCGACTTGCCCCGGCCGAACTCCTTGGTGACGTCGGTGATCTGGACGGCTGCGGAGCCGGCTGGGCCGCCGGGCGGGGCGGGGGCCTGCCCGTCGCGTGCGTCCTGGTCCGTGGTGCTCATCGGCTCACCTCATGATTTGACTTGCGACTCGCCGGCCGCTTGCAGCAACTGGTTGAGCGGCGCCAGGTCGAAGATGCCGCTGAGGTTGGTTGACGTCAGCAGCCCGACGGCCTTGGCCTGCTGCGCGTCCGTCGTCAGCGACGACGCATCCGGGTCGTTGGTGAACGTGATTTCCTTGAAGGCCGCGGGCAGGATGCTGGACTTGATGCCCTTCCCGGTCAGTGCGGTCAGCTCGGTGTTGGCTGAGGTCTGGGCCGCGCTGTTGTCCTTGGCGATGTAGTCGTTGGCCTGGATCTGGCCCTTGAGCAGATCGCTGACGACGGCGGGGTGGGCCTTGAGGAAGCTCTGCGTCACGATCAGGAGGGTCGTCACGCCCGGCTCGGTGAACAGGACCTTGCCGCCGTCCTTGACCATCTCCACGTCGTAGGGCGACGGTTCGGACGCCCCGGCGATCTGGCCCGACTGGAACTGGAGCACCGCGTCGGAGTTGGGGTTGGTCGGCTTGATCGTGACGTCTCCCCCGCCGGTCGTGGTGGTGGCCAGGCCGTTCTGCTTGAGCCAGTAGCGGACGGCCACGTCCTGGGTGTTGCCCAGGGACGGCGTGTCCACGGTCTTGCCCTTGAGGCCGGCGGCGCTGGTGATGCTGGGCTTGACCACAACCGAGGCGCCGCCGGTGGCCGCACCCGAGATGATCTTGATGGCCGTGCCGCCGGACTTCTGGAAAGCGTTGATCGCCGGGTTCGGGCCCACGTAGGCCGCGTCCAGCTGGCCGGCCAGGATGGCCGTGGTCTCCTGGGTGCCGCTGTTGTACACCGTGGTGGTCAGCTTGTTGGAGCCCAGGTCCTTGGTGAAGAAGCCCTTCTGGATGCCCACCAGGGCGGGGGCGTGGGTGATGTTGGCGAGCAGTCCGAGCCGTAGCGTGACCGGCGCACTGGCGGAGCCGGAGCTACTGGAACCTGACGCACTGGGTGAACTGGACGATGACGAGCATCCGGCCAGGAAAAGCGTCCCCGCCGTGACCGCGCCGACCGTGGCGCCAATTATTGGTCTCCGCATTAGTCTCATTTTCTATCTGATTTATAGGTAATGGCTTGGATAGTACTACACGGGAATCAGGGCGGGACGTCGCCAGCGCCTCTCACCGGGCGTGCAGCTGCACGTGCAGCGCCCCGTCGTGGGTGACCCGCTGGCGGCCGCGGCGGCCGCGGCGGCGACGTCCCGGCACCGTGGCCGCGCCCCGGGCCGCTCAGCCGGCGGAGCGGGTCAGCCCGGCGGAGCGGGTCAGCCGGGCGGGCGGGTCAGCCGGGCGGGCGGGTCAGCCGGGCGGGCAGGCCTTCAGTCGCCGCCCTCCTGCTCCACGCTGACACCTGCTACGGACGGGAACTGCGACAGGCACTGCTCAAGCTTGGCGATCTGGGCGTCGGTCGCCTGGTTGATGCGGTAGCGGACGTCGTAGGTGCCTTCCGTCGCGTTCAGGCTGGTCGGTACCGCTTCCGGGGTCGCGCCCGGCAGCTGGGCGCACGCGTCCCGCGCCTTCATCATCGCCTGCTGAGAGGTGGCAGGACGGAAGGTCACGACCAGTTCCTGCTGGCCCAGCGCGGCGTCGAACTTCGCGCACCCGGCCAGTGCCGAGACCGCGACGGCGATCACGACTACCCGACGTAGTGCTCGCATGCGCCCAGCCTATGCGGCCCGCGTACGGTGACGTACCCCGGTACGGTAACCAGCAGGGAGGCAGGAGGAACGGTGGCGGGACGCATAGAGGACTACGCGATCATCGGCGACATGCAGACGGCCGCGCTGGTCTGCTCCGACGGCTCGATCGACTGGCTGTGCCTGCCGCGCTTCGACGCCGGGGCCTGTTTCGCCGCCCTGCTCGGCTCCGAGCAGAATGGTTTCTGGCGGATCGCCCCGTCCAGCCCCGGAGTCTCCGGAGTCTCCGCGCGCGAGCCGGCCAGAGACTCCGGCGGAGACTCCGGCCGGAGCCGGAGTCTCCGGTCCTACCGCGGTGACACGCTGGTCCTGGAGACCCGGTGGGAGACCGCGGACGGCTCGGTACGGGTCATCGACTTCATGCCGCCGTCCGGGGAGCCCTCGGTGGTGCGGATCGTCGAGGGCGTACACGGGGCCGTCGAGATGGATTGCACGGTACGGTTCCGGTTCGACTACGGCCACATCCTGCCGTGGGTGCAGCGCGCGGGCGGCCGGATCTTGGCGGCGGCCGGCCCGGACTCGATCTGGCTGGACTCACCGGTGCCGCTGACCGGGCGTGACATGGCCCACCGGGCGACGTTCACGGTCCGGGCCGGCGACAAGCTGCCGTTCGTGCTCAGCTACGCGCCGTCGCATCGGGGCGAGCCGCGCTGTCCTGACCCTGCCGCCCTGCTGGCGACGACCACCCGGTTCTGGCAGGACTGGGCCGCGCGCTGCACCTACCAGGGCCAGTACCGGGAGGCGGTGCTCCGCTCCCTGATCACGCTGAAGGCGCTCACCTACGAGCCCACCGGCGGGATCATCGCGGCGGCGACCTGCTCGCTGCCGGAAGACATCGGCGGGATGCGCAACTGGGACTACCGCTACTGCTGGCTGCGTGATGCGACCCTCGCCCTGGAGGCCCTGCTGCGCACCGGGTACACCGCCGAGGCCCTGGCCTGGCGGCACTGGCTCGGCCGCGCGGTGGCCGGTGATCCGGCCGACGTGCAGATCATGTACAGCGTGTCCGGTGAGCGCCGCCTGGCCGAGTGGGAGCCCTCCTGGCTGCCCGGCTACGAGGGCTCGGCCCCGGTCCGGATCGGCAACGCCGCCGTCGACCAGCGCCAGCTCGACGTGTATGGCGAGGTCGTCGACGCGCTGCATCTCAGCCTCACCGCGGGCCTGCCCGCCAGCCGGCACACCTGGTCGCTGCAGCGCTCGCTGCTGGATTTTCTGGAAAAGCACTGGGGCGACCCGGACAACGGGCTGTGGGAAGTGCGCGGGCCGCAGCGGCACTTCGTGCACTCCAAGGTCATGGCCTGGGTGGCGTTCGACCGGGCCGTGGACACCGTGGAGCACGGACACGAGACCGGCCCGTCCGGGCGCTGGCGGAACCTGCGCGACCAGATCCAGCGTGAGGTGTGCGAACGCGGGTACGACGCCGAGCGCGGCGCGTTCATGCAGTACTACGGGGCCTCCGAGCTGGACGCGGCGGTGCTGCTCATCCCGGAGCTGGGTTTCCTGCCCGGCGACGATCCGCGGGTGGTCTCCACCGTCAACGTGATCAAGCGCGAGCTGGTCACCGACGGGCTGGTCCGCCGGTACGAGCTGGCCGAAGGGCAGAAGTCATCCGTGGACGGCCTCAGCGGCAGCGAGGGCGCGTTTCTGGCCTGCAGCTTCTGGCTGGCCAACGCGCTGCAGCTCACCGGGCAGCCGGACGAGGCCGCCGGGATGTTCGAGCACCTGCTGTCTTTCCGCAATGATGTCGGGCTGCTGAGCGAGGAATACGACCCCCGTCATGGGAGGCTGGTCGGCAACACGCCGCAGGCCTTCAGCCACTTCGCCCTCATCCAGACCGCACTCAACATCGAGGATCACGCCTCACATCACCGCCGCAGCCGCCATGGTTCCGGCCAGTGACTTCTGCAGACTGGTAGCACGATGCGATCAGCACGCCACATCCTCATCGTCAACGGCCGCAAGGTGCAGCAGCCGGTGTTCATCATCGGTGCGCCGCACTCCGGTACGCATCTGCTGGCCCGGGCGCTGAAGCGGGCCGATGGCGTGCACCTGACGATCGGCCAGTCCAGCGTGCTGCGGGTGATCTATGCCTTCGCCCGGCGCCCGTCGATCTACGACGGCCGTGGCGAGGCCGCGGCGTCCGTACTGCGGGACGCGTTCGGCCAGGGCTGGCGGATCACCGCGCACGGCTGCCTGGAGTGCGTACCGGAATGCCGGGAGGCGGCCGGGCTCGGGACGAGCACCGGCCCGTGCGCGACCGAACGCGGCCTGCAGCTCTACGGCGACGCCAGCCCGGACCTCGCCTACTGCGCCGAGGCCCTCACGGACGCCTTCCCGGACGCCCGGATCGTGCAGTTCATCCGCGACGGCCGCGACGTGGTGGCGTGCATGCTGCGCGACCCGGCCGTCCTGTCCTGGTTCAAGCCGAGCTTCGCCAACATCGACTCCGAGTTCCCCAACCCCTTCTTCGGGGTGGAAACCGAAGAGGACCGGGACATCTGGACCGACCTGTCGCTGGCCGCAAAGTCCGCGATGCGCTGGCGGGGGGCGGTCCGGCTGGCCGCCCGGCTGCGCCGCAGCCTGCCGGCCGAACAGCTCATCACGGTGCGTTACGAGACGCTGATCGAGCGGCCGGCCGCGACCGCGGCGGCGATCTCCACCTTCGTCGGCGTGCCGCTGGCGCCCGGGCAGATGCGCGAGCTGAAGGAGGCGCCGTCGATCACCGCGGGCGGCTGGCGCCGGGCGCTGTCGGCCGACGAGACCGCCGACGTGGAGAAGGTCGCCGGGGAGGAACTCCGCCGGGTCGGCTACGCCCTGCACAGCGTCCGCTAGTAAAGCTACGGCGGTGCTATCGGCGAGCAACCACGACGAGTTACGGCGAGGCGCTCGCTATCGGCCGAGTGGCCGGTGTCTCGGCGATGTACCGCCGCGCGGGCGCGAAGCGCAGCGGGGGGTTCCGGGGGGTTCGTCCCCCCGGAATAACACAACGAGCCGGGCCTTCAGGTCCGGCGAGTGGCCGGTGTGTCGGCGATGTACCACCGCGGGGCGCGGAGCGCAGCGGGGGGTTCCGGGGGGTCGCCCCCCGGGCCGGCACTGGGGGTTCCGGGGGGTCGCCCCCCCGGGCCAGCACTGCGCTCCTGGCCGGCGAACTGGGTGTGGTACAGCTCGGCGTACAGCCCGTCCGCGGCCAGCAGCTCCTCGTGGGTGCCACGCTCGGCGACCTTCCCGGCGTCGATGACCAGGATCTGGTCGGCGTCCCGGATGGTGGATAGCCGGTGCGCGATCACCAGCGAGGTCCGGCCGGTCAGCGCGGTCTTCAGCGCGCGCTGCACAGCGGCCTCCGATTCGGAGTCCAGGTGCGCGGTCGCCTCGTCCAGTACCACCACGGTCGGCGCCTTGAGCAGCAGCCGGGCCAGCGCGACCCGCTGCTTCTCCCCGCCGGACAGCCGGTATCCGCGGTCCCCGACCACCGTGTCCAGGCCGTCGGGCAGCGAGGCGATCAGGTCCCAGATCTGGGCGGCCCGGCACGCCTCGACCACCTCGGCCTCGGTGGCCCCGGGCCGCGCGTACAGCAGGTTGGCCCGCAGTGTGTCGTGGAACAGGTGCGCGTCCTGGGTGACGACGCCCACCGCGTCGTGCAGCGAATCCAGCGTGACGTCCCGCAGGTCGTAGCCGCCCATCCGGACCGCGCCGGAATCGGGGTCGTACAGCCGGGCGGCGAGGTTGGTGATCGTCGTCTTCCCGCCGCCGGACGGCCCCACCAGCGCGGTGAGCTGCCCCGCAGGTGCGGTGAAGCTCACCCCGTCGAGGACGTTGCGGGAGGCGTCGGTGCGCTCCGGGATGGTCAGCGCGATCGACTCCAGCGAGGCCAGCGACACCTCGCTGGCGCTCGGGTAACGGAACGAGACGTGGTCGAAGGCGATGTCCGGCGCGGTGCCGTTCAGCGCAGAGGTCCGGGGCAGGGGCACCGCGCCGGGCTTCTCCTCGATCAGCGGCTTCAGGTCGAGCACTTCGAAGACCCGGTCGAAGCTGACCAGCGCCGTCATCACGTTGACCTGGACGTTCGACAGCGAGGTGATCGGGGCGTAGACCCGGCTGAGCAGGGTGGTGAGCGCGACCAGCGTGCCGAGCTGGAAGACGCCGCGGATGATCAGGCTGCCGCCCAGGCCGTACACGACCGCGGTGGCCAGCGCCGCGAGCAGGGTCAGCGCGATGAAGAAGACCTGGCCGTACATGGCGGTGGTGACGCCGATGTCGCGAACCCGGGCGGCCCGCCCGGCGAACACGTCGCCCTCCTCCTGCGGCCGGCCGAACAGCTTGACCAGCATCGCGCCGGCCACGTTGAAGCGCTCGGTCATGGTCGAGCCCATCTCGGCGTCCAGCTGCATCGATTCGCGGGTGAGCCGCTGCATCCGGCGGCCGACCCGCCGGGCCGGCAGGATGAACAGCGGGATCAGCGCCAGCGCGATGAGGCTGACCAGCCAGGACAGGTAGAACATGGTGATCAGGATGGCGACCAGGGACAGGAAGTTCGACACCACCGAGGACATGGTGGACGTGATGGCCTGCTGGGCCCCGATGACGTCGCTGTTGAGCCGGCTGACCAGGGAACCGGTCTGGGCCCGGGTGAAGAACGCGATCGGCTGCCGCTGCACGTGCCGGAACACCTGGGTGCGCAGATCGTAGATAAGGCTCTCCCCGATCCGCGCGGAAAACCACCGGTTGACCACGCCCAGGAAGGCGTCGAAGAAGGCGACCCCGGCGACCGCCCCGGCGATCCCGATCACGATCGCGTCGTTCCGGGCCAGGATGCCCTTGTCGATGATTTCCCGCAGCAGCAGCGGGTTGACCACGGTGATCAGGGCGTCCAGCGCGGTGGTGACCATGAACGCGGCTAGCGCGGCCCGGTAAGGCCGCGCGTAAGTGGCGATCCGGCGGATCGTCCCTTTCTTGAGCTTCTGGCGGGTGACCGACGGGTCCTGCCGGAACGACCGCATCATCGTCATGCTCGCCCGGGCGTTGTACATGCGTGCGGCAACCTCCGTCCGGCCGTGAATTCTTCCCGGTGTGGCCCGTTCGCGCGTCCGCCCGCCGCGAACGCACCGCGAGCCGGCCGCCTAGGCCGGAACGGCCGCGCGGTCCGTCACGCCCGGTTGTCAGGATCACCGGGCCGGCCCGATGCCCGGAGCCGCGCGATAACCGCCCGGGACTCGCCGACCGCCGCTCTCGCTGCAATTCGGTCTGCGCGGCCCGCTCGGCCGCGGCCTGCTCCTCCAGCGTACGGCCGGGCGCCCCGGCGAGGAGCTTCTTTGTCGCGCGCACGGTGGCCGTGTCGTGCGTGAGCAGCGCGGCGACCAGATCAGCGACCGCCGCGTCGAGGTCGGCGGCCGGGACGACGGCCTCCGCCAGCCGCAGCTCGCGGGCTTCGGCCGCGCCAACCATCCGGGTGGTCAGGCACATTTCGATCGCCCGTGGCAGGCCCACAATGTCGACAAGTGGCTTTGTCCCGGCCAGATCCGGGACCAGGCCGAACGTCGGTTCCTTCATACAGAGCACGGCGTCGTCGGCGAGGACCCGCAGATCGCAGGCCAGAGCGAGCTGGAAGCCGGCGCCCAGGGCGTGCCCGCGCACCGCCGCGACCGAGACGATGTCCGGCCGGTGCAGCCACAGGAACCCCGCTTGCAGTCCGGCCAGCCACTCCCCGAAATCCGGGCTGAGCGGATCGGCGAGCGGGTCCTCCCCCGGCACGCCGTCAGGGGTGAACAGCCGCAGGTCGATCCCGGCCGAGAAGGACGGGCCGTCCCCGCGGACCACGACCGCCCGGACCTGTGCGGGCAGCGTTTCGCCGATGTCCGCGAGGCCCCGCCACATGCCGGGAGTCATCGCGTTGCGCCGTTCGGGACGGTGCAGCGTCACCGTGGCCACCGTGCCGTCGATGTCGAGCCGGAGCCCTACCGACCCAGGGTCAGCGGCACCCGCCGACCTAGGCTGCACCGTCGGGTCCGCGTTCAGCGCTTCGACGACGACTTGTTGCCGCGGGTGGCGCCGCCGCGCCCGCGCAGCTTGACCCCGGTCTCACTGAGCATCCGGTGCACGAAACCGTACGAGCGCCCGGTCGAGGCGGCCAGGGATCGAATGCTCTCGCCCGCGTCGTAGCGGCTCTTCAGGTCCGCGGCCAACTTGGATCGGTCTGCTCCGGTCACCCGGGTGCCCTTCTTCAGCGTCTCGGCCACATTTACCTCCCGTTAGGTAGAGTCACCGCTCCGTAACTTCGCCCCTCGCCATGATCGGGCACCCACGCCGGAATAGCTACCCGCATCGTGGTAAACGATCATTCTTTTCGCCAGCGGGGCCATGTGACGACAAGCTCATGCAAGTGACACCAGATCCTCAAAATCTTCGTTCCAGGCGTCCTCTACCCCGTCAGGAAGCAAAATGACTCTTTCCGGCGAAAGGGCTTCAACTGCTTCCTCATCGTGGGTGACCAAAACGATCGCCCCGGTGTAGGCGCGCAGCGCGGCCAGGATCTCCGCCCGGCTCGCCGGGTCCAGGTTGTTGGTCGGTTCGTCCAGCAGCAGCACGTTGGCGCCGGACACGACGAGCAGGGCCAGCGCGAGCCGGGTCTTCTCCCCGCCGGACAGCACCCCGGCGGGCTTGGCCACATCGTCCCCGGAGAACAGGAATGACCCGAGAACCGTCCGCTGCTCGGACTCGGTGAGGCCCGGCGCCGCCGAGCGCATGTTGTCCAGGACCGTGCGCTCGGTGTCCAGCGTCTCGTGTTCCTGGGCGTAATAGCCGAGCCGAAGGCCGTGCCCGGCCGTGACGCTGCCGGTGTCGGACGGCTCGATCCCGGCCAACAGCCGGAGCAGGGTGGTCTTGCCCGCGCCGTTGAGGCCGAGGATCACGACGCGGCTGCCCCGGTCGACCGCGATGTCGACGTCGCTGAAGACCTCCAGGCTGCCGTAGCTCTTGGCCAGGCCGGTGGCCGTCAGCGGGGTCCGGCCGCACGGGACCGGGACCGGGAACCGCAGCCGGGCCACGCGGTCAGCGGCCCGCTCGTCGGCCAGGCCGGCCAGCAGCCGTTCGGCCCGCCGCTGCATGCCCTGGGCGGCGCGGGCCTTGGTGGCCTTGGCCCGCATCTTGTCGGCCTGGGTACTGAGGGCTGCGGCCTGCCGTTCGGCGTTGGCTCGCTCGCGCTTGCGCCGCCGCTCGTCCGTCTCCCGCTGCTGAAGGTACGCCTTCCAGCCGAGGTTGTAGTAGTCGAGCACCGACCGCTGGGCATCCAGGTAGAAGACCTTGTTCACCACCGCTTCGAGCAGGCCCGCGTCGTGGCTGACCACCATCAGGCCGCCTCGGTAGCTGCGCAGGTGGTCCCGCAGCCAGGTGATCGAGTCCGCGTCCAGGTGGTTGGTCGGCTCGTCCAGCAGCAGGGTCTGGGAGTCCCCGAACAGGATGCGGGCCAGTTCGATGCGCCGCCGCTGGCCGCCGGACAGCGTGCCGAGCGGCTGGTGCAGGACCCGGTCGGGCAGCCCGAGGCTGGAGGACAGCGCCGCCGCTTCCGCCTCGGCGGCGTACCCGCCCAGCACGGACATTCGCTCCTCCAGCCCCGCGTACCGGCGGATGGCGGCGTCGGCCCGGTTGTGGTCGGGGTCGGACATCTGGATCTCCGCCCGACGTAGGCCCGCCCGCAGCTCGTCCAGGCCGCGCGCGGACAGCACCCGGTCCACGGCTGTCATGTCCAGGTCACCGGTACGAGGGTCCTGCGGCAGGTAGCCGGTGGCGCCGCTGCGGCGGATGCTCCCGGCGGCGGGCAGGCCGTCGGCGGCCAGCACCTTCAGCAGGGTCGTCTTGCCGGCGCCGTTACGGCCGACGAGCCCGACGCGGTCGCCCGCGGCGACCTGAAAGCTGGCTCCGTCGAGCAGCAGGCGGGCGCCGGCGCGCAGTTCTATGCCACTGGCAACGATCATCGAAATCCACTCCCGTTTTCAGTCAACGCATAGACGCGTGAAATCAGTCCGCAGTGGCCGGCCCGGCCTTTCCCGCCTGCGGACCGTCCCCCTAAGCAAGGAGTGGAAGCACGCGCCGAGTTTACCGGACACCGGTGCCGGCGCCCAAAAGGGTTTCCGGGGCGACCGGGTCAGGGCGACGGTGAGCGTGAGCCGGACGGCGTGGACCGGTGGATCGCCGACCACGCGATGCCGTTCCGCCTGCGCGCCTCAATAGGCAGCTGAGCGGGTATCGTCGCCTGGCATGAGCGAGCCGAAGGGCGCGGTCCGCCGCATCATCACCGCCACCACCCGGCTGGCCGCGGTGCCGTACGTCCCGGAGATCCGGCTGCAGCAGGCCGACGACCCGTTCACCGTCTGGGAGCAGACCGAGCAGGCCGCCGGGCAGGTGAGCCTGCCCCCGCCGTTCTGGGCGTTCCCGTGGGCCGGCGGCCAGGCGCTGGCCCGATACCTGCTCGATCATCCAGCCCTGGTGGCCGGGACGAAGGTGCTGGACGTCGCCTCCGGCTCGGGCCTGGTCGCGATCGCGGCGGCCCGCAGCGGGGCGCTCAGCGTGGTGGCCGCGGACGTAGACGAGATCGCGGTCCGCGCGATCTCCGTGAACGCGGCGGCCAACGGAGTGCGCGTCACGCCGGTCCTCGCCGACCTGCTGGACGGTGACGCGGACGGCGCCGGCGTCGTGCTGTGCGCCGACGCCTTCTACGAGCAGGACCTGGCGATGCGGATCCTGGCGTTCCTGGGGCGTGCCCACGCGGGTGGCGCCCGGGTGCTCGTCGGTGATCCGGGCCGCGCGTTCCTGCGTACCGCCGGCCTCTACCGCCTCGCGAGCTTCGAGATCCCGGTCACGATCGCGCTGGAGGGAATGACGGTGAAACAGGCGGCCGTGTATGAGATGGTGGCCGGCTCCTGACCGGTGCATCTCAGCGCCGACCCGGGGACAGCTGCCTGAACCGGCACGCTACGAGTAATGCTCGGCCGGCTGGACCTGCCCGGCGAACAGCTGCTGGTAAAAGCCTCCGCGCTCGAGCAGCTCATGGTGGGTTCCCTGGTCGACGACCCTGCCCCCGT
>Ga0302229_10000721_pt1 | contig 25602 bp, 21 predicted proteins | sample II_Palsa_N1_3_FD_193518 | JGI IMG/M metagenome (GOLD analysis project Ga0302229, IMG submission 193518) | Peat permafrost microbial communities from Stordalen Mire near Abisko, Sweden - II_Palsa_N1_3 | ecosystem: Environmental > Terrestrial > Soil > Palsa > Peat permafrost | place: Sweden... | reverse complement strand
CGTCGACCACCTGGAGCATGGCCCGGATCGCGATCACCGTCTTGCCCGAGCCGACCTCGCCCTGCAGCAGCCGGTGCATCGGGTGGGCGCAGGCCAGGTCGTTCGCGATGGTCTCGCCCACTGCCACCTGGCCGGCGGTGAGAGTGAACGGCAGCTGTGCGTCGAACTCGTCGGCGATGCCGTCCGGCACGTGCGGGCGGGGCATGGCCGGCAGGGCGGCGGCCGCCATCCGGCGCTGGGCCAGCGCGGCCTGCAGCATGAACGCCTCGTCCCACTTGAGCCGCTCGACCGCGCGCTTGCGGTCGGCCCAGTCCAGCGGGCGGTGAATGGCCCGGATGGCCTCGGCCCGCCCGTACAGCCCGTACCGTTCCCGGATCTCGTCGGGCAGCGGGTCCTCCCCCGTGTCCAGGGGATCCAGGATGGCCTTGACCGACCGGGCGATGACCCACGAGCTGACCTTGGCGGTGGCCGGGTAGACGGGGATCAGCTCGGTGGCGAACTCGGCGGCCAGCTCGGGGGTGAGGTCGGCGTTGGGCGGGGCCCCGGGCAGCACCTCGTACTCCGGGTGGACGAGCTGGAGCCGGCCGCGGAAGCTGGACACGGTGCCCGCGAACATGCCGACCATGCCGGTCACGAGGTTCTTCCGGAAGCCGTACTCGGCCCGGGTCGTCCGGAAGAAGAAGGTCAGCATCAGCTTGGCGCGGTCGTCGGTGATGATCACCTCGCCCCGCGCGCGGAAGTTGCGATTGGGCATCTGCTGCACGCTGACGTGATCGACGCGGGCCAGCACGGTGACGTGGTCGCCCTCGCGCAGGCTGGACAGGTCGGTGAGCTCGCCGCGGGAGTAGTAGCGCCGCGGGTAGTACCGCAGCAGGTCGCCGACCGTGGTCATGCCGAGGGCGTTCTCGAGCGCCTTGCCGGTCTTGGGACCCAGCGCCCGGGTCAGCGGTTCGCGGAGCGTGGTCACACCTGGCAGCATAGAAGGGCCCGGTGACAAGTTCGCGTACGCCGGGAGCTTCGGGTAGGCTTCGACGGCTGCCTGATCTGCCGTGCAGCGACTCCGTACCTACTTCCTCCTGGAGCGAACCGTGGCTTCCGTCTGCGACATCTGCGGCAAGGGGCCGGGCTTCGGCAACAACGTCTCGTTCTCGCATCGCCGAACCCGCCGCCGCTGGAACCCGAACATCCAGCGCAGGCACGCCACGGTGGACGGCACGCCCAAGCGCGTGAACGTCTGCACCTCCTGCATCAAGGCCGGCAAGATCAGCCGCTAGGCCCTGAGCGAAGCGAAGTGCGGGGGGTACCAGGGGGGTCGTCCCCCCGCGGCTAACACTGCCCTGAGCGAAGCGAAGTGCGGGGGTACCAGGGGGGTCGTCCCCCCGCGGCTAACACTGCCCTGAGCGAAGCGAAGTGCGGGGGGTCTAACACCGCGCGAAAGTGGTCCCAGCCGGCTGAGCCGGACCAGGGCTGGCCGTCAACCACGACGCCTCGGCCTTCACGCGCCGTTCCGATGACCTTCCAGCGTGGTGGCAACGCCACGGCCGGCGGGAACGTGGCGGCCAGGGCGTGATCCTCACCGCCGGTCAGCACCCAGGCCAGCGCGTGGGAGGGCCCGGGTTTGGAACCACGGGCCGTTCGGCTGGAAGAAGGGTGTAGGAGGCGGGCCGCGGCCTGCAGTTCCGCGTCGGGGCTCAGCCGGTCCGATGAGAGGTCGATGAGCACGCCGCTGGCCGACGCGATGTGGCCGAGGTCGGCGAGCAGGCCGTCGCTGATGTCGATCATGGCCGTGGCGCCCAGGTCGGCCGCCTGCGGGCCCGCGTCGTACGGCGGTTGCGGCCTGCGGTGGGCGGCGGCGAGGGAACCCGCCCATGCGGGGGGGTGTGGGGGGGAGGCCGTGTGGACGGCGTCCAAGAGGGCCAGGCCGGCGGCGGAGTGGCCGAGCGGGCCCGTCACCGCGACCAGGTCGCCCGGCGCCGCGCCGGACCGGAGCACCGGGGCGCGGCCGGCCAGGTCACCCAGGCCGGTCACGGCCAGCAGGACGGACCCGGCGCGCGCGGTGTCCCCGCCGACCACGGCGGCCCCGGCGCGGGCGCATTCGGCCGCGAGGCCTTCGGTCAGGTCGCGAACCCAGCTGACCGGCAGGTCGGGCGGGGCGGCCAGTGCGACCAGCACGCCGGTGGGCACCGCGCCCATGGCCGCGATGTCGATCAGGCTCCGGGCCGCGGCCTTGTGGCCGACGTCGGTGCCGCTGGACCAGTCCCGGCGGAAGTGCCGGCCCTCAAGGAGGAAGTCCGTGCTGGCCACCACCCGGCCGTCGGGGGCGGCGAGGACCGCCGCGTCGTCGCCGATTCCGACCAGCGTGCGCGGATCGGGCGGCAGCCACCCGGACAGCGCGGTGATCAGGCCAAACTCCCCCAGCTCGGCTACGGTCTGGTGCTCGGCGGCGATGGTGCCTCCCGCATGTGTCATTGGTCTGCACCACTACGGTAGCGTGAGCCATCAGGGTCGCCTGTCCCACAACGGACCCCGGGAGGAACCTCATGGTGGAGGCTTACATCCTCGTCCAGACCGAAGTCGGCAAGGCCGCCGACGTGGCCTCGCATATCGCCAAGATCGTCGGCGTCACGCAGGCCGAAGACGTCACCGGCCCCTACGACGTCATCGTGCGCGCGCAGTCGGACAACGTGGACGACCTGGGCCGGCTGGTTACCACGCAGATCCAGGCTGTTCCTGGGATTACCAGGACGCTCACCTGCCCCGTGGTGCACATCTGAGTAGTTCGGTCGCGAGCGGCGCGGTGCGCCGGCCGAGGCCGAGCGCGGCGGCGCGGCGCAGGTCGTCCGGCGTGTCCACGTCCCGGCGCAGTCCGGGTATGTCGGGTAGCTCGAGTTCGGCCGCGCCGCCCGCGGCGTGCCGGGCCCGGGACGCGAGCCCGAAGGCGGGCCGGAACGCCGCGCCCGGCACCGCCGTGTACAGCGTGGTGCCGTCACCGGCCGCGTCGGCCACGAACGCGTTCGGCCAGGCCGCGGCGGCTTTGAGGGCGCCGGCGAGCTCGGCCGGGCGCAGGGCGGGCAGGTCGGCTGACAGCGCGGCCGTGCCGGAGGTCGGCCAGCTTTGGGCGGCTATGGCGGCGCCGTGGCGCAGCGCCGCGTTGAGGCCATCTCGCGGCTCGTCGGGGATCACGTGCGCGCCGAGTTCGCGCAGGGCGGACGCCGCGACCGGGTCGTCGGTGATGACGATCGCCCGGGCGGCCTGATCGGTGTGCATGACCGCGGTCACCGTGTCACAGGCCACGGCCAGGGCCAGCTCCCCCCGGCGCGGCCCGGCCAGCGTGGCCAGCCGGGACTTAGCCTGGGCGAGTACCTTGACGGGCAGCAGCACTGACCAGGTGATCAGCGCGCTATCGGTCATCTGTTTGATCCTGCCTCTTGATCCTGCCTCTTGACCTTGCCTCTTGACCTTGCCTCGACACCAGGCCACCTGAACCGGGAGACTGACCCCATGAGCGAGCGGAAGAATTGACACTGAGCACCGCGCCTAGCCCCGACCAGCCTACGGTCCGCCGCGAGTGGAGTTACTCACCAGGCTGGCGGCTGTTCTCGCGGGTCGTCCTGCACCCGGGGCTGCGGCTACTGATCAGGTTCAAGTGGGCGGGCCAGGAGAACATCCCCAAGACCGGCGGCATCATCCTGGCCCCGAACCACCTGTCTTACGCCGACTGGCCTACGATCGCCCTGTTCAGCGACGGCTACGCGCACCGGTATCCGGTGTTCATGATCAAGTCGGGCATCTTCGAGGTTAAGGTGATCGGGTCGCTGCTGTCGAAGTTCGGGCAGCTGCCGGTGTACCGCGGCCGCGGCGACGCCGGCCTGGTACTCCAGCAAGCCGAGCAGGCGCTCCGGAAGGACGACTCCGTGATCGTGTACCCGGAGGGGACGGCCACCCGTGACCCGGACCTGTGGCCGATGGTGGGCAAGACCGGCGCCGCCCGGCTGGCCCTGACCACCGGGGCGCCGGTGATCCCGGTCGCGCACTGGGGCGCGCAGGACATCCTCCCCTACGGCACCAAGAAGCTGCACCTGTTCCCGCGCAAGACGGTGCGGATGGTGGCCGGGCCGCCGGTGGACCTGTCCGCGTACGCCGGCCAGCAGCTGGACACCTCGACGCTGCAGGCCGCGACCGCGGACATCATGGCCGACATCACCGCCCTGCTGGCCGAGATCAGGCAGGAGACGCCGCCCTCCGTGCCCTGGGATCCTGCCGCAGGCGGTCGTCCTTCTTCCGTGGACCCTTCCTTGGGTTCCTTGGACGGGGCGTGAGGAGCGGATCGTGGACATAGTGCGCAAGCAGGCCGGGGAGAACACGCGGGCGGTGCATCTCCCGGCTCCGCCGACGCCTGCGCAGCAACCGCTCGGCACGCCGGTGTACCGGACCGCGGCGTTCTCGTTCGGCTCGTCGGAGGAATACCGCGCCGTCCTGAACGACGAGATGCCTGGCTACTCCTACAGCCGGATCGACAACCCGACGGTCGACGCGTTCGCCCGGGCGGTCGCCGCGCTGGAGGGCGTCAACCTGCCGCGGTGGCCCGCGGCCCAGGCGTTCGCGTCGGGGATGGCCGCGATCAGCGGGGTGTTCTGGACCTTCGCGCGCGCCGGGGCGCACGTGGTCGCGTCGTCCGCGCTGTACGGCGGCACCTACTCATTCCTGCGCAACGTGGCGACCCGGTTCGGGGTCGAGACGGACTTCGTCGACATCACCGACTTGGACCAGGTCCAGGCCACGGTCCGCCCGACGACCAGGATCATCTACGCGGAGACTATCGCCAACCCGACCACGGCCGTGGCCGACCTGCGCAGGCTGTCCGAGATCGCGCACGACAGCGGAGCGCTGCTCGTCGTCGACTCCACCCTGGCCCCGCCGGTGATCTGCCGTCCCCTGGAGCACGGCGCCGACCTCGTCATCCATTCCGCGACCAAGTACATGGGCGGTCACTCCGACGTCACGGGCGGCGTCGTCACCGGGCGCATCGAGCTGATCAGCAACATCCGCAGCGTCCGGATCGACACCGGCGCCTCGCTGGCCCCGGACGAGGCGTTTTTGCTGCGCCGGGGCCTGGAGACACTGCCGCTGCGGGTCCGGCGGGCGTGCTCGACCGCGTCGGTGTTCGCCGCCGCGCTGTCCCGGCACCCGACCGTGGTGCGCATCGATTACCCGGGGCTGCCCGAGCATCCCGGGCACCAGGTGGCCCGGCGGATGTTCGACGCGGGCCCGGAGGGGGTGCGGTTCGGCGCGATCGTCACCGTGACCCCGCACGGCGGCCGCGACGCGGGCATGGCCTTCGCGGACAAGCTGCGACTGGCCGAGGTGGCGACGTCGCTGGGCGGGACGCACACGCTGGTGAGCCACGTGGCCTCCACCACGCACCGGCAGCTGGATGATCGCGCGCTTGCGGCCGTCGGCATCGATCCGGGGGCGGTACGCTTCTCCATTGGCCTGGAGGACCCCGAGGACCTGATCTCCGACGCGTACGTGGCCCTGGAGTCCTTGAGCAGGCCGTAGGGCTCCTTTGCTCTTGCGGGTTTGCTCTTCGCGGGTTTGCTCTTCCGGTTTGTTCTTCTGGTTTGCTCTACCGGTTAGCTCTTCCGGTTTGTTCTTCTGGCAGGAGGGTCGGTGACGGGGCAGCGCAAGATCCGGGTCGCCGTGGTGTTCGGCGGCCGTAGCACAGAGCACGCCGTGTCCTGCGCGAGCGCGGGGCTGGTGCTCTCGGCCATCGACCGGGACCGCTACGACGTGCTGCCCATCGGCATCGCGACTGATGGGCGGTGGGTACTCACCTCGGGGGATCCGGGGCGTCTTTCTTTGTCCGCCGGGTCGCTGCCGTCGGTGGAGTCGGTGGAGGTGCCCGGGGCGGAGATCGTGCCGCGTGCGGGCTCGCTTTCGGTGAGCTCGCCGGGTTCGGTGCCGCGTGACCTCGGCGAGGTGGACGTGGTGCTGCCGCTGCTGCACGGGACGTTCGGGGAGGACGGGACGCTGCAGGGGCTGCTGGAGATGACCGGGACCCGGTACGCGGGCGCGGGAGTGTTCGCCAGCGCGGCCGGGATGGACAAGGAGTACATGAAGCTGATCGTCGCCGCGCGCGGCCTGCCGGTCGGCCGCTACGTGGTGGTCCGCGACCGCGACTGGTCTGGCGGCTCCGTTGGCTGCTCGGTCGGCGGCTCGGTCGGCGGCTCGGTTGGCTCTAGCGGGCTCGGCGAGCGCAAGCGGGTCTTGGACGAGATCGCGGAGCTGGGCTGGCCGGTGTTCGTCAAGCCGGCCCGCGGCGGGTCCAGCGTCGGGATCACGCGCGTCGAGGGGCGGGCCGACCTGGAATCCGCGATCGAGGCCGCACGCGTACATGATCCCAAGGTGCTGGTCGAGGCCGCGGTGGACGGGATGGAGGTCGAGTGCGCGGTCCTGGAAGGCATCGACGGCGGTCCGCCCGAAGCGAGCCTGCCCGGGCAGGTGGTAGTGGACCCGAGTTCGTCGTTTTATGACTTCCAGGCCAAGTACCTGGCCGCGGGGACCACCATGCGGATCCCGGCCCCGATCCCGGCGGCGGCCGCCGCCGAGGTCAGGAGGCTGGCCTGCGCGGCGTTCGACGCCATCTCCTGCGAGGGCCTGGCCCGGGTCGACTTCTTCTACACCCCGGCCGGGCGGGTCGTGTTCAACGAGATCAACACGATGCCGGGAATGACGCCCGCTTCCGGGTTCCCCATGATGTGGGCCGCCACCGGCCTGCCGCTGCCGCAGCTCATCGACCGCATCATCCAGACCGCGCTGCGCAAGCGGCTCGGCCCGCGGTTACGGGCTGCCGCCAGACGGCGGCGGGCGGCGGCGGGCGGCGTCCGGGCCAAGTCCCCAGATGCCGCCCGCCGGCGATGCCTACGTGCTGCGATGGCTACTTGCTGCGATGGCTACTTGCTGCCTGGCTTGTCGCCGTTGACCAGGGCCTTGAAGTCGGCACCCGGACGGAACTTCGGCACCGAGCTCTTGGGCACCTCGATGGTGGCCCCGGTGGCGGGGTTGCGGGCGGTACGAGCCGGACGCTCGCTCTTCTCGAAGACGCCGAATCCGGTGATGGCGACCTTGTCGCCCGCCGCGACGGCTGACTGGATGGCTTCGAGCACCGCGTTCACGGCTTCGGTCGCGGACTTCTTATCTCCCAACCGTCCCGAGATCGCGTCGATCAGATCACGCTTGTTCATGTTCACTCCCGCGGTTCCCCCACAGGTCGCGTAGGGCTCCGATCCTCCGATGCGAGGCCGCGACCTCTGACCTGCCCGAAAGTAGGCGATCCAGCGCCGTTGCACAATAACCTCGGCCACATTGGGGCTCGTGTCGGCCAAGATCACACCGCTGCGGACCTGTTGCGTATGCGTAAAGTGATCAGATGTCCGATTCTTGCCACTCTCCGTTTACGTCCATGGTCAGGGCCGTGTTCGGCCCTGACTGCCGCGCTGGCCGTGGCACTGGGCTGGCCGTGGCGCACCGCCTCAATGGAACATGGGGTGTGGTTTTTTGGAGGGAGCGCCCTCGAATCGGGGCTTCCATGATCATGGCCAGAAATGACCAGATAAGGCCTAAAACTGGCCATGATCATGGTTAGCGTCCGGAATGTCGCAATATCAAGTTAGGACATAACGGGGCAAAAGGGAGCGGATCGCGGGGCGGGCCCGCGGCGGGTCCAGTCTCGTCCGCGCCGGTGCCGCCCGCAATGGGGCATAGGTAACATCTTGGCGCGATACCTAGGTAAGCCGGAGGTAAGCCGCTCGTCAGCTGGTGACGGGGAGCCAGGCGGGGCGGGAGAGCTCGAAGGCGGTGATGTCATCGGTGTGGCGGAGGGTGAGGCCGATGTCGTCCAGGCCCTCCATCAGGCGCCAGCGGGTGTAATCGTCGAGGTCGAAGGGGGCCTCGATGCCTGCCGCGTGGGCCAGCACCACGCGGGCGCCCAGGTCCACGGTGACCTCGGTGCCGGGGTCGGCCTCGATGGCGTCCTGCAGGGCGGTGACGGTGGCCTCGGGCAGGATCACCGGCAGCAGGCCCGCCTTGGTCGCGTTGGTGCGGAAGATGTCGCCGAACCGGGGGGCGATCACGGCGCGGAAGCCATAATCGGTCAGGGCCCAGACCGCGTGCTCGCGGGACGACCCGGTGCCGAAGTCGGTCCCCGCGACCAGGATCGTCGCGCCGGCGTACTGCGGCTGGTTGAGCACGAACGACGGGTCCTCGCGCCAGGCCGCGAACAGGCCCTCGCCGAACCCGGCCCGGCTCACCCGCTTGAGGTACTCGGCCGGGATGATCTGGTCGGTGTCCACGTTGGTCCGCCGCAGCGGTACCGCGCGGCCCGTGTGGGTGGTGAACGGTTCCATGGGAGCTGTCTCCTGTTACGGGTCGGCGGGCCCTTGCAAGTCGGGGCCCGGCAGATCGGCGGGCCCTTAGAGATCGGAGGGCGAGGCGAGGTGGCCGGTAACGGCGGTCGCGGCCGCGACCGCGGGCGAGACCAGGTGGGTGCGCCCGCCCATGCCCTGGCGGCCTTCGAAGTTACGGTTGGAGGTCGACGCGCTGCGCTCGCCGGGGGCGAGCTTGTCCGGGTTCATGCCCAGGCACATCGAGCAGCCGGCGGCGCGCCACTCGGCGCCGGCCTCGGTGAACACCTCGGCCAAGCCCTCCTCCTCGGCCTGGGCCCGGACCTGCATGGACCCGGGCACGACTAGCATCCGGACGGACGGGGCCACCCGTCGCCCGCGCAGGATGCCGGCGGCGGCGCGCAGGTCCTCGAGCCTGCCGTTGGTGCACGAGCCGAGAAAGACGGTGTCCACGGTGACATCGCGCAGCGCGGTGCCGGGCGTCAGGTCCATGTAGACCAGGGCGCGCTCGGCCGCGGCGCGCTTGTCCGGGTCGGCGAACGAGGCGGGGTCGGGCACCGAAGCGTCCAGCGGCAGCGCCTGGCCCGGGTTGGTGCCCCAGGTCACGTACGGGGTCAGCGTCCCGGCGTCCAGCGTCACCTCGTGGTCGAAGGTCGCGTCGTCGTCGCCCGGCAGCGACCGCCAGTAGTCCAAGGCGCGCTCCCAGTCCGCGCCGGACGGAGCGTGCGGCCGGCCCTCCAGGTAGGCGAACGTCACGTCGTCCGGGGCGACCAGCCCGGCCCGCGCGCCGGCCTCGATGGACATGTTGCAGACGGTCAGGCGGCCCTCCATGGACAGCGCGCGGACCGCGGGACCGCGGTACTCGACCACGTAGCCCTGGCCGCCGCCGGTGCCGATCTTGGCGATGATGGCCAGGATCAGGTCCTTGGGCGCAACCCCGTCGGGCAGCGCTCCGTTCACGGTGATGGCCATCGTCTTGGGCCGGATCTGGGGCAGCGTCTGGGTGGCCAGCACGTGCTCGACCTCGCTGGTCCCGATGCCGAAGGCCAGCGCGCCGAGCGCGCCGTGGGTGGAGGTGTGCGAGTCGCCGCAGACGATGGTCAGGCCCGGCTGGGTGAGCCCGAGCTGCGGGCCGATGACGTGGACGATGCCCTGCCCCGCGTCGCCCGTGGGATGCAGCCGGACGCCGAACTCCGCGCAGTTCTTGCGCAGCGCCTCGACCTGCGTCCGCGACACCGGATCGGTGAAGGGGCTGCCGGGACCGTAGAGGGGAGTCGGGGAGGTGAGTCCGGTGATGCCGGTGGTCGGGACGTTGTGGTCCTCGGTGGCGATGGTCAGGTCGGGGCGGCGCACCTTGCGGCTGGCCGCGCGCAGGCCGTCGAAGGCCTGCGGGCTGGTCACCTCGTGGATCAGGTGGAGGTCGATATAGAGCAGGTCGGGCTCACCTTCCGCGGTGCGCACCAGGTGGGCGTCCCAGATCTTCTCGGCGAGCGTACGGCCCATCACGCCCTCTCCCTTCGCCCGCCGCGCCCGGCGGCTGGGCAGCCTTGCGTCTCGCATCGCGAGACGGCAGTATTCAGAACATGAACAACTCTAGCGGAGTCGGCGTCCTCGACAAGACCGTTTCCGTGCTGTCGGCCCTGGAGAGCGGCCCGGCCTCACTGGCCCAGCTGGTCAAGGCGACCGGCCTGGCCCGGCCGACCGCGCACCGGATCGCGGTCGCCCTGGAGACGCACCGTTTGCTGACCCGGGACGCGCAGGGCCGGTTCGTGCTCGGCCCGCGGATCGGCGAGCTGGCCGCCGCGGCCGGGGAGGACCGGCTGCTGGCCATCGCCCAGCCCGTCCTGGTCCAGCTCAGGGACCTCACCGGGGAAAGCGCCCAGCTCTACCGGCCGCACGCGGACACGCGCATCTGCGTGGCCGCCGCCGAGCGGACCAGCGGGCTGCGGGACACCGTCCCGGTTGGGGCGGCGCTACCGATGATCGCCGGATCGGCCGCCCAGGTCCTGCTGGCCTGGGAGGACGGCAGCCGCATGCACCGCGGGCTGCGCGGCGCCAAGTTCACCGCTACCACGCTGGCCCAGGTACGCCGACGCGGCTGGGCCGCCACCGCTGCCGAGCGCGAGCCCGGCGTCGCCTCGGTGTCCGCGCCGGTGCGCGGGCCCGGCGGCCGGATCATCGCCGCGGTTTCGGTGTCCGGGCCGATCGAGCGGCTGACCCGCTCCCCCGGCCGGATGCATGCGGGCGCCGTCGTGGCCGCGGGAGACAAGATCAGCAAGCTGCTGCGTGCCGAGGGGGTGTAGGGGCGCGGGTGCGAAGGAGGCGCAGGGGCCGGGGGCGTGCAAGGGGTGCAGGGGAAGGGCATGCTGGACGAGCGGGGCTGCGAGGGCCGGTAGCCTGCGGGGCATGGCGGGAAATCGCAGGGTGTTTACCCCTGGCGCCACGTGTCCTACGGGACGGGGACCACGATGAATGCGCCATGATGGATATGGTCAGAGGCGGACACTAACGGTTCCGGGGAACGGATACGAGGTCGCGTGCATGAAGGCTGCTGTCGTCAAGGAGACCGCGCCGGGCGAGCGCCGCGTGGCCTTGGTGCCCGAAGGCGTGACCAAGCTCGGCCGGGCCGGGATCGAGGTGCTGGTCGAACGCGGGGCCGGCGAGGACGCCTGGCTGAGCGACTCGCTTTACGACGACGCGGGCGCGACCATTGTCAGCGCCGCCGAGCTGTACCGGGACGCCGACGTCATCTTGACCGTGACCAGGCCCTCGGCCGACGTGGTCCGCCTGCTGCGGCCGGGCCAGGCGGTCATCGGCATGCTGGTCCCGCTCATCTACCCCGAGCTGGCCGCGGCGCTGGCCGCGCAGGGCGTAACCGCGATCAGCCTGGACCAGCTGCCGCGGACGCTCAGCAGGACCCAGCCGATGGACGCGCTCAGCTCCCAGGCCAACGTGGCCGGCTACAAGGCGGCGCTGGTCGCGGCGGCCGAGTTCGGCCGGTTCTTCCCGATGCTGATCACCGCGGCGGGCACCGCGCGCCCGGCCAAGGTGCTGGTGCTCGGGGCCGGGGTGGCCGGCCTGCAGGCGATCGGCACCGCCAGGCGGCTCGGCGCGGTGGTGAGCGGGTATGACGTCCGGCCCGCCTCCAAGATCGAGGTGGAGTCGCTCGGGGCCACGTTCGTCGAGCTGACCACGGGGGTCTCGGCGGCCGGCGAGGGCGGCTACGCCCGCGAACTGACCGTCGAGGAGCGCCAGGCCCAGCAGGACGAGCTGGCCGGGCACATCGCCCGGCACGACGTGGTGATCACCACCGCGCAGGTACCCGGCCGCCGGCCGCCGCTGCTGGTGACCGAGGACGCGATCAAGGCCATGACGGCCGGTTCGGTCATCGTGGACATGGGCGCCAGCACGCTGGGCGGCAATGTGTCCGGGTCCCGGCCCGGCGAGACGGTCGTCACCGGCAACGGGATCACGATCATCGGGGCGGACAACCTGCCCGCCTCCATGCCGACCGCGGCCTCGAACGCGTACTCGCGGAACATCGCCACGCTGCTGGAGTACCTGACTGCCGACGGCGCGCTGGCCATCGATACCAGTGACGAGATCCAGGCTGGCGTGGTGATCACGCACGACGGCCGGGTCGTGCAGGAGGGCGTGGCCGCCCTGCTGGGCGCCCAGCCAGAACCAGCAGCGCCAGAACCACCAGCGCCAGAACAAACGGCGCGAGAACAACGAGAACAAGCGGTGCCACAACAAGCGGTGCCAGAACAAGCAGCGTGGGAATCAGAGGGAGGCGCCGATGTCGACGGCCTTGGTGACTGACCTGACCATTTTCGTCCTCGCGCTGCTGGTCGGTATCGAGGTCATCGGGAAGGTCCCGGCCACCCTGCATACGCCGCTGATGTCGGCGACCAACTCGATCCACGGCATCGTGCTGGCCGGCGCGCTGCTGATCGGGGTGACCGCGCACACCACGGTCGGCTACATCCTGGCCTTCGTGGCCGCGGTGTTCGCCTCGGCCAACGTGGTCGGCGGGTACGTGGTGACCGAGCGGATGCTCAAGATGTTCCGCCGCAAGGCGCCGGAGCAGAACGCCGAAGCGCTGAACGGTCACAAGGGCCTCAAGGGGATCTTGAGCAGGGCGGGCAAGGCCCGATCGGGAGACTCCGCATGAGCGGGTTCGAGGGATCCATCCAGCTCGTCTACGTGCTGGCCGCGGCCCTGTTCGTGTTCGGCCTGCACCTGATGAACAGCCCGGCCACCGCGCGCCGCGGCAACCAGGTGTCGATGACCGGCATGGTGATCGCGGGCATAGCCACGCTCATCCTGCTCATCCACGACGGCACGGTCACCACGACGGGCTGGATCGTGCTGATCTGCGGCGCCCTGATCGGCTCCGCGATCGGCCTGTACGCGGCGCGGACGGTGCAGATGACCGCGATTCCGCAGCTGGTGTCGGCGTTCAACTCGGTGGGCGGCGGCGCGGCCGCGCTGGTGGCGATCTACGGCTACATCAACTCCGAGTCCCAGGCCGGAGGCGTGCTCGGGTCCACCACGGTCTTCACCCTGCTCGACGTGCTGATCGGCTCGGTGACATTCTCCGGGTCGATCATCGCGGCGGGCAAGCTGCAGGGCTTCATCGGCGGCCAGCCGATCATCTTCAAGGGCAGCCGCCTGCTCAACGTGGTGCTCGCCGTGGTGGCGGTCGGCACGGCCGCGTTCATGCTCACCACCGCGAGCCTGCCGGCGCTGTTCATCGTGGTGCTCGCGGCGCTGGGGTTCGGGGTCTTGATGGTCCTGCCGATCGGCGGCGCGGACATGCCGGTGGTGATCTCGCTGCTGAACGCGTTCACCGGCACCGCGGTGGCGATGGCGGGCTTCGTCATCGGCAACTGGGCCCTGATCGTGGCCGGCGCGCTGGTCGGCGCGTCCGGCGGCATCTTGACCAAGCTGATGGCCGACGCGATGAACCGGTCGCTGGTCAACATCATCGTGGGCGGGTTCGGCACCGGGGACAGCGCGGTCGCGGTGGCCGGGGCCGTCGACGCCCACGTCCGCTCGATCGCGGCCGACGACGCGGCCATCCAGCTCGCCTACGCATCCAAGGTCATCATCGTGCCCGGCTACGGCCTGGCCGCCGCGCAGGCCCAGCACGGCGTGGGCGAGCTGGCCAAGCTGCTCGAGGACCGCGGTATCGAGGTCAGCTACGCCATCCACCCGGTCGCGGGGCGGATGCCCGGCCACATGAACGTGCTGCTGGCCGAGGCGAACGTGCCCTACCCGCTGCTCAAGGAGATGGACGAGATCAACCCGGAGTTCGGCCGGGCCGACGTGGCCCTGGTCATCGGGGCCAACGACGTGACCAACCCGGCGGCCCGCCGTCCGGGCAACGAGATCTCCGGCATGCCGATCCTGGACGTGGACCAGGCCAAGTCGATCATCGTGGTCAAGCGGTCGATGGGCACCGGCTACGCCGGCCTGGAGAACGAGCTGTACTTCGACCCCAAGACCAGCATGTACTTCGCCGACGCCAAGAAGGCCATGGCCGAGCTGACCGCCGCGGTCAAGACCCTGGTGGCTTGATTCCGCTGGGCGTAGGGTGCGGGGGAAGATCTTCAGGAGGAGGGCGTCGTGACGGAGCGGACCAAGATCACCCTGGATGAGTCCGAGATTCCGCGGCAGTGGTACAACGTGATACCGGACCTGCCCACTCCGCCGCCTCCGCCGCTGCACCCGGGGACGCTCCAGCCGGTGGGGCCGGAGGACCTGGCGCCGCTGTTCCCGATGGAGCTCATCCGCCAGGAAGTGGCCACCGACTCCTTTATCGACGTTCCCGACGACGTGCTCGACGTTTACCGGCTGTGGCGGCCCACTCCGCTGTACCGGGCGCACCGGCTGGAAAAGGCCCTGAACACCCCCGCGCGGATCTACTACAAGTACGAAGGGGTCTCCCCGGCCGGCTCGCACAAGCCGAACACCGCGGTCCCGCAGGCGTACTACAACGCGGCCGAGGGCACCAAGCGGCTCACCACCGAGACCGGCGCCGGGCAGTGGGGCAGCGCGCTGGCCTTCGCGTGCGCCCAGTACGGCATCGACTGCGAGATCTGGATGGTCCGCGCGTCCTACGACCAGAAGCCGTACCGGCGCACGATGATGCAGACCTGGGGCGCCACCGTGCATCCCAGCCCGTCCCGGGCGACCACGGCCGGGGCGAAGATCCTGGCTGGCGACCCGGACTCGCCGGGCAGCCTGGGCATCGCGATCAGCGAGGCGGTCGAGGCAGCCGGCGGCAGCGCCGAGACCAGGTACGCGCTGGGCAGCGTGCTCAACCACGTGTTGATGCACCAGACGGTGATCGGCCAGGAGGCGATCAAGCAGTTCGCCGCGGCCGGGGAAGACATGCCGGACCTGATCGTGGGCTGCACCGGCGGCGGGTCCAACTTCGCCGGGCTGTTCCTGCCGTTCCTGCGGGAGAAGCTGGCGGGGCGGGCCAACCCGGTGATCCGCGCGGTCGAGCCTACGGCCTGCCCGTCGTTCACCCGGGGCGTGTACGCCTACGACTTCGGTGACACGGCGGGGTTCACGCCGCTGCTGAAGATGCACACGCTGGGCCACGCCTTCATCCCCGACCCGGTGCACGCCGGCGGGCTGCGTTACCACGGCATGGCGCCGCTGCTGTCGCATATGTACGAGCTAGGGATGTTCGAGGCGGTGGCCAAGTCGCAGCGGGAGTGCTTCGCCGCCGCGGTGCTGTTCGCCAGGACCGAGGGCATCATCCCGGCGCCGGAGCCGACCCACGCCCTCGCGGTAGCCATCGAGGAAGCCAAGCAGTGCGCCGAGTCGGGCGAGCCGAAGGTGATCTTGACCGCGCTGTGCGGCCACGGGCACTTCGACATGGCGGCCTACCAGACGTACCTGTCCGGGGAGATGACCGACTTCGAGTTGCCGCAGGAGCGCATCGACGCGGCCATCGCGGACCTGCCCGCGGTCGGCTGACCGGGGGCTGGGCTGGTCCTGGGCTGGGCGGAGCTTGGGCAGGGCCGTGCCTGGGCTGGGCTGATGCTGGGGTGGGGAGCGGGAGGACGGGCCGTTCGGACTAAAGAGCGTTACGGCGGGTCTGGACGGCGGTGGCCAGGCCGGTCAGTACGGCGGCGGTGGTGGCGATATCCATGCAGGCGTCGGTGACGCTCTGGCCGTAGGTGAGGGTGCCCGGGGGGCCGGGCTCCTGGCGGCCCTCGTGCAGGAAGCTCTCCAGCATGACGCCGGTCAGGCCTGGCTCCCCGGCGGCGATCTGCTCGGCCAGGCTGGCCGTGACGACCTGCTGGCGGCGGTGGTCCTTGCCGCTGTTGCCGTGGCTGGCGTCGACCATCAGCCGCCGCGGCAGGCCGGCCGCCGTGATCAGGTCCAGGGCCTTGGCCACGTGGCTGGGCTCGTAGTTCGGGCCGCCGCGGCCGCCGCGCAGGATCACGTGGGTGTCCGGGTTCCCGGCCGTGGTCACGACCGCGGCCGCGCCGTTGTGGGTGACGCCGAAGAACGTGTGCCCGGCCGCCGAGGCCCGGCACGCGTCGACCGCCACCTGGACGTCGCCGTCGGTGCCGTTCTTGAACCCGACCGGCATCGACAGGCCCGAGGCGAGCTGCCGGTGGACCTGGCTCTCGGTGGTCCGGGCACCGATCGCGCCCCAGGTCACGGCGTCCGCGATGTACTGCGGGGTGATCGGGTCCAGCCACTCGCAGCCCACCGGCAGGCCCAGGCTGACGATGTCGAGCAGCAGCATCCGGGCGGTGCGCAGGCCGCGGTGCACGTCGTGGCCGCCGTCCATCCCCGGGTCGTTGATCAGGCCCTTCCAGCCGGTCACGGTGCGCGGCTTCTCGAAGTAGACGCGCATCACGATCAGCAGGTCGGCGCGGTGCGCGTCGCGGAGCGCGGCCAGGCGGGCGGCGTAGTCTCGCGCAGCGGCCGGGTCGTGTACCGAGCAGGGCCCGGCGATGACCAGCAGGCGGTCATCGGAGCCGTCGAGTACGGCGCGGACTTCGGCGCGGGTGTGCTCGACGGTGTCCGCGGGAGCTTCGCTCAGGGGCAGTTCGTCGAGGAGAGCCGCCGGGGACAGCAGCGGCTCGTAGCCGGTGATGCGAGTATCCCTGGTGCGCGGCATCAGGCGCGTCTCCTCCCGGGCGAGCCGCCCGTACGCCGGGGGCCTAGCGACACGCGACCGATGCTACACCTTGCGCGACATCCAGCCGGACCTTGCGTGACATACCGCCGGATCGCAGGGCCGGGCCTGGGACTTCCGCTTGCCACCAGCCAGTTCTTAGCGTAGACACATAAATCACCAAACCTGTTCACAGACTGAACTGCCACTGTGTAACTACGCGCATCGCGGCAGCCCTCCGCATGCGCGTCGTCGTCGTTCCCATCCGACGCCCGGGGCCAGGGCCGGGGCCAACTTTCGATCGCGGGAGGCACCTGTCTTGGCACGCCAGCTCATCGGGTCGGGCGCGACCACGCCCGGCGCTATGGCCGCTGCGCGGTCGGCCGACCCTGGCGTTACCCCAGCCACCGACGTCGAGCCCGTCGCCATAGGCGGCACGGCCGCGCGGCGGTCGGCGATGCGGTGGGGGTTGCTGGTCGCGGCGGGCTGGCTGCTGCAGGCCGGGCTGCGGGCGTGGTTCAGCCGCGGGCAGAGCGTGCCGCTGGCCAACCCCGACGAGTCCGCCTACCTGATCGCGGCGCGGGTCCTGGCGGGCGGGCCGGCCACCGACTTCTCCTACTCGACGCTGTACCAGGGCGGCTATCCGCTGCTGCTCACGCCGGTGTACTGGTTCACCAGCAACGCAATAGTGGTGTACCACTCGGTGCTGCTGATCAACGCGGCGGTCAGCGCGGTGCTGATGCCGCTGGCCTACGTGACGGGCCGGCGGCTCGGGCTGGTCCGCCCGGCCGCCTACGCGGTGGCCATGGTCACGGCCCTGGTCCCGGCCGGGCTGTTCTACGCCGAGTACGCGATGACCGACGCGATCTACCCGGTCCTGGTGCTGGCCTGGCTGCTGACCGTGCACAGCTGGCTGACCGCCCGGTCCACGCGGGGCCTGTACGCGGCCGCGGCCGGCTCCGCGCTGCTGGCCGGGTACGCCTACGCGGTGCACAGCCGGGGCACGGTCATCGTGCTCAGCTACGTGGTGGTGGGCGCGCTGGTGGCCTGGCGCCGCCTGGCGCCCCGCCGCACGGTCGCGACGGCCGCGCTGGTGCTGGTCGCGACGGTCGGCGGCGGCTGGCTGCTGGACCGCTACCTGTCCTCCGCGATGTACCCCGAGGGGACCCGTAACCTGTCCGCCCAGATGGCGAACACGCTGCACAGCGTGCAGGGCGCGATCAACGTGTTCGAGATGGCGGCCGGCCAGGTGTGGCGGCTGGTACTCGACAGCTGGGGCGTGGCCGGGATCGGGCTGTTCGCCGCCATCGCGGTGATCGTGCGCCCGCGGTTCCGGGCCGACCTGCGGATCATGGCCGCGCTGAGCGTGGCCGTGACCTTGGTCACGGCCGCTACCGCGCCCGCCGCGCTGCCCGCGAACCAGTCGCAGACCTGGGCCTCGGGGCGTTACCTGGACGGCATGATCGTCACGTTCTTCGTCGTCGGCGCGGTGGTGCTGCTGCGCGCCCGGCCCCGGTTCATCCTGGGCTGCGCGGCGTGCACGGCGGTGGTGACCCTGCTGTGCGCCGAGTTCGTGTACGTCTACGCGGGCTCGTCCCTGCCCACCGGGAGCTTCCCGACCGGGTTCAACTTCGGCGAGCCCGCCGTGCTGACCCAGGACTGGAGCAACGCCAGCGTGTGGGTGGCGACCGCGGTGGCGCTGGGCCTGCTCGGCGTCTGGGTCCTGATCGCGCTGGCGGCGCGGCGCTGGAGCGAGGTGCTGGTGCGGCCCCGTCTGCCGCTGTCCCGGGTGCTGCGGGCCCTGGCGGCAGCCGGGCTGGCGGCGGTGAGCCTGGTGGCCGTGACCCAGATGACCACCCACGTCTCGCAGGCCAACACGCCGGCCCAGGCGCAGAGCACGACGGGGTTCGTGGCGGCCGCCGGGCTCAAACCGGGCGACCAGATCGCCGTGGCCTTCACCGTCGGCATCAACCTCCCGGCCACCGACGTGCCCTACTCCCTGTGGGCCCCGCAGGCGTTCGAGGTGTCCTGGACCGAGCTGCAGTTCTTCAACCCCGCCCAGGCCCCGCCGGCCGGCGTGAACGTGGTGGAGACTGGCTGGCCGTCCGGACAGCCCGCGTCGGCCGGCTGGCCGGACCGCCCGGCCGGCTGGCGGATCGTGGCCTCCAATCAGGCCGCGAACTGGGTCGCGTGGCGGAAGTCCTGACCTGTGTCGAAGTTGTATCCGGGGTGTTACCGGCCGGCTGGCACGCTAGGCTGACTGTCCGTGTCGCGCTCCTTCGACGTGGCGGGTTCCGCCGACCTGGCGGGTTCCGCCGACCTGGCGGGTTCCGCCGACCTGGTCGCGGCCGCCGTCGGCGGGCCGGAGCCCGCGGCGCGGGGCCGTCGGTGGGCCTGGCTGCTGGTGGTGGGCTGGCTGGTCCAGGCCGGGCTGCGTGCCTGGCTCAGCCGCGCGCAGACGGTGCCGCTGGCCATCCCGGATGAGTCCGCGTACCTGATCGCGGCGCGGGTGTTCGCCGGGGGTGCTCCGGCCAACTTCTCCTACTCGACGTTGTACCCGGCCGGGTACCCGCTGCTGATCACGCCGGTGTTCTGGTTCACTCACAACCCGGTCACCGTGTACCGCGCGGTGCTGCTCGGGATCAACGCGCCGATCAGCGCCCTGGTGATGCCGCTGGGCTACGTCGCGGGCCGGCGGCTGGGGCTGGAACGGGCGTGGGCGTTCGGCGTGGCGATGGTGGCGGCGCTGCTGCCCGCCGCGCTGTTCTACAGCCAGTACGCCATGACCGACGCGATCTACCCGGTCCTGGTGCTGGCCTGGCTGCTGGCTGTGCACAGCTGGCTGACGGCTCGTTCTTTGCGCGGTCAGTATTTCGCGGCGGTCGGTTCGGCGCTGCTGGCGGGGTATTCGTACGCGGTCCACTCCCGCGGCGCGGTGATGGTGGCCGGGTTTTTGCTTGTGGGCGTGGTGGCGGCCTGGCGGCGGCTTGTTCCCCGGGCGACGGCGCTGGCCGCGTTGGTGGCGCTGTGCCTGCCGCTGGGCGCGGCCCGCCTGCTGAACCACCACTTGTCCTCGGTCATGTACCCCAGCGGCGCGCGGACCCTGGCCGGCGAGGCGCTGATCAGGCTGCGCACCGTGCACGGCGTGGTGTTCGTGCTGGAGATGGCCGCGGGCCAGCTGTGGCGGTTCGTGCTGGACGGCTGGGGGGTGGCCGGGCTGGGGCTGGCCGCCGCGGTGTTCGTGATCTTCCGGCGCTCGGTGCGGGACGAGGTGCGGATCATGGCCGCGCTGGCGGCGGGGGTCACGCTGGTCACCGCCGTCATCTCGCCCGCCGCGCTGCCTCCGGACCAGCCGCAGGCCTGGGCCTCCGGGCGTTATCTGGACGGCCTGCTGGTGGTGTTCTTCCTGGTCGGGGCCGCGGTACTGCTGCGTTCCGCCCCGCGCCGGGTGCTGATTTACGCGGCCTGCGTGGTGCCGCCGACGCTGCTGGCCGCGATCGTGGTCTTCACGTACGCGGGCGGGTCGGTGCCCACGTCCGGGTTCGGCGCCGGGTTCGTGTTCGCCGAGCCCGCGGTGCTGACCCAGGACTGGACGACGGCCAACGTGCTGCTGGCCACGGTGGTGGCCCTGATATTGCTGGCTGCGGTGGTCGGGGTGATGCTCGCGGCGCGGCGGCTCGGGGGCCCGGGCTGGCTCCGGCGGGGCCGGGTCGTCGTGCTCGCCGGTCTCGGGGCGGTCAGCCTGGTCGCCTCGCTGCAGATGACCAGCAACATCTCGCAGGCCAGCGTGCCGGCTCAGGAGCGCAACGTCACCGCCCTGATCAGCGGGACCGGGCTACGCCCGGGCCAGCACCTGGCCATCGGCACCGGGCTGTCCTGGCAGACCTGGATGCCGCAGGCCTACGAGGTCTGGTGGGCGCCGCTGGAGTTCTTCAACGCCTCCCTGGGAGCGCCTCCGCCGGCCGACGCGACCGTGGTCGAGGTGGCCTGGCCGGCCGGGCGCCCGGCCGCCATGAGCTGGCCGCAGGGGCCGGGGGCGGGCTGGAAGGTCGTGCTCGAGAACCCAGTCAACGGATGGGTCGCCTGGCGCCGGTGAGTTCCGGTCCCTTTGGTTTCCGCTTTGGTTTCTGCTTTGGTTTCCGCTTTGGTTCCCCGCAGCCCTAGGGCCAGGCCTGCGGCGACCACCGCGAGGCCGGCCCAGACCAGCGGGCGGGGCGCCGGGCCGCCGAGCAGGACGCCGGCCGCCGCCGCGGCCACCGGGGCCACGCCGGTGAGCAGCCCGGCCCGGCTGGCCCCCAGCCGTCCCACGCTGGAATACCACATGACGAACGCCACCGCCGTCACCGCCACGGCCAGGTAGCCAACGGCCAGCCAGTCCTCGGTATCCAGGCGGGCCGCAGCGCCCGGGCCCTCGTGCACCAGCCCGATCGCGGCGAAGATCACCGCGGCGATCCAGGTGGTGTGCACCGACACCACCCACGGGCCAAGCCGACCAAGGACCGGTATAGCCAGCAGGGTGAAGGCGGCCTCGCAGCCGAACACCACCGCGGCCCACGCGACCCCGAGACCATCGGTGCGGCCCAGGCCCTGGACCAGGGCCGCGCCGCAGGTCACCACCAGCGCGGCGGCCACCAGGACCGCGCGCGGCCGCGATCCTTCCAGCAACGGCCCGATCACGGCCAGCAGCGCGGGGACGCAGGCCACCGCGACGCCCAGGACGGCGGGCTCGGCGTGCCGCGACCCCGCCACCAGCGCGACGTTGAACAGCACCAGCCCGGTCGCTGCGATGCCCGTCAGCCACAGCCACTCTGTCCCGCGCGGCATGACCAGCCGCCGGCCGGTCAGCCGGGCCAGGACCAGCAGGATCAGGCACGCCGCCGTGTACCGGAGGGCCTCGGCGGTAAACACCGGTGCGTGCGCCAGCACGCCGGAGACCGCGACGCTGCCGCCCACGCAGATCATGGCGCCGGTTCCGGTCGCGATGCCAGCTGCGGGCGCTGCGGGCGCTGCGGGCGCGGCCGGCCCGGCGGTGGCGGCTGCGGGCCGTTCGGCCGTGACGGTTGAGGCTGCGGGCGCTGCGGCGGTGGGCGCTGAGCCGTCTGGGAGGTCGGGAGCAGGCATGACGCCACGCTAGGGGTCCGTTGGTCCAGCGAACAGGACCATTGAGGCGAGCTTATGATGGACCAATGACCGAGCCGGGGCGCGGGGCCGACTTTCTGCAGCTGAGCCCAGCGTCGGCCCCCGCGCGGGGCCTGACCAACTGGCTGGTCGCCGCCATCCGGGCCGCCATCATCGACGGGCGGCTGCGGACCGGGACGTCGCTGCCCGCGACCCGGCTGCTGGCCGACGACCTCGGCGTCTCCCGCGGCGCGGTCGTCGAGGCCTACCAGCGGCTCGCGGACGAGGGCCTGGTCAGCGCCCGGCCCGGGACGGGCACCAAGGTCTGCGGACTGCCTCCGCCGACCGGCCGGGAAAGGGCGGCGCCGACGGGTCCCGAGAGGGGGGCACCGGAGCGGCCGGCGCCTGCGCTGCTGCCGCAGCCGTGGCGGGCGCGGGCGGAGCTCGACCTCTCCCCCGGCGTGCCGGACCTGGCCGCGTTCCCGCGCGCCGCCTGGCTGCGCGCCGAGCGGTCAGTCCTGGACCGGGCGAGCGTGACCGAGCTCGGTTACGGCGACCCGCGCGGCAGCCAGACGCTGCGCCAGGAGCTCGCGGGCTGGCTGGCCCGCACCCGGGGCCTGCGGGCGACGGCCGACGACATCATCGTCGTCAGCGGAGTAGCTCAGGCCCTGGCCCTGCTCGCCCAGTGGCTGAACGCCCACGGCCGGACCCGGATCGCGGTCGAGGACCCCGGCTCGGTCGGATCACACGACGAGCTTACCTACTGGGGACTGGCCACCGTCCCGGTCCCGGTCGACGAGCATGGCCTGCAGACGAGCCACCTGGCCAGCAGCGGCCTGCCGGCCGTGCTGCTGACCCCCGCGCACCAGTTCCCCACCGGGGTGGTGCTCGCCCCGCAGCGCCGCCGCGAGCTGCTGGACTGGGCCGTGACGGCCGACGCCGTGATCATCGAGGACGACTACGACGCCGAGTACCGCTACGACCGGGCGCCGGTGCCCGCGCTGCAGGCCGCCGCTCCCAGTCAGGTCGCCTACGCCGGCACCACGTCCAAGACGCTGGCCCCTGGCCTGCGCCTGGGCTGGCTGGTCCCTCCGGTCCGGCTGCACGCGGACCTGGTGGAGGCCAAGCACGCCTCCGACCTGGGCAGCCCCGCGTTGGCGCAGCTGGTGCTGGCCCGCCTGATCGCCACCGGCGAGCTGGAGCAGCACATCCGGCTGGTCCGCAAGCGGCAGCGCACCCGGCGCGACGCGCTGCTCGGCGTGCTGCGCGAGCAACTGCCCGAGGCCCGGGTGCAGGGCGTCCCCGCGGGGCTGCACCTGCTCATCACGTTCCCGGCCCGGGCCGGACAGGTCGACGACGCCGATCTGGCCGAGCGGATCCACCAGGCCGGGGTATTGGTCCACCCGCTGTCGTGGCACCGTCAGCTACCCGGGCCACCCGGGCTGGTGCTGGGCTATGCGGCCCACACGCCCGATCAACTGCGCGAGGCGGCCCGGCGCATCGCGGCGGTCCTGGGCGGCTTAGCGGCCGGGGTCGGCCGGCGCGTTGCTCGTGGCCGCGAGCCGCGCGTCGGAGCGCCGATGCCGCCGGGCCACGGTCCGGAGCTGGCCGATGCGCGCCGCCCCGGCCAGCATGGTCAGCAGCACGCCGCAGACAGCCGAGAGGAGCAGGGCCACGCCCAGCGGCAGGTGTCCGTGCGCGCCAAGGTAGGAGATGCCCACCTCCCTGCCGTTCTGCAGGATGAAGATCAGCAGAAACAGCAGGACCACGGCGAAGAAGGCGACGGCCAGCCACAGGCCGCTGATCCGGGTGGGCTTGATCTTGTGCTGCGGCAGCGGCGCCGCCGGCGGGGGGCCTGGCGGCTGCGGCGCCTCGGGCTCCGGGTCGGGAGCGGACGTCTGGGTGGTGGGTGGCGGTTCTGTGCTCACTGGGACACCCCCTCGCGTATACGGCAGCGGCACGCGCCCCATTCCTGCCCGTCAGCGCGCAGGTTATGCGCGGGGGCTAGCTGGCCGCCCGGCCGGCCTCGGTGAGCACGGCCATGAGCGCCGCTACTGCCGCGTCGGCCGCGACCCGGGCGGTCAGCGCGTGCGTATGAGCCCGGTCGAAGTCGCCCGCGGCGATGAGGCCGAGGGCCACCCGGGCGTCGTGCCGGGCGGCCTGGAGTTCGCGCGCGGCTTGCTCGAGTGCCGGACTTTTCCGCGCGATCCCTGTGTCGATCACCCTCGGTCCCTCCCCCATCTGAGGCGCTCGGCCCGGATCGGACGGAGCAAGGAAACCTTACCGCCGTGCGATCGTCATGTCACACGGAGTCACTAAGATGAAGATTACCGTAAACGCCAATCCCAGGGCTGGAATGTGGCCTTTCCGCGATCCGGGTGGACGGCGACCGGTCTGGTGGCGTGAACTGATCCCTAGCTGTCGCTCACTGTCCCGAACGAAGGAGGAGCATCATGTGCCGGTTGTTCGGGCTGACCTCGGGCACGACACCGGTCCGGGCGACGTTCTGGCTGCTCGACGCGCCCGATTCGCTAGAGGTGCAGAGCCACCGCAACGCCGACGGCGCCGGGATCGGCTTCTTCGACGCCGCTCGCGCGCCGGTGCTGGATAAGCAGCCGGAACCGGCCTTTGCTGACGAGGAGTTCAACCGCGAAGCGCGGCAGGCCGAGTCGGCGACCTTCGTCGCGCACGTCCGGTGGGCGACAACCGGCGGCCGGACGATCCAGAACACCCACCCGTTCGCCATGCACGGGCGGATCATGGCGCACAACGGGGGGTTCGGCGAGCTGCCGCGGCTGGAGGAACAGCTCGGGCCGTACGCCAGCCTGGTGCTGGGCGATACCGATTCCGAGCGGTACTTCGCGCTGATCATCCAGCAGACCGAGGCGCACGGCGGTGACGTCGGGGCCGGGATCACCGCCGCGGCCAGCTGGATCGGCGCGAACCTGCCCGTCTCGTCGCTGAACACCATCGTCACGGCACCGGGCGAACTGTGGGCGCTGCGCTACCCGGCTGCGCATGCCCTGCACATCCTTGAGCGGCCGGCCGGGACCGCTCGAGTGGAGGCTGGGACCCGCGGTATGCACGTGCGCAGCGCGACCTCATCGGTGCATGCGCCCGGGCTGGATACAACGCCGTCGGTGGTGGTGGCGTCCGAGGAGATGGACGGGGAGAGCGGCTGGCGCATGCTGGAGCCGGGCGAGCTCGTGCACGTCCGGCCCGACCTGAGCATTCGCTCGACGGTCGTGATCACCGAGCCGCCCGCCCGGCTGGTCCCCCTGCCCGCCGACAGCCCGAACATCGACACCTGACGCGTGGGGTGGTGGGCGGGAACCGATGGCTGCCGGACAGGAGTGCTCAGCTTCGCGTAGCGGCCGAAAGGTCTTCCGGGCGATCAGCAGCGACCGCAGCGACCGAGTCAGCGGCATCAGGCCGCTGCCGTGTCAGGCTCGCGCGGGCGCAAACATGTCATGTCATTCAGTGTCCACGGCGCGGCAGCCCGACCGCGGCAGCCCCAACCTGGTGAAGGTGACGTTCTGACGTCTCTATCCGTTAGCGTGCCGCGTCCGCCGCGGGGCATGATGCTCGGTGTGCCCGATCTCCGCGCTGTGCGGTCCGGATCTGGCAGGTCAGCTCTCGTCGCGGGTGATACCAGCGTGGCCCCGCACTACGGATGTCAATGATCGTCGCGTTGCAGCCGGGAAAGATCCGGGATGATATGGGCTTCGGGGAGTGGTTTGGGTACTATGGACCCCCTAATTCGCCCGGAAGCCCGAATCCTCCCCGGTAAAGCGTCATCGGGTCGAACGCGTGAGCGAGATGGTGGCGTTGAGGCCGGCGGGACCACAACGGCCTCGCCCCGGGCCTGCGGGCGGCCTCAACGGCGACCGCGACTCATAGCGGCGGATGCAACTAAAGAAGCTGCCGCTC